>Ga0302226_10002597_pt1 | contig 12761 bp, 12 predicted proteins | sample II_Palsa_E3_3_FD_193524 | JGI IMG/M metagenome (GOLD analysis project Ga0302226, IMG submission 193524) | Peat permafrost microbial communities from Stordalen Mire near Abisko, Sweden - II_Palsa_E3_3 | ecosystem: Environmental > Terrestrial > Soil > Palsa > Peat permafrost | place: Sweden...
CACGCAAGGCAGCATCCCCAGCAACTTAACAAGGGCATGCCCCACGTGCCCCGCACCAAACAATACGATATGCGTCGGCGGTGTAGGCGAAGGCGTCGACAACCCGCTACGACGGCCGATAACGACTGATTCCCGGAGCATTTCCATAGCGAACCTCGAATCAACGAGTGGCTGCAGCTGCAGCCACTGCAGCGCGAACGGCACCCACTGCTTTCAAGATTTCCTCGCTGGTCGCGGGTGCATTCAGCGGCGGATTCACAGTGTTATTGCCTACACTCGCCACTGCATCGCGGATCGCGAAGAACACCGAAAACGGCAGCAGCAACGGCGGTTCGCCGACAGCCTTCGAGCGGTGGATGCTGTCCTCCGCATTGCGGTTCTTGAACAACCGGACGTCGAACACAGGCGGGCAATCATTGACGGTCGGGATCTTGTATGTGGATGGTGCGTGGGTCATCAGCTTGCCGCCCGCGTTCCACCACAGTTCCTCGGTCGTCAGCCAGCCCATTCCCTGGATGAAACCGCCTTCGACCTGCCCCACATCCAAAGCCGGATTGAGCGACGCACCGACGTCGTGCAATGCATCAGCGCGCAGCACGCGCATTTCGCCGGTCAGCGTGTCGATCACGACTTCGGAAACCGCTGCGCCATAGGAGTAGTAAGAGAACGGCCGACCCTGCATCTTCGCCTGGTCCCAGTAGAGCTTCGGAGTCTTGTAGAAACCATCGGACCACAACTGCACCCGTGCGCGATACGCCTGCATGATCACTTCGTCGAAAGGAATCGCCTTGTCGCCGACCACAATCCGGTCATCGACGAAACGCACATCGAGCGCATCGACCTGTCCCGCGCCATAGTGCTCGGCGGCCAGCGCGGCAAGGCGTTCGCGCAATTGCCGGGCGGCGTCCTGCGCGGCCTTGCCGTTCAGATCGCTGCCAGTCGAGGCCGCGGTCGCCGATGTGTTCGCGACCTTGCTCGTGTCGGTCGCTGTGACGCGAACACGGTTGAACCGGATGCCGAGCTCGTGTGCCACTACCTGCGCAACCTTCGTATTGAGCCCCTGGCCCATCTCGGTGCCGCCATGATTCACGAGTACCGAACCGTCGGTGTAAATGTGCACCAGCGCGCCGGCCTGGTTAAAGTGAGTCACGTTGAACGCGATGCCAAACTTCACTGGCGTCAGCGCGAGCCCCTTTTTAAGCACTTCGTTGTTCGCGTTGAATTCACGCACAGCCTCGCGACGAGCGCGGTAATTGCTGGTGGCTTCGAGCTCGTCGAGCAGTTCGTGAATGACGTTGTCTTCGACTGCCTGCCCGTACGGCGTCACGTTATCCTCGGTCTTGCCGTACAAATTCCGGCGGCGTACATCGAGCGAATCGAGCCCCACCGAACGCGCGATGTTGTCGACAATGTATTCGATCGCGAACGCACCCTGCGGTCCGCCAAAGCCTCGAAACGCGGTGTTCGACTGCGTGTTCGTCTTGCCGCAGAACCCGTCGATAGACACGTGCGGCAGCCAGTACGCATTGTCGAAATGGCACAGTGCGCGGGTCATCACCGGGCCTGAAAGGTCGGCCGAAAAACCGCAACGCGACGTCATGTCAACGGTCACGCCGTCGATCAGGCCGCTGTCGTCATAACCAACTTCGTACGTGTAGTGAAAATCGTGCCGCTTGCCGGTGATCATCATGTCGTCGTCGCGATCCGGCCGCAGTTTCACGGGGCAGAGCAGCTTCCATGCGGCGAGCGCCGCGCAGCACGCGAACAGGCCCGATTGCGACTCCTTGCCACCAAAACCGCCGCCCATCCGCCTGCATTCGACCAGCACGTTGTGCGACGCGACGTTGAGCATGTGCGCGACCATGTGCTGCATTTCCGACGGATGCTGCGTCGAGCACCACACGTGCATGCCATCGTCATCCTTCGGCACGGCGTATGAAATCTGACCTTCCAGGTAAAACTGTTCCTGCCCGCCGAGCAGCATTTCGCCTGTTTCGCGATGCGCGGCCCATGCGATCTTCGCACCGGCATCGCCACGCGCGAGCTTCATTGGCGGCAGCACATGGGAGTTGGCCGCACGCGCCTGTTGCGGCGTGAGGATCGCCGGCAACTCTTCATACACGACTTCCGCCCGGCGCGCGGCGCGGCGGGCAATGTCGTGCGACATAGCAACGACAATGAACATCGGCTGACCGACGAACTGCACGATGCCATCGGCGAGGATCGGGTCGTCACCGTGAATGATCGGGCCGACATCGTTCACGCCGGGGATATCCTCGGCGGTGAGGACGGCTACAACGCCGGGCATTGCCCGCACGGCATCGAACGACATCGATACGATCTTTGCATGCGCCTTCGCCGACAATCCGAGCGCCGCGTGCAGCGTGCCGGCGACCACTGGAATATCGTCGGTATAGCTCGCGCGGCCGCTGACGTGCAGATGCGCGGATTCGTGCGGACGCGAAACGTGGACCTGCGTGAAGTCTGCTTCCAGGAGATCCTTCGCTTCCTTCATGTCCTTCAGGAACGGTTCGGCTTGCTGATTCATTCTGTTGTTCTCCGTGTCCTTTGGGGTTCAGGAAGCAGTCACTGCGCGTACATCGAGCGCCGCTTTCGGCAACGGATTATCTGGACGTGTCTCGAGCCAGAATCGATGCAACGTGTTCTTCGCGGCTTCGAGCCGATAGTCGCTCGATGCGCGCATGTCGGACAGGGGCGCGTAGTCCTTCGCGAGCGCGAGCATTGCTGCCTGCGCGGTAGCTTCGTGCCAGTCGGCGTCGCGCAGGACGGCTTCGACGTGCGTCGCGCGCTTGGGCGTCGCCGCCATTCCGCCGAAGGCGATGCGCGGATCGCGAATCGTTTTGCCGTCGGCGATAAAAGAGAGCGCCGCGCACACCGCCGAGATATCCGAGTCGAAACGCTTCGATAACTTGTAGGTGCGGAACTGCAAATTCGCGCGCACGCCGGTGCGCGTCGGCACTTTCAGCCCGAGGACAAATTCGTGCTCGGCCATGTCCTTCTTCTGATACGCAAGGTACAGGTCTTCGAGCGGCATCTCGCGCTCGACGTCGTTTCCGCGAACGATCACGTGTGCGCCGAGCGCGATCAGGCCGGGCATGGAGTCGCCAATAGGAGAACCATTCGCGATGTTGCCGCCGAGCGTGCCGGCGTTGCGGATCGGCAGCGACGCGAAGCGCTTCCACATTTCCTTCAGTTCGGGATAGTGCTTCGCGAGTTCTTCGTACGCTCGTTCCACCGTGACACCCGCGCCGATTTCAATCCAGTCAGCCGACGTTTCGATCTTCTGCAGCGCGCTGATTCGCCCGACGTAGACGATATCGCCGAGATCGCGCATCAGTTTCGTGACCCACAGGCCGATGTCGGTGCTCCCGGACAGAATACACGTCGACGGCTTCGCGGCCTTGATACGCGCAAGTTCTTCAACGGTGCGCGGTGCGTCAAAGCGGTGGCCCGCATGTTCATAGCGGAACGTGTCCTCGCGTTTGAGCGTGGCAAGTGTGCGGGACAACGCGGCGATATCAACCGGCGCTTTTGGGGCGGGGACCTCGAACATCCGTACCGCGGCATCGACGATGGGCCGGTAGCCAGTACAGCGGCACAAATTGCCGGTCAGTGCGTCGGAGATGTCGGCGCGTGACGGTACGGTTTTGTTCGCGCATGAATGTTCGTGGCCGTGTTTTTCGTACAACGACCACATCGACATCACGAAGCCGGGCGTACAGAAGCCGCACTGCGAGCCGTGGCATTCAACCATCGCTTCCTGCACCGGGTGCAGCGAACCGTCAGGCTGACGCAGGTCTTCGACGGTGAACAGCGCTTTGCCGTCGAGCGTCGGCAGAAACTGAATGCACGCGTTGACCGCCTTGAACTTGACGCCCCCCGTTTCGTCGCGTTCGCCGAGAACGACCGTGCACGCGCCGCAATCGCCTTCGGCACAGCCCTCTTTTGTGCCAGTGCAGAGCGCGTCTTCACGCAGATACTGGAGGACGGTGCGCGTGACGGATGCGTCGCTGACTTCGCGGATCGCGTTGCGGTGGTAGAAGCGGATGGGCTGGCTCATGTCTCGTTGCTCGCGTTGGTTTGCGCTGCTGCTTTTCGGGTCGTTGTAGCGACGTCGTGGCGTCGTTCTGCGACTTTTTCCGCACGGCCTGACCGCCGCCGCAGTGACGGTTCGAAAAGTATCACTGTCAATATTTAGAACCCATAGCGGGGAAGATATGGGCGTCATATCGCTGCGGCGATAAGTCACGGGGTGTTGGGAAAGTTGGGGGATGTCGACGCGTCTTTCTGGAATGTAATGTAGATAACAGCCGGCGCCATGGGTCGTCCTGGCTGACGCCCGCACCGCCAGCGTCCATGCGCGATGATGACAACCCGTGGGCCACACAACATAGCGCCGCGCGCATACGAAGCATGTCATTCACGGCATAAGCCAATGCTGGCGGGACGGGAGTGGATATTCAAACAAACGCAAAATTGACCGGCGTTATATTCGAATATATATTTCGACCGTCCTTACACGTCCTTGCATGCCGTGACGCGCCGAGCCAGTCGGAGGCTGGAACATCAAAGGCTGAGATGTAAAAGGCGATAAGTTGGCCGATGTCATGCGTGTCTCCAGAAATGGATGTGGGTCGTCGCAGCCTGTCATTCCGACCGCGTGAACAAACAATATCCGGATCCCATCGCGCATCCCATCCTTGGGAGAGCAACAAGTCTATGTATGAAATGACATGACGTGAACGCGTGGGCGTATCGCAGCGATATACATGGGCGCTGTCACGTTAGCGGGCGCCCGATCGTTTGTATCGCAATGTATCTGCGAGGCGCAGGGACACACAACGTTTCACCCACGGTGCTTGCCGGACACAAGCCAGATACTTCCAAGCGCTCTAATACATTCACGCCAGCCCTGCTTCACGGCGCATTCGAATCTAGTCCAAATCCAGCACGACTCGGATTCAGCTTCAACCCCTTGACACGCAAACCGGTGTTTGCGGAAACCCACTCTCTAGAGGTAGAAATCATGAAACTCGTTCAATCGCTGATCATTGCCGCTGTTGTTGCCATTCCGGCCGTATCGTTCGCTCAATCGAACGAATCTGTTACCCGAGCCGATGTGCGTGCCCAACTGATCCAACTGGAAAAGGCCGGCTATAACCCGGCTAACGATCAGACGCAATATCCGAAGAACATTGAAGCGGCGCAAGCGCGGATCGACGCGGCGAACGGCGTGTCAGCAAAATCGTATGGTTCGTCGACTGGCGGAACGGCTGCGGCAGGTTCACGCGGGACCGATTCGGATGCGACCGGCTTAGGCCCGATCTACGCGCGTCCGTAAGCCCATCCCTGAGCTCACGCAAATGGATCTTCGCACTCCGACTGAAGAAGTCGCGGGTGTCTTGCGTCAGTGCCAATACCAGCGACAGCGTAACGGACTTGCGCAGAGCCACGCACGACGCGAGTGCGTACACGAGATAGGTAGCAGTCGGCCCAAGGCCGATTGCGATCGCCTTGACGACGACCATGCCCCACTAACTCAGTCATGCAAGCGCAACGCCATGTTGCAGCAATTCGCCGCACACGACGGATTGGGACGTGTCTGATCGTGCTGCAATCCTGCACATGCGATCGTGAACGCATCCAAATTCAAGTGAGAGCAACATGAAAGCGTTTGCTATTCTGGCGGTGAGCACGGCGTTCCTGGCAGGACTGGGTGGCTGCGTCACACCCATGTACTCCTATGACGAAGTACATGTACGTGGCTGGACGCATGAGAGCTTCGATCAACGGTTTCCAGTCGGGACTTCAGCGACGCAAGTGTACGAGAAGCTTGGAAGTCCATTCGCCACCCGTTCCGCTGGTGACATGAGCCGATGGGATTACGTCGGTGGTGCCTCCAGTCAACTTCATGTGGTTTTCCTATTCAAGAACTCGGCGCTCATCGAGAAGAAATTCGTAAATTTCTAACCGACGCCTGGCCGGTTGGCGAGTCACGCCTTCTGGGATCAGGCGGGCCTGTACGGGTCTAATTTTCGCAGACAGGTTGAAAGGAAGACGATCAGTCCAAGATCGACGCGGATCGTCGGTCAACACGGCGATGGAAAGGTTCTTCCTGAACCTGACGATGAGACGCGTGAGCAGCGCCAGCACGCAAATCACGACGAGGCGCGCCGCGATATCAATCAGTTCGCCCGCTGTCTTCGGGGCGAAACCGACAGAGAAACAACCTATCTGTTCTGCCCGAAATGACGTGACCACTGCAAGGCCTTGACCCATCGGAGTTCGTGCTCCGATGGGTCAAGGCCCTGCTTGTTTCAGCGTTGTCTTTCTTATATCGGGCTGCCGCCCCCGCGTACTGGATAGACATTCTCGACCATCGCATGGGACGCGACCATCCGGTGCGGGAGATGTGCAACCTCGCCTCGTCAAGCGTCACCCGCCAGTTTTGTATCCCAAGGTATCCGGGAGTCGCATCGATACAAAACACTGGATTTTCCCGGTTCTATCGACACAAACCGGATACCTGTGGAGGTTCTAATGCATCAACGCCGGATTCGCCGGCACTGATCAAACCTTCTCAGGAGAGTTACATGAAACGCTCGATGATTACCTTGGCCTTTGCTGTCTGCGCAGCCTCAGGATGGGCTCATGCAGCCGGTACGGCTAGCGCGGCCGGAGACGCGTCCAGCGACGTTCAGACACAACATGGGTCATCGGCCCCCACCGTCATTACCCCCAAGACCCGCTCGCAAATTCGTCAGGAACTGGTTGAAGCGAAGCGGGACGGACAGCTCGCTTACCTTAACAGCACGCTGTACAGGGGAGGCATGTGAGTTCCCGTTCATCATTGAACCAATTCAGTTAGTACAACATATCGCAATAAAATTACGGCACCGAGGTTCGGAATGAACATCGGAGCTCAACACAACCCAATAAGGAGTCAACCATGGCACAGCTTGAAAAAGTCCTTTACACCGGCAAGACCCACACTACGGGCGGCCGGGACGGCGTGTCCCACAGCGACGACGGCCGTCTGGACATCGCCCTCTCAGTTCCTGGGAGCAAAGGCACCGGCACCAATCCCGAGCAGCTGCTCGCTGCAGGCTGGTCTGCCTGCTTTATCGGGGCAATGGGTATTGCTGCGGCCAAATTGAAGATTGCCCTTCCTGCGGGTACGGCAGTCGACGCCGAAGTGGATCTGGGTACGACTGAGGGCACCTATTTCCTCCAGGCACGGCTGAATGTCAGCCTTCCCGGTCTGGCCCCCGAAGTCGCCCAGTCTCTTGCTGATGCCGCTCACCAGACCTGTCCTTATTCCAAGGCTTTACGTGGCAACATCGATATTGTGATCAAGGTGGTCTGAGCCAAACGCGCTCTTTGCGGCATCGTTCCCGCTGTTCTGCCGGTTCGATGCCGCTTTGAAACCCATGTCACTGCGCCAGCGAGCCCCTTTCCGCGCGTAAGAATTCATGAAAATCCGGAGGCGTAACTCCCCCGCACCCGCCAGACCGCCGAACTTGTGATCGACCACCGGCGGCCAGAAAGCAAAACCGGGTGAAAATCGAGCACCCTGCTGCCTCGTCACCGGCTTCAATCGCGGTCTCGGCGTCGCCATGGCGAAAGGACCTCTCCCGCCTGACGCGAAGAAAGTCTTTGCCGGCGCACCCGACCCGACTGTCGTCGGCATTTCACCCGCCTTGCCGCCTATGCCGGCGCCCACGAACATGGCTTTTGCTATATTCCGTGTTTTCTCTGGCAACCTTTCAATCATGCGAGTCGGCCGTCCGGTTCAAGCCCTGCCTCATCCGAATTGCGACTACTGCGGCGCAAAGGCAACGCTCGTGCGGCCCGGAGAGGCCGCTTACCCGTATCAGGACGGACACGGGCCGCTGTGGCTATGCGAACCGTGCGAGGCCTGGATCGGCATATTCGCGCGCAGTACGCGCAACCTCCCGCTCGGCCGACTGGCGAATGGTGAATTGCGGGAATGGAAAGCGAAACTCCACGCCGCACTGGAACCCATGGCGGAGGCAAAGGCCAGGCGCGACGGCGTAAGCATTTTCGAGGCTAGATCAAAGGGCTATAAGTGGCTGGCGGGAGAACTGAAGATCGAGCCCAAAGCTTGCAACATCAATTTGCTGGATCTGGAGCAATGCAGGGCGGCAATCGGCGTAATCGAACAATTCGAACAAAATCGCCGAGCTGCTACCCCTTCAGAATAACCGCGACCTGTACGTTAACCTGTGGACAACTCTCCCGACGACTCCATGGCCCGTACCCTACCGTTTAACCGCAGCGCGCAAGCAACGCGTGTCCGCCTGTCCAAAATGCAGCTTCTTCCGATGCCCAGGTCGGAAGCGGACACACTTTCATTGCACGCCCATTGCGCACTGCAGGCGCTGCGCGACGGCACTGGATGGATGGCCGGAACCCAATCCCTTGCCGAAGTCCTGATCCTGACGGCGTACGTCGCCGAGGCGGGATACGGACAAATCACCCGCGAGGAGTGGCTGCAGAGCGAGAGTGCGATTAACGCCGCGTTCGCGCAAGGGCACGCCACGGGCGTCTGGAAAATGGACGACGCAAGCTGTGAGCAGGTCGCCAGCGTCGTCTGCGTGCACGATGCGCAACTCCACAACGCTCCGTTAGGCGTACTCGCTGCGGCTAGCGAACGGCTCGAACGTCTTAAGGCTGGCGAGGCGGACCCGATGCCCAAACTAAAGAGGGCATGAACAGAAAAGCCGGTCTTTTCCTTGACGCCTGGCTAGCGGCTTCGTCGCCTCACCCATTAGCCAATGCCTTGCCGACACGAGCGGGTTTCCACTGTGTCAAAACTTCACAACACTGCACGCGTCATTGATGAAATAAAGTGACATGGGTCATAGCAAAATGATTAAATTGACCGGCCAGCTTCCGATGTGACCGGACCTGCACCGCGCGCAGGGAGTCGTCTCGTTATGCATTGGCATCTGTAAAGATCGGCCGAAAACGCGCCGGTCAAATCTAGCGAGAGCACTATGTCGCCTTGGTTAGCCGTCGCCTTAGGCGCTGGAGTTTTCAGCGCGGTCGTCAACGTGGCATGCAATACGGTTGCTCGCAAGCGCAACTCAGCGCGCAACGCCACCGAGCGTGTCCATGCCGGTCGTCATACCGCATTGGCCGCGGCCATCACCCTCGAAGAGTTTGCCCACCGCTGTCAGGTAACCATTGATCGCGCGGAACGCAGGGACTTGTCGGAACAGCGGCACGTGCAGTTAGGCGACATAGAGATACCGCCTTTTGCATTTTCGAATGACATCCAATGGCGTGATCTCGAGGCCGGAAAGGCATCTTACCTTCGGGCCTTCAGCGCCGATCAAACGCATAACGCCGAGCGGATCCAGACGGACGATCGATGCTCGAATGTTGACGAGTTCGCCGCCTATATCAAAGGACATTGCGCTGAATTCGGGCGACGAGCATGGCTCATGGCAGTTGAACTGCGCGAAGAAAACGAGTTGGGTGCGGTCAAGGATCACGACTACCTGATCGAGTTCGACGCAGCAATCAGCCGATACGCCGCGTGGGAACAGCGCCATAAAGTCCGCAACGAAAAAGCCCCCTCTCCTTCACACGTGACTCAAAGTCCGCATCGTTCTGGAAACAGAGGACGGGGACTTGCCGTGGGCGGCCCGGCGTAAGTCTAAGTTCGTCGTTGATGATCCAAACAGGGGTTGCGTTTGGTGTCACCGTGCGCGGACATCAACAACCCGTGAGGGTATGCTTCCCGACCATTCTCACCCGTTGCCGGGAGCCGCTCACTCCGTTCGCACCCATATTGAAACGCACAACCATATTGTTTCGCATATTTATTTCGCATTACGAATTAAAATAACAATGAATAACGTACGGCGCAACCGAGTGATTACTGCCGGCAAAACCATGACCTTGATAAAGCATTTTCCATTTCTTATCGCTTTAGCTTGCGCAAGCGCCCCGCCGCTTACGCTGCTTTTCGCCCGCGTCGCACACGGAATTGTCGGCGTGAGGGAACCGCGCTATCGTTGCGGCAAACCAATTTTATGAGGCGAACATGGTCCTGCATCCCGACAATCACCTGATCCCCGCGAAACTCACCGCATTGCGGCCCACACAGATGACGGTGGGTTATCGCGAAGTCATCGAGAAGCGCGAGCACTGGAGGACGCTCGGCAAGAAGGCGCGCAGCGAGGCCATTGCTTCGCACTGGTTCCCCGCGGTGCTCGGCCCGGAGAAGCTCTATTACATCGTGGATCATCATCACCTCGGGCTGGCGTTGCTTGAAGAAGGGGTGAAGGACGTAAAGGTGGCGATGCTCAAGGACCTCTCATGGCTGGACGAGGCAATCTTCTGGCGCATGATGGAGCACAACCAGTGGGTGCATCCGTTCGGCGCAGACGGCTCGCGATACGACTACGAACATCTCCCCAAGATGGTGACCGGACTGGCAGACGATCCGTACAGAAGTCTCGCTGGCGAACTGCGCCGGGTAGGTGGCTTCGCCAAGGACGCGACGCCGTTCAGCGAATTCCTGTGGGCCGACTTCCTGCGTCCCCGCGTCGCGGAGAGCAAGATCCGCAAGAGTTTTGCGAAGGCGCTCGATCAGGCCAAAGCCGTCGCGCACACGCCAGAGGCACGGTATCTGCCGGGCTGGTCGGGGCTGATCGAAAGCCGGTGAGCAGACCTGCGTCGGCACTGCACGGGTGGGTGCGATTTCATTGAAACGAAACTGATAAACGGAATGCGGGCGCCCCGGCGTCCGCTCGTTCGACCGGGTCGTCCACCGAACGACGACCGCGAACAAAGACTGCGTCAGCAACATAGTCGGCGCAATATGGTTTCAAGCAAAAATGCGACAATCACGCATCATTCGTCTGAATCCACGAGTCCGATTACGGAACTGAAAGTATTTGAGGCGTCATTAGTTTGCCGATCTTCCTCCGTGCATGATTCCGCCTGACCTCGCCGGTACCCCTTCCCGTAAAATAGAAAGCTGATTTACGAAATGCATACTCCCATGAAGCTTTCACGTCGCGCAGTACTTGGCCGCAGCCTTGCCATTCCCCTGAGCCTGAGTCTGTCGCCATTTATGGCGCTCCGGTCTGAAATCGCTAACGCCGCCACATCGTCGCTGGCTATCGTGATGAATTCCGGCGAAGCCAGTGTCTCCGTCATCGACATGGCCACGCGCAAAGTCGTTCGTACCTTACCTACGCTGCGCGAGCCGAGTCACTGGGCACTTTCGCAGGACCGCAACAAGCTCTATATAGCCGATGCGAGCGGCAATGCGTTGTTCATCGTCGATCCGCATACCGGTACCGCGCTCGGTCACAAGGTCATTGCCGATCCCTACCAACTTGGCTTCACGCCGGATCATCGTTACCTCGTTGTGAATGCGCTTCGGCTCGACTATGTCGATGTCTATCACGCTGAGGACCTGAGCCTCGCCAAACGTTTTTCGCCCGGCTCCATGCCAAGCCATCTGGATTTCTCGCCGGATTCCCGCTGGAGTTTTAACTCCATGCAAGGCTCGGGAACGCTTGTTTCGTTCGACCTGACCACCATGGCGATACGCTGGAAATCGAAGGTGGGTTCAACCCCGGCTGGCGTGCTGTGGCACAACGGCAAGGTGCTCGTCTGCGTCATGGGTAGCGATCACGTGGCGGAGGTCGACCCGGTCACGGGCGACGTGCTGCGGCGAGTCAAGACGGGAGTCGGTCCGCACAACATTTTCCTTTCACCGGACGGCAGCACGCTCTACGTATCCAACCGCATCGGCGGATCCCTGGTCGCCATGGATCCCACTACCTTCGCCATACAACGCACGTATCCGTTTCACGCCGCCGGACCGGACGACATCGGCGTCGCGCCGGATGGCAAGCTATGGGTTACGTTGCGCTTTCGTGAACAGGTCGCGGTGCTGGATCCCAAAACCGGCGCTTACGAAACCATTGATGTGGGACGCTCACCGCATGGCATTTTCCTTAGTTCCGAATTGAGCCGTAAGGGCCCGATCACCGCGGAAACCTTGTAAAGAACGCCATGCTGATATTCCTCGACAGATTGTTTAACGCCCTTGCCGGCGAAATCGATCAATACCTTGTCCTGCCGTTGCTTTATCACTTCGGCTGGATGCAGTGGGAGGAGCTGTCTTTCGACTGGGTACTCGTGTGCGTGTATGGCATGTTCGCGGTCATCGTCACCTATGCCGTCTGTTGGCCGCTGGAAGCGCTGTTCCCGATCGAACACTGGAAAGATCGAAAAACAGTGGTGACGGACGCGTTTTATACGGTGCTCAATCGCGTCGGTCTATTGCCCGTCGTCAGCTTCCTGCTGTTCTATCAGGTGCAGGTGTGGGTGAACGGTTTTGTGGTCGCTCACGGCTATATCCCGCCAACGCTGGAGACTGTCGTACCGGTGCTGCTCGGACACCCGATCATCACGTTCTTCGCGTACGCCCTGATTCTTGATTGCGCGGACTACTGGCGACACCGCCTGTCGCACTCATGGCGCGGCTGGTACGCGTTGCACGCGCTGCACCACGCGCAACGGCAGATGAGCTTCTGGTCCGACGACCGAAATCACCTGCTGGACGATCTTATTGCGGCCATCTGGTTTGGCGTGGTCGGTCTGGCGATCGGCATTCCACCGCTGCAATTTCCGCTGCTATTCCTGTTCATGCGTTTCGTCGAAAGCCTGAGTCACGCCAACATCCGCAT
>Ga0302226_10002598_pt1 | contig 12758 bp, 13 predicted proteins | sample II_Palsa_E3_3_FD_193524 | JGI IMG/M metagenome (GOLD analysis project Ga0302226, IMG submission 193524) | Peat permafrost microbial communities from Stordalen Mire near Abisko, Sweden - II_Palsa_E3_3 | ecosystem: Environmental > Terrestrial > Soil > Palsa > Peat permafrost | place: Sweden...
TCGGCACGAACAACGACTACACGAGCGGTGTGGCGCGCGCGGCGCGGCGGCTGATCGTGGAAGTCAACCCCAACATGCCGCGCGTGTTCGGCGACTCGCTGCTGCACGTGTCGGAGGTCGATGCGATCGTCGAGTCGAATCAACCGTTGCCCGAGTTGAAGCCGAAGGCCGCGACCGAGCACGACCGGACGATCAGCGCGAGCATCGCTGAACTTGTCACCGACGGCGCATGCTTGCAGATGGGTATCGGCGCGTTGCCGAATGCGGTGTGCAGTGCACTGGCGAGTCATCGGCATCTGGGTATTCATACGGAGTTGCTGACACCGGGACTTGTGGACCTGATTCAGCGCGGGGTGGTCGACAACTCGCGCAAGACGCTCAACCGGGGCAAGTCGGTGTTCACGTTTGCGATGGGTGACCGCGCCATGTACACGTTCCTCAACGACAACCCGTCCATCGAAAGTTATCCCGTCAGCTACGTCAACGACCCCCACACCATCTCGCGCAACGACAACGTGGTGTCGGTCAACTCGACCATCGAAATGGACCTCACCGGTGCATGTAATTCGGAGCATGTGAAGGGGCATCAGTACAGCGCGTCGGGTGGTCAACTGGATTTCGTTCGCGGCGCTTACGCGTCGCGTGGCGGCAAATCCATCATTGCTTTTCACTCGACCACCGGGCGCGGCACTGTTTCGAAGATCGTTGCCCGACTCGCCGGGCCGGTGACCACGCCGCGCACGGACACGCACCTGGTTGTCACGGAATACGGCGTGGCGAACCTGAAGGGTTTGTCATCGACACAACGCGCCGCCGCGCTTATCCGCCTCGCTCACCCCGACGTCCGCGACACGCTGACTGCGCAGGCGCGTGAACTCCATTTACTTTGAACCAGGGATAGTCATCATGGGCAGGACCATTGCAGATCATCTGGCCAGGACGTTGGAAGCGGCCGGCGTGCAGCATATCTGGGGCGTGACGGGCGATAGCCTCAACGGCCTCTCCGACAGCCTCGAGCGCCTGGACAGCATCCGCTGGATGCATACGCGTCACGAAGAGGTGGCCGCGTTCGCTGCCGGCGCCGAAGCGGCGGCAACCGGCAAGCTTGCGGTGTGCGCGGGCAGCTGTGGGCCCGGTAACCTGCATCTGATCAACGGGCTGTTCGACTGCCATCGCAATCATGTGCCGGTGCTGGCCATCGCCGCGCATATTCCATCGACGGAAATTGGCCTGGGGTACTTCCAGGAAACGCATCCTACCGAGTTGTTCAAGGAGTGCAGCCATTACGTGGAACTCGTCACGAGCCGCGACCAGTTTCCACGCGTGCTCGAGCGCGCCATGCGCGCTGCGATAGGCGAGCGAGGCGTCGCTGTGATCGTGTTGCCCGGCGATATTGCACTCGACGATGGCCCGGCCGAAACGCCCGCATGGGTCGAGGCAGAGCCGCCGACGGTCATTCCCGTTGCACGTGATCTGGACCGCCTGGCGGGTTTGATGAACGCATCGGGCGCGGTGACCCTGCTGTGCGGCAGCGGTTGCGCGGACGCGCACGACGAAGTGGTGCAGCTCGCCGATACGCTCGGCGCGCCCGTCGTTCATGCATTGCGGGGCAAGCAATTCGTGGAACACGACAACCCGTTCGACGTCGGCATGACGGGTCTTATCGGTTTCAGTTCCGGTTATCACGCGATGATGTCGTGCGACACGCTCGTTATGCTCGGCACGGACTTTCCCTATCGGAATTTTTATCCGTCGCGAGCGCAGATCGTGCAGATCGACTTGCGCGCCGACGCACTCGGCAAACGTGCGCCGCTGGCGCTGGGCCTCGTTGGAGGAGTGCGTGAAACGCTGACTGCATTGCAGCCGCGGCTCGAACGTAAGGCGGACCGGCGTTTCCTCGATACCGCCCTCAGGCACTATGCATCGGCGCGCAAGGGACTCGACGAATCGGCGCGTCCGTCGCCGCCGGGCCGGCCGATTCATCCGCAATACCTGACGCGGCTGGTGAATGAGATCGCGGAAAAGGATGCGGTATTCACCGCCGATGTCGGCACCCCCACGCTTTGGGCTGCACGCTATCTCACGATGAACGGCAAACGCGCGCTGCATGGTTCGTTCAATCATGGATCGATGGCCAACGCGATGCCGCAGGCGCTCGGCGCGCAGGCGGCGCATCCAGGGCGTCAGGTTATCTCGCTCTCGGGTGACGGCGGTTTGTCGATGTTGCTCGGCGATCTTTTAAGCGCTCGCCAACTTGATCTGCCGATCAAGGTCGTGGTCTATAACAACAGCTCGCTGGGTTTTGTCGCGATGGAAATGAAGGCGGGCGGTTATCTCGACACCGGCACGGACCTGAGCGCGACAAACTTCGCGGAGATTGCGGCGGCCGCCGGCATCTTCAGTATTCGAGTGGAACAGTCAGAGGATTTGCCCGATGCATTGGGACGCGCATTCGCGCGGCCTGGGCCGGCGTTGATCGACGTGGTGACCGCGAAGCATGAGATTGCGTTGCCGCCGAAGATCCAGTGGGCGCAGGCGAAGGGGTTCAGTCTCTACATGCTGCGCGCGGTGTTGAACGGCCGCGCCGATGAAGTCGTCGAGCTGGCGAATACGCATTTCAGGTGAGCACGCCGGGCGCGTTCGGCCGGGCCGCGATAAAGTATCCGGCGAACGCCTGGGCGACAACGCCATCCGCTCAATGCATGTCATCCCTCGAGACGAGAGCCTTCGATGAACAACGATGCAACCGGGACCGTGACCGTGATGCAGGCGCTGATGTCGCGCCGTTCCGTTCGCGCGTTCTTGCCCGACGCGGTCGACGAGACCAGCCTGCGCCAAATCTTTGATCACGCCCGGCGCGCGCCGTCGGGCAGCAATACCCAGCCGTGGAAGGCTTACGTGCTGACTGGCGAAGCGCGCGACGCGCTCTCACAGAAGATCCTTGCCGTGTACAACGATCCCGAGGCGGACAAGCTGCACGAGGAGGAATTCGCTTACTACCCACGCACGTGGACCTCGCCGTTTATCGACAGAAGGCGCGAACTCGGCTGGTCGTTGTACTCGCTGCTCGGCATAACACGCGAAGATAAAACCCGTATGAAGGCTCAGCTCGGCCGCAATTTCGAATTCTTCGGTGCGCCCGTCGGCGTGATTTTCGTCACGGATCGCAGCATGGAGCAGGGTTCATGGCTCGACTACGGCATGTTCTTGCAGAGCGTGATGCTGATGGCGCGCGCGTTCGGGCTGGATACCTGTCCGCAAGCCGCGTTTAATCGCTATCACCGGATCATCGCGGAACATCTGGCGCTGCCTGACAACGAGATCGTGGTATGCGGCATGAGCATCGGTTACGCGGATCTGTCGCAACCTGAGAATACGCTCGTCAGCAGACGCGAGGAGGTCGACGACTTTGTGCGCTTCTTGAGGTAACTGAGGTGACAGCGAGGCCAGCATCGAAAAAAACGCGGTTTTGTGATTTAGTTCTTACGGATGTGCTACACGTTTTTACAAAGAGTTGGTTAAGATATCCACGCGTGTCAGATGGCTCGCGATCAGGGTCGAAGGGGTGGGATTGTCTGGCACGTAGCGAAGCATGCAAGTCCAGCACGACAAACGCGGTAGACGCTAATGGCGCTGCCGCACCAAAAAAAACCGCTTTTCGTGGAGAATCTCGTTATGTACCGAATCCGCATGGCTGCATTGGCTCTCGTCGTATCAGTATCGATTGCCGGGCTGACTGCCCCTGTTGCAATGGCGCAAACCGCCTCCAGCGACACCGCCGCCGCTTCCACGCCGAAGCAAGTGAAGAAGGCGCAAAACAAGGCCGCCCGCAAGGCTGCCCGCGCGAAGAAAAACGCCGAACTGAAGGATCTGGAAAAGAACGGCTACCAGCCAGGCGGTGACCAGACCAACTACCCGCAAAATATTCAAAATGCGGAGAAGAAGTCGGCGGCAGAGAAAGCCAAGGCAGCTTCCGCGCCCTGAACGAAGACTTTGGACGTAGTGTGATCGCATAAAAATAACCCGCTGAAAGCGGGTTATTTTTTTCGATACGTCAATTCGCGGCGATTCAATACGTCCAGTTCATCCGCAAAGCGGTCCTGGCCAAGTCCCATGGTTTTGCCGTTCCAAGTAGTGGCTTGTCGCGCTTGCCGCCGTTTTCACACAGTGCGAACCTTGACGAATTCTTTATGGCATGCGCGTTGCGAGTCCGTTGTGAACCTTCGAGCAAGGGCCATGCACCGGCAGGTTTTTTGTTGAACCGGTAGAATCGGATGCCGTTTCGGGCCGGGCTTGATAACAGATGGACAGACGGTCAGACGTATCGACGTAGCTGGTCGCCAGTCTCAATCTCGGTTCAACCTACCGGCTTTATCTTCTACCAGGCGGTCTATGCGACGTTCCGCGTTTTTTTTCCGCGTCATCGGTATCGGGATTCTGTTTCACGTATATATCGGCGTGCGCCTTATTCCGGTTGCACCCGTTGGCGCGCCGCTTCGATGGCTCGCAGTGCTTGCACTCGTGGTTTCCTGCTTGCTGATTCCGCTCGGCATGGCCGCGCGTAATATTAGTCAGCAACCATTGTCCGATCGTCTGGCGTGGATCGGCCTGCTCACCATGGGGTTCTTCTCCTCGCTGCTGGCGCTGACGTTTCTCCGCGATATCGTGTTGCTTGTCCTGCACGTGATCAGCAAAGTGCAAAACGTGACGGGCGGCTGGCCTGGTTTCATCGCCTGGAGCGCGCTTGGGGTGCCGTTGCTCGCCGTGCTGGTCACGCTGCTCGGCATCTACAGTGCGCGCCGGCGTGCCGGTGTGAAGAACGTCGATGTGCCTATCGAGAACCTGGCTCCCGCGTTGAATGGTTTCACCATCGTGCAGATCAGCGATATCCACGTGGGCCCGACCATCAAGCGTCATTACGTCGAAAAGATCGTGGCTGCGGTCAATGCGTTGTCGCCCGACTTGATCGCGGTGACAGGCGATGTGGTTGATGGTTCGGTGCCGCATCTTGCCGAGCATACGCGGCCACTGTCGGGCCTGAAGGCACGGCATGGCGCGTTCCTGGTCACCGGTAATCACGAGTATTACGCCGGCGCGGACAAGTGGATTGCTGAATTCCGCCGGCTTGGGCTGAAGGTGCTGATCAACGAACACGTGATTGTTGATCACGACGGCGCGCGTGCGGTCGTGGCCGGCGTGACCGACTACGGCGCGGGCAGTTTCGACCCGGCCCACAAAAGCGATCCGGCCAAAGCCATGCTTGGTGCACCCACCGACATCGCATTTCGTCTGCTGCTGGCCCATCAGCCTCGCAGCGCACCGGCGGCATCAAAAGCGGGCTTTACGCTGCAATTGTCCGGGCACACGCATGGCGGTCAGTTCCTGCCGTGGAATTTTTTCGTCCGGTTACAGCAGCCTTTCGTTGCCGGACTCGAAAAGCTCAACGACTTGTGGGTGTACACCAGCCGCGGCACGGGCTATTGGGGACCGCCGATTCGGATCGGCGCCCCGTCCGAAATTACGCGTTTGCGTCTGGTGAACGTGAGCGGCGCGCGTGCCGCTTAAGTCCTGAATACCATCCAGATTCAAAGATTCGCACTTTGTCCGGTGTCCTGAAAAGGATACCGGCTTTGCGTCGAATTCCTGTTGAATCGAATTGATTATCTTATAAATAGAATAAATCCGGTTTTATAAATACTTTATTCGATTACTTGATAATTAGTAATTAACTCGGTTTCGTGGACAGAGCTCCGGTGTGCACTGTATAAAGAGCGCTCGCACATTAATGTGCGAGCGCTCTCGAATTGAATTAATAATTCGGTTCGGTGCGCGATTTAAATTCCCTTCGCCTGGAGAAACCGCATGAATGCAAAATGGACTGTAGCTTTATCGCTTGCCTTATTAACGATAACAGCGCATGTCGGCGCACAAACCGATCAGCAACTTTCCAGTGCCGCAATTCAATCCGCGCTGAACGCTCCGCCGAAGCAGCTTCATGCGCAGATTGTCGGTATCGACGCGGGTGCCAGGAGCTTGACGCTAAAAGGCGTGAAGGGCCGGGTGATAACGGTGGCGGTCGGCAAGGAGGTCACGAACTTCGACGCCTTGAAGATCGGCGATCGTGTGGATGTGCAGGTCAGGGACGCGATGCTGATCAGGGCAACGAAAGCATCAGCGAAGGAAGATGAATTGAGAAAACGGGTTGATACCGAGGTTTATGCGCCTGCATCCGGTTCTCAGGGTTTCGGCGCAGTCCACGAAACCGAGATTGTCGCAACGGTACAGAGTATCAATAGCAAGAATAAAACAATCACCCTGCGTGGTCCGTGGCATACGGAGACGTTCGATTTAAGCTCTGAAATAGCCGCCTATAAATTGAAGCCCGGCGACACTGTTCACGCCGTATTAATTTCAGCCACGGCGGTGGAGATCACGCCCACGGCGAGATAATGCGTGGACGTGGTTGAGCATTGGAAAACTGTTGCTTAAATGCGGATCAAAACCGCACCGGCCGTGACCAGTGCACACGCCAGCACGCGCCGCGCGGTCAGCTTTTCGCGCATGAACAGCCAGCCGATCAGAACGGCGAAGATCGAACTAAGCTCGCGCAACGCTGAGACCATCGCGATGGGCAAGTAACGGAACGCAATGATCACAATGGTGTACGCGACCATTGCGATCGCGCCGCCGCCCACGCCTTGCAGCGACCGTCGCGGGTCATCGAGGAACAGGCGGCGCGGGCCGCCGTATCGATAAAAAGCCATCGCGGCGAGCGGCACGTTGAAGAGGATAAACGCCCACGCGATGTATCCGAAGCTGCTGCCGGCGACGCGCACGCCGATGCCATCTACGATTGTGTAAGCGGAGATAAACGCGCCAGTTATCAGCGCGGCCGGCACGCTTGCGGTCGCGAAGCGGCGCTTGCGGAATGCCAGGGAAATAATCCCCACCGACACCAGCGCGACGCCCGCCAGCGCGAGTGGCCGAAGGTGTTCACCCGCGAAGACGAACGCGCCCGCGAATACGAGCAACGGCGAGAGGCCGCGCGCAATGGGATAAATCTGTCCGAAGTCACCCGCCTTGTAGGCCTTCGCCAAGGCCACGCAATAACCGAGCTGCAAAGCCGCCGATGCCGCGATGTACGGCCAGCTTTCGCGCGCCGGCGCGGGCACGAACAGCAGCACGATTGCCGAACATACGAGGTAGGGGAAAGACATCATGCCGAATTGCCACACCCGGTCGCCGCTGGTGTGCAGGAAGGCGTTCCAGGTGGCATGCAGCAGCGCGGAGAACAGGACGAGCAAGACGATGAAAGGCTGCATCAGGACCGCGGGAAGGGTGACGGCATGGGCGACCGCGTGCGTGGCAAGGTAAGGCGTTTGATGGCAAAAAGTGGCAAACGGCGAAGCGTCATTATGGCAGAGAACGGGACGTTCCGCTGACCCAGGCGAGTCGCCGGTCATGACAGTACCGCTTCACCACGGCTTGCACGCGCTGCGTTCGACCGCATGGCGGATTTCGAACTTACCCTCACCGAAGCGAAACCCATGCGCATGGGTCTTGCAGCTAACCTGTTACATCACAGCCCCGTGGGCTCGCCACTCTTCACTCTTTGACTTGTCGCGCGATACCGAAGCAGGAATTCGGTAAGGAGCGCTTTCGCGCCTCATGCAACGCGACCTCTCCAGGAGATTCATTCGATTTGGCTCCAGTCCACCAGGGTTTTCCCAAAAGCCGCAGCCCTTGTCTAGCGCGTTTCGACGTCCAACTCGGCAGCATGGCTGTTGCCGCGAATGTAGTGTTCCAACTGGTGGATCGTGAATTGTTGCTCGACGATCAGGTTCCTGACGAGATCGCCGATCGATACCATGCCGATCAGCAGGCCGCCGTCGATCACCGGAAGATGACGTATGCGGTTTTCAGTCATGATCGTCATGCACTCGTCTGTTGTTTGATTGAGGCGAACGTATCGAATGGCTTTCGACATGACATCGCCCACGGGCGTCTCTTTTGACAACCTGTCATGCAACACGATTTTCCGGGCATAGTCGCGCTCTGTCACGATGCCGGTGATGTGCTCTCCTGACGTGACGACGAGCGCGCCAATTTGTTTATGCGCCATCAGCTTGATGGCGTCGAAGACACTCGCCGACGCCTCGATCGTGTGAAATGACTGATCTGTTTTTGAACTCAGCAAGTGTGCGACTGTTGCCATCATGTGCCTCGATTAAGAAATAGGTTTGAGCGGCTGCGCGGACATAAACAATCGTCAGCCGAAGTCGAACAGGTCGCCGAGAAGCGACTTCTTCTTTTTGTACGGATAACGCCGGTCGCGATACTCGTCATCGCCGTAACCGTTGCGGCGATCATGGTCGTTGTAATGACGGCCTTCGTCATGCCGACGCGCGACCGGCGTACTTGCCGCTGCCGCCTGCCCCGGCGGAACAGATTCGTCAGCGGCGCGCTCGATCAGTTTGTCTAGCTCACCGCGATCCAGCCACACACCGCGACATGTCGGGCAATAATCGACCTCGATTCCCTGGCGATCCGTCATCAGCAGCTCCGGCGTCTTGCACACTGGACATTTCATTACCTTCCTCCTTCATCAAACACCCTAGCGAAGCCTCAATGTAACGGATGTAGGCTTAATGTAAAATTCGTATTTTCGGCGTTAATACTTCGAGAAAACCGATGTATCTCGGCACCGCGAGCATCGCCATGGAGGCATGAATGAACTTCAAGCATTTGTATTATTTCTGGGCCGCGGCGCATGCAGGCGGCATCGCGCGCGCCGGCACGCAGTTGCACATCACGCCTCAAACACTGAGTGGCCAGATCAAACTGCTTGAGGACGCGCTCAACAAAAAGCTCTTCAAAAAGAGCGGCCGCAACCTCGAACTGACGGATGCGGGCCGGCTTGCACTCGATTACGCCGATGAAATCTTCTCGCTTGGCGCCGAGCTGGAAAGCGCGGTCAGGCAGGAGAAGGAGGCCGCGCGGGCGCAGCTGCGCGTGGGCGTGGCGGATTCGGTTCCTAAGACGGTGGCCTATCGACTGCTCGAGCCGGCATTGAACCTGTCAGACTCACTGCGGCTGATCTGTCATGAAGGCAAGCTGCATGCGTTGCTTTCGCAATTAGCCGTGCACAGGCTGGATCTGATCATTGCCGACGCACCCATCCCGCCCGATGTGAACGTCAAGGCGTTCAACCATTCGCTTGGCCGTTCGACGCTCAGTTGCTTCGCCTCCAAAGCCTTGGCGGCACGCGTCGCAAAAGCGTTCCCCGCATCGCTGAGCGACATGCCGGTACTGTTGCCCGGCACTGAGTCAGCAGTCCGAAGGAAACTCGATCACTGGCTGAAGTCACGCACGATCTCGCCGCGCGTCGTAGGAGAGTTCGACGACAGCGCGCTGACGCTCGCGTTTGGCCGCGAGGGAAGGGGTGTGCTGTTTGCACCGACGGTCCTGGCAGCACAACTCAAACGAGAGCACGGTTTGATTGCGGTTGGACATATCGACACGATTGTTGAAGAGTTCTTTGCCATCTCCATTGAACGGCGGATCAGCCATCCCGCCATATCGTCGATCATGAGCGCGGCGCGCAACACGCTGTTCAATGCGTAGGCAACGCCCAAGTCGCATGACCTCGTCCTCCACTGACCGACATTTTCAATTCGTGAATAAAAAACACTTACATTACATTTAACTTTCTACTATAACTGTCATACGTGTTGCGGACTGCCATGTCGCGCATCACGTCTCGGCCCGACAGGCTTGCCTGCGGGCCTTTTTTTATCCCGCAAAACAATCGGAAATATACTTTCATATTTCTTTCAGTATTAACCCGATCTGGTAAAAACCCTGTCAATTCTTTCATTGTACTTACTTGATATATTACATATTGTGTATTCCATCGCCGTCAAAACCAAGGTCGGGCGATGACGGAGACGTCCATTCGGCGTCCCGAATACAAGGCAGCAAATGCCAAGGAGACAGTGATGGAAACGAATCGCCAGGAAAGTGCGTCGCGGCTAGCGTCGCCATGGATGCAGCTCGTGTTTGGCGTGATCTGCATGGCCATGATCGCGAATATGCAGTACGGCTGGACCTTGTTTGTGAATCCGATCGATGAAAAGCATCATTGGGGTCGAACGGCAATTCAAGTAGCGTTCACGATCTTCGTGGTCACGGAAACCTGGCTCGTTCCTATCGAAGGTTATCTCGTCGACAAGTACGGTCCGCGTCCGGTCGTCGTTGCCGGCGGGTTGCTCTGTGCGATTGCCTGGGCGCTCAACTCGGTGGCTTCGTCGTTGCCGTTGCTGTATTTCGCGGCGGCCGTGGGTGGCGTCGGCGCGGGCGCCGTGTATGGCACGTGCGTCGGCAATGCGCTGAAGTGGTTCCCCACCCGCCGTGGTCTGGCAGCCGGGATCACCGCCGCCGGCTTCGGTGCGGGATCGGCCGCAACGGTCGTGCCGATCGCGCACATGATCAAGAGCAGCGGCTACGAAGCCACCTTCCTGTGGTTCGGCCTCGGCCAGGGACTGGTGGTGTTCCTGCTCGGGATGGCGTTGTATGCGCCGCCCGCAAGCCTGCTGGCATCGGTCAAGAGTGCCTTGAAGAGCGCCGTTTATAACGCGACGCCGAGGCAGGTCGTAAGCTCACCGATCTTTTGGGTGATGTACCTGATGTTCGTGATGATGGCCGCCGGCGGCTTGATGGCGACCGCGCAGCTTGGGCCTATCGCGAAGGACTTCGGCCTGCATGACTCGCCGGTCTCGTTGCTTGGCCTGACGTTGCCCGCGCTCACATTCGCATTGACGATCGACCGCGTCCTCAACGGTTTGACCCGGCCTTTCTTCGGCTGGATTTCGGACCGCATCGGCCGCGAGAACACCATGTTCATGGCGTTCGCGATTGAGGCGATCGGCATCTTGCTGCTGTCGAAATATGGACAAAGTCCGGTGGCGTTCGTCGTGCTGACGGGTATTGTCTTCTTCGCCTGGGGTGAGATCTACAGCCTCTTTCCCGCGACTTGCGGCGATACATTCGGGCCAAAGTTTGCAGCCACCAATGCGGGCCTGCTCTACACGGCGAAGGGGACGGCGGCCTTGCTCGTGCCGTTCAGCAGCGTGATTACGGCCGCGACCGGCAGTTGGCACGCGGTCTTCATGCTGGCTTCGGGAATGGCTGCGGCGTCGGCGCTGCTGGCGCTCTTTGTGCTCAAGCCAATGCGGCAGGCGCACAAGGAGAAGCATGCATCGGTGGTCTCGAACATGCCATTTGGTTCGGTCTTGAAGGAGTGATCGTGCGATGTGGCGAGGCCGATGTGTTCACCGGCTTCGCTCTTTTCTGATGAAGGAATGGCCGGGGTTCGTCCGGCCGTCTAACTATTTCCTGCCCACCAGATAGCAGACGCCTTCGGGACCGTAACGCTCGCTATGCGTTTCGTTTGCCCTCAAATGGAACACGTCGCCTGGCAGATAGCGCGTGTCTGTATTGTGGACGCGCAGTGTCAGCTCACCTTCGAGAATCAGCGCCTTGGCTTCGAACGCATGCGCGTGGTCCTCAAGAGACGCGCCGGATTCGCGCTCCACTAGGACGGTGGTCTGAAAACCCTCGCGCGCGAGCATTTCGATGAAATCGTCGCGTTCCATGATCGTTCCCCTTCTAGCCGGTGTTTATTCACCCACTAATATAAGTTGAAACGACACGGCGCAGGCGAGGACGCTTGGCGTCAGCTTTCCAGCCGCGAACCTTCCGCCAACTTCATCGCTTCGAGATCACGCGTCGAGCCCTTGGCGGGACGTCCAGCCCAGTACCCTGCCAGCAACGAGCCCGACAAGTTGTGCCACACCGAAAACAGCGCACCCGGGAGCGCTGCGATCGGCGTGAAATACAGCTTGCCCAGCGTGGCAGCGAGTCCTGAATTCTGCATGCCGACTTCGATCGCCAGCGTGCGGCAGACGGCTTCATCGAAACCAAGCAGGCGGCCACCCCAATATCCGCCAAGCAAGCCGATACCGTTATGCAGGATCACGCCCAGCATCACCAGCAAGCCGACCGACGCAATACTTTTCTGCGTCCCCGCCACCACGGCCGAGATGATCAGCAGGATCGCGATCATCGAAATGATCGGCAACGCGGGTTCGATCGCGCGCACGGTCTTGTTGAACAGCTGGTTGATGATCAGCCCGGCCACGATAGGCAATGCGACGATCTGGAGAATGCTCATGAGCATGCCGTGGACATCGACGGCAATCGACGCGTCCACGTAAAGGCGCGTCAGCAGCGGTGTGGCGAAGACGCCGACCAGCGTCGACAGGGCACTGATAGTGACGGACAGCGCCACGTCGCCGCGCGCGAGATAGATCATCACGTTCGACGCAGTGCCGCTGGCGACGCTGCCGACCAGCACCATGCCCGCGGTCAGGTCGGGCGGCATGCGCAGCAATTTGGCTATCGCCCAGGCTGCAAGCGGCATAACCAGATAATGCAATCCGATTCCCGCAATAACCGGCGCCGGCCGGGTGAATACACGCCGGAAGTCGGCGAACGAAAGCGTCACGCCCATCGCGAACATGATGATGGTGAGTAGCAGGGTGACGTGCGGCGCAATGCCCGTGAACGTTGTAGGCGAGAAGTACGCGACGACCGAAATAAGAACGGCCCAAAGAGGGAACAAGCGGGTGACGCGCGAAAGCATGGAGAGACGATCCTGGCTGATGGATAAGGGCGTCGCCCAGAGCGCCGGGTGCAGA
>Ga0302226_10002607_pt1 | contig 12727 bp, 20 predicted proteins | sample II_Palsa_E3_3_FD_193524 | JGI IMG/M metagenome (GOLD analysis project Ga0302226, IMG submission 193524) | Peat permafrost microbial communities from Stordalen Mire near Abisko, Sweden - II_Palsa_E3_3 | ecosystem: Environmental > Terrestrial > Soil > Palsa > Peat permafrost | place: Sweden...
TGGCGTGCAGTCGCTGCAGCTCGTGTAGTCAAAGCAATCGGCAGGGCATGACGCAGTCTAGAACATGCACGTTAGGCCCCCTCCTCCCAAACCGAAAAAGGACAAGCACACACCGTGGTGGCCTGGTAATCGTAGCCGAGCATGTTGCAGCTCTCGCCCGAGGACGGCGTGCACATGCCTGTCGAGCTGTAGCCGCCGGTCGTGCTCGCGTCGTAGCACCACAGACACCCCGCCGTCGACGTGCAGTCGGTGCAGTCGGTGAACACACAGGCCTGCCCCTGGACGTGCGCCACGCCCAACAGCACAAGCAGAGCCGCGACGGCCAACATGTTTCAGCCAGTAAAATTCAAACCTTTTTTTTTTTCTTCTTTTTGCTCTTCTATGACTCTACTGCGAGGGAAGATTGTCCAGCTGCTTGAAGAGCTCTACGAGCCTGCTCGCCTTCTCGACCACGGGCTCTGGCGGGACGACGTCGGTGGCCGGTGGCAAGGACGGGTCAGCCACCAGCGCCGAGGCCACGACGAGATGGTACGCGTCCTCGACCAGTTTGGTGCAGTCGACGTCCTTGTGCTCCTCCACCAGGAGGGCGAGCGAGCGGCGCAGCTGCTTCCCGCGGTCGGAGCGGAAGAAGGGGCACGACAGAAGGGCGAGGTGGTCCGCCGATCCCGGGGCCAGTGGCTCGAGCTGCTTCTCGAGCATCTAATGAGAGGGATCATGTATTCAGTAATTTTTTTTATTTATTTGGGGGTGTACCGCAGCGACGACCGCCTTGGCCCTGGCTCGCAGCGCATCAGCACGCATGATGTCCTCGAGGGGCTGGTAGAGCTGCCGAGTGACGATGAGCAGATGCTCGAGGTCGCCGCCCTCCTGGAACAGGTCGAGGAGGAACGCCGTGCACTTTTCAGAGATGGAGATGTACTTGAGGTTGAACTCGTACGAGCGAATCGTGCGCATCTGTTTCTTGTGCTTTTTCGACAGCGAAAAGTAGACGGTCAGGAGCAGTTTCTGGAAAAAAATAAAGAAATAAATAAAGATAGTTGTTAATGATTATTTTACCTTGGCGTCGGAAAGGCCCTCGGCGTACTCGCCGCGTTTGTACAGCGCAAACTGGATCTTGGCGATGCGATAGTCGTTGTCGATCCGCTTGGACCTGCGGAGACGCGCAATGATCCTTTGGAGAAGCGGGGCCGCCTGATCGCTGGGCTCTTGTTTGCGTGGGCCGTTGTCGTTCGGGAAATACGCCTCAAGGGCGCTCTCGAGCGTCGGGTCGGCAAGGAGCAGCTTGGACATGACCGAGAGCAGCGGGTACTCGACGACCGGGTCAAAGTTCTTGCTCTTGGCGCACTCGTAAAAGGTCTCGAGGTACTCGTCCATCGGCCGACCGGTCTTGCGCATCGCGCGTGCCCACATCACGCCCAGCTCCCACTTTTCAAACTGCACCTTGGACTGGATCACGGGCTTCTTGGCTTGCGGTTTGGGCTTGCGGCCAGGCCCTCGCTTTTCCCTATTCATAGAAAGAATAAAATAAAAAAAATAAAATAAAATAAAGACTATGTTCGTACTCGCTCGGCTGCGACTCCGATTGGCTTTGCTGCTCTGCGCGCGCGACGATAGCCTGGTGCGCCTTGGACAGACTGCACTTGAAGGTAAGCAAAGAAAAAACAAAACAATAGGAGTACTCTTCGTAGACGAGCGAGTAAAGGGCTGCTCGATCGGCCGACTCCTCTTGAAGCAGGTACGAGATGGGCTTGCTCAGCACCATCTGGGTGAGCTCGGCTCGCAGAATGTGCAGCTCGTCGGAGGTCGTTTCGAACTGGGCCAGTGACTCTGGCGAGGCGAGGACGAGCAGCCTCTCGACGGCCTTGGAGCCCAACGAGGAGGCCCGCGAGAACAGGCTCGCACGTGCGTACAGATCCCTGGCCAGCTGGATCTGGAGGTACCGCCTGCCCGACAGCCTCGATTGGTCCTGTGATTTGAGCAGCTCGACGAGATCCTTCGAGAACAGGACGACATCATGCCAGACGGGGACGCTTGACGGGTCGATGCACAGTGCCATCTCGAGGTGGTCGAATATCCTGTGCGCCAGCGCGATCACCTCTTGGTCATTGGTCGTTGCGGCCACGCCCTCGACCGGCCGCTTGACCGTGACGTCGAATGTCCAGCTGAGGGCGATGAGCTCGAGCATGTCCTGGATGAACTCGCCATCGGCCAGCTCGACGGGGCCCTGGCCCGTCCACAGGCCTTGCCTCGCTTGGTCCAGTGCGGCCAGGTCTGCAGGCGAGGGCTTGAGACTGGTCCACGTCCGTCTGAGCAGTTCGCTGTCGAGGGAGAGCAGCGGGTGGTCGAGGCGGAGGATCCCCTGCAGGCCGGAACGGACGCTCAGGAAGGTCTTGCGGGCCACCTCGGCCGTCCACACCGACTCGTGCCGTGCCGGCTCGTCGCCCACGCGGTGATCGTGGTAGGTGTTCTCGTCGGCAAAGGAGCCCATGCCAAACAGGCAGCAGCAGCACTGGGCTATGGCAATGTCCGAGTCCGTGTCGGGGGCGACTGCGGTGAAGGCGTCAAGGGCCAGGTGCAACAGGTAGCCGTCATCGATCCAGCAGGCGCCCAGCGAGCCGAGCTGGTCGTGAGCCAGCATCATGAAGCGAGCAGAGGGCGAGGCCCACGCATCGCCATCCAGACGGACGATGCCCTTCCCAAGCGGGCACTCGGATCCATTGTCCACATCGTCGTCCACCTCCTCGGCAACAGAGGCAGCGATCGTATTGGGCGGAAGACCTAGCTCTAAAGCGAAGAAATAAACATAAAATCAACATGTAGTTTTTATTCTTACCCTTTTCACGCCACGAAATAAACATGGTGAAGATGATCCACGGCAGCGCCATATTCTCCTTGTCGGCCGTTGCCCCGCTCGCGGCCGTCGCCTCTGGCTTGACGGGCTCCTCGCTCACGTCCTGCTCTCGTTCGCGCTCGTCGTCGTTGTCGTCCTGCTTTGGCGGCAGTGGAGCGATCGCTGGCTCCTCGACGACCGTGTTGTGGTGGTTCTTGATCATCTCGTGCGACAGCGCGACCCAGTCGACCAGGGCAGTGGCCCAGTGCTTTGCCATCGGCGAGGACGGGGACAGCAACGAGAAGAACACGCGGCCGTTCTCTGCAGGGGATGCGGACAGGATCGGCCACAGCTTGTGGAGCAGCAGAGCGACCTCCTCCAGGAAGACGTTGATCGTCATCTTCCCGTGGTTGTCAAAGAGCATGATGGTGAGGGCAGCGAGGCACAGGAACCGCTCACGGACAGTGCTCGTGCCCAGACGGGCCTCTGCGTCCTCAAAGGTCTCCAGCCAGCGCGACAGCATCGTCTTCTTGTCGAAAAAGTTGGTGGCGGGGCTCATCATCCGGCGGTTCGCCTGCATTCGCTCGTCCACCTCGCCACTGTCGCTGGCTGTGGCGAAGAAGACCTGGCAGAGCTCGTCCACGTTGCGAGGGCCGTCATGGGAGAGGAGCAGGCCAGAGTGCTCCTTGATCGCCACCTGGGAAATGACATCGCTGCCAATCCTGCAAAAGAGAAATAAGAATGAACTTTACTGTTTTCCCCCTCCGTACCGATTGGCCAGGATAATGCGGTCGTTCGCATCGGTGAGGTAGCCGCCACACCGATCGAGGCACAGCTTGGCAAAACCTGCGTCACGGGCAGCCTCGGCGCGCAGGGCAAAGAGCCAGTAGACACGGGCCTTCCACTCTGGCTCGCCCCTGTCGTCGGCCAGCACGGCCAGCAGCCGTTCCAACAGGGGCACGGCCTCGGAGCACTGGAACTCGAGCAGCACGGCGTAATGCTATCAAAGGACGTCTTAGAATCGAGATGAATTAGTCGAGTGTACCTTGAAGAGCCGATACAGATCGTCAGTGACACGGGCAACCTCGGCGTTCTCTTCCTCCATCGTGTCGTTGAGCTGGATCCACCGCTTGAGCAGCTCGTCCACTTGGTCGACGAGGACTTGGTCCACGAGGGACTGGAGGAACATGACGGTCTCCTGCGGGTCCGTGTCGCTGCCCCAGTACGTGTTGCCCAGGGAGGCGGTCATGGTGAAGAGGAACTCAAGCACGAGATCCAGGAGGGGACGAGGAGCAGAGGACCAAGCAGCCAGGAGCGCCTGGAGCTCGTCAGACTTGTCCTCGAGGAAGGCAATGGGCAGCGTGCGCTTGTACTCGTCGATGTACTGGCGGTCGGCCGAGTCCTTTTTCTGCAGCTGGATGGGCGCAACGCTGGCCGCTGACGATGGCTGCGGCGCGATCGACTATGCCATTGGAAAAATAAGTTATTCTTTAATTTGGAAAAAGGGTGCGTACATTGCCCGACTTGTCGATCGAGGCACGGTAGGCGACCAGGACCGAGTCCTCGGGCTCCTCGCCGGTGACGAGATCGCGGAGGAGCCACTGCAAGACAGGACGCACCTCGGGATCGTCGGCTCGCGACCGTCTGTTCCGTTTCCGCTCGGTCCGGTCGAGTTCATCGCGATTGAGCTTTTTCATTTGCTCGCTCTGTCGCTCAGATCGCTTGGCTGTTGTGGTGGCGACTGCTGCAGTGCTCGAGGTGGCGGCAAGGGTGTCCGCTTTGCGCTTACGCCCTCGTTTCTTTGGCTGGTCCTGGGGCTGCTGCTGCTGCTCAGGCTCGTCGGTTTGGGACGAGGGGAGGAGCTGATCGGACGCGGACCCGCCAACGCCGTCGAAGGACGAGGGCAGCTTGCTGTTCTCCTCAACGAACATGAGCTCCTCGTCGACGGCAGCGGCCGGCGGAGGAACAGGAGGGGTTGCCGAAGAAGCCACGTGCACCTCCATGGACGCATTGGCCAGCGAGGGCTCCGTGAGCGCCACGAGCACGGGGGCCTGTAGGGCCGATGCGTTTGGGTGGCATTTCCACATGTCCTGGAAAATAAAAATATAGTAAATGCACCGGAAATAAGCGGTAAAGGAAATCGTACCTGGCAGGTCTGGGAGAGCAGCTTGGCCAATGCCTTCCATGAGATATCCGCCTCGATCTCGATTGTTCTGCAGCTTAGGGGGACAGCGGACTCGGCGGCCTCCTTCTCCCTGTGCGTCCTGTGAGCCTGCTTGAGCTGCTTGAGCCGCTGCTGTGCTGCCGGTGCGAGCAGCGTGTGCTGGTTTGGTGTAAACTCGAGCTCTTGTTGCGCCGCTGCCGTCGCCGAAACCTGCCCCACGAGCTCGTCCATGAGCACACGGATCTCGGGGCTGAACGCATTGGGCCCATAGGCGGCGTACAGCTGGGCAGCCGCGGGTACGTTGTCGACAATGTACAGCGTCCGGATGAGCATGTCGACAACGGCACCATCGTCGTCCCTGGGCTCGATCTTGAGCACGGCCTCGCACGCCGTCTTGCACAGCCGGTAGTTGCCCGTCGCGCTCGCGCTCTGGGCCACGGCCGACCACGCGCTGATCCGCTCGGGCGACACGGCAACGGCCTGCAGCAGCGTCTCGATGGCCTGCCCGTGTTGGCCCAGCTCGGCCGCAATCATGCCCGCATTGTACAGGGCAAGGTACTTGAGCCTCGTCAGCGTGGCCAGCATGGCAGGGCCGGTGGAGCTGGCCGCGATGGGGCGCACGGCCTTCTCCGGGTCGCGCACTTGCGGTGCGGTGCCGAGGTCGATCAGCAGCCGCCTCGCCTCGCTCAACAGGGCCGGTCTGTCCTCGTGCTGGAGGGCGCTGCCGTACAGCGACAGCGCAGCACGGTACCGCCCGTCCAGCTCGCGCACCGTGCTCAGCAGGCGCTCGTAGTCGGGCCAGGGATCCCGCCAGTCGGCACGCTGGTTGGCCGCGCGAAAACGCAGCATTCCCGGCGCAGACATGCTTTTGCCGACCGTAAATCCAAAGTAGGGGCCCTAGTTTGAAACAACTGAAATGGGTCGCTCGCGTTCGCGTTCGCCGGGCCGTGGCTCCAGCAGTATGATAAAAGGGAAGGGGACCACGCTGATGGTGGGGTGCATCGATAGGTCGCAAGAGGAGCAGGAGCCGAGACCGTTCGCATCGGGACCGTTCGCGATCGCGGGAACGTGCCAGTGGCAGCAGCGACCGACGTGAAAAGGACAAGGACCGCGACCGCGACCGCGACCGTGACCGTGATCGTGACCGCGAGCGTGAGCGTGAGCGTGGACGTGACAAGGAAAAGGAGCGGGGCAGCCGTCGTTCCAGTCGCAGCCGCAGTCGCGAGAGCAAGCCGTCGTCGTCTGTTGCGGCGCCGATCGTGTCGCCCGCCGCGCCGACGCCTGAGGTGGTGAACGGCGTGGCAGCCGCGGTGGAGGAGGGCGAGCACGTGGTGGACGACGAGGCGGCGATGATGGCCCTGATGGGCTTTGGCGGATTCGACACGACCAAGGGCAAGCAGGTCGCGGGCCAGACGGCGGGCGCAGCCAACATTCAGGTCAGGCGCAAGTACCGCCAGGTCATGCACAAGGGACGTAGAGGTGCCAAGCCGCCCACGGGCGACGAGGAATAGAGTTATCAAAGCGACATTAAAAACCGACAAAAAAGATTCAATAATTATTATTAAAATGGGCGGCCTATTGTGCGGGCTTCTGGACTGCGGCGGTGCGAGGCTTGAGCACGCTGCGAAAGTCGAACGCGCGGCTGCTGGTCTCCTTGTCTGGCTTTGGGGCGACGGGCGGTGGCCCATCGGCAGCCGTTTTCTTGAAGAGTCGGCGGGTCTTGAAGAGGTCCTCGGTGCTGAGGGCGGGCAGGGCCATGCCGAGCAGGGCCACCTTCTTGGCTGGCTCCACGGGGGGCGACTGTGGCTCGTCGACCACTGGCGACGGGCTGGCTGGGCTGCTGCTGGCATCGGAGCGAGGCGAGCCAAAGACAGAGCTCTCGGTGTCGGGCACGATGGCAGCTCGTGTTCGGGGCCGACGGCCGACCGACTTGGGTCGCTCGCGGATGGCCGTGTTGTCCAGCTTGCACGTGATCTCGCCCACCGAGTCCAGCGGCAGCACAGTGGCGGGTTGCACGACGGAGTCAATGTCCATGGCACTGCTGCTTCCGCTCGACGGGCCGACGACGAGAGGGCTGATGTCCTCGTTGGACGACTCGCTCTTCTCGTGCTTCTTCATCGGGGGCTCCTGGACCATTGCCTCGTCATCGTCGTCGTCCAGGTCGTCGTCCAGGTCGTCCAGGTCGCTTGCCGTGTCCTCGTCCTCCTTGCGCTTGTGGCCCACCGTTTGCTTGCTGACCGTTGATGGGTCCACGTCCACGACCACAAAGCCGTCGTCGTCCTCGTCAGTCATCTCGGGCTGTGCAGACGCGGCCGGCGGTGGTGACGGTGTCATCGAGGCGGACAAGCTGGACCACAGGAAACTAAACTGTGTTCGAAGCACAAAACAGGCGCATCATCAGCGATTCGAACTGGGGGCGAACGCTAGCCCTATGGATCACAAGCATGTTACCATTTTCCTACCGCCCTTCGTTTGCGCCTTGAACGAAAAAGGAGAGAAGTGACGTAGCGCATGGCGTCACCATTGCCAAAGCACGGTCGTTCTTTTGCAAATCCGTCGTTTCCTTTCCTTTCCAAATGTCGCTGGAACTGCCCAAGCGATTGTTCCACGATGAAAAGGGTACGCATTGCCCCCCTCCCTTGTCTGCGTCTCATGGTGCCTTTTCCGCCGCTCCAGTGTGCAAATGCCCTCACTGCGGCCGCCTCGTCATCGTCAACCGCGACGTGCTCGACGACCCCGTCTACTTTACCAAGGAGGGCGCGTACAGCGGCGTCACGTACCGGCTGCCGCCGCTGATCTGGCAGTCGATCAGCGGGACGGGCATGCTCGTGGGCGGGGCCACGTTTGGGTACTATAACTTTGGACGCAGTGCGCAGTGGGCAGAGCGCATCGTGCCCCCCAAATGGCCTTGTAAGCAAAGCGAAAACGGGCGTGTATATTGAGTGCTTTGTGTGCGTATTAGCACGACCGATCTTCATGCCGCTGGTCGCTTTCCCACCCCTCGTTCTCGGAACGGCCATTGTCGCCGGGATCACGGGCGCAGTCCTGCCGGCCTTTGTCGAGCTCACGATGGAGGCCTTCCTCGGCCCTAGCCAGGCCATCACCGGCGCCATGACCGATCTGAAAAAGTACCGCATGCCCAGGGAGAAGGGCCAGTAGCCATGCATTTCTCCTTGTTTTCAGTACATTCGTCAAAAACTACTCGTCCTCCTTGAGAATGCCCTTTTCCACAAGCAACTTTTCGAGCTCGCCGCTCTTGAACATGTCCATGATGATGTCGGTGCCGCCCACAAACTCGCCCTTGACGTAGACCTGCGGGAACGTGGGCCAGTTGCTGTTTTTCGTGTGCGGTGGGGATTAAGTAATCGTGGCCTTTTAATTTTTCTGCCGCACCTAAAGTCTTTGGCGGCACTGCGGGCCTCCGCATCCTCGAGCACGTTGATGTGGGCAAAGTGATCCAAGCCTGCAGTGGTAGACGTAAGCGAGACCATTTTTTTTGGCGCTTTGTTCGTTGGTTGGTTGGTACCTTGTGCTTCCAGGACCTGCACCACCGCACGCGAGAACCCGCACATCGGCGCCTTGGGCACGCCCTTCATGAACACGGCCACATCGTTGCTCTTGACAAACTATCCCCGCACCGTATCATTGAGCGCGTTTGCGTTTGTTCCTGTTCGCCTTACGTTGTCCAGTCGGTCGTGCACGGCGTTTCCAGGGATCTTGGCGAAACCGGCCACGGGGACGGCGACGACGCTCCTCGACGCGAGCCGGGCCGTCATCGGCACAGCAGTCCGTGCCAGTGCAGCAAACTAGGACCATCGTTAGGGCTACAGCAGCCGCGAAGGGCGGTACCATTCGAGCGATGACGACACGTGGGCTTTTGAATTGGGTGGCACACTCACTAAATTCCCTCTTTCGATGCTGTTCCTGCTGCTTGGCTGCCTTCTTTTGACCATGGTGCCTGCCCTAGCACAGGGGCCGACTGTGTGCCTCCCCGAGGGTCTTAACGTGACCCTGGCCCGCACACTCGTGTCCATCGGGCTGACCAATGTGGACGTCGAGTACCCGAACGGGCTCGCCCTCACGCTGTTTGACGACGGTGACGCACGGCCGCCTCGCCAGCTGCACCCCGCCTTCTTCGGCTGCTACGACTGGCACTCGGCGGTGCACACGCACTGGCAGCTGCTGCGCATCGCACGTGTCTACCCGCAGGAGCCCTTTGTGGACCCGATCCGGGCCGTGCTCGCGGACCACCTCACTGCAGACAAGATCGCCATCGAGGCGGCCTACATGACGACCCCGGGGCGCGAGGGCTTTGAGCGGCCGTACGGGCTCGCGTGGCTGTTGCAGCTGGTGGCCGAGCTGGTCGAATGGGACGACCCACAGGGCAACGGGTGGAGGGAGGTGCTGAAGCCAGTGGAGCAGGCCGCCGTCGCGTCCCTGTCGACGTGGCTGCCCAAGCTGACGCACCCAATCCGCGTGGGCGAGCACTCGCAGACGGCGTTTGCGTTTGGGCTCGTGATCGACTATGCCCGGACCGTCAACAACAGCGAGCTGGAGGCACTCCTTGTCGAGCGCAGCATTGCCTTTTACGCAAGCGACTATGCGTGCCCGCTCAACTACGAGCCCAGCGGCCACGACTTTCTCTCGCCGTGCATCGCCGAGGCCGACCTCATGCGAAGGGTGCTCTCCGCCCCGGATTACTCTTCTGTACAAATTTCTTTCTTTATTTTTTATTTAAATTTTCTTATTTTGCAGTGGCTCGACCAGGCACTGCCCAACCTGCCCCGTGGGCCGGACTATGACCCCAACTGGCTCGTGCCCGTCAAGCCTGCCGATTATGTGCGCTCCTTTTAAGTTATTTTTCAATTCTGATCCATTTTTTTTAGACGGACGGCAAACTGGCCCATTTCGACGGCCTCAACCTCAGTCGCGCATGGATGATCTACGGCATCGCCAAGGCCCTGGACCCGACCGACAGCCGCGTCCTCCCACTCACCGAGACAGCCGATCGCCACGCCGAGGCAGGGTTTGCGGCGGTCCAGCGCGACATGGACTATGCGGGGTCTCACTGGCTCGGTACCCCTCCCCCCCCAAAAAAAGTCATTATCAGAAGAGTAACTGTTTGTCTATCTTTTGCAGGATCGTTTGCCGTCTATCTCGGCACATGTCGCGGTCAACAATAATAGGCAGCAATTGTTGAAATAATTTTTTGAAAATGCCCCCCCACCCAAAAAAGGCATACGCAAATTGCAGACACGTAGACAAACCACAGAAGCTGGAAGCGGCGGAAGAGAACAAAAGAGTGCCCCGCATTTTTTTTAAATTATTTTTCGAAATCGACGGCCATATTCAAGTTACACATGACTGACCCAGGACGACCAGCGGCTTCTTCTTCGTCGTCAGCGTCGTCCTCTGTGCCGCCGCCGACGTCGACGTCGAGGGGGTCCGTGCCGCACTTCCAGCGGGGGCCGAGTCACAGCAGCAGCAGCAACCACCACCACGGGCATGGCCATCAGCAGCACCAAAGCCACAAGCCGCCCCCCGTCCCGCCCTCGTCGGCGTCGATCCCGGCGGCAGTGGCAAAGGCGCCCACCCCCGAGCTGAGGCCGCTCGTGACGACCGCTGACCTGCCGCCGCACGTGTTCCACGGGACGGGCAACGTGGCCAGCTACGAGGTCGGCGAGCGGCTGGGCTCGGGCACGTACGGTGTCGTGTTCAAGGGCGTGGACAAGCGCACGCGGACGGTGCGCACGCTCTCCCTCTCTGCCGTAGCATGCTAACGGGGCGAAACGCACAGGTCGTGGCACTGAAGGAGCTCAAGCTGGCGGAAGCCGTCGACGGGCTGCCCATGACCGTCATTCGCGAGATCAAGGCGCTGAAAAAGGTGCAGAACGTGGACCAGGCCTTTGGGCTGGTCAACCTGCGGGAGATTGCGTGCACCCCGAGTAAGCCCCGGTGCAGATTGATGCTGCTCAAACACACGTTGATCACTGTAGACGGAGAGCGCATCCACCTCGTGTTTGACTACTTTGAGCACGACCTCAACCGCATTCTCCCCAAAGAGCTCAACAACGAGCTGCCTATCGAGAACGTGCGCCACTATATGCGCCAGCTGTTGGGAGCCATCAACGTCCTCCACGGCGTAATACGCGTCCTCCTGTTTCTTTTCCTTCTTTAAACATTAAAAAACAGAAAAAATTCAACCTCATGCACCGGGATATCAAGAGCGCAAACATCCTGCTGGACCAGAAGGGCAACCTCAAGCTCACCGATTTTGGCCTCGCTCGCTCCATCGTCTCTGACCAAAAGGTGCGTTTAGAGAGAGAAAGCTCTTGTTTAAAATAAATATGTGCCAATAGGACTTTGAGTACACGCCGACAGTCTGCACGCTATGGTACCGTCCGCCCGAGCTGCTGCTGGGCGAGCTAAAGTACTCTGAGAGCATCGACATCTGGGGTGTTGGGTAAGGAGAAAAAGACGTGGACCAGTCGTTCTCTATCTTTTTTCCCCTCCCCCTAGTTGCATTTTTGTGGAAATGCTGGAGCGCACAGCCCTGTTCAAGTCGCCGCACGAGGACCAGCCTGAGGGACGCATCCAACAGCTCCTGGACATCTTTGCCGTCTGTGGCACGCCAACAAGGGAGGACTGGCCCGAGGCCTTTGAGCTCCCTGGGTACAAGACCGTCGAGTTCAAGCCCCAGGCATCAGTCCTCAAAAAACGGCTCGAGAAATGGGGACCCAACGTATTTTCTGTTTCTTATTTATAGACCTGTTTGACCGAGCGTTTTTCTGGCTAGGTTGCCGATCTGGCCTTCGAACTCCTCCAGCTCAACCCGAAGAAGCGGATCGTGCCCCACAAAGCACTCGACCACGACTTTTTCTGGCGACCTGCGCCCACGGAAAATCAAGACTACAAGTGGTTTGACCTGTACGTTTTCGCAAACGCGAACGCCCCCTTTTCTTATCTGTTTTTTTTCCTTGCTAGGTCCAAAATGGCCTACAACGATCCCAAGGGGCCCTCTCGGTCGTCGGGATCCAATGTGTACGTAAACCCAACGGAGTATGGTTGTACTGACGGGAGCTACGACCAGGCCCAAGATGGCTTACAGCAACGATCCCAAGGTCAACACGGCGCCCATATACAACAGTTTCAACAAGCCGCCCGAGCTAATCCCCATCAACGTGCAAGGCTCCTCGTTCTTCCCTGCCCCAAGCGGCGTCCCTCTCGCTCGTCCCCTGCCGCCGCCGCCGACCTCGCACCCCCTGATCCAGACCAACAGGGCGATGCCTGTGTACCAGCCGCTCGTCCCTCCCTCGTCCTCTTCCAGCCTCTATGGCCACAGCAACTACCAGCGCCGGGACGACCATCAGCGAGACTACCGTCACGACTACAGCCGGGACCACAACCGGGACCACCGCGGTGGCAGTAGCAGCAGCAGTGGCGGCGGCAACTATCGCGCCGTTCCTCCGCCGCAGTCCTCCTCCTCGTCCTCCTCACGCAATCAGCCCCTCCTGCCCTATCCCATGCCCAGCACGCAGCGGCAACCGTACCAGCAGCAGCACCACCATTCGTCGTCCTCCTCTTCACGAAACGACTACCAGGACGGACCCAACAAGCGGCAGCGAACGGACCAGCCTTCCTCTTCCTCCTCCTCGTCATCGGTGCGCGCTGCGGGCGCCCCTGCGTACCCTCATCCGCCGCCGCCCCCTCCGCCGCCGCCACCGCCACCACCA
>Ga0302226_10002616_pt1 | contig 12701 bp, 26 predicted proteins | sample II_Palsa_E3_3_FD_193524 | JGI IMG/M metagenome (GOLD analysis project Ga0302226, IMG submission 193524) | Peat permafrost microbial communities from Stordalen Mire near Abisko, Sweden - II_Palsa_E3_3 | ecosystem: Environmental > Terrestrial > Soil > Palsa > Peat permafrost | place: Sweden...
TCTTAGAAGATATAAAAAAAAAAAACAGCGAGATTTTCGAAATTGTACGCGAACGTGGTCCCAGTCGAGATTGATCACGGCGAGACGGTTTGTTTGCTCGCCGACGGGCACATCGATGCGATCCTGTTTCAAAGGATAAGAGAAATGGTTCACATCATGGCATCATACCAGCGTGCGCTGCTCAAACTCGGTCAGGTCCTGCTCCGCATCCGAATCTAGCTCATCGTGATACTCGTCCTCAGAAGACGACGACGACACACCCTCACCGCGCATCGGATCGTACTGGTTTCCGCACATTAAAAACGCAGCCGGAACAAACAAACACAAAGTACCTTTGTCGCCTCTTCGTCCTCTTCGTCCTCTTCGTCGTCTTTCTCGTCTTCCTCGCTTTCCTCTTCCTCTTCCTCTTCCACGTCCTCGTTTCCAACGTCAGCATCCTCGTCCTCCTCCTCGTCCTCCTCCTCTTGACGATACAATCGCTTCAGGCTCTCACCGACACCCTTTTGCGCGACCCTGCGGCCGTACTTGTCGACCGTGCCTGGTTTAAGCCATTAATGCACTCGAGACCAGTCATCCCATACCCTCGGACGAAAAGCTCGAGTCGGTAAACATGCGCTGGAATCGGGCGTCCACAGCCACCTTGGACACGGCCTTCGGCGGCCGTTTGAACCGCGGATCGCGCAGCAGACGCGCCGCCAAGCCAGTTGCCACGTGGTTCTTTGCTTTGGTCGCCATTTCCGCAAGTGTAGACCCTGTTTAAAAAAACGGGTTCGCACCCTTGCACACTACCCGAGCACTCACGACTCGTACACACACACACACACACACGCAAAAAAAAAAAAAAAAAGAAGGCACGAGGATGAGCAGCAGCAGCAGCAGCGGCGGCGGTGGCAGCCAGCCACCTGCGCTGGACGTCATCAAGGCGTACCGCGACTACATCTCCAAGATGGTGACCGACGTGGACGGAATCAAGGTGCTCTTGCTGGACGAGGAGACGGTACGTGTCACAAGGCAGGCTGGCTGGCCGGTTCCCGCCCGGCCGACCAACAGCCCAGCAAATAAGATAAAATTAATTGCCCCGCCACCAAAAATAAGGTGAGCATGGTCAGTCTGGTCTATTCCCAGACCGAGGTCCTCCAGAAAGAGGTCTTCCTGGTCGAGAGGCTGGACAAAGCGCGGTCCAAGATGAGGCACCTCAACTGCGTTGTGTTTGGTGTGTGGCCGACCCTGTCTGCTTGCCGTTTCAACTAAAAAAAAAACCAACATGCAGTGCGTCCAACGGTCGAGAGCGTCAGCCGTTTGAAGGAGGAGCTGCGCGACCCAAAGTACAAGAGCTACTACATCTGTAACGAACGAACGATATAGGAGGAGGAGATGTGCGCAGTTACTAACCCTCGGAAAACAGACTTTAGCAACATTGCACGCATGGCGCACATCGAAGAGCTCGCCAAGGCCGACGTGCAGTCGGTCGTTGTGGAAGTGCAGGAATACTTTGGCGATTTCTACGCCGTCAACCGCGACACGTTCACCTACAACATTGACAAAATGATCGCAGAGCCAAGGCACAGTCTGGAGGCCGGCAAGTTTGAGCGCATGACTGAAGGTCTTGTCGCGCTCTTGCTCGCCCTCAAGAAGAAGCCTGTCATCCGCTACGAATCCAATTCGGACCAGGCACGCAAGCTTGCCAAGGAAGTGCACGTACGTGGGGAACCAATCAAAGGGAAGCGTGTCTGACTGAAAAGGTGGATAAAAAAAAAATAAAATAGTACGTGATGCAGCAAGAGAATTCGCTGTTTGACTTTCGCGTGCCCGACTCGCCACCGCTTCTGCTCGTGCTCGATCGACGCAACGACCCGGTCACACCGCTGCTCAACCAGTGGACCTACCAGGCGATGATTCACGAGGTCCTCGAAATCCACAACAACCTTGTGGACACTGCGCTCTTTGAGACCAAGAGCAAGGAGGACAAGCCAAAGGACGGCGTATGCCTGCTCTCTGTGTGTTTCGCAATTGGCCAACCATTTTTTAATTCTTGTAGCAAATCGTCCCTGGAGACAGCAATGTCGTCTTGTCGCCGCACCAGGACACGTTCTACCAAGCCAACATGTACCTCAACTTTGGCGACCTCGGTGCCAATATCAAAAGTATGCCTGTCATTCGAGACGTGAGCGACTTTGATTGATCGGACACTATCTATAGCGTACGTCGACGAGTACAAGTCCAAGACCAAGAGCACAGCAAGCATCGAGTCGCTCGAGGACATTAAGCGATTCGTCCAGGAGTACCCTCAGTTCCGCCAGCTCGCCAGCAATGTTTCCAAGCACGTCACCCTCGTCTCTGAGCTCTCTGCACGCGTCGACCATGACCTGTTGTTGGAGGTGTCAGAGCTCGAGCAGGAGATCTCTTCGACAGAGGACCACAACGCACATGTCGGCCGCGTCTACCAGATCATCACCAACCCCAAAGTGAGCAGTATCAACAAGCTCCGCATCGCTATGCTGTACGCCCTCCGTTACGAAAAGTCCCCTCAGAACGACATTCGCGGTGTCGTCGACAAACTCGTCGTCGTAGGACTGCCTCAGGAGCAAGTTTCTGTACGTTTCAAAAAACAAAAGTATTTTTCTCCTCATTTTTCTCCGTTTCCAAAAAAAAAAAAAAAAAAAAAAAAAAGCTTGTCGAGGGCGTTCTGCGATATGCCGGTCAAGATGTCCGCCTTGTGGACTTGTTTGGAAACCAGAGCATGTTGTCGCGCGGCATGTCGTCAATCAAGAAGGGCCTCAAGGGTGTCGAGAACATCTACACCCAGCACCAGCCACTCCTCGCACGCACAATCGAGACCGTCCTCAAGAGCAAGACCAAGGAGCGTGACATGTTTTATCCTTATGTCGAGCCTACTACAAGGGATCGTCCTCAGGTGATTATAATTTTGCTTTAAAAAATATTTACAAATTGCCCTTTTTAAGGATGTGATCATATTTTACATTGGTGGTGTCACGTATGAGGAGGCCCGTTACGTCGCTCAGCTCAACAGCACTACCCCAGGCATGCGCTTTGTCGTCGGTGGTACAAGCGTGCTCAACTCGAAAAAGTTTATTACCGACCTTGCCGAGGCGTCCAAACGGACTCGCTGAGTATTTTTTTTGTAGACGAATAATTTTATCTTTTTTTTTTTCTGTTTGTTTCCTCTTCTTTACGCATGTCTGTGTTTCCTTATTCCGGATTTTTTTTCTTCTATTGGACAACTCTTGAAATTATAGTTTTCGTCACATGTGCGAATCCTGCGTCCGATACCCTTTTGCGAGGATAAGACGGTTGAAAGACCAGGCAGTGCGAGCAGAACCAAGGGACGCAAAAAGCAGGAGGCTTATCGCCGATGTTGCCAAGGCAGAAATCTGAAAGAATAGCTTGGTAAAGGAAAAAAAATAAAAAAAAACAGACTTGATTTACCACTGACGACGACGAGGCGCCTGTTGCAATGCAAGCGACAAAGGCGACAAGGGTGACGGGAACGACAACATACATTGCATTGCGGAAGACGTCTAGGAAAAGGACCGACGCATCCTGTCCGGCGCGGATTCCGTACCCTGCAGTAATGAATAGATAGTGGAACGCGACCCCATAGGCGACCGAGTGGCTGTGGCTAGCGGTCATGTCGTCCATCGACATTGATGAACTTTCCGCGTGAGCTAGTTGTTCGACCACGATCAGCACCAAGACGAACGCCGCAATCGCAATGAAGAAGAAATATCCTGCCAAGGTTTGCAACTTGGCATAGAGCTGGATCCGATTGGTCACGGACCGCTCTTCTTCAGTTTCCACATCGGCATCCCCAGACAAGAGCCCTTGAGTTTCCTCTAAGAGCAGGAAATTAAAAAGCATATAACTAAAATTTCGTTATTTTCATCACCTGTCTGTAGCAATTCAATCTCCTCTTCGTCAGTCACTCGATTGGACGTCTTGACCTTTAATAGGTCAACCCCAAATCCAAGACGCTCGATTTTGAGTCGCCAAAGTGCGACAGCACTATCATTCGCATGAGTGAGGAAGCAAGCCCCGGAAAGTGCTTATACCTTGTAATGTACATGACCAATCGAACGGCAAGAAACAACTCCATCGATGTGTAGGTAGACGCATCAAGGGCTAGCAGATTGAAAAGCTGCAGGGCCGAGTATAAAGCAAAGGACGATTGGGTGACGACATGGAAGAGCTGCACTTCTATCTGAGAAAAGGTAAATTTGGGTAATATTAGCTTACCTTTCGACGTGTAAACACGACCGGGTCTTGGACGCTGCGGTAGTACGCAAATATGTGCATAGCAACCCCGTGCAGGCCATAGTTGAGTGCATCGCCAACAGAACCCACAAAATTTTTAAGCGATGCGACGCTGGGCTCGTCGCTTGAGGGAATGTTTACGAGAACGAGCCAGAGCGCTTCAACGATCCACAGGACCAAAACGGACCAGAGACTGTTGAGCAGTATTTAAAAAAAACAAAAAAATTAAAGAGACAGGAATTACCAGAAGGAAGCAAACAGAAACGATTCGCGGCTGGACCGAGACAGAGACTTGTCCCAGACTGCATTCCACAAGCTCGGTCTTTCGCTGTCACTTTGTGACCAATCTATAAAATTAAAAATAAGCAATAATGATAAACTATTTCGTCACTGTGTGTACTGGAAGGAAGAGCGAACCAGGGCTCGCGAGCCAGCTCTCCGCGCAACTCGACGAGGTATCGATGGAGCACCACAGCCGCTATGATGCTTGCCGTCAGCGAGACAATGTTGACAGTGTCGAGAAAGATATTGGCAGCAGGGGCGTGAGCGAGAGCGAGGCCCACAATGAGCTCGCACGTGTGAAAGACGGCAAAGATGCTGTTGCCGTAAATGAAGATCTTTATGTAGCGCAGATCGCCGCGCACGGCGCCACTGAACCCTGTCCCGATGATAAACGCCCGGTGCAGCGCAAAGCCGTACGCGCCAATGATCTGTGCCATGAACTGGGCCGGGTTCTTCCTGCTGTCGTCGCCGCTGCTGCCATTGAAGTTGTCGATCGCCAACAGGAGTCTCTGCAAGCCAAAGACCACGGCCTCGGCCACAAGTGCGGCCATCAGCCACGTCCTTTGGCGCGTCTGGGGCTGGATGTGCGGTTGCTGCTGTGCGGCAATGACATCGTTGGCCGGCTTGGTGTCGAAGCCGACGGCCTTGTAGAAGAGCGGGAAGAGGGCGAGCATTATGCCCAGGAGCAGCAGCAGGACGACGCTGATGGCCATGTAGAGCTTGTCGCCGACCGTTACAGCGGACGCCATCCCCACGAGAACAGCCACCTGCTCGCCCGCGACGGCAAACACAGCCACAGTCATGAGCAGGAATCCCCACAGGAGCAGGAGAAAGTAGCGCGCGTTGCGGTCCTGGGCAAAGAGTGACAACGTGCCAAACAGCAATCCTGCGTGCATGAGGTTCTTGATCCCCGCCATGTCCACCTCGAGCACGCTGAGCACGGCCGTGTCCCGTGCCACCCCGTGAGCCGTCTGCACCAATGCAACACACCAGCTCTGCATCACCGAAAAGGACGACACGGCCGTGGCCACAACGATGAGCCAGCGCATCGACCAGCGCACGAGCTGGCCCGCAGAGGTCGAGTCCGCGTGCCGGCCACCGCCGCCGCGTTGCCTGCCCCAGCAACACATGTCCAGCACGAGCACGAGCAGCGGAAGCACCACGAGAACAGCGACGCCCTGCAGGCCCGTGTAGACAGAGAACGCGGTTGCAATCCGGTCGTTGACGATGTTGCCGTCAAGTTCGTCCATCCAAGTCAAGACCCCCCCAAAAAAAATACGAATTACAGCGATCGAAACAAAGTAACAGTGTTGACCAGATGGGTCGCGGTGACCTCGATGCTGAGGAGCTCATTGCCATACCATTGGACGCCGCCAAATGGGGACTGAGAGGACTCGGCGATCGAGTTGGGACCGGTCAGGGGGTGGTCCTGCTGGAACCGCCGCCTGATGGTTTCCAGTGTGTCGTCTCCTGAAAAGCTCAGCGTGTCGTCGACAGCCTGGGCGCTGGCCTCGGGAAAGACCGCGGCGGTTTTGGTCGCGACGGAAAAGTTGCACTTGCGGTAGCTGCCAAAATCGGAGTGCCCAGGGACGTTTGTGTGAAGGACGATGGCCTTGACCGTGTGCCTCTCGCCGTCAAACAGGATGTCGATGCCAAGATTTGGATAGTTGAAGTAGTAGTCCTTCATCACGCCGCTCACAGTCAACGGTTGATCAGCAGGAGGTCCACCGCTAGCTGGAGCTTGCGGGGCGATCGAATTGCGCTTACCACCGGCCCCCTGCTGCGCCGACGACGTTGATGCGGACGAGGTTCCTGCAGGGCCTCCAGCGGACTTTTCCCTAAAAAATATAGACTGCAAGAGCTTTTGTCAACAACAACCACCACCCTCGAAAACGATACCTTTGGCTGCTTCAAATCGTTGACGACATCTTGGGCATGCTCATCAAAAAGGACCTTGCGGTCTGTCGTAGCGAATTGGACCCCACGCCCAACAATTGCCCTCACGGGTTCAAAGTACACGGGATCAGCAAAACGTATCCCAGTGGTACCAGGTGCGACGACGATTGATTTCTGCAGATAGTTTTCTTTTGAATAAAAAAGAAAAGCAATGTGAAAGTCAGCGTTCACCTCTTTCAGTGCGCTCGACAGAGTCTCGCCTGAATGGATGACGAATCGGATGCAGACGGGGGTTTTATCATTGGGCAACACGAGCGGGATCTTGGTCGACTCTTTGCCGTACAGATTCCCAAACTCGGGCGGGATTGGGAACTGGAAAGAGACGCCGTCGTAATGTTGTGTGTATGTGTTTGTCTGTTTGAATTTGTTTTTTAAATTTAGCGAAACTATGCAAAGGGTGATTGCGCACCACACGATCCATGTCGCCCGGTTTGCATGGCTGCGCAAACACCTTGTTGATCCTGGCAAATGTTGGCTGCTCCGTCACAGACCTGTCACGAGGGGGATTGAGTCGGGGGCAACAAACGGTGCACTCGTACGACAAGACATCGGCATCCTTGGGCCGATGAAGGTGCACCCTTGATAGTGACAATGACGACGATGGAACGGCAGAGCCAGCGACCCCTGCTGAGGATGACGTGGTGACGACACCGCCAGGGGGTGCCGCAGCCCACAGCCAAAAGAGCGCACCATCCAGCCGATTCGCCTCGATGCGGGCCAGCGTCTGTGTCTTGGCATCGAAGAGCAGCACCAGCCCCAGGTGCTTGATAGTGAGGACAAGGTCATAGTTGAGCGGCGTCTAATGAATGGATCACAGTGTGCGGTGCGGTTTCAGCGAAGGACACGTCACCCTGCCAAACCTGCTTGTGGTAGAGCACGTCAGCTTTGACGCCCCATGAGCCGTGGATGTCGGACAGCTTGCTCAGAGCGCGGACAACCTGCAGGGCGTCGTTGAACGTCATGCCCAGACGGAACCTGTCCAGGCCCACCTTTGGCACAACCGCAAACACAAACGGTGACCTAGTTCGTAATCGGCTGTGAGTGACACCGAAAAAACCGTGCCGTTCTCGCCATACGTTGCTGCTGCTGCTGCTGCTGCCGCCGCCGCCGCCGCCCTGGCTTGCTGCTGCTGCTGCTGTTGTTGCTGTTGCAACAGCTGCTGAGGCTGCAGTAATGACGCGGCAACCGAGGACAGGAACGACAACGGGGCAGCCGAAGTTGCGTCTGACGTCGTGGTCGTTGCTGTTGTCGACGGCGCGGTCGTCGTGGTCGCCGTCGTGGTCGCCGCGGCCCCCGTGGCGGACCCTGCGGCTGGGGCCGAGGCAGTGCCCGTCCAGCCCGCCAGCGACGCGGGCAAGTACTCTCCCAGTGACTGCAGCATGGTGACACCAGAAAAAAAAAAAATTCGCTTCGTTTTCCCTCTCTCCACTCCCCGCCCAACTACTGCAATGCCGCCAAAGGCCGCCGCCCCCGTCGACCGCGTTATGCTCGGACGCCCGTCCAACAACCTCAGGGCCGGTATCGTCGGTCTCCCCAACGTCGGCAAGTCGTCGCTGTTCAACACGCTCACCAACAGCGCGACGGCCGCTGAGAACTACCCCTTCTGCACCATTGGTAACCCTCAGTGTGTCCCTTTTTGCCTTGTTAACCTGGACAACTACCGTGCCGAAACAGACCCGTCCGAGGCCCGCTGCGCCGTCCCCGACGAGCGCTTTGACTGGCTCTGCGACGTCTACAAGCCCGCGTCCAAGGTGATGGATGAATGCACCTCTTTCTTTTCCCTCCACGGCGGACACCTGGGTGCTGACAAGTGGTTGCTCGTTTTCTCTTTTAGGTCCCCGCCTACCTGACCGTCGTCGACATTGCCGGTCTCGTCAAGGGTGCTGCCGAGGGTGCCGGTCTCGGCAACGCCTTCTTGTCGCACATTCGTGCAGGTACGTTCTGGTTTCCCTGTTTCTTTTCTTTCCATGAACGCCCTTCCTCGCACTCTGAACGCCCTTCCTCGCACTCTGAACGCCCTTCCTCGCACTCTGAACGCCCTTCCTCGCACTCTGAACGCCCTTCCTCACACTCTGTTACCATCGCAGTCGATGGCATCTTCCATGTCGTCCGTGGCTTCGATTCGGAGGAGATTGCACACGTCGAGGGCGATGTCAACCCCGTTCGTGACCTCGAGATCATCCACAACGAGCTCCGCATCAAGGACACCGAGTTCTTGGCCAAGCGCAAGAACGAGCTTGAGCGCAAGGGCGCCAACAGGGGTGTCAAGGAGTACAAGGCGGAATACGTATGCCGCGGGAAAGAGATAGAAAACCTGGAAATAACCCTTTTTTTTTTTTTCCTTTTTGGTTGCAGGATGTCGTGTGCAAGGCACTCGACCTTGTGTCCGAGAAGAAGACCGACATTCGCTACGGCGACTGGGCTCCCAAGGATGTTGAGGAGCTCAACACGATGCAATTGCTCACGGCCAAGCCCGTCATCTACCTCGTCAATGTCTCGCAGGATGACTACATTCGCAAGAAGAACAAGTGGTAAGCTAACTGAACGAGGGAGACGAGGCGGCGCTAATGATCGTGGCAGGCTCGCAAAGATCAAGGCCTGGATCGATGAGCATGACGTCTACGAGGACAAGCCCCCGATCATTCCCTTTAGCGGTGAGCTCGAGCTCAAGCTGTCGACCATGAACAACGAGGAGAAGGCCAACTACCTCAAGGAGCTCAACACAACCAACGCTCTCAACAAGATTATCGTGAGCGGATACAAGGCACTCAACCTGATCTACTTTTTCACCGCCGGTGAGGACGAGGTCCGTGCCTGGACCATTCGAGTACGTGACGCAACGGCAAAAAAAAGGAAAAAAAAATTTTTAACCAAGAGTTGCGCAGAACGGTACCAAGGCCCCGCAAGCCGCCGGTGTTATCCATACGGACTTTGAGCGTGGCTTCATTATGGCTGAGACGATGGCGTTTGTGGACCTGAAAGAGCATGGCTCCGAGGCCAATGTCAAGGCCGCCGGCAAGTACAAGCAGAAGGGCAAGGACTATGTCGTGGTCGACGCCGACATCATCTACTTCAAGTTTAACGTGACCGCACAGAAGAAGAAGTAGACAAAATGCACGTTTTGTAAAAAAAAAACACATACAAAAAAAAAACAATTTCGAATACGACGGGCAAAGGCATGTATTTATGCAGATACTGCGAGGTCAGCGACAGCATTCGTGGGCGTGATCGTCTTGGCCTCGACTGCGACTGCGGGGGCACGGACTGCGCCCTTGAAAAATGATGTGAACTTGGACAAGAGTCCTGAGGCCTTGACGCTGGAATGCTGGGCCTGGTCGAGCTCGACCCTCTTCTTCTTGTCCTCCTGAAGCTGGGCAAGGGTGACGCCTGCCTCCCTTGAGAGCTTTTTGCCCTTTTCAGTGCGCTCGATCGCTTGTTGGATAATGTCTGACAAAGGAAAAAATAATATTTTTCTTTTTAGAATGATAAAAATAATTTTTTTTTTTTTTTTTTTTTTTTTTTGATACCAAGCAAGGTCGACTGGACACCCTCGCCGGTGACAGCCGAGGTCTCGTACACAAGGACGTCCTCCACATTGATGGCGCTGCGATCGACCACGCTCCTCTCCGGCTGATCGATCATCGTGACGACCGCAAAGCTGAGCTTGGCCGACTTTGTCTTCTCCTTTTTCTCAGTGGTGGGTGCGGAGGCACTCTTCTTGCCCTTGACGTCGTACATTCCATTGATGCGATCCATCGTGGAGAGGCCGCCGTTGATGTTCTCGGCCAGTGTGCCATAGTAGTTGTAGGAGTTGTGTCCGGCCGAGACACAGTAGATGATCGCATCGGCAACGTCGTTGGCCCGCACGAGAGAGTGGTAGTTGCTCATGCGGCCGCGGGATCCGGGCACCTCCTCAAAGCGCACCTTGATGCCATTGTAGTCGAAGAAGCTGGGTCCTTGCGTCTGTTTCAGTTTTTTTTTTTCCTTCTTATTTAGCGTATTACTGGTATTATCCTGTGAGCATACCGAGCTAAAGTTCCAGTAGTCGTTCTGGTCGTCTGCGGTCGCCCTGATGGTCTTGGACGGGTCCAGGAATTTTTCGATGAGGGCCGACTTGCCCGAGCTGGGGTCGCCGTGGACGAGGACGTTGAGTGTGGTCTGGGGGTCCACGTCCATGGGGGCGGTGGTGGTGTCGTTGGTGCGGCGGAGGAGTCGGTTGAACATGGCTTCCTTTCTGTGGTGGTGGGTGGGGAGAAAGAGAACAATTGCGTGGGCTTTTTGTACACAAACCAAAATTTTGATTCGTCAGCCGAACCCTGACACGTCGTCACGAAAACAAAAATAGTTGCCGACGCAAAAAACGGCCACGTATACACAAAATCACAGATCTTCAGGCCATTTTCTTCTGCTGCTTAAACTCGTAATAATGAGGGGCAAGCTCGGAGAGCCACAGCTGATCGATCACGGTGATGTCACGCATGAACGCCTTGGTCGTCTCCGTCACGTCGCTGTAGATGACCCACTCGGGCGACGTCGTCTTGAACAGGACTGAGTTGGGATGGATGTGCAAGGGCTAAAATCATTATTCATTTATTTATTTGGCATAATAAAAAAAATTTTTTTTCATACCACATTGTCGCGAACACTGCGATAGGAGCCATCCGATTGCAACCGCGCCGCTTGGGCAAAGTATCCAGTGGTGAGGCACCGTCGGATGGCGGTGTCGTCCTCACCGCACGAGACGAGGGTGGTCTGGAAGCGCCGCATGTACTTGACCAGCTGTCTCCTCACAACGACGGCACGCGAGAGTGCTCGAAAATTGAGGAAATGGTTGTGGCACCATTGGGACGATTGCTTGTTGTGCATGAATGCTTGGTAGACTAGGAGAAAAGTTGACACAATGCGTCCGAAAATAAAAATAATTTTTTTTTAATGCTGTGGTACGTACCATTGAAAAGAGTAAGATGATCGCCTTCCTGGGCAAAGAATTTGAGGTGCTGAATGTCGACTTCGCGCTTGGCCTTGGCTGGGATGATGAAAACGTTTTGGACGGTTAGCATGGCCGCAATCGTCACCATCTCCTCGCTGCACTTGAATGCTTCCGAGGACAGCAAGGCCTTGCTCAGGTATGGGTCGAGTGGGAACTCGGCCATCTTGATCCCAAGAGGGACTGTCAACTGGACGTCGTCGTCCACGGCACCAATCGCGTAAAGAATCTCCAGAGCCCGCATCATCAGTTCGGACGGCGGCGGACTCATGAAATCAAACCGGACAATATTGTGGATGCCGAGCGCCTTCAGCTGGAGAACAATCGGGGTCAAGTTGGTCCTGCTCATTTTTCAAAAAAATTTTTAATAATTTAAAAAAACAAAATTTATCTATCAGTCTGTGCTCTCATACCGCTGGATCTCTGGGACCGTCGTTGGGCGCATGCGCAGAAACTCGTCCTGTGGGTAGAGACGGTACGCTTTGCCGGGTTTGACACGTCCAGCTCGTCCCGATCGTTGCTGCGCAGAGGCCTGCGATGTGGGGGCAATAACGAGCGACTGAATGTTTGTCTTGTGGTTGTACACGTTCATTTTGACAAAGCCGCAGTCGACAACGTAGACAATCCCATCAATCGTGATGGATGACTCGGCAATGTTGGTCGCCACCACGACTTTCCGGTGTCCCTGCGGAGTTGATTCAAACACTTGCTGCTGCTCGTCATTGGTCAGCCCCGCGAAAATAGGCACTGGCATCAGCTGCAGCGTTGAATTTTTTAATCTGAATAAAATAAAATAAAAATTAAAAAAAAAAAATTAAATTATTATAATGGATGCTCAGCGTACCCTGTCGCGGCGTCGCCAATCTGCTGAACAAGGTGTTCAACTTCCTCTTGCCCCGTGAGGAAGACGAGGATGTCGCCCGGGGGTTCGGACGTGTGAATATTCAAGACTGTCTCGAGAGACGAACGAATGTAGTCCTGGCAGGGCGCATCGAGAAAGTGGATATCGACAGGGTGGGTGCGGCCTTCGAGCGAGAGGATGGCGACCTTGAACTCGGGCTCGTTTGCACTTCCACTGGACGATCGAAAGTAGGCCCCAAATTCCTCGGCGTCCAATGTTGCTGACGATACGATCACGCGCAAGTCAGGTCGTTTCTTCAAGACCCTAATAAAGCACAAGAAAAAGAAAGAAAGAAAAAAAAAG
>Ga0302226_10002622_pt1 | contig 12684 bp, 21 predicted proteins | sample II_Palsa_E3_3_FD_193524 | JGI IMG/M metagenome (GOLD analysis project Ga0302226, IMG submission 193524) | Peat permafrost microbial communities from Stordalen Mire near Abisko, Sweden - II_Palsa_E3_3 | ecosystem: Environmental > Terrestrial > Soil > Palsa > Peat permafrost | place: Sweden...
CTCTACGTGCCGAACGAAGCCGTCTCTGAGCAGAAAGAGCCCGTGTCGACCGAAGCCCTCTTTGAACAGCTCTCCGCCGCACAGGAGCCCACGCCCGAAGAAGCCGTCGTGTCCGCACAGGAGCCCGCACCCGAAGCCGTCGTTTCTCCACAGGAGCCCGCACCCGAAGCCGTCGTTTCTCCACAGGAGCCCGCACCCGAAGCCGTCGTTTCTCCACAAGAGCCAGCGGTGGAGGAATCTCTGGAGGCCTTCAGCCTATCAAGTATTATGACTTGCATATTTTCCGCACTAAATGTTTTTTTTTCAAGGAACGTCGTCCGACCAAATGTTTGTGGCACCCCTTGTCGAGTCAGCGCCAGCGGCCATTGCGCCCACGGGTATCGACGACGACGATGAGGACATGGACGTCAAGGGTGCCACGACGGACACGGCCGATTTTACCGCCGCCACCATGACCACCATGACCGAAATGGACTACCTGAACGGCAGCACCGACGACTTTTTGGGTACTGTCATCATTTAGTATCAAAAATATTCTAAAAAAACACAAATAACAGGAGGGGCCATCGCCACTTTGAGCGCTGGAACGACGTCTGCTCCTTCGGGTGAACCGGCAGCGTCAGCCACTGACCTCGACAATGACTTTGAGGACGTTATTGGAACCTCAGTCGCTCCAGCCAAGCCCTTGCCCGTCATCAACAGTGGACCCGTGGTCGAGCAGGCGCACCACCGCACCGACTCGCAAGACCTCGACGAGATGATCCACTCGATTGCCGCCACCACTGCTGACAAGGTCGAGTCGCTCTACGCCCCGCCAGAGCAAAATGGCTCGGCTGCTGCTGCTGCTGCTGCTCACGACAACACCGACGACGTTCCCCCATGGGCAACCTCGTCTAAAAGAGCTCAAGACCTGGAGGACGACGACGTACCACCGTGGGCTATGCGCGACCAAGATGATGACGTTCCCCCATGGGCCACATCTTCTAATAACGCGCAAGACCTCGTGGACGACGACACGGCCCCGTGGGCTTCGAGCAACCAGCACGATGACGTGCCTGCCTGGGCCAACAGCTCGACGACAAATGATGACGTGCCTGCCTGGGCCAACAGCTCGACGACGACCCACGCACAAGATGAGAAGGCCACGAATGAGGACTTTTGGGCCAACAGCTCGATACCCGCGCCGGCGGATCCCGAGGGCGCACAGTTCCAACCTGAACAGCAACAACCGCCGCAAACAGACGAATCAGACCGTCTGTCCATGTCGTCGTTCTCGTCGCAGTCTCAGCAGGTCGACCAGATCGCGTGCCCGTCGTGCCGCCGGAAAAACGACGCCGATGCCAACTTTTGTTCAAAGTGCGGCAACAAGTTTGCAAAATCGGGCGAGATGACGCCTTCGCAACCAGCCTCGGGCGACGTTCCTCCCCCACAGCCATCCGAGTCGCCCGCTCCTCCCGCGTCCGCCGGCGATGCCCAGCCGCAGTACGTTGCCTTTTACGATTCTGTGGGCAACCTGTTTTATTACGACGCCAACTCGACGCAGGCACGTTTTTTTATTATTGTTAAAAATTGAACAAACAAAGCTAACTCGTTTTTTTTTTTTTTTCCTAGCCTGTGTACTATGACCAACAGGGCAAAATGTACTACTACACCCCTCGTGATCAGGAGCAGCCGCAAGAGGAGCAGTACCAGCAGCCCGAGGAGCAGCAGCAACAAATTGCCGTCGATCCATCCGGCTATTATTATGACCAGCAGCCGCTCCAGCAGCAACAACAGCAGCAGTACGAATACCAACAACCAGCTGCTCCAAAGTTCCACGATCCACTCGAGCGCAAGCCTCGAGCAATCGCGTCCTTTGGATTTGGCGGCCAGCTTGTGCTGATGTTCCCTTACCAGCAACAACGCTTTGACTCGTCCGCCCAGGCTGTCGTCACCGCGACCATGCCCGGCCAAATCCACATTAAGCGCGTCAAAGATCTTGCCCACGACTCTGAGTGGCTAAAGTAACTTTTTGACGCATCGAGATTTAGACTAATGAAAATGCAAGGTCGCTGCAATCATGGCCGGGACCGTTGCGCAAGGCCAATGAGAAGGACCTTTTGCAGCGTATTCGTACAAACATTGCCGAGTCATCCTCACTGTATGCGTCCAACGACACGGTCCTCCTGTGGAACGTCCTCCGCATCCTGGTAGAGTTCCAGGGCAGCTTGGTCGGAAAGTATGTGCGAATAATGTAAATACCTTTACTAAGAACACGTGAAAACAAAATCGCGCAGCTCAAAAGCCGAGGAGCTAATGAGCGCTGCCCTCCTCGAGGATCGAGCGCAAACAGGCTCATTCTCCAACGATGTGGGAACTGGTGGTGCGTTGAACGCCGGTCTGGGCCGTACTACGGAAAAGGCTGCCGCCGCGGCCGAGATCGAGTCCTTGTTGCTGACGGGCAACAAGCAGGATGCTCTCCAGCGGGCTGTGGCTGCCGGGCTGTGGCCCCAAGCCCTCGTGCTGGCGACGTACGTCTCCAAGCAGGCATGGACCAACACTGTGGCCCAGTTTGCGGCCGCCTGCTACCAGGCAGGCGAGCCTGTCAAGATGGTCTTCCACGCCCTCGCCCAGGCCCCTCTGGACGCGACCGAGCTGACCCCCCGTTGGCGCGAGCATCTTGCGATGCTGCTCAGCAACCGCAACGCGGGCATCGTCGGCAACGAGCCGTGGACAAAGCTCGCCGAGAAGCTCTTGCACTCTGGGAAGACCGCGGCTGCGCACGTCTGCTACCTCTTGTCGGATGCAAACTTTCACGCGAGCATGCTTGTCGGTGGCAAGACCAAGCTCTCCTCTGTTCTCGACGTCGTTTCAATCCAGCGCACCGAGATCGTCGAGTACGCGTACAGCCAACGCAAGGCTGCCAATCCGCACGCCTACATCTGGTTTTCGACCATGAAGCTTCTGGTACTCACGATAAACGAGAGAGAAAACTAGTACTAAAGTCTTCGTCAAAAAAGTACGCGTCTGTCTTGGCCGATGCTGGACTTACAGACCTGGCGCTGCACTACACGGAAGCGGTCGTGAGCACGCTCAAGCAAATCCAGGGCCAGCCAAATGCACACAAGAATATCGCGACCTTTTTGTCCATCGCCACCGAGCACAGCAACCGGCTGCGGACCCACGGCGTTACCCTCGGTGGTGGAGCCCCATCGTCGTCGTCTGCCGGCGCTCACGGCGCAGAGGGCGGCTCATGGTTTTCCGGTGGCAGCTTCCGATCGCTGCTGGACAAGGGTCTCGACTTGGTCATCGGCGACGGCGAGCAGGCGCAGTCCTCGACCGCCTCCTCTGCAAAGCCTGCTCCCGACACGGCGCCTCTCTCTGCATCCATGTCGTGGCCACAGGGCTCGCTGATGATGCAGCCGCCACAGCAGCCGTCCCACAGCATGGGCAACCTCAACACGCCAACGACCTATCCTTCCTCGTCGTCGTACTTTGCTCCTGCGCCTCAACAGCAACAGCAGCAGCCAGCAGCGTCCGCCGTGAGTACTGCGCCAAAAAAGGAAGACAAGCCCAAGGAGGACAACAAGCCAAAGCCAGCCGACAAAAAGACCGAGGACGAGGCTGGCAACTCGGGCAACCTGTTTAACCGCATCGGTGGCTACTTTTTTGGCGGCAAGAAGCGCGTCGAGGTCAACCTGGGAGGCGAGATGGAGTTCAAGTACGACCCCGTGCAAAAACGCTGGGTCAACGCCAGCGGTAATCCACCGCCATCTGCCGCCCCGCCGCCCCCGCCGCCGAAGGCCTCTTCTTTCCCTGCGCCCTCGGCCCAGTCCCCTGTCGCTGCTGCTCCTTCCCCGATGCAGCCCTACCAACAGCAGCCGCAGCACTATCAGCCGCACCTTCAGCCGCAGCCGCACCATAACCTGGCTCCCCTGCAGACGCAGCAACTTCAGTCGCCGGGCTACTCTGCCGTGTCCTCGCCGGCTTCGGCCGTGGCCCCTGCTGCGGCGCCCGGCTTGGCCGCGAGCTCGGCTGCGGGAGGTGGCAGCAAACGTCGGCCCGCACGATCGCGCTACGTGGACGTGATCAACCCCAACTCGGCCAGCGCGCCTACGCCAAACGTCGCGTCACTTCTCACGCCCGTCGTCCCTGCGTACGCTTCGGCCACGCCCACAATGATGATGCCTATGCCCGTTGTTCCACCGCAAAGCAACCCGAGCGGGGCAGGAGACGGCGGCTACTCGTACTATGGATCCAGCGATTTCCAGGCCGAGCAGAACGAGCTCAACATGCAACAGCAGCAACTGGCCCATCAGCACGCGAACGGCGCCGACAGGGACGACAAAAACTAAATAGAAACTTTTTTGGACCAAAAAAAGTCAGAGTAGGTACCATAGAGTCATTTTGACGGAATGACTTTCGTAAAACGCAGTGTCGTCCGATTAGCTCAGTTGGTTAGAGCGTGGTGCTAATAACGCCAAGGTCGTCGGTTCGATCCCGGCATTGGACACTGATTTTTTTTTGATTTTTTTTTTTTTTTTGCGCACTCGTTACTTTTCTTCTCTTTCCTCGCGCAGTCGTCCTGCAGTTTTCAACATGCTGGCTGCAACAAGAGGTCGCGGCCGTGGTCGCCCCGCTCAACCGGGGCAGTTTGTGTACAGGCCTCAGCAGCAGCAACAGCCACAGCAGCTCAATAGCATGTTCGCAGGAAACGCGCCCCAAACCGTAAGCCTTTCTCCCCCCACCCACCCACCCTTCCGCCCCCTCGCCTGGATTTTAACACGCACACACAGCGACGAGAAGCCACGCTCACGGGCACGATCATCTTCCTCAAGCCGCTGGAGCAGCCCATGTTTGGCTTTATCCGACCTGCAGACCTTGCCCTGGCGAGCTCCCTCGTGGGCAGCAGCGGCGGCAGTGGCGACGCGAGCCAGCTCTACTTCAACGCCCGTCAACTGCAGTTTGAGTGCGTTCAAAGCCCTGCCACACTCCCAATTAACCTTCCCCCTTTAAAGGAACGCCGTGCTCGGCGACCAGGTCGAGTTTGTCGTGGTGCGCGACGACGAGCGTGTGGAGGCGCGGCAGATAGCCCTTTTGCGGAGACGAGGTGGTGGAGGTGCTGGTGGTGCCGGTGGTGCCGGGTCAAGCTCTGCGGGGACAAACTCCCCGCAACGGTCGTCGACGCCGCAGCCTGCGCGGTTCCTCGTGCAGCAGGTGCGCTCGATCCAGGGCATAGTCGAGGTGCCTGCGCGCTCGCCGATGGAGCCGTGGGGCTCTGTTCGTGTAAGTTGCCCCCCCATGTTTTGCGTCTGGCTGAACGCCTTTCACAAGGCCAAACACTCACTCTACGGCGAGATGCTGCTGACGTACCACTACAACTCGGTCACGCGCAGCGATATGACGCCGCTGAACGACCGTTTGGACGAGGACGATATCGTCCAGTTTGTTATCGCAGAGGATGACCGCGGCCGCTATGGTACAATGCACTCTGTCCAGTCCGTTGAACTAGCTACTTAACGGCCCCCCTAAACAGCGGAGCCGGTCACGGTCGTCGCCAAGGCCTATCTGCCACGCGAGAGGGGAATGATCGAGGCCATTAACGGGAGCCTCGCGTACATCCGCCCCCTGTTTGCCATGGCAATCGATGGGTTGGCCCAGTGCGACCTCGTCAAGGACTACGCGCCCTCGGTCGTGTGGAACCAGGCAAAGGATCGTGTGGGTATCTGCCAGGAAAACGCCCTCGTCAACTTTTCGGTCGACCCGCTGCAGGCCAGGGTGCCCGGCACGCCTGCACGTGCGGTCTACGTGTGCGAGGTGCATCCATCCGAGGTTGCCGAGTATCCCGTCGATGAGCGTGTGCGCATGACCATCGCAGCCAACAGACCCGTTCGAGGCATCGTCATGCGAGATTGCCCGCTCACCTTTATGCCCTCTGTGGGTACGGATGCGCCCGTTCCAGGCCTCATCCGCGTCACAATCCCAGGCACGTCTGTCGAGGTCATCGCCACCTTCCAGGAGGACGATATTCTCGACAAGGAAAACGTACGACTTTTTTTTTATTTTTGGCGGTCCTTTGTAAGCAAAGTTATTCCAGGAGGAACTCGTTGGCTCCCTACTCAACGTGTCTGACGAGGTCGAGTGCCAGCTCGTCGCCACCTCGCCCTTTGTCGTTCGGGCGACCTCAATCAAGCATCTAAAGCTAGGCACCCATCCGTCTGTCCTCGGGCGCGTAGAGACGGTCCGGAAAAGGTATCCTAAAAGTTATCCTGTTGTTACTCATACCTGCTCTTTGAAAAGAAATGGGTTTATCATCATCCCTGGACAACGAGAGCACATCTTTTTCGCCATCGGCGTCAACGGCCCGTCGTTCATCGAGGGCGACGAAGTAGAATTTTCGCTCATCAGTAACAACATCCAAGGCAAGCCCACGGCGTACAACGTCAAACGGCTCCAGCCAGACCAGCCCAAAGACGTAGGCCGAGCAAATAATCATGGCATAGTGTCGACTGAATTTCCGCTGTTTCAGTTTACAATCTACAAATCGGGCGTCAAGGGGAAGGTTGTCACGAGCCCGTCGGCCAACGGGCACGGCAGTATTTCATGCGAGGGAGTCGCTGCTATGGCTTTATTCGAGAACCGCAACCTGCTGGACCGCAACACGGCCCTCAAGATGAACACCTCTGTCACAGTCAATCTCGCGTTCAAGAGGAACCCTGATATCTACAACAGCACTGGCGGCGTGACCCTGGTCGCTCAAAACATTGTTGCTCAAAGGTAAAAAACCCCAGTTTGTATTTACTTTTTAAAATCAAAAATAAATAAAAGATCGGACCCCTCATTCGACATCAGCGACCAGCGGGAAATCGGCCTTATCCTGAGCATCCAGGACAACTTCGGGTTCATCGCGTCGGCATCCAGGCCTGAGAATGAACTGTATTTCTTCCACTTTTCCGAGTTCCTCTCGGCCAAGGATAAGCTTGTGCCAAACCTGCTGGTCGAATTCACGCCCACCGTCTCAAAGTCGGAGAAGAGAGCCGTCGCCTTTGACGTCGTCGCGGTAGAGGACAAGAACGCCGTAGCTGATCGGATGAACAAGGTGCGCGGAACCGTCGTCCCCGACTCGGAAAAGTCAGTCTTAAAGATTGCCCTCGAATCTGACAGCACGCAAACCTTCCGAAGCCACGAGTTGGATATTGTCAAAGGTGCGTTGCTCGAGCGTGAAAGTTGTAATAATAATAATAATAACCGTGACGTAGATATGTGCGGATTGCGCCTGGGCGATGTCGTTTCGTTTGTGCCTGTTTCCGACTCGAAAATTACAGGCGGAAAACGCGCCGCCCACGTCGAGATCGTGCAGCCGCTGAATGAGCCACGGGTGACGGGCATCATCACTGCCATAGATGATAAATCGTGCGAAATTTGGATGCCTTCCGTCAGCGATCAGGTACAACAGAAAAAAACTATCAAGCATTAAGGGGGGAGGGAAAGCTAACACAAATGTGATAGATCCACGTTAACTTTAGCCACTGGGTCGATTTCGATGCGATCGAGCCCAAGCCACAGGCCGGCGCGATCGTCGACTTTGTGCATGTGGAAAAGACCGTTAAGAAGCTGAGCTCGATCATGAAGGTGCACCTGGCCACGCGCGTCAGGCTAGCGGCGAACCCAGGGTCGGTCACGTTCAAGCAGAACGGCGAGGTGCGCTCAGTGCCCAAGGGCGACCGTTTCGGCAGCGTCTATCTCGGCAGCGACGACCAGCAGCACCTGCCGTCGCTCCCGTTCGCCCCTGAGGAGGCGCCCAAGGACGACGTGCTGGATGTGGGCGACCTGGTCGAGTTCAACGTCATCTTTGTAAACAACAGCCTGGCCGCAGCCAAACTCAAGCGACTCAAGCGCAAGACGCCCTTTGCCAAGAGCGACAAGCCACAGCTCGCTGCCGAAGTGCCCATACTGCGCCAGCCCAAGGGCCCCGACGGCACGATCGGTTTCCACCCGGCATGATACATTTGAACGAGTATAAAAAGTGAAACATTGTACATTGGGAAATACAAAAAGCCAATCTCGTTGAAACCTTCACTTGGAGGCCTTGCCAACGACGACGAGGTCAGGCTTGCGCAGGTCAAAGCAGGCGTACAGGAGGTCGCGTTTGGGGCGCACAGCGTCGATCGATTTCGTGTCCCAGACTGTTTCCGTGAGGATGGCCTCGGCCTCGGCATGCTTTGAGCCCTCGTCGTCGTCGCTTTGGATCAGGTCGGCACGGACGGTCAGGGCCAGGTAAAACTGCTCGGCAGTATCGCGGCGCACCTTGGGGAAAGGATAGCACAAAAGCAGGAGCAGCTGGTGCATGATGGTCTCTGCTGTCGCCCGATCAGCTGCCTCCATTGTCAGCACCTGGCACAAACTATGTAGTTTGAAATAGACGCGTTAGTTCATATACTTTTTTTTAAAAAATTCCGGGTACACTTGCGTCGCCGTCTCGAGCTTGGGTACGTTGGAGCATCGATGCACCTCCGCCTTGACGACACTGACAATGTTGGCGCAGAAATTGGCCGCAAAGGTGGGATCGCAGCTGTCCAGGGTGTTTTCGCTCAAAAGCACCAGAAGGGTCGCGAGAAGGGACGGGCTGAGTCGGTCGTCGCGTGAGAACTTGCGCATTTGGTTCATGAGGATCGTGAGCAGGTCAGCCGCTGCCACCGTCTTGGACTGAACGACTTGAACCAAGGCTTTCTTTGCACTCGAGCTCTGTGCCGATAAAATAAATAAATACACAAATAAATTGTAAAAAAATAAAATTGTCTACCATTGCGTCGGAAAGACCTCCGATTGCGTAGGCCGCGGCAACGACAAGATCAGGCGCGTACTGAGGAATCGCCATGAGCTCCAGCAGGGACGCGAAAATGGCATTGTTTGCAAAGTTGTGTGTCGAGGAGAGAACATCGACGAGCGCTTGTGGCTGCGGATGCAGTATCACCAAGCGTTCGAGCGACGCGCCCGCGATCTGTCGAACACGGTCGATTCTGCTGAGGCACTAAGGCACAACGTGTAAGTACTCATCACTGCGCAAATGTCCATGGCTACCTGGCCCAACATCTTTGCCTGCAACTGCGTGTGCAAATCGGCGTCGATGATGCCAAATTTTGCGACGATACTGCAAGGACGAAAAAACACATGAATAGAGGCCCAACTATTATTTTTGATTACCGCTCGGCGAGATCGACGGCGGCAAGGCGAACCCACGAGCCAACGTCACCGCGGTGGTCCGTGGTATAATCCTCGAAGCACACGAGAACGGTAGCGAGCACGTCGTGCTTGAGATCCTCGAGAGCGTCGAGCATTCGCAGCAGCGCAAGAAGACAATTCTTTCTAAACTCGATCGTTTGCTTCTAAAGATAAATTTTAATAAAAAAGGGAACAAAAAAAAAAATAACACCAACCTTGGAAATCAAGTCCGCCTTGATCGAAGCCCAGATCTCGGCGCTGTTTGCGACAAGAATGTCGTCCGGAGTTGCGCCCAGGATGAGTGGAGCCACCGGTTCCTTGGAGGCGAGAATTCTGTTTTGGTTCGTCTGTATTATAATAAACAGAATACTGCTTCTCTTGTACCTCTGGACGAGTGCAGTCTTCTTAGAAGGGGTCCAGGATTGGGCGCGAGAGGACACCGCGTACTCGACCAGCCACGCCGACCAGCCATCGAGCTGCTGGGACAGCTTCACCATCTGCTCGTCTGTGAGCTCGCCCGAGATCGTGTACTGGTGCAGATGTGTCCACAACAGCCCCACGATCTTGTCCACAAGTTGGCTACAAAGCAATAGCTTGTTATAAAGAAAATAAAAGGCGTTTTGTACGAGTCATGGTGGATGGGCAACTGAGCGAGAGCAACGTGACCGGAGAAGACAGCGGCGGCGGTACGAACGAGCTCGCTGAGCACGCCCGTGTTGTACAACGGCAAGCCGATAGGAAGGTTGGCGATTGTTTGCAAGGTATCTGCGGGGAGGGCCAGTGTTCTGCTCGCTGTTTGCGGCCACTTGATGAGCTGGGCATGCAGCACGGGGTGGTCGACTGCACAGAAACGGGCCAGCGAGCCATGGGGCAGCTTTTCCGAATTGGACGCGGCTCCGACCAGATCCGTCCACTCGGTGCCTTTCCACGAAAGAGCAAACAACACACGGCCCAGGGCCAAGAGGGCGCCCTCGGTCAGCTCAACATCGCGGTGCCGCTGGATGACGCCCACCAGGTACGGCACGAGCACGCCCTCGGCAAACGGGCGATCCAGCGTTGCCATGCGACCAAGCGCGACCGCGGAGAGCGATCGGATACTCGGATCCCAATGGGCCAGCTTGACTTGCATCAGGTGCGCAAGCAGGGGCTGCAGGTAGTCGTTGAACCTGAATTAAACCACATGATAGGTTTATTAAAAAACAGGGTGAATACCTACCTGGCGATGGTGACTGACAGCTGCGTAAAAGAGATGACACGTTGGCCGACCGCAAAGTAGTCGGCGATGGTGACAATGTCGATGCCGTGCGGAAAGGATCCCTGGCGGCCGACGGCCTCCTGGAAGGCTGCCGATGCTGCGCGGCGACACTGGATCTCGCGGTCAAAGAGCATAACCGTGACGAGGGCGCGAGCCAGGTCGGTCAGGTACGTCGACATGATCTGCGGGTCGTACGCCCTTGCAAACGCTGCACATTTTTTTTTGATTTAAATCTTGCACGCACTGAAAAAAAAATTTTGAAAAAAAAAAAGTACCCCAGGCAACATAGCACGCTGCATCGCGGACATTTGCACCAAGGCTGAACGACCCTTGGCGCTGGTCAAAGACGAGCGCTTTAAACAGCAGTGGGAAGACACTGCCCAGCTGGTCGGGCAAGAGGAGGCCACGGCGAGTAAACTCTGCGAGCATGAGGCATCCACCGTGCCAAAAGTTGGCATCGGTCGCGTTGTCGGTCATGCTGCCAATGCACGACAGCAGGATTTCAGAGGCCATCTCCTTGGGCAGTCGCTCGGCCAGGCGCCCGAGTCCCTTGGCCGACGACCATCGCACGATCGTGTCCTGCCAAACAGAGAGTAAATACTGCAGGTTTTTTTTTTTTTTGCAAGTGCCATACGTTGCCACAGAGGCCGTGCAGCAAAACATCGACAATCTCGTCCAGGTTCTCGGGGATCGGGTCCTCCATGCCACTGTCGCCGCCAACGGCAGCTACCGTCCCGTTGGTCTCGACCGCCTCGCTGCTCCTTGTTGAGGTGGACAAATTCTCTGCCAGTGACCGCTTACCCCGCATGTACCGCCAGGGCACGGCCCGCTGCTTGAGCGACACCAACCCAATCCGCTGCACGACCTTGACGTACATTTTGTGCACGGTGACGTGATCAGAAATGAGTTTTTGCAGGACCTTGTGCTCGGCCAGCCGCTCGAGCAGCCGCGTGGCGACGATGACGTGCACCAGGCTGTTGCGTTGGCCGAGCTTGAGCGTGGTTGCGAGCGTGTGGAGGATCCCCGTGGCCTAAATTGAGGGGACTGGGCCTTAGCAATTGTGGTTTGTGTGACGCTTCATACCAGCAGAGGGTTCTTGGTGTCGAATTCGTCCATGGCCCAGTCGATGAACGTGGCCAGGTGGGGCTCCAGCACGTCCCGCCTGACAAAGAGACGCGCTAGCAGCAGCACCGCCGCCTCGCGCTCCTTGCCAAACACGCCGATGTACCACTTTGCCTCGTCCACGAGGGACGCCAGCAGGCGCCCGTTGGTGTCGATCTTGTCAAAGTCGAACGGGATCATGCACACGATCGACAGCCACAGCAGCAGCACGTAGCGCGTCATCCACACGGCCACGGCGTCACGGCCTTGTCGCTGCAGCATGGCCAGCAGCGGCTCCACGTCGGTCACGTCGTGCGAGAAGAACTTGACAATGACCTTGGGCCCGCGCACCTTGGCGAGAAAGTACAGCAGCGTCATGACGCTGTTGAACGTGTCTCGCTGCTGCCCTCTTTGTTGTGCTTGCTGCACAAAGTAGCGCGATCGGACGGCGCCCACGAGACGGCCAAAGTAGCCCTCCAGGTGACGGTCCAGCAGATGGGGCTGCTCCTGGTACCGCTCGAGTATCACCTGCGCGCGGACGTCCGCACGCATTCGATCGTCATCGGCCACGCCCGCGTCCAGCAACTGCGTCAGCAGCTGTTCAAACTCGGTCGCCTCCTCAAAGTAGTCGGCCAGCGCGGCCACTGTCGTGTCACCCAAGCCAGGGTCGGCCGTGTCCATATTTTCAAACATGGTCTCTCTTTTGCATGTACGGTTTGTTTTTTATTCATTTAGAAACTACGACCTCCGCTCTCGCGCGAGAGGAAGCGCTTCTCCCTGACATGGATTACGACAGCGTCGTTTGTGTTGATGTAGTTGGGCACGACGAGCTTGAGACCGCCCTCGAGGACGGCAGGCTTGCCGCTCTGGGTGTCGCCCAAGCTTGAATCGGTCGAGATGACCTTCATCGTGACAGTCTCGGGCAGGAACACGTTCAGGGGGGTGCCGTTCTCGAGGGTCTTCAAAAGGTGAATAAATTAAACACACATAAAAAAGAAAGGAAGGGACAAAGAGATCACCTCCACGTTGACGTCCATGTTTTCAGTCAAAAACTTGACCAGGTCCGGCTCCTCAAAGGCCGACTCGTCTAGCTCGATCGTCTCAAACGTGTCTTGCCGCATGAAAAA
>Ga0302226_10002635_pt1 | contig 12645 bp, 21 predicted proteins | sample II_Palsa_E3_3_FD_193524 | JGI IMG/M metagenome (GOLD analysis project Ga0302226, IMG submission 193524) | Peat permafrost microbial communities from Stordalen Mire near Abisko, Sweden - II_Palsa_E3_3 | ecosystem: Environmental > Terrestrial > Soil > Palsa > Peat permafrost | place: Sweden...
GGTCAAAGGAAAGGGTGCGTCAAATGCGCAATCCCTGTCGGCGACAACGGCTTCGTCTGTGGTCGACGTCAACCTGACGCCCGAGGTGCTCGTGGACGACCTGCTGATGGCCGTGCCCTACCAGAACCCGTCTGCCAAGACCATGAACTACAACGCGACGTACGAGGCCATGTACTCGGCGGTGCAGGGCCCGACCAAGGACTCGCCCTTTGCCGGCGCACGGCAGTTGCAGGTCGCGCTCAAGAACAACCCGGCCGGCTACGTCGAGGCAGACTCGCTGCTCAACGTCGCGTTCGAGGAGCAGCGCAAGACGTTTGAGAGGTTTGGCTACGCGTATGATCCCTCTGCGTCCGTGGCGGGATCAAAGCGCATCGTGGGCGACGTTGGACTAGCAAACTCTCAGAACGGTACCATTCACACTGCAGCCCCCCCTCCCCCTCCCCCTTTTTTTTTAAACAGGAAATAACAATAAAAAAAAACAGGAGCAACCGTCTTCAACGACTTTCCAGAGCCAGAGAACCGCAAGAAGCGGAAGGCAAAGGGCGATGTGGCAGAGGACCCGTTCACGTACGAGGGGCCGTGGGCAGGCTACGAGGGCGAGAAGATGCACATCTACCAGGACCCCGCAGTAAGCCTCTTCGCTCTATTGTCTTTTGTGCTCTAAAACGTGCCCTTGTTTTGAAGGAGGCCGCTGCACAGGCTGCCGAGCGAGAGGCAAAGCGAAAGCTCAAGTACAAGACGGGCGAGGAGATCGACGAGATCGACGAGGACAAGCCCATGTTTGGCCCCGGTGTGGAGAAAACCGTATTCCACGGCAAGAGCGAGCGCGACTACCTTGGGCGCACGTACATGCATGTCCCAGCGGTACGTCCATGAAAAAAGTATGTGTATTTTTTTTTTTCTAAATAGAATAATTTTGCTAGGATGTGGACGTCAACCTGACCGCCGATCCCGGGTCCCACGAATGCTACTTGCCAAAAACGCTCATCCACACTTGGTAGGGGGGAGGGGGAGCGGAATTTGTGAGGTTGTTTTTTTTTTCCTTAATTTTGGTGGCGGTTGATTTGTAGGACTGGGCACACCAAGGGCGTGTCTCAAATCCGATTCTTCCCCAAGTCGGCTCATTTGCTTTTGTCTGGCAGCTTGGACACAAAGATCAAGGTTTATTCTATTACGTTCGCTTGTTCTAACGCGTGATATTAGCTGTGGGACGTGTACCATAATCGCCAGTGCCTGCGAACCTACATGGGCCACTCCAAGCCCGTCAAGGACATCACGTTCAACAACAGCGGCTCGCACTTCCTGTCCACGTCCTTTGACAAGTACATCAAGATGTGGGACACGGAGACGGGCCAGTGCACGGGCTCGTTCACCAACAAGCGCGTTCCGCTCTGCGTCAAATTCAACCCGAACGAGGACAAGCAGCACATTTTTATCGCGGGCACGCAGGACAAGAAGATTGTCCAGGTAATGATTTCAATCACAAATCTTATATAAAAATTTTATTTTTTTTTGAAAATTAAATTAGTGGGACACACGCACAAACCAAATCGTGCAAGAGTACGACCAGCACTTGGCAGCCGTCAACTCGCTCACGTTCATCGACAACAACCGACGCTTTGTCTCGACGTCGGACGACAAGTCGATCCGCGTGTGGGACTGGGACATCCCCGTCGTGATCAAGTACATCGCCGACCCCGCCATGCACGCCGTCCCGTCCGCCACGATCCACCCCTCGGGCAAGTGGTGGCTCGGCCAGTCGCTCGACAACCAGATTGTCGTGTACGGTGCAGGGGAGAAGTTCCGTATCAACGCAAAGAAGGCCTTCCGCGGGCACAGCGTCGCAGGCTACTCGTGCCAGATCGGCGCCTCGCCCGACGGCCGCTTCATCATGAGCGGCGATGCATCGGGAAAGCTCTTTTTCTGGGACTGGAAGACGACCAAAGTGCTCAAGTAAGCCAAAACTGAAGACGATGTACCACAAGTTTTTTAACCTTTTTTTTTTTTTTTGGTTGTTGTTGTTAGACACATGAAGGTGCACGATCAAGTCGTCATGGGCTGCGAGTGGCACCCGCACGAACCCTCCAAGGTCGCCACGTGCTCGTGGGACGGCACAATCAAATTCTGGGACTAGATGCGAAATCGGCGGAACGAAAGAGAAAAAGAAAAAAAAATTCAAAATCAACTACGTTTCCACTGTTGGGTCTTTTTGTCCTTGTATGGAAACCAGATGTTTGTTAAAACTTTGTCGTAAGAAATATAAACTGCGGCCAAAACAGAAAGAAACTGACAAACATTATAACTAAACTGCGTGCGCTTCAATGTAGCAATTTTAATGCAATGCTGCGGACCTCTGGATGCTTGTCTTTGGCGAGGACCTTTGCCGTCTTTTGTACAAATGCGTCGAGATCGTTGGTACAGGCGAACGACTCGGCGTTTGCTTGGATCGCATGGAGGGTTTGTGCTGCGGTGATCCTGACGTTGCTGACCTTGTCCCACGCGCGCAGACCGACCGAGGGCAGAATCGTGTTGGTCTGCTCCTCGTTCACGAGCGAGCCCAGCAGCGGCACCAGACGCAGGTAGAACTGGCGCAGCTGGAAGTCGGACTCGATCGACAGCTCCATCACGTAGTTGAAGAACGCGACAAAGGCCTCGGGGTTGTCCTTGAACTTGGCAAACACGGCGACAAACACGGGCACGAGGGCGTCGCGTTGGGCGGCGGTCGCCGAATGGACAAACGAGAGGCAGATGGGCGCGATCGTCTCGGCCACCTCGTCAATGCTGAACACGTACTCGATCAGTTGTGCGATTTGTCTACCCAAAGTTGGGATTCATAATTGTCAATAATTGGTTTCTTTTTTACTATCATTTTTCTTTTTACGGAATGAGCAGCTCGATGATCGTGCTCGAAGACCGGCTAAAGAGGTTGAGGGTGAAGACCGACACGAACGAGCCTGCGTGTTTGGGCGGCACGAGGCGGAGAAAGCCGGTCAAGTTGCGCAGTGCGCTCGTTCGCACCTCCGTGACATCGATCACCATCATCCGGTAGATTGGCAGCAAGTCCTCCTCGCTGTAGGCTGGGCCGATTGCCTTGGCGATCTCGTGGATAGAGCAGGCCAGCGTCCGGCGCACCTTCCATTGCATGTCGCCGCACAGGGTCTTGTACACGGACCTTAGTTTGGGCCACCCTTGTTGGCCCAGCGTGACCACAACACCTGGAAAGTTGAAGGCACAGCACTCGATCAGCTCGCCGTCGATCGTGCGCATGGCGAGAAAGGCGTCCACGAGCACGTCCGGCACGGCTCCCTGCTGCTGGTTGCAGCCAAACGAGGCGATGAGCGGCCCTAGGGCCTCGTACGCGCTCAACCGGACCCACCGCGACGTGTCGTTGACAAACCGTTTGAACAGCGAGGCGACAATGTCGTGCCGGTCCTCACTTGGCACTGTTCACGAAGAAAACACGTTAAATCAAGTACAGAAAGGAGAAACAGGGATCTGTTGATTTTACCGGCATTGGCGATAAAGGGCGACATCTGGACGCACGTCTTGCGCACGCCCCAGACTTTGTCGTCCGTGAGCTCGTTAAAGATGGGGTACTACACGTATTCTCTTAAATATTTCTTTTTTGTTGTCGGTTAGGGACGCACGATAAAGGACATGAGATCGTTGCTCGAGACGTGGTCGCAGATCTCGCCCATAAGCTCGACGGCTGCCTTGCGCACACGAAAGGACGCATCGCTCAAGGCCGCCTCGAAAAAGGGCAGGAGCGAGGGTCGCACGACCCGCTTGCCATAGTTGTAGATGAGCTCCCTTAGCAACTACAAAACACACACACACACACTCCTCATTAGGCACATCGCAACGGGCAGCGAGGGGTACCAAGAAGCCCTCCATCCTGTTGTCCTCCTCTTGCGCATCCTCCACGAGCTCCCGTACCCTGGGCAGCACGACCTCATCGATAAACTCCTCCGGCGCAGGCGGCCCACACATCGCCACGACGGCCTGTCGCGCCGTCTGCTGCACGTCCACGTCCTCGTCCAGCAGCAGCGTGTTGGCGAGGAACCACACGTGGTCCCTTATGTCATCGTTGTCCTATTGTTAGGGCCGCATTAGGCCCCACCACCAATTGGGGAACGCCCCCCACCCCCCAATCCAGTTACCGCGCCATCGGCCGCCGTCCACAGGTACTCGACCACCGCCGGCAGCCTGGCCGCCAACGTGGCCCGCACGGCCGGCTCCACGTCCTCCACACAGCGTGCCCACAGCGGCACAATGTCGCGCCGTGTCCGCTCCAGCCCGGCCTCGCGCACGGCCTCGTCCATCCGCGTCAGGCTGTACACGCGGTGCATCGCCATCGCGCTCCCGCTGTACCGCAGCAGCACGTCGCACGCGCACAGCCCGTCGTCCACCGCCAGCGAGTCGGGACTCAGCTGCTCCTCGTCGACTTCCATAGCTGGCAAAGATTAAATCATGCCGAGTGCGGCTCCCGTTCACGTTTCCGAGTTTTTCTCTTCTTTTTCTTTCCTTTTCCTTTTGATTTGATGTTCAGTTCAGTCAGTTCCATCAGTTCCGGACATAGGTCGCATCGATCTGCTGCAGCGAGGGCAGGGCCAGCTTGACCTTGCGCCGATAGTTGACGTCCTTGGCGATGGGGTTGTGCTCAAAGTAGACGGTGGCGAGCGACTTGGCGTGCTGCAGCTCGTCCAGGTCCCGGTAGTCGCTCACCTTGTTGTTGTTGCACCAAAACTCTTCCAGGTTGACCAGGTGCGCAATGTTTTCGAGCTTCTCGATCCGGTTGGAGGCGACATCGAGCGTCGTCAGCTTGACCTGTTCAAATAAATGTTTATCAAGTGACAGAACAAGCACGGATACATTGTTTTCAAGGCCCTCGATCTTGGAGATGCCGTTGTGGCTGAGGTAGAGCTCCTCCAGGTTGACGAGGGCCTCGAGCCCCTCGATTTTCGTGATGCGATTGCTTTGGATACTGAGGATCTTGAGGCTGGCCAAACCCGCGAGGCCCTGCAGCCGGTCAATCTTGTTGCGCCCAAGCCACAGCTTTTCCAGGGAGCCGCCGACGGGCTCGAGGTTCTCGATCACGCGCAGACGGTTGGAGGCGAGCTCAAGGCTCTTGAGCTTGGTGAACGCGCCGAGGCCCTCGATCTTGGTGAGCTTGTTGGAGATAAAGTAGACGTCCTCGATGTTGGTGAGCGTATCCAGGTTCTCGATCGTGCGGATGCGGTTAAACGACAGGTCCAGTTTACTATGAGCAATGCATTCAATACTCAGAGAGCGAGTTGTTGTTGTTTACGTCAGCGTGGTCAGTTTGTCGAGGTTCTCGATTTTCCCAATCAGGTTGTCGTACAGATCCAGCTCCTCCAGCTCCTCCAGTGCGTCCAGCCCGTCGATGGCCGCGATGCGGTTCTGTCGCAGCACGACCGCCTTGAGCTCTGTCAACCTGGCAATACCGGGAGGTATCTTTGTCAGCCGCTCGTGTGTCACCACCAGCTCCTAAATCAGCGCGGCATTTTGTATGGATGGTTTGAGCAGCGCACACAAAAAAAGGGGGGGGGGGGGGAGGCAAAGCAATTACATCGAGGTCATCCGGTGCGTCGCTCAGATCGTAGTCTGCGTTCAATGGGCCTACCCAAACGCGACACCATTCAACCACTCAGTCGCCATTGTGATTAAATACATGTACCATTGGACGCATCTTCCGCCGCATCGTTGGCCGCCTGCTCCGCGTCCTCGCTGGCCTCCTGCTCGGCATCCAGCACGGTCAGCTGTGCTCGCTTTTCGCCCGCAGTGTTCATTTTGTCACAGGGCCCTGCACTCGAAACTTCAGTTGGCGCGGAAAAGATGCCCGCCATCTCATCACGTGCAGTTGTCGCGTTGTTGTTGCTCGGCTTGCTCAGCGGCTGCTGCGCCGTCCTGGCCCACAAAGGTGCGGTGCCCCCACACCTGTGTGTTGTTCTTATTACTATGGCTGCAGTGGATCGGCTTGATTTCACGCCCAGTGTGCCCTTGACGCGCCTCACCATTCAGCCCACGACAGCAGATAAGGTGCAGGCCTTTGCCCAGGCCATCGCCACGGCCGACGGCAAGCCGCCCGCGTACGTCGTGACCGATCGCTATACGTCACGTCACAACGGTGTCACGCACGTCTATCTGCGCCAGGTCGTGGACGGCCTCGAGGTGGCCAACAGCGAGAGCAACCTCAACGTGCGCGGCAACGTCGTCCTCAGTGCCCACAGCCGCTTCTTCCTCCACCCGATCGACGAGGTCGTCACCAAGCCAACTCTGTCGCCACGTGGCGCGATCGCCCATTTGGCCGGCTTTCTGCGTGTCAAGCTGGACGACGGCACGGCTATCGTGTCCTCGCCCCATGCCAAAGCCCATCGTGTCTCCAAGGTGGCGACCACGGTTCCCTTTTACGTCTTTGAGGGGCCGCGATCGCTCAGCCTTGACCCGATCCCCGTCGAGCTCATGCTGTAATTTATTTTTTGTATTTATTTTTTATGTTTATTTATTTTTTGCTTATCTTAGGATGCAAACCGAGGGCGGCAAAGAGCTCAAGCTGGTCTGGGGCATCATCGTGCGCCAGGAGGAACACTGGTTCCAGGCCTTTGTGAGCCAGGACGGCGAGGTGCTGGCGCTGCACGACTGGGTCGCGCACGAGAGCTACCTTGCCTTCCCCCTCTCGGTCGACAACCCCAGCGACGGCGATCGCGAGCTCATGACCGACCCCTTTGATCCCGTGGCCTCGCCCCTTGGCTGGCACGACAACGGCGTCGACCCCGTGTTCTCCACGACCATCGGCAACAACGTGTACGCCCAGGAGAACTTTGACGGCTCGACGGCGAACGACTGGTTGGACAACTTCCGTCCCTCGGGCGGCCGCGACAACCGCTACGTCTTCCCGATCGACCACACAGAGGAGCCCAAGGAGTACGTCAACGCGTCCATCACCAGCCTCTTCTTTGCAAACAACCTTATCCACGACGTGTTTTACCAGTACGGCTTTGACGAGATCAGCGGCAACTTCCAGGAAAACAACTTTGAGCGCGGTGGACTCGGAAACGATGCGGTCCAAGCAAACGGACAGGACGGTGCTGGCACCAACAACGGTATTTTCTTATTGTTAGTTTGGAACAGTATTGATTGAATTACAAATGTATTATCAGCCAATTTTGCGACCCCGCCAGATGGCCAGCGTCCCAAGATGCGCATGTACCTGTACGTCAACACCGTGCCCGCTCGCGACGGAGATATTGCAATTGGGTAATTTCCTATTCTAATTTATTTCATTTCAATAATGATTACTTTTTCTAGAACGGTCATCCACGAGTACTCGCACGGAATCTCCAATCGCCTGACGGGCGGTCCCTCCACCACATCCTGCCTTGGAACAGGCGAGGCCGGCGGCATGGGCGAGGGCTGGGGCGACTTTTTCGCCGTGCTGTTCCGCCAGCGCCCCGAGTACACGCGAGAAAGCGTCTTTGCCTTTGGCAACTGGCAGCGCAACCTCACCAACTCGATCCGTCCCTACGATTACGCCACCGACATGACCGTACAAAAAGAATAGCGTTCCTAGTTTTATTTTTAAAAAAAATTTTTTTTACTTAGATCAACCCAACGACCTATGCCTTTATCAACGAGGAAGAGTACGAAGGAGTCCACGCCAAGGGCTGTGTCTGGGCAACTGCTCTCTATGGTAGGCATATTGCCGTATTTACACTTCTAAAAATATAGACCTCATTAAAAGATGCCTACTGGAACATTGTCGACAAGGCCGGCTTCGAGCCCGATCTCTACAGCCGACAGGGCGGCAACGGCAACGTGCTGCAGGACGTCGTGGACGGGATGAAGCTGCAGCCCTGCCGCCCCTCGTTTTTGGACGCGCGCGATGCCATCCTCCTGGCCGATGAGGTCAACTACGACGGCCAACACGTGTGCGAATGGTGGCAGGCGTTCGCAAAGCGCGGAATGGGCGAGGGCGCCGTGTCGGATGCGATCAATGGCGCTACAGAGAGTTTCACGGTGCCGCCGCAGTGCCGCCGCTAGCGCGTTTTCTTGTGTGTTTTTTTGTCAGAAGTTCAGGCTCGCTTCAGTTCACAACAAGCCCCCTTTTATCATATTTCGAACTATCTACTTGGGGGGGGCGATGATAACGGCGCGGCGAGCATCTTGTTGGGCTCTTTGTCGGCGACCCTCCTGTGTGAAATAAATAAATAAAATAAAAAAATAATTGTTAACGCAAAAGAAATGTCATTCGGACGTACAGCTCCATCGCAAACACGGTCTGATTGGGCACCATGATCGTCTCTGTCTGCTGCTCGGCGGCAGTCGCACTACTGCTAGGATCAGGCAAGGCCTTGAGGTAGGTGTAGCGCAGGTCCATCCGCTGGTACACGCCCTTTAGCTTCTTGGCCTGGTCGCCAATGGTCACGAGCTGCCCGGGCCTGAACGGGCGATTGAGCAGGAGGATGACGCCACTGAGGTAGTTGGACGCGATGTCGCGCAGGGCAAAGCCCACGGTGAAGCCCGTCACTCCCACACCAGCCAGCAGCGGGCTCGTGTCCACGCCCAGCGTGCCCGCGGCAGACAGACCCACCATCGTGTAGGTCGTGAGCGAGGCCGTGGACGCGAGGAAGCTGGCCAGGTCGTGGTCCTTCACGCCGATCCCGACAAACAGGCGCTCGTACGTCGACTTGAGCAGCACGGCGCTCTTGAGGGCGCCCCAGATGCGTTTGCGCAGGGGCGTCTTCTTGGTGGTGGCCGTGCTGCCATCCTTGTCCTCCTTGTCCCTGCTCTCGTCATCTGAGCCGGACGGGGACGATGTCGCAAACCCACGTGCGACCGACCGTGACAGCGGCCGGCAGCAAAGCCGGATGGCAAGCGATGACGTCATTGAGAATTTATTTTTTTTTTTTTTTGTCGTCGTTTGCGACAGAAACGCCCGTGCCGCCGATGGTCAAGGTTGCGCTGTGCCAGTTCACGCCGTGCTTCAAGGACGTGGCCGAGAGCCAGCGCCGCGCCGAGTCGCTTCTGAGCGGGTACGGATACGGGCACACAGCACATACACATGGATGCCAACTTAGCTGTGTTCTCGACAGGCTGGACGAGAGCAGTGCGGTCGACATCCTCGTGTTGCCAGAGATGGCCTTTACCGGTTCGTTGGTCCGTTTTGGTCTTGCATCTAATGAACTTGGGCATCAGGCTACGTGTTTGACAGCGTCGATGACATCGCGCCCTTCCTGGAGGACAGCGAGAACGGTCCCTCTGTGACCTGGGCCAAACAGTGGGGTATGTCTCCCTTCAGTTGGCCATTAACAGCCACGATCAGCAAAGCGGCTCAGGGCGTACGTCATCGTGGGCTACCCGCAGCTGGACAGGGCCACGGGCAAGCGCTACAACAGCATTTGCGTCGTTGCGCCCGATCAGACGGTCGAGGCAACGTACCAAAAGCACTTTCTGTACGAGACGGACGAGCTCTGGGCCGAGGAAGGGCCGGCGTTTAGGGCGATCCGGCTTGCGCACCTGCCGCAGGTTGGCACGGTGGGCCTGGGCATCTGCATGGTAGGCCTTTGTTTTGTTGAACTGGTGTGTAAAGAAGACAGTAAAATAGGACGTGAACCCCTACCAGTTCAAGGCCGCCTGGTCCGCCTTTGAGTACGCCAACTTCCACACAGAGCACAAGTCGGACCTGCTGCTGCTGTCGATGGCCTGGCTCAAGAGCGAGACGTGGCAGCCTTACGAGTAACCAATTGTACTATTGTACTATTGATTTATTTCTCGACATGTCGTTGCAGTCTGATGAGATACTGGATCAACCGGCTGAAGCCGCTGGTCCAACGGCCCGTTAAGATGGTGGTCTGCAACCGGCTGGGCACGGAAAAGGGGTCGACCTTTGCGGGGACGAGCTGTGCTATCGATCTCGGCAAGGTGGCTGTTGTCGACAACCTGGCGGACGAGGCGGGCCTTCTTCTTGTAGACCTGTAGATGATCCTCAGACTAGATATATATATTTGGCATACGTATTTTTTTTTTTTTTGAATGCAAAATGACTTTTTTCCCGTGAAAACTGTTACAACAATTGAAAGAACACTAATTAAATGAATGGACGTTGGTGAAAAAACTATTGCACTGGAAAGGGAGGCGGGTACGTCGGACCGTCCCCACTGTCGCAGATCAGTTGGCCTCGTACAGGTCTCTCTGCAAAGTCAAAACGGACGACCTGACGGGCGATGCACCACAAAAGGTAGCGCGAGTCGGAGGACCAATAGAAGGTGGCTAAACAAAAATATCGTAAGAAAAGAATTATTTTAATTTATCATACTGAAGGAATGCTGCTCGTAAAAATTCAACGTTTGCAGAAACATGCGTTCGTACAAGGTTCCGGGATTGCTCATAACGTAGCTGGCCGATTCTAGTTGTCGACGTGCAATTTAAAATAAAAATAACCATGAAGTATTACCGCAGTCCCAAACATTCAAGCCAGATGGGCTGGCACAGGCAAGCTTTCTGCTATCGGGGCTCCACACTGCGGCACTGCTCTCAAGAGGGAGTACAGTGTCCTCCCCCCCGGCGACGAGGTATTCATTGTCAATGGTCACGATTGGCTAAGAAAAAAAAGCCCACGGTCAAAAATAAAAAAAAATAAAAAAAAGAAGAGATCTCCTCACCATGGGTTGTCCTTCGTCATCAAACAGAGGCAGCACGATGACAGAGTCGTTGTATATGATGCACACACGCCGTCCATTTGGCGAAAAGGTGAAGCGACAAAACTCGCCGGCTCGGCAGCGGGCGACGGTGTGCACGGGGGCCATGTTTCTCAACGAGTAGGTCACGAGCAGCTGGAACTCTAGCTCGTTGCCATTTTCGTCAAGCCCTAGTAATGGGGAGTTTGTCTCGTGGATGCAGATCGCGACGAGGTCGTCGCCATCTAAACAAGAGGGTCTCAGCAAATGAAAAGCACATTATTTTTCTAAAAAAAGTACTGGTGGGATCAGGCAGAGGATAGATGACAGGCGTGCAGAAAAAGCCCATGGGGATGGGGAGTTCCTCGATCCGTACAGTCCTTTGCCGCTTGAGCCTCAAAAAGTCGGCCGTCTGTGGGTTGCCCCCGACCGGCGTCGTGTCCCCGGAGAAGTCCACCACTTTGAGTGCGTTGTGCTGAGTGTGCAGGATCAGCCGCCTCGAATCGGAACACCAGGTGATGAACACGGGGTGCTCGAGCATGACCTCGATGCCGCGGGCGGCCCACGTCTCGCGATCGTGCAGGTCGACAAAGCGGGTTGCAATGGGACCGTTGGGGCTGTTGGCCAGCCACGCAATGTACCGCGAGTCTGGCGACCAGCAGTAGAAGAACGGCAGGCCCACGGCCTCGATCATGACCGGATCCGATCCGTCCACAAACTTGGTCACGACCTTTAAAAACGAGCAGTGATAATTAGTAACATTATAAAAACTATACCATAGCAATCTAATCGTACGTAATTCTTGCCCTCTTTCGCCATGCTAAAGACCACCCGATTGCCACAGGGGCTGAACGTGACCTGCTGGTACCGTGGCCGCCGAGGGGCGGTGGAGTGCAGGGCCTTTGCCGCCGCCGCCGACGACGACGACGGGGCAGGCACGCTGCCAGTAAAGTCGGTTGTCAAAGGCCCGTCGTCCACGTTGCTCAGCACGATGGACTCGATGCTGTTGGCCAGCAGCAGGCACACCTCTTGCGTGCCGTTGCCGATGAACCGGACCAGCGCGATTCGGTGTCGCGACAGTCGGGCCAGCTCTGCCCTCCTGGGAAAAAAAAGGGAACAGAGGGAGAGGGAGACGGTTGGGTTGGGTTTTTTTGATTTTATCATTATTAGTATTACCTTCTGCACATGTGGGCCCAGTAGGCCGCGTTGCCATCCTCCCTGGCCAGCCTAATCACAGGCCGGGCAAGGTACAGTCTTTTCCTGCAATCGGGTTTTATTCGCACTGTTAAAGGAAGGACGGAAAAGAATGGGCGAAAATCCGTCCTCACCATTGGTGGCACGCTGCCACCAGCGCACGGAAGCGGCGCGACACCCGTGCGACCGTGGTGAGCGCACGCTCGTCCAGATGCTCCAGCACTGCCATCAACACCTCGTCCGGCACTGTGTCCATTTCGCGTGTGTGCTCTTCTGGCCTCCTTCGTTTGCCTCTCGTGCCCCCAACGAGGGTGACTAATCCGCACAGTAAAAGGGACCCGATATGTCAGTTTGCACGCAGGGCCGGCAAGAAAGGAGGCCTTGGGCTTGTAAAGAGAGGGGAAGGAGTGGGGAGAGTGGCGCGGGAGGGCGCCGGAGAGAGAACGGCCCCGGCCCCGAGGGTTGGCGAAAGAGAAACACCGTGATCGGTTTTTTCGATCATGTCACCCTTCTCGCGTAAACAAAAGTGATCGAGAAACAGAGCAGAGACTCGGTCCTTTCGCAGATCAGGCCGGGACAATGCGCCGAACGGTGGCGTGATGGCCGGCCCAAATTTCACGTACCCCCGGAACGACCGATCGATCGTTCATTTATCCCGATGGAAAAAAAAACATCAAACTAAGCCGGTTCACTTTGAATGACACCAATGAGTTTGAGTCCAAAAAAATTTTTTTCTTTTATGATTGTCAAGAGC
>Ga0302226_10002637_pt1 | contig 12638 bp, 10 predicted proteins | sample II_Palsa_E3_3_FD_193524 | JGI IMG/M metagenome (GOLD analysis project Ga0302226, IMG submission 193524) | Peat permafrost microbial communities from Stordalen Mire near Abisko, Sweden - II_Palsa_E3_3 | ecosystem: Environmental > Terrestrial > Soil > Palsa > Peat permafrost | place: Sweden...
GGGACCGTTCAACCAGCAGGATGCTTCGGCGACGGCGTTCTCGGGGCATCTTGAGATCAAGCATCTTGATCCGCTGGCTGCCGGGTTTGTCGAGACTTCCGATGGCATTACCGGGACGGTGGACGATATGGTGCTGGATGCGGCGTGGAACGGGACGCAGATGCATGTGACGAAGCTGCTGGTGGATACTCCGAAGCTGACGATTGTGCAGAGCAATGGGCCGAAGCAGGTGAAGCCGAAGGATCCGAATGCGGAGGGGGCTTCGATGTTGAACAGCCTCTCTGTGGACGATGCGCAGATTAAGAATGGGACGATTACGCTGGCGACTGCCGGCAAGCCGGGCAGCGCGGTGTACAGCCAGGTGAATGCGCAGGTGACGAATCTTTCTCCGAAGACCGCCTCACCGTTTAGCTTGAGCGGGCAGTTGCCGAATGGTGGAAGCGTGAGCGCGAATGGTACGGCTGGGCCATTCAACCAGGCGAATAATGCAAGCACTCCGCTGAATGCACAGGTAAATCTGAAGCATGTGGAGATTGGCACGGCGGGTGTGGTGCCTCCGGATGCGGGAATTAGCGGCGTTGCGGATGTGCAGGCGAAGATTCAGTCGAATGGGCAGACGTTGAATGCGCAGGGAGCGGCGACGGTTGCGGGGATCAAGCTGGCGAAGGATGGAGTGCCTTCTGCGAAGCCGGTGCAGTTGCAGTTTACGCTGACGCAGAATGAGCAGGTGATGAGCGGTGAGGTGCAGCAGGCTGTAATCACGATTGGCAGTGCGGTGATCAATTTGTCGGGGACGTATCAATCTACTGGCCCTTCGACTGGATTGAATTTGAAGGTGGTTGGCAACGGCGTTTCGATTAATGAACTAGAGGCGTTTTTGCCTGCGCTGGGCGTGCATCTGCCGCAGGGCTCACGGTTGCAGGGTGGCACGCTGACGACGGCGCTAGCTGTGACAGGAACGACGGCTACACCTGTGATTAGCGGACCGGTGAAGATTAACAACACGCAACTTGCGGGGTTTGATCTTGGTTCGAAGTTGCAGACGCTGTCGAAGTTTACGGGGGGACGAATCACTTCTGCGACGGGATCGGGAACTACGATTCGCTCTTTGAGCATGAATGTGCGAGAAGAGGGTGGCAATATTCGGACCGATAATATTGCGCTGGATGTTGCTGGAGTGGGAACCGCTACCGGTGCGGGAACTGTGAGTGCAGGTGGTGCACTCGCCTACAACGTTGTGCTGAAGCTGACTGGGTTGTCGGTTGGAGGTGGAGGAACGCAACAAGCTAGCTCTGGCGGCGGTGCAGCTGGACTCGCAGGGGCGCTGGGAGGGTTTATTCCTGGCGGATCTGCTGGTGGTGCGGCGCTGGGAGGACTTGCAGGAGGAGTGCTGAAGGCTGGCATCCCTGTTGCGATTGGCGGAACGACAAGCAATCCTACGTTCAGTCCGAATGTGGCGGGACTCGCAACTGGTGTCGGGGCTAGCGCGGCACAGGGTCTGCTTGGTGGTAAGGGGAACGGGAAGACTCCGCCGAATCCTCTGGGCAATGCGTTGGGTGGTTTGTTTGGGAAGCACTAGATTCGCCCTGCGGGCGGCGGTCACTTCGTGACTCGTATACCGGCTTCGCTCGTGACCTCCCGATGGTCGGGAAGCTTCAGAGGAAGCGTGCGTGGAGGAGATACTCGTGATTACCCTCCATCCCGAGGATGGGCGAGTCGATGAGGTCGAGCGCGGTGCCGTGCTGCTCGAGGACGCACTCTCGTACGCGCTCGATGGCGGCCTGGCGCGCGTCAGGGTCGCGCACAATGCCTCCTTTGCCGATGTTGGCGCGGCCAGCTTCAAACTGCGGTTTAACGAGAATGATGGTGGTGCCATGCCACGAGTGATGGGGCGTGCTGAGAGCTGCGAGAACGGCGGGGAGCACAAGCGTCGCGGAGATAAAAGAGACATCCATAGCGATGAAGGATGGCGTGGGCTGGCCGGGAGTGAGGAGCTCGCCTGGAGTGAGGAGGCGGGCGTTGGTGCGCTCGCGGAGAGTGACGCGTGGGTCGTCACGAAGTTTGTGGGCGATCTGTCCGTAGCCGGTATCGACTGCGAGGACCGATCGTGCGCCGCTCTGCAGCATGCAATCGGTGAAGCCGCCGGTGGAGGCGCCGATGTCGACGCAGGGGAGATTGGTGAGGTCGATGCACCAATGGGTGAGGGCGCGCTCAAGCTTGAGGCCGCCGCGGCTGACGTACTTGAGATCGGAACCGAGGAGACGGATGACGGCGTCGGCAGAGACGGAGGTACCTGGTTTGTCAACGCGTTGCTCGTCGACGAGGACGCGGCCGGCGAGGATGAGAGCTTGTGCGCGCTCGCGGGAGGCGGCGTGGCCTTGATCGACGAGAAGCTTGTCAATTCGTTGTTTTGCGGACTTAATGCGCGGAAGTTGTATGGGATTGCTCATTCGTTGCGCCTATAGATATGTACGCTGGACGACAAATAGGCATCTTATTGTCGACCACAGAAAAAGGGGCTGAGTTTAGGAGGGTAAGTGAGACATATCAAGCTTCGTTTCTTCGGGTAGAGTATCAAAGGCGGCGAAACAGGAAGTAACTCTTTTGATGTTACATAGGGTTGCCTGCGTCAACCTAAATAGTTAACGGCTTAAAGCAATCTGCGATAGTAGTAGGTGCGTTTTATGTATAGAGAAACGGGACTCGTAAATTCACCACCGCCCTCGGGGCAGGACGATGCTGTTCTGCTTGGCCTTGTGCAGAGGGGGGACGAGTACGCCATGGCGGCGCTGTTCGACCGCTATTCGAAAGTCGTGTACTCGGTGGCCCTTCGGGTGCTCCGGGACCCGTCTGCGGCGGAAGACGTGCTCCAGGAAATATTCATGCAGATCTGGCGTAACCCTGATGGTTTTGTAGCAACTCGCGGAAGCCTTGGCGGATGGCTCGCTGTAGTCTCACGAAATCGGTCGATCGATGCGCTTCGAAGAAAGCGTCCGATGGAGTCGGTCGACGATATGGCGTTGGCTTCGAACTACAACCTTGCGAACGAAGCGGAACGCAACAGTTTGATGGAGAAGGCACGAGGCGTGATCAATCTGCTGCCGATAGAGCAGCGAAAGACTCTGGAGATGGCATTTTTTGATGGGTTGACACACTCCGAGATCGCAGAGATGACGGGCGATCCACTAGGGACAGTGAAAACAAGAATCCGCAGCGCGCTGACCTCGCTGAGAAAGGCGTTCCCAGCATGAGCGAGCCGCGGCGTATTACTTCAGAAGATCTAGCGTTGTTTGCCATGCAGCTGCTTCCAGCGGAAGAGATGGCAGAGGTTGCCGCTTACGTGGAACAGTCCGAGGACGCGAGGCGAGAGTTGGCTGAGATTCAGGGCGATCTGGCTATGTATGCACACACGGTGGAGATGCAATCCCCGTCTGCACAGGCACGCGAGCGGTTGATGAAGCAGATTGGACGCGAGAAGAAGGCGATTCCGATCGATCGCCCCGTCGAAGATGTGGCTGCTCGAAGTACTAATGACGAGTTTGGACACGCGCCGGGAAGCCTCTATGCGATCGAAGAAGAACCGAAACGAGGATTTGCAGGCAAGGTATTGCCGTGGGTTGGCTGGGCTGTTGCCGCCGGGCTCGCTGTTACAGCGGGCGATCTCTACAAGGAACGTGAGACGCTGCGCAGCGCTGTAACGGAGCAGAGCAGCAGGATCGATCATCTGACCGCAGATCAAGCTGCGGCGCGGCAGGTTCTTGATGCGATGACCGACAGCTCTGCACTGCGTGTGACGCTGAATGTGAAGGGCGCGCCACCAGCGGTTCCGCAAGGCAGAGCGACTTACGTTGCGAGCAAGGGAACCCTGATCTTCACCGCGACGAACCTGGAGCCGCTGCAGCCTTCGAAGACGTATGAGCTTTGGCTGATTCCGGCGGGCGCTGGGCAGAATCCGATTCCGGCGGGTACATTCCGTCCGGATGCACGTGGAAACGCCCATGTGATTATGCCGCCGCTGCCTAAGGGCGTCGAGGCCAAGGCGTTCGGCGTAACCGTGGAGGATGAAGGCGGGGCGGCGACACCGACTCTGCCGATTATCCTGGTCGGAGCTGCTGCGGGAGAGTAATTCCTACCCTTGTCAGTGCAGACGAAAATAAGAGAAGCCATCCTTTGCGGATGGCTTCTCTCTTATTTTAATTATTCGAATTGTAGTTTCTTGTTACCCTGCTGGACGGCCCTCCTGCGCGGAGAGCGGTCACTTCGTGACTTCTCTACCTTTGCCATACTGCAAAGGGCAGGCGGTTTGTTGCTTACGGCGCTGTTACACGGACCGCAACACCATTACCCTGTAATGGCGCCGTGGTGTCTACGGCATCTATATCGGTGCGGATGATGGTCATGAAGTTTGAGTCCGGCGATACGACGTATACCTTACCGGTGGGTGTGCCACTGGTAACGGCGACGTAGTTGGGATGGCCGTTTTTGTAAGGTGTCGATGCGTTTGGAGCAAGGCTGAGAGGAAGCGGGATCGTCGAGGTGACGGTGTTGGTCTGGAGATTGACGACCGAGACTGTGCAGGTGGTGGTGGCGGCAGTGACTGCAACGCCCGGTGCCGCGCAGGGCAGGCTTGGGTTGCCGCTATTGATGACGTAGGCGCGGCTGTTGGTCGTGTCCTGCAGGACGCCCACCATGACGGGATTGACCCCAACAGGAACGGTCGCGACGATGGTGCCGAAGCCAATGGCATCCACCGGATTGGTGAGGTCACAGTTTGGATTGCCAACCTGAGCGGTCGCCGAGCAGAGAGGGATGCTGATGATACTGAGGGAGCCGGGATTGACTCCATCGCCTGCATTGGCGACGACCAACTCATTTCGAACGGGAGCGAAGTCGGCCCAGAGCGGGTTGACAGTAGAGGCGTTCGAGCAGGCCGGGGCGACACAGAGGGCGATGGGGTTCGTGGCACCGGTGGGGACTACATCGAGCGCATTGGTCTGCGCATTGATTACGGAGACGGTGCCGTCGCCTTGATTAAGAATGTAAGCGCGCTTGGCGTCGGATTCCATGACACCGTAGACGGGATTGAGACCGACGGGTAGTGCTGTGGGGTCGATGGTGTTGCTGGAGGCTTCAATCGTGGACACCTGACCTACGCAGCCGCCGCCGACGGGCTTGCTGATGGCATAGATGCGCGGCGCGGTGGAGATTCCAACGGTGTAGACAGGAGTGAAAGGTGTCGTGGCCGGGCAGGGCGCAAGAGGCGGAGCAGGGTTGAGGTCCTGGCGCAGGGCAAGGGGTGAGCCAGTGAACTGAGAGATGACACCATCTCCGAGGGTTTCGGTGGGGTCGGTGACGTAAGTGCTGGCGCCCGCTGGGAAGATCGCGACCGGATTGGCTCCTGGGAGAAGCGTGGTCTGGAGGATCTGGCTGGTGAGCAGGGTGGTGTCGATGTCGAAGGTGGTAAAGGTATGGTCGCTGTTGAGCGTATATCCCAGGTTGGCGGTAGAAGTGACGGTCGCGCCGGAGGTTGTGGTCGTACTGCTGTTAAGTATGAGGTAGTAGGGGTCGACGCCGACGTTGGCCGTGATGAGGATGGTGTCACCGGCGAAGTCAACGAAGGTGATCAAGCCAGCGGTGGGGTTGGCCGTTGTGCCTGTACTGGAGATGGCGACGGCGAACTTCGACGGTTGCGCGGCTGGGCCGACCGGATTGATTGCGCTGACGACCGGGCGGTAGTTATTACCGCAACCACTGATCAATCCCAGGCTCGATGCCAGGACTACCGCAACCGCTGCAAAGCTGAGGGTAGAGCGGAGGGTCTGAGCTGCAGACCGAACTTTGCGCCGACGAGGCCGCGACTGGTTGGTTCCTTTTGCTTCAATACTTGCTAAGTGCAAAACTGCTCCCGCGTTGGTGCTGGTGTTGGCTATGCTCAAGGTTCGATTGTAAATCACCAAAGGGCATGAGGCCGGGATGAGCGAGGAAATACAAGGGAGCACGGGAGATACTCCGTGGAAGAAGGCGATTTCGCGGGTTCGGGACCGGAGGCAGTCGAGGTGGCTGGTTGCGGTGGTGGGAGCATGGCTGGCTTTGATGAGTGCCGATGCCGTTCGCTGGGCGAGAACTTTCGGGATACGATTCCCCGTCTTCGTACTGGAGGTCTTTGTATTGAGCGCTGCGTTCGCAGTGATCGTACGAAAGCTAAGAGCGGCGACGCTAGGGGGCGCGGTGTGTGGCGGGATGATCTGTTTGCTGGTGACCTTCTGGACGGGCGTTCAAAGAGCGTCTGTAGTTCGATCAGGGCTTACGCCGCTTGTTCTGTTGTTTTTGCTGACGTTCCTCGCTACCCGGGCGGGGCGGAGACGGAAGGTGGAGGCCGGACTCGCGGAGGGACGGCGAGGCAGGAACGCTGGCCAGGTGATTGCGAATCTTTCGGTTGCAGGGATTTGTACTTCACCGTGGACGCCGTGGATGTTGGGTGGACATGTGGGATTGATATTCACAGGCGGGGCGATTTGGATGAAAGCTACGTGTCTGGCGGCGCTGGTGGAGGCGACGGCGGATACGGTTTCATCGGAGATTGGGCAGGCATTTGGAGGCACCCCGGTGATGATTACGACGCTGCGACGTGTGAAGGCCGGAACCGATGGTGCGGTGACGGCATTGGGTTCGTGTGCGGGAGTGGTGGGAGGCGCAGTGGTAGCGCTGGCGGGTGGATGGGCGATGCGTCTCGGTATGGCTGCGGCGATGATTGCGCTGGTGGCGGGAGTCTGCGGCCTCTTCTTCGACAGCGTTGTTGGGGCTACGGTCGAGCGGCGCGGATGGGTGGGAAACGATCTCGTAAACTTCGCTTCAACCGCGTTTGCAGGTGGAGTAGCGATGTTTGAAATTTGGCTGTTGGGCCGCGGAGTGTTGCGCTAGACTTCGGGTTTGCCTTCGAGCCAGCTGTGGAGGAAGGCTACGTTGATGTTGAGGCGAAGGGCTGTGTAGCTGATGATCTCGTGCACGTAGCGCATGGTGAGGTCGTAGTTGCTGATGTGGCCAAGAGCGGGGCGGGGTGAGGTGTAGACATCGAGGCCTGCGTCTTCGCAGAGCTGACGGATGCGGAAGAGATGGGTGCCGTCGGAGACGACGACGATGTGGTGGAGCTTGTTTTCGTGGGCGATGGCAGCGAGGCGGTGGACCTGCTGCTCGGTATCGATGGACTGGGTCTCGGCGATGATGTTGGCGAAGGGGATGCCGTTGGCGAGGAGGTAGTCGCGGCCTACTCCGCCTTCAGTATTGCCGGAGTCTTTGTCGGTGCCGCCGCCGAGGGTGATGACGAGGGGGGCGATCTGTTTGCGATAGAGTTCAACGGCGTGGTCGAGGCGGGCGTGGAGGACGGGGGATGGGTGGCCGGAGTACTCTGCTGCTCCGAAGACGGCGATGGCGTCGGCAGGCTGGGCGTTGTCCTGGCTAGCGACAGTGTCGATCTGAACGTAGACCCAGATGCACCATCCGGTGATGATGATGAGAAGCAGAGCGAAGAGGTGACGGAGGATGCCACCGCTGCTGGTGCTTCGGCTACACAGATTGGATTGAGCGATCATGTTTTTCCAGAGAGCGTGCGAAGACCCAAGGCTGTGCCAGATGGTTCAACTTTTGCATCGAGCTAGTCTACAGGGTTGGACCTGAGATGCTCGACGCAAAAGTTGTAGAGGAGTAGGCGGCCGATGTCATATGTGTCTTTCCTACTGGCAACGTGAGATTTGGCCACGTGTGGTGCCCTGCGCGGGTGGCGGTCACTTCGTGACTTGTGTACCGGCTTCGCCCCAGCCCTCCCGATGGTCGACATGAAGAGGTTGCGTCGAAACACCTAGTGCTGGAGGGCGAGGGCGATCTCGTGGGTCGGAATGGCGCCTTCGCGGAGGATCATCCAGGAGTTGCCGCCGCCGGAGAGATCGACGATGGTCGTGGCCATGGTGCGCGCGGTAGGGCCGCCGTCGACGATGAGGGGAATCTTGTCGCCGAGTTGCTCACGGACTCCGGTGGCGTAGGCGCACTCGGGATGGCCAGCTAGGTTTGCGGAGGTCGCGGTGATCGGTAGGCCTAGGCGTGTGACGACGGCGCGCGGGATCGCGGCTTCAGGGACGCGGAGGGCGAGGTTGCCGGTGTTGGCGGTGACGCGAAGGGGGAGCTTGGAGCCGGCTTTGACGACGATGGTGAGAGGGCCGGGCCAAAACTTTTCGGCGAGGCGGTCGAAGGCGGAGTCGAGCTGGCGGGCGAGCTCGTAGGCCTGGGCTACCTCGGCGATGAGAAGCGAGAGCGGCTTATGGCGGGCGCGGGCTTTGAGGTCGTAGATGCGATCGACGGCCTGGAGATTGACGGGGTCGACGGCGAGGCCGTAGAAGGTGTCGGTGGGGAGAGCGACGACGTTGCCGGCGTTGAGGCTGGAGACGACGTAGTCGATAAGAGCTGGTTCGGGCTCGTCGGGATGAATGCGGAGTGTTTCGGCCGTCAAATCTTGCTCCTATGCCTTTGAGTGGGTCGGCTGGACCCGGGTGCTGCAGGTGATGCCCAAGTACCGCACCTTAGCATACCGCCTCTGTCTACCTAATAATAGCGACGCGGGTGTGGGCGGGTGACGGCGTAAGATTTGGGGAGATGCAGACTTCGGAGTTGGTGGTTTCAAGCAGGGCGAATGCGCGGGTGAAGCAGCTGCGAGCGGCGTTTCAGAGCCATGCGCGGTTGAGTGGCGGGATGGTCGCGATTGAAGGCGATCATCTGCTGGAAGAGGCGCTGCGGAGTGGGATGGTGCTGAAGACGGTGTTTGTGAGTGAGCGGCGGGCGGTGCCGGGGATCGTGCCGCGTGGGGTGGAGGTGCTGCGACTGACGGATGAAGTGTTTGGGAGTGTGGTGGAGACGCAGTCGCCGCAAGGGGTGGCGGCGCTGATGGTGCCACCGGTGCGGAGTTTGGCGGATTTATTTGAGGGTGCGGGAGCGGCGTTGATTTTGATTGCTGCGGGGTTGCAGGATCCGGGGAATCTGGGAACGCTGGTGCGGTCGGCGGAGGCGTTTGGGGCTAACGGTGTGCTGACTACGGCGGGGACTGTGAGCGCGTGGAACCAGAAGGCGCTGCGGGCTAGTGTTGGGAGTGTGTTTCGTGTGCCGGTGGTTGGGGTGACGGCTGCGGAGGTTGCGGAGTTGAAGGGCAGCGGCATTCGATTGATTGCTGCGGTCGGGGCGGATGATCTTGGTGTGATTGCTGCGCAGGAGATGGACTTTACTTCCGCTTGTGCAGTGATGGTTGGGAATGAAGGAAGCGGGTTGGCGGACGAGTGGATGGAGATGTGTGATGCGCGGGTAACGATTCCCTGCCCTGGGCCGGTGGAGAGCTTGAATGCTGCGGTAGCGGGGTCGCTGTTGTTGTATGAGGCTTCGCGGCAACGGAGCGGTAAAGACAAAGTGCAAAAGCAAAATACAGCGATCCTTCGCTCCGCTCAGGATGACGATATCAAAGAAGGTGGGATGACAGGGGCGACGCTAAAGCAGGTAAGTGAATGAGTCTGTTTGATGCAAGCCCGATGAGTGCGGCGGCGGCTCATGGGAGGCAGGCGCCGTTGGCGGAGAGGATGCGGCCGCGGACGCTTGCAGAGTATATGGGGCAGGAGCATTTGCTGGGGCCGGGCAAGCCGCTGCGGTTGGCGATTGAAGGGGATGATCCTACGTCGATGATCTTCTGGGGGCCTCCTGGGACTGGGAAGACTACGCTGGCGAAGATTATTGCTCAGATGACTGAGGCTAGCTTTATTGAGTTCTCTGCGGTGATGAGTGGGATCAAAGAGATCAAGAATGTGATGGTGGAGGCGGAGAAGGCCGCGAGCTTCGGGTCGCGAACGATTCTGTTTGTCGACGAGATTCACCGATTCAATAAGGCGCAGCAGGATGCGTTTTTACCTTATGTGGAGCGTGGGACGATTCGGTTGATTGGGGCTACGACGGAGAATCCTTCGTTTGAGATTAATGCAGCTCTGCTGTCGCGGTGCAGGGTTTATACGCTGGTTGCGTTGACTGAAGAGCAGGTGGTTGGTCTGTTGCGACGGGCACTGGCCGACGTTGAGCGCGGGCTTGGGGCGAGTGGCGTTGAAGCGGACGACGAGGCTTTGGCTACGATTGCTTCGTATTCGAGTGGCGATGCGCGGAATGCTCTGAATGCTCTGGATGTTGCGGCAAAGCTTGCGGAAGGGCGTGGGGAGAAACTGATTACGAAACCTCTGGCTGCGGAGGCGATGCAACGGAGAGTGCTGCTGTATGACAAGAAGGGTGAGCAGCATTACGACATCATCTCTGCGCTGCATAAGAGCGTGAGGAACTCTGATCCGGATGCGGCGATGTACTGGCTGGGGCGGATGCTGGAGGCTGGGGAAGATCCGATGTACTGCGCGCGGCGGATTGTGCGGATGGCGGTGGAAGATATTGGGCTGGCGGCTCCGGAGGCTTTGAATCTTTGTTTGAGTGCGCGGGATGCGATGCACTTTCTGGGACATCCAGAGGGAGAGCTGGCGTTGGCACAGGCGGTGGTTTATCTCGCGCTGGCTCCTAAGTCGAATGCGGTCTATACGGCGTATGGGGCGGTTAAGGCGGATATTGAGGCGACGGCTGCGGAGCCGGTGCCGCTGCATCTGCGGAATGCTCCGACGAAGCTGATGAAGTCGCTGGACTATGGCAAGGAGTATCAGTACGCGCATGACGTGGAGGGACGCGTGGCGGATATGGAGTGTATGCCGAAGGGATTGGCGGGGCGACGGTACTATCGTCCGACGAATGAAGGGCGGGAGAAGCTGCTTGCTCAGCGGATGGATGAGATTGCACGGATCAAAGAGGGGAAGCGGCGGAGCGGGGATTAGGTGATTGTGTCCTGCCGGACGGGCCCACTGCGCTCTGTCACCCCGATTCGTGCAGCAACTTCGTGGCGTGTGTACCGGTCTGGGTGCGGGGAGGTGCGTGGGTCCTCCCGCTGGTCGGGTGATGATTCGGTTATTGCATCGCTTCGAGGGCAGCCATGGTTTCTACGCCGTCCCAGAGATTTTGCAGGCGTAGGTTTTCGTTCGCGGCGTGCTGGTTGTTGTCGTGGTTTGCGATGGGGATGGTGATGGTGCGGCTGCCAGAGGCGCGCTCCATGATGTCGAGCGGAACGGTGCCGCCTGATGTGGGGAGAAGGATGACTTTGCCACGGGCGCTTTCGACTGCTTTGACGACGTCGATGGCTATGGGGAGATCCATCGGGGTGCGGAGCGCGTTGCTGCCTTCGTCGGCTTCGATGCGGGCGACTTTGGGGTGGGTAAGGAGCTCTTCGTGGGTGGGCTCGGCGGTAGTGATGAAGTAGCCCTGCGAACGGACGTAGTCGATGACTCTCTGCTGCTGAACCTTCCAGTCGATGGTGACGACCAGGCGCAGGTCGAGACTGACGGTGGCGGTGGTTGGGATGGAGTTGGTGGAGGATGCTCCGGTGTGGCCGGAGGAGATGCCGTTGATGTTCAAGGATGGCTCGTTGATGAGCTCGCGGAGTTGTCTGCCGTTGCCGTCAGTGTGGCCGAGGACAAACTCGCGGCGGAGTAGGTCGTCGTTGATGGGCGCGTCGGCGAGAGCTTTTTTCTCCATGGGGCCGAGAGGTGTGATGCCCTCGTAGAAGTGTGGGATGAGGACGTGGCCGCTTTCGTCTTTCATCCCGGCGAGAAGCTGGACGAGCATCATGGCGGGGTTGGGAGCCCAGTTTCCGTAGTGGCCGCTGTGAAGGGTATGGTTGGGGCCATAGACTGTGATCTGGAGGTGAGTGTCGCCGCGTGTGCCGAAGAAGATGGTCTGCTGGCGAGTCTGGTCGACGGGGCCGTCGCAGACGAGCCAGATATCTCCGCCGATGAGGCCTCGGTTGGCGTTGAGGATCTGTTCGAGGTGAGCTGAACCGCCCTCCTCTTCGCCTTCCCAGACGAAGCGCACGTTTGCTTTGAGCGGAATGTGTGCAGACTGAAGGGCGCTGAGGGCTGTGAGCTGCGCGAAGATGGCGGCTTTGTCGTCGCCTGCTCCCCGGGCGTAGATGCGGGGTTCGCCGTCGACCTGCTTGACGTATGGAGTGAAGGGCTTGCCGTTCTCCCACTCAGAGGGCGTGACGGGCTGTCCGTCGTAGTGGGCGTAGAAGACGATGGTGCGTTTGGCTCCGGGTGTTTTGATTTCGCCGAAGACGACAGGAGGGACCGTGGCGGAGAGAGCGGGGTCGGTGAGGAGCCTGGCTTCGGCTCCGTGTTGCTTGAGTTGGGCAACGAGGAATTCGGCGTTGCGGTGGAGGTTGGCGGGATCTGCCGCTACGTCTGGGATGGCGAGGAAGTCGGAGAACTGCTGGGTGAGTTCGGCGTGACGCGGCTCAGTGTAGGCGCGTGCTGCTTGCGGAGCTGTTGGCTGGGCTAAGAGCGCGAAGGAATATGCGACGACGGCGAGCATCGGAGCGGCGTTCCGAAGGAGTGGCATGCTGAGAAGTTAGCATGCAGGTTGTGCTGGCTAGAGATTCTTTTGATCGTCGGATTTTGCGGGGTCGCTCGGCTGTGAGGTCATGGGTTCACGTCCTTTTTGAGGGCGGTGAGAACGATGTCCTTGGTGAGGAGTTC
>Ga0302226_10002642_pt1 | contig 12616 bp, 13 predicted proteins | sample II_Palsa_E3_3_FD_193524 | JGI IMG/M metagenome (GOLD analysis project Ga0302226, IMG submission 193524) | Peat permafrost microbial communities from Stordalen Mire near Abisko, Sweden - II_Palsa_E3_3 | ecosystem: Environmental > Terrestrial > Soil > Palsa > Peat permafrost | place: Sweden...
TCCTGCTGCTTAGCAGGCACAGTCACTTTGGAAGACTCGGTCCCCGATGCTGATGCCGATGCCGAAACAGGTCGTTGAAACGGATCCCATCTCCCATCGTTGAATTTGCCTCCAATATTCCCTACAAAGAAAACGGTACGATTCAAGTACGTGTCCGATGGATCCCGTCCCGAGGTACCATGAAAGAAACCGTCGATCAAAAGGGGTGGCCTTTGCTCCTCGGTTGACGTCCAATCTTGAGTTCTTCCCAATAGTTTTGAGTTGCGATAAATAAAACTACAAAAAACTAGTACCCATTCAGAAGCATGGCACGTTCGTCTGCAAGTGGAAGATCCAGCTGTGCCACATGCAAGAGGTGCTGTCGACGGAAATCAGCATCTCCCTTCGCGGTGCAGTGCATACCTCTTTCTGCGTCCTAACAAGGCCCCCGTACTCGATCAAAATCTCGTGCTTTGGCAGTGATGTGGTCGAGAACACGCCATCTTGTCCGTACAGCGCCTGCAATCAAAATCAACTTTTGCGCATGCTCGTTGAACTGATGCGTACAGTGCGTGGTCCAGAGGTAATCTTTCTGACAGTGATCCTTGACGAGGTCTGGGATGCTTCATAGACCGTTTTCAGGTACTTGTAAATGGCCTCTGCGATGGGCTGTTCCAAACAACAGCATTTAATCGTCTGCAGAAATTCAAGCAAGGTACCTTGCCCAGCTCCGTCTCATCCTCCTGTCTACAGCGTGCGTCAGTGCAGGAAACAATGTCTTTCATGTTTTCGTTTACCTCACAAAGTGGACGTGGCGCACAAACAAGTCTGCAGAGATCCGGCCAAAGTCACTGGGCCAGTGCAGCGACGAGCCATCGTCAAAGCTAAAGCGCGCCGTTTGCGAGGCCCATCCGCCCGTGCGCGCGAGCTGGACCTCGGGCGAGAACACTTGTGGGCTCAGGGTGAACATTCAGAAAAGGTGATCCACGTGGACTTTTCTCATGGCTGACGACGTGTCGGCGCTTGTCGCGACGTACAAGCTCTTTCCGCGCAAGAACGCAACCCTTGCGGACGTTCGCGGCGAGCTGCCGCGTCTGGAAGCTGCTCAAGCGACCCTGACCGAGGCTGTGGACGCAGCAGCCGGCGGCAGCGCTGACGGCAACGTGCCTGGTGACTCGGATGAAGCCAAGGTGGGTTGCTTTCTTTCCCTCTTCCTTTCTCACCGCGTGCAATGCAGCTGCTCGGAACTGCGGTGCACGGCCTGTCTGAGGACGTGCTGTACCGTCAGCTCGAGCTTGATGCGCACGGCTTTGACGCCGACGCCGACACCAAGGCCGAGCGCAAAGAGCTCAACAAGAACCTTGTCGGCAAACTTGGCCAGCTGGACAAGCTGATGAAGCGTCTCGGTCTGGCGCCCCAGAAGGGAGACACGTCGTCCTCGTCCTCGTCGTCAAAGACCCCGAGCGGAAAGGGCGCCAAGATGGAGCTGACACCGATCGAGCTGCTCCTGCTCGAAGAGGAGAAGGAAAAGGCCGAAAAGGCCAAGAAGGAGAGCGAAAAGGCCAAAGAGAAGGCTGAGAAGAAGAGGGCGGCAGAGCAGCGGCGCAAGGAGCGCAAGCGTCTGGCTGCTGCTGGCCTTTTGCCCGCCGACGACAACGCCGCCGACCAAGAGAATGACGCCGACGATGACGCCCCAACGCCCGAGCCAGCTCCAACACCGGCACCAGCGGCAGCCAAGCCGACGGCACCGTCGACCAAGAAGAGCAAGAAGGAGGAACCAGTCGCCGTCCAACCAAGCAGTAATCGTCCCCAGGCGGCTGCACCTGTTGTCGTTGCTGCCGCGCCAGCACCCGCACCTGCACCTGTAGTTGCTTTGGCTCCTTCTGCCCCCACGCCGACTCCCGCGCCAGCTGTTGTAGTGGCACCGCCCACGGTGCCTGCCCCTGCGCCGGCTGCAAAAGCATCTCCCTCGCGCAAGGAAGCTGTACCCCGGAGACGACGTGACGATGACTTTGTCGCTGACAACAGTAGTGGCGTGCAAGTCGCTCCTCGTGCCCCTTCTGCCTCCGCTGCCACTCCTGACGCTGAGGTCGATGATGCATCAACGACCTCTCCTTCCCCGGCATCCCCAGCCTCTGAGACGAGCCACTACATGTCCAAGAACGCCCTCAAGCGGCTCAAGGAAAAGGAGAAGCGCAAGGAGAAGGAGACCGAGCCCAAGAAGACCAAGCCTTCTTCCAAGTCTTCCAAAAAACAAGCATCTGTCGCCGACGATGCCGAGAACGTGGTGGATGCAGAGGACAGCGAAGGCGACAAGGTGAGCCAGCCCGAGCCCGAGCCTGAGCCTGAGTCAGAGCAGCCAAGGGACGAGCATGTGATCGAAGACGAACCCATTGCCAAGGAAGCCCCAGAGTCCGCCGAGCCCATCCGTGTTGAGGCGCCAAAGGCCGAGCCCGTTGCCGTGGAGGCGCCAAAGGCCGAGCCCGTTGCCGTGGAGGCGCCAAAGGCCGAGCCCGTGGCCGTGGAGGCGCCAAAGGCCGAGCCCTTCCGTGTGGAAAAACCCGAGCCCGCGTTTGCACCAAAGCCTTTGATCGTGTCGCACCCTGAGCTCTCGACGTCAACGTCTAAATCCGAGCCAAAGCTGATAGAAGAGGACGACGAAAACGAAGACGAGGATTCGACGTCGAAAACGACAAGGCGCAAGTCCAAGACTCAAGGTACGATCTGTTTTCATTTTCTTGGCTGACTCCTGTTGACAGGGAAACCGAAGCAAGGCGGAAATAAAGGAAAGCAGCAATCCAAGGAGGCGATTTTGGCCAAGCCGTCCTCGAGTGGGGGTATCCCGATGATGGCCGGAGCTGCAGCCATCCTGATTCTCATCATTGCAGTTTTCGCTGCTTTTGCTCTGATCAAGTGAATAAGGAGATAGATTTTTTGCATTGCAGAACCAAATACCCCCTTAATTCCTTTTTTGATGGCGTGACATCTTTGGGTGACATCCTCAACCAACATCCCCTTAAACACGGGCGCCTACGAGAGTGTTGTGTCGGACATACGTGTTCGGCACTCACTTCCTATTTTTTTTTTTTTTCCAAGCGGGCACTTTTCATTTTCGTTTCTGAGCTAGTGCACCGCCGGGGATGGGCGGATGCCTGGGCGGATGCAGCATTACGGGCTTTTTGTGCTTCTGTCCTGCCATTTTCCGTCGAGACCCAAGGCGGTTAAGCTACACTTGAAAATACTTTTTTCGGCATCAACCGGCGGTTCTTTCCACTGATCTTTTTTCGCTAACCATCTTGCAATGCACTTCTAGGTTGCCTCCTCTACTACAGACAGCGCGCCATGTGTGGTATGAACTCGCGGAAAGAAAAAGACAAAAACAGGAAAACAACAACCAAAGCCTGAAACGAAATTTGCTGATTTTGGTGACGACTCCCTCGCTCACACAGGAATTTTCGCCTACCTCAACTACCACACGCCCAAGCCGCAGGGCTATGTCGTCAACACACTCCTCAAGGGCCTTGAGCGTCTCGAGTACCGCGGCTACGACAGCGCGGGCCTCGCCGTGGACGCTGACAGCGCGCAGACCGAGTTGCTCCTTGTGAAAAAGGTGGGCAAGGTGAACGCCCTGCGCGAGGCGACCGAGAAGCACCCGCGCCTGTCCAAGACGACGTCGCAGCTGCTGGACAACCACGTTGGCATCGCGCACACGCGCTGGGCCACGCACGGCCCTCCGTCTGACGTCAACTCGCACCCGCACCCGTCGGACGCCGACAACACGTTTGTGGTCGTGCACAACGGCATCATCACCAACTATGCCGTGCTCAAGGAGCTGCTCATGTCCAAGGGCTACAAGTTTGAGTCGGACACGGACACCGAGGTCATCGCCAAGCTGATCAAGCACGTGTACGACATCCAGCAAGCCGCGGGCGAGAAGAGCAACTTTGTCTCGCTCGTCAAAGCCACGTGCAAGCAGCTCCACGGCGCCTACGCTCTCATCTTCAAGAGCACCCTCTTCCCCAACCAGGTCGTCGCCACCCGACGCGGGTCGCCCCTGCTCGTCGGCATCCGTCACGCGGCCATCTTCAGCAACCACGTGTTTGAGACCTTCCCCGACAGCCCCTCGCTCGCCACCAACTCGCCGGCCGCGTTCAAGTCGCAGCTCAGCCGACAGGTCAACGGAGGCCTCTCGCCCAACGTCGTCGACAAGCGGGCCCCGTTCAAGACCCCCAACGAGGCTGCCGAGTACTTTCTCGCTTCCGATGCTGCCGCCATCATCGAGCACACCCGCAACGTCATCTACCTCGAGGACTCTGATCTGCTCGTCATCACGCCAAACGGTATTTTTTTTTTTCTTTTGCTTTGCACAGCAAGAGTTGTACTAATTCTTTTTATAATGTGCAGGAATGCAAATTTTCCACAATGGCAAGGGCAGCACCGTCCCCGGTGTCCGTGCGGTCCAGTCCATCGCGATGGAGATTGCCGAGATCATGAAGGGTACCATGAATATCAGAAAATAGTAATTCCCTAAATTATTGGTTTTCCCTCCTCGATAGGCTCGTTCCAGCATTACATGCAAAAAGAGATCTTTGAGCAGCCCGAGTCGGTCGTCAACACGATGCGTGGCCGCGTCGATTTCGACAACAACAAGATTGTCCTGGGTGGCCTGATGGAGCACATCCCCTCGATCCGCCGCGCCCGTCGCATCGTCATGATCGCCTGCGGCACGAGCTACCACAGCTGCATCGCCGTAAGACACTGGCGGCTTGAAACTCTTTTCCTTTAAAAAAAAAATAAAATAAAATAAAAAAAATCAATTCACACCAGACGCGTGCCCTCATCGAGGAGATGAGCGACGTGCCCGTCACGACCGAGCTCGCGTCAGACTTCCTCGATCGCAAGACCCCAATCTTCCGTGACGACGTTTGCATCTTTGTGAGCCAGTCGGGCGAGACCGCCGACACCCTTTTGGCCCTGCGCTACTGCAACACGCGTGGTGCGCTCACCATTGGCATCACCAATACGGTTGGCTCGGCCATCTCGCGCGAGACCTCGTGTGGCTGCCACCTCAACGTCGGCCCGGAGATCGGTGTTGCGTCCACCAAGGCCTACACCTCGCAGTTCATCGTCTTGACCCTCTTTGCGCTCCTCCTGGGCGAAGACAAGGTCTCGCTCATGGACCGCCGTGTCAAGATCATCCAGGACCTCAAGTCCCTGCCCGAGAAGATCTCCAAGGTGCTCAAGCAGGACGAGCAGCTGAAAAAGCTCTCTGAGTCGGCACTCCTCAACGAAAAGTCGCTGCTCATCATCGGCCGTGGTCTCCAGCACGCAACTTGCCTCGAGGGAGCCCTGGTATTATAGATGAAATGTTTTTTTTTTCTTTTTTGTTAAAAGAATTTCCCCACACCTATTAATTAGAAAATCAAGGAGATCTCGTACCTGCACTGCGAGGGCGTCTTGGCCGGAGAGTTGAAGCGTAAAATCTATTTTATTTTACTTTTACTGAAAATTTAAATTGTTTCTACAGACGGCCCCTTGGCTCTGGTAGACAGCACCCTGCCGGTCATTCTGGTGATGACTCGCGACAACACGTTTGAAAAGACGCAGAATGCCCTCCACCAAATCACCGCACGCCAAGGCCGACCGATCGTCATCTGCAACGAGGGCGAGAACATCAAGAACACATTGGCGACGATCGAGGTTCCCCAGATTGTCGACTCTCTCTCTGGCATCCTCAACATCATCCCATTCCAGTATTGCCTTTGTTCATTTTTATTTTGTTCGCCCCCCCCACTTTTTTTAAATTTCAGGAACATAGAATCATCTCGTACCACCTCGCCGTTGCTCGTGGCTACAACGTTGACATGCCGCGCAACCTTGCCAAGTCGGTCACTGTCGAGTAACAGCTGGGATATCGAACAACGAACAAGCAAGTATTCATCTAATTATGTGCCCCAACCAATCTACATATTGTCTCCGTGTGCAGAAGGAAAAAAAAAATCTTTTTTTCCGCGATGGAATCGAAATAAAAAAAAATTCGACAAGTGCAGCTGATGAGATGTTGGAGGTGGATGATGTTTTTTTTATTATTTTTTTTTTTTAGAAAAATAGAAAAATGATGTAAATGGGTACGCTTAATCTTCGTCAGACCAGAGCCAAGGATCTAGGGCGACGTCGTCGACTGTCATGCGTTTCCTCAGGTCTTTGTGAAGCATGCCGCAGAGCAGCTTTTTGCAGTTTTGGCTCACCGGAAGAGGCAGGAGAAGCGGCTTTTCGATCGTGTCTTGCGGAGTCTGGAACGGATTTTGATTGAAGAGGAGAATAAAGAGGAGGGATCCACACGCCCTGTGTACCAAGTGTTAACGTAAGCAGTTTGGAAAGCACAGTATACCAGATGTCGCACTCTGGGCCGCGGTAAGAGTTTCCGCACAGGATTTCGGGGGGAGCATAGTTCCACGTTCCCGTGAATACCCTAAAATACCTAAGATATAAATGTAGTCGTATTAGTTTTAAAACGTGTGTCACTGCATTACTTGGCTGGTGCATCGGGGATGGGTGCGGCACTCCCAAAGTCACAAAGCTTGACGGCATAGTTTACGTCGACAAGAATGTTTTCGTCCTTGATGTCTTTGTGCGTGAAGCCGCTGTTGTGCATGTATTTTACCGCGCTGATAACTTGGCTGCGTAGATGAGGTAAGACCACGAGTCCACAGACAGATAGAAATAAAATAAAAGAGAACCGGAAAATCTTTTTGACGGTCTTGTACTCGATGAATGTAAACTGGTCGACAAACTCAAACAAGTCGCCACTCGTCCTTCTCTTGATGCCGTGTCCAATACGAGACCCAGAGTCCTTTCCGAGCGACGATGAGTACGTTTTGTTTGCCGGCATCTTAATGAAAAGCTCGTGTAAGATGTAAACTTGAGATGAAAAAAAAATAGAGCGGGACAACCTTTTTCATCGTGCCAGCCAGATTTGCAGCATGGTGTGACCTGCTGTCCCAAGGAGAACCACCGAGCTCGGTAACCAAATAGCTGTATTTTTTTTTTTTTTTTTTTTGGTGCTGTCAAATCAGTATTTATTGTTAGATGGTGCAGCTCAAACCAATAATCGGCATCTTCGAAATAGTCGTAGAAATGGATGATGTTAGGGTGGCTCAACGTTTTGAGCACTTTGACTTCAATTGGTATGCGACCATGCTTTGTATCGGAAACCCAAGATGACGAACGCAACTTGTCCTTTTCGATGAACTTGACTGCCACCTATGAGGATACTTTTTTAATATCAGTAAGCGGCGTGGTTTCAATTACCTGTGTGCCCGTTTCCAACATTTCGGCAGAGCACACAAAGCCGTACGCGCCTTCACCGAGCATCTCTTGGACGACATACTTTAGGGTGAACGCAGGAATAAGCACCTCTTCGAACGACAGTCGCTTGCTCTACCCACACACTCTGAGAATCAGCGAAACAACGTTCCGAAGCCATGCATACCGAGGCATCATGGTGGACATCGTTCAATGTAGTCACGACCACAGCATCTTCCAACGATATTTCGCTTGGCTCCTATAAAATGTCCATGTCAGTTTGAAAAGCAGAAAGGAAGAGGGAAGGAAAAAAAAAAAAAAGACTACCTTGCGGTGGCTAGTTGCAGCGCTGGAGGATATCGACGATGACTCTGCCGGAATCAAACGTGCGGCCGTGGTTGTTGCTTGTGCTGTCGCTGCAGATACCGGGTCGCCAGGTACCTCGCTCGTTTTGCTGTACTTTGATTTCCAGCGCTAGGATATAATAAAGATGTTTGGCGTGGTTGACAAACTGGGAAAAAAAAAAAGCGGCAGGACGTTTTTTACCAAAAGGCGGAAAAACTCGCGGAGGCCACGCAGCTTTGTCGCCTTGTTTCCCTGTCATTGATTCTGTCGAGTAAACCGCACGAGAAGTGTGCTTTGGCGACAGTACCTTCAGGTCAGGTGCGCCCTCGGCCCCTGCGCTGTTGTTGCTGCTGGACTGCCCGCTTCTCAAGACGTTGACCATTGGAATCGGCGACCTGTCGATTTCGGCATCAGAAAAGCCACTGCTCAGCCTGCTGTTGGAGGAGGCGACCTGCATTTGCGGCGACGTTGCTCCAGACCGGCTGCCACTCGCCCTCCCGGGCAGGTGCTGCTGCGACGGCGGCGGCGACTGGCCGCTGAACAACGACGTAACCGCCAGGCCATTGCTGCTATTTGAGGACGCAAGTATGTTGCTTCCGCCCGAGCTGGCGCTGTTGTTTTCCTGCGAACTGCTCTTCAAAGAGAGCGACAAAAAAGCGGGCAAGGCCGACAGCGAGAACGCTTTCCGGTGCTTGTCCTTTCGCCCAAGCGAGCCGTCTGCAGAGCCGGTCGAGTCAACCATTTATCAAACTGCAAACACCTGACACCAAAAAAAATTCCGTTTTTTTTTCGAGTTGTCCCGACATCAATCTTCTTCTTCGTCGTCGTCGAGATAGATGCCGCCAGAACGGTTGCTGCCCATCCGAGACAAGCTGGTGCCGCCTCCATAGGAGCCAAAGTTGGATGCGGAAGACGCACTGTATTCGGATGGACTAGCCTGCGAGTCCAGCGAGGACACCGAGTACCGGTTGGTATCGTCGCTGCCTGCAGGCGAGAAGACCTGCTCGTTGTTCTCGATCATAATTTGTAAGAGCTGCGAGATTCCGCGCATGTTGGACAGGGCCGCCGATCTATAAAAAAAAGGTTTTTTTTTTCTCTTCATCTCACTGCAGTTTTTCATCTTGTATGTCGTACCCCAAGGGATCGTTCTCCATCCAGATCAGGTTGGGGCCAAGGACAAGCGCGAGATTCTGGACGGTCATGCGATTTTGCTCGGTGTACTTGAGCACATTGCCCAGATAAAACACTGGCACAAATAAATAAAATAAATAAAATAAATAAAAAAAAAGACGAAGCAATTATTGCAAACATTTCACGTACTCATGTGCTTGAGAGCAGACATGTTGGGCTCTGGAATATAGTTGGTGACCATCCATGATATCGCTTGGATGCGCTCCGATGACTGGGGAAGTGCTAGTGGTATTTGTTTTATTTTTCAATGTCAGCAGAAGGAAATTACATGGAAGGCCCTCGATGAATTCGAGGGTTGAGACGGGCAATAGCGGCTCTGGCAACATTTTGAGGAAATTTTTCATGAGGTTGGTCACGACGTGGACATCGACAATGTCTGCCAATGATGTGCGCTCGCCTTGATCAAAACGAACGGGGTTGGTGGACAGCACCTCGGAGAAAGAAAGAAAACAGGGTACCTCGATCGATCGCGTTCTGGACCTCTGTCAGCTCCACTTTGCTCGCATTTAACCTGAACAAGCCTTCCTGGGAGAGTCGATCTAGGGAGAAGGCATGGGATGGTTTTGTTGATCATCGGAAGGTACGAGCGTACCTTCAGTGGTGAGGTAGTCGACCATTTCGGCAAGGATCAGCGGCACTCCATAGTGCGTGAGCGCGAGATCGCGGATGTGGGCCCCAAAGACTTGTGTCGGCTGCGGAAGTGCTGCATCAACTTCATTGTGCTTGCTCCACTCGTCCTCGGCGTCATCGTCGTCGTCGTCGTCGTCACCAAACGGGCCTTGTGCTGAGCGGAGCTTCTTGCGATAAAGCTTGGCTGGACCCTTTTGTGACCTTGATGAGGTCGGCTCCGGTGCCTTCAGCGGGTAGTATTGAGAGTACGCCGCCTCGGGTACACTCGCTGCATTGACGTAGATGGGCTTTGGGACAGCAGCCACCACGGCCTCGGCCACAGTTGCAGTTGCCCGACGGAAGAGAAGGCAGTTTGGGTGCATCGCGTCTGTCTTGGCTTGGATGGCGTTTGCAAACGGATGAGTCGAGCGAACGCTGTAGCCGGCGACAAACGTCCACCCCAATGATGCACACAGGTTCAGCACGCGTCCCACCGTCAGGACGACGTTGCAAAACCTAAGCAAGCATGAGAAACGTCGAAAGAGCATATCGCACCAGCGGCCCTCACGGTCGACGTGCTTGTGGCTGGCCTTGGCCCCACCCGCAATCGCGTTCAGCAAGCGCAGGTCGCCGCCAATCACGCGCACACCCTTGACCGGGAAGCATTCGATCAAGATGTGCTGGTACGCCCGCTCCATTTGACTAGGAGAGCGTCGGTTAGTAACCTCGCCAAATCTTAGTCCAGTGAAGAACTGAAGAAAGAAGGAAAGAAAGAATCGGATCCAAACAAAAAAAGCGGTTTACATGTTAGAAAGACTGAAAGGGTTAAGAAGGAGTGAAAGGGAAGGGCAACTACGGATCACAACTGAAATCAGTTCCTAAGGATGTTCTTCTGGACCATCGTAAGGTCGACCATTTGCACTTGAGGACTGTAAGAAATAAAATGTCAATAAAAACGGGGGTTGTTTTGACACGTACGAAGTTGAAAGTGTATCGGCGATATTCTTGGTGAAGGAGAGATAGCACGAGAACACAACGGCTTTGGTTCCCTCTAATCGTGACCAGAAAAAATGAAAAATTATATCAGCTTTTTTTTTATTCGTACCTTCCACACCACCCATGTAGTCGACGCCAAGTTGGATTAGATCGTTGTTCTTGAGCTTGAATGGCTTGGACTCTTCTCCAGGAAGACTCAAACGCATCGCGTTCAGGAACGTGCCACTTTGGCTCTTGTTGTCGCGGATGTAGAACTCACCACCAACAGACCAGATCTCCGCGTGCTTGCGGGAGACAACTTTGCAGTCCAGCTGGATCTGATAGGGATCTGGTCCCGGGAATGGCTCCTCCTGCAAAGAAAAAAAAAAAATTTTTTTTTTTTTTTTGATTTAGGAAACTTTTTGAGCAGAGCTTCGTACCTTGTTCCAACGACCAAGTCGGACCGGCTGTAGAAGATCTGACTCGACTAGCTGAATCCTTGGTGTACGGGGCAAAAGTCTGATATAAGGAATATTCTTGGGGACGTCGATCTGCATGCCAGGTGTCTATAAATCGGGTGTTTCAGTGAGTTTCAGGTCGTTCCTTCTCTCATTATACCCTTGAGAATTTCAAGTTATTATCACAGTTTGTCCCCGGAATAAGGGTGGCGAGCTCGTCGCTAGAAGGCATCGGAATAAGCGTCGACATGGCTTCAGTATCGGCCTGGCGATGAGCGAGCATGTCTTTGGAACAACAAAAGCATGCTCAATGGAATTTGGATAAAAGTTTGATGCCTTACCAGCTTCAAGGAGTCCAGCCTTCTTAAGCGGCTTGCCTTCGTGGCTAGTAATTAAGGTCGAAGTAGGGTCCTTTGTATAGGTGGACTGAGGTAGGAGTCCCTAGATGCACGGATCAGTTTCTTTTTTTTTTTTTCCTTTATATAATTTATTTACCGCAAATACGTCACGCTGCTGCTGTGGACCAGGTGTCCGAGGTGACAATGGAGGATGCGCATCGCCCTGGGGATGCTTCGGGGGAGACCCTTGTGGGTCAGCGACAAGCGTGTTGGTACTCGCGTTTTTGCCTGCGGGAACGATGCCTGTATCGTCTGTGCCCGAAGAAAACCACCTGGCGATCGATATTTGCGACGTCATTTGTTGTATTTGCCCGAGATTCTCAGCCAGGTTCTGCTTTGCTTGTTTCCACAGGGATTTCTTCTCGTTTGCCAGTGCATCGCCCTCTTCGTCCGAATTTTCCTAGCAACGAGACCGATTAAAACAATTGCCAGGGGCGCGTTTGTCTACATTGTCATTGTCAAAGTTTGCATAGGCAGGCACATCGACTGGCGGCGGGGCAGCTGTGGCACACGATGAAATATAAGAAAATATTTTTCTTCGTATTAAATTACCATCAATCGACGTCTTCAAGTGCACCAGCCACAACTCCATGCTCGGAAAATCGTCGGCGACCATAAAATACGTCCGGAAACCTTCCCGTTCAATCTGCGCAAGCAAGAAGAGAAAAGTTAGCTTGGTTCCCCAAACCCGCGCTGTAAAACCTTGAGAGCGAAAGGCTTCCTGATTTCTGCCTCTGCCTCTGAAACAATGTATCCCGCGAGCGAGATGACGCCCTTGGGCAAGGCCTCGTGCTCGTTCTTGTAGTAGCGGAGTGTGTAGTTGTTTTTGTCGAGGACAAAGAAGCGTCGCTTCCACGTCTTGATGCGCCCGCCCTGCTTGACCATCATGCCCGTGTGGTAGTTGAGATTGTCACTCTGCCATCGGGTTTTGCTCAGTATAACGCACACGCCCGTCCTGGTACTCACCGCATAAGAAGACGCAAGAGGGGCGTCCGCCATACTCGCACCGTTACAGTCGTTGTTTACGTTCAACCTGTCGCTTAGTAATAAACACGCACGTTTTCAGTTGTCGGAAAGAACACTTGGAAAGGCAAAGAAATGAAAGGAGGGACTCCGTGGGCCCCACGCAGTAGCGCCAGCAGCTCGTATACGCCAACCACACCGAGTTGTTTTGAAAGGTGTTTTTCTTGGTTTCGGCACACGTTTCGAGTCCGTTTCAAAAAAAAAAAAAACCGGAAACGAAACTGAACAGTGTTCGGCAATTGGTCTGCCACGGCGGTGACAGCCTCAGCTTGAAGTCGGGCACGACCACAACGAGGAAGTAGTCGCCGCACGCCGCACACCTTCGGCACACCT
>Ga0302226_10002648_pt1 | contig 12593 bp, 8 predicted proteins | sample II_Palsa_E3_3_FD_193524 | JGI IMG/M metagenome (GOLD analysis project Ga0302226, IMG submission 193524) | Peat permafrost microbial communities from Stordalen Mire near Abisko, Sweden - II_Palsa_E3_3 | ecosystem: Environmental > Terrestrial > Soil > Palsa > Peat permafrost | place: Sweden...
GCGCCGGAAATAAGGTCGTCGTCATCAAGGCGCAGATTCACGCCGGCGGCCGCGGCAAGGGCGGCGGCGTAAAGCTCGCGAAGACGCTCGAAGAAGCCACCGCGGCAGCAAAAGCCATCCTGGGCATGCAGCTCGTGACGCATCAGACCGGGCCAACCGGACAAAAAGTGCAACGCCTTCTCATCGAAGAGGGATCGGCAATCGAGCGCGAACTTTACCTCGGCCTCGTCCTCGACCGCGCCTCCGCCAAGGTCGTCTTCATGGCCTCTCAATCCGGCGGCATGGAGATCGAAGAGGTCGCGCACGCAACACCAGAGCTGATCTACAAGGAGTACATCGACCCTGCTGTAGGTTTCGCTCCGTATCAGGCCCGCAAGCTCGCATTCAAGCTGGGACTCAAGACCACGCAGATCAACGACGCCGTAAAGTTCATGACCGGCCTCTATAAGGCCTTCGTCGACACCGACTCGACCCTCATGGAGATCAATCCTTTCATCACCACCAAGGATGACAAGCTCCTCGCGCTCGACTGCAAGATCAACTTCGACGACAACGCCATGTTCCGCCACAAGGATCTGAAGGAACTTCGCGATCTCGCCGAAGAAGACCCCCTCGAAGTCGAGGCCAGCAAATTCGCCCTCAACTACATCAAGCTCGACGGCACCATCGCCTGCATGGTCAACGGCGCGGGCCTCGCGATGGCAACCATGGACATCATTCAATACGCCGGTGGCAGCGCGGCAAACTTCCTCGACGTCGGCGGTGGCGCAAACCAGGAGCAGATTGAAAATGCATTCGGAATTCTGCTCAGCGATCCGAACGTGAAGGCGATCTTCATCAATATCTTCGGCGGTATCCTGCGCGTCGATGTTCTCGCACAGGGCGTAGTCAACGCAGCGAAGAAGCTGGGCGTAAAGATTCCGATCATTCTGCGTCTCGAAGGCACCAACGTAGAAGAAGGCCGCAAGATTCTCGCTGATTCAGGACTCAACTTCCAGGTAGGCACGACGATGAAGGAAGCCGCGGATCTTGCTGTGGCTGCTGCGAAAGGTGGCAAGTAATGGCAGTACTGGTCGATAAGAATACGCGGCTCATTGTGCAGGGAATCACAGGACGTGAAGGTTCGTTTCATGCAAAGGCCTGCGCTGAGTATGGGACAAAAGTTGTGGGCGGCGTAACCCCAGGCAAGGGCGGCACCACACACGAAGGATGGCCCGTCTTCAACACCGTCGAAGAGGCCGTGAAAGAGACAGGCGCAAACGTCTCGGTCATCTTCGTTCCACCGCCGTTCGCCGCTGACGGAATCCTCGAAGCCGCGGCCGCAGACATTCCTCTCGTCATCTGCATCACCGAAGGAATCCCGGTTCTCGACATGGTCAAGACGTGGGAGTTCGTAAAAAACTCAAAGTCCCGCCTCATCGGCCCGAACTGCCCCGGCGTCATCTCACCCGGCAAAGCAAAAGTCGGAATCATGCCAGGACGCATTCACAAAGAAGGCTCCGTCGGAATCGTCTCCAAGTCAGGAACTCTAACCTACGAGGCCGTCTACCAACTCACCACACGCGGCATCGGTCAATCAACCGCAATCGGCATTGGTGGTGACCCGATCATCGGCACCACTCACATCGACGCGCTAAAGCTCCTCAATGAAGATCCCGAAACCGAAGCGATCATCATGATCGGTGAGATCGGCGGATCAGCCGAAGAGGCTGCGGCGAAGTACATCAAAGAGCACGTGAAGAAGCCGGTAGTCGGCTTCATCGCCGGCCAGACCGCACCTCCGGGACGCCGCATGGGCCACGCTGGCGCAATCATCTCTGGCGGTGAAGGAACAGCCGCAGAAAAGATGAAGGCGATGTCCGAGGCTGGAATCACCGTCGTAAAATCGCCATCAGAAATCGGCGACGCGATGGCTCGCGTTCTGGGCAAGAACTAACCCTTCATCGCGACCATCGGGAGCGCCAACCGAAGGGGTACACAAGTCACGAAGTGACCGCGCTCCGCGAAGGAGGCCCGTCCGGCAGGACACCCCTTCACGAAAGAAGCTCCCCGCACAAAGAAAGACCGGCCTTCGTTAGAAGGCCGGTCTTTTATCACCTCGATCCAATCAGAAGGATGAGTCTACTGGAACGCCTTGTTCCAATTCGTAATCAAATTGGTCACATTCAAGGTTCCGATGCCGGTAGCAAAGTCCCATCCCGTATTGCTGTTATAGGCCTTCTCATAGGCCTTGCTTGAAACCGAGAGAACGCCGTTCGTTCCCGAAGGCGTATAGCAGTTGAACGTGCCGAGGCAGTTCACGTCCATATCGCCCTGCGTCACGTCGTAGAAGGTGCAGGAGCTATCGACCGCGCTGCCCAGCGTCGAGTTGCAAGAGTTGTTTCCCTTCCCGCCATACTCCTGCTTGGCCAGTGCGTAGTACACGTAGTTAGGATTGCCCTGCGGCGCTCCAATCGCCTGATCTGCCAGCGCCTGGATACCCGCTACAATCGGCGCAGCAAACGAAGTTCCGCCTGCACCCGACCAGTTCGCCGGATCGCCTACGCACGGCGCGCCGCCTGCACCCTGTGCTGGCTGGCTGTAGCAGAACACATAGTAGTGTCCCCACACGCCGTTAGCAGCGAACAGCGACACATCCGGAAGATCCCGCACGCCATCGCTCGGTACGCCAACCAATCCAGTCTGATAGTTCGGCTTCGCATAGCCCTTGCAGGTTCCGCTGTTAGCCGCAGTACCATCCAACGGCGACGTGTTCCCGTAAGCACAGTTGCTCGGACCACCGCTGCCGCTCGCCGTCGTCAGGAAGTACTCCTCACCCTCCGGCGAGTTGCAGAAACCATTCGCACCGTAAGGTACGTTGTACCCAATAGTGTTCGTAATCAGAGTGCTCGCGCAGGAGTCATTCCACGGAATCTCAGGGATATAAGACTTCGCCGAACCATAGCGCACGGTGTTATAGTTGCTCGCCTTCCAGTACTGCGAGTTGGTTCCCGCGTACGTGTCTCCGAAATCTGTTCCGCCTACAGAAACGTTGTACGGCGTCGAAGCAAATCCGCTTACCGCAATCCCGTACTGAGCCGTCGGCTGATCCGCATCGCAGCTTGCCGCGCCTTCGTCGCCCGAGGACACGAACACCGAAACACCCTCCGAAGCCGCCTGCTCGTAAGTAGCGTTATACATCGCGTTGCCAGCCGCTCCCAGCCCAGCTTCGCACTCGCCATAGCTGATGCTGATCACCGGCGGAGGCAGCGTCTGGTTGATCAGCGAGTTGACCGCCAGCAGACCGCCAAACGTCGTCTCCGTATCGGCGCAGGACGCAAGAACGATAGCGGCATTCGGAGCGGCAGCGCTCGCATACTCCGCATCCAGAATCGCCTCGCCATCGTTCCCGATCACATCGCCTGGATTCTTACAGCCTCCCGGATGAATCTGCGTGAAAGTCCCCAAAGTGTACGACGTCAGTAAAAACGTCTTCCGAAAAACGTCCCAGTCCGCAGTCGAGTACACATTGGTATCTTCAATCACCACAATCGTCTCGCCCCTCCCAGTAATATTTTTCTGGTAGATCGGGTTGAAGTTATAGATCGAGTGCAGATCGTCCGGCACGACGAGCTGATAATCAGCGTTCACCGTAAAGTCAGGGCTGGTACCGGCCGGCTTCGCGGCCTTCGCCACAACACTCTTTGAGGCCGCGTCAATCCGCGCCCCGCTGATCTCCTTATGCGCCGCCTTCGGTCGGAAGTCTGTCAACGAAGCCACACCCACAACCACATCTCCCAGAGCGGCAGGAATCTGAGGATTCTGCATATTGGCAATGTGAGATTCGCCACGCACATTCAAAGTGTGAATCTCGGTCCGGAACCCACTCTTCACCTGGGCCGCCGTTCCCGAAAAATCGATTGTCATCCCGCTCTTCGAGACTTCGTTCACCTGAAATCCATTTCCCGCGAGCCACTCTGTTACTGCTGCGACGTCCTTCGCGCTTGGACCGTAGTCCTCACCAAGCTTCTCTGCCGTCAGCCACTGATGAAAGTCCGGGCTACCCGGCTTATACATCGACTCGATCTTCGCGTTCAGCGCCGCCTCCCGCTCCGCAGGGCGCTTCAACAGCAACAGCATATGGTCCAGCTTCAGGTCGCCGCTTACGGCTCCACGATCGTTCAACGCGTTCGCCTCGTGGCGTACATTGCCTACCAACGTGATCATCTTGCTGTCTGTTACCGGCGTGGTCACAGTCGACCTTGCCGAAATAGATTGCGCTTGGGCCGCCGGCAACAGGGAGAGTCCCATCGCCGTAAGACAGAAGGAATGCACCATACTGGCGCGAAGAGTACGTAGCTTCATGGAAGTAGCCTCATTGAATTGGTTTGCCTGTCTGGATCGGTTGCGGAACATGCGAAGAACTACAACGAACGTGTTATTGCAAAATTCTGCTGTAAGTGGAGCTCTATCGGTGGATGGATGGTACGGGCACCCCGAGCTTTAGGTCAAGCACCAAAATCGTTTTTGCGTGAGGCAAAAAAAAGTTCAACAACGTGTCATATCTTTCACAGCCGAAAAACACGCCGCCAGGCCACCACGTTTACCACGCAATCCACCACGTTCTCACCAGCAAAAAACCACATCAAAAACGCTGTTTTCCGCAAAAACCCCAGCAAAAACCGCGATCACCCGCCCACCAAAAAAATACGGACCGGAAATCCACCCCACCCCCGTTTACGATAACCACAGACCCGCAAACAAAGGCCTCCGCACAATGACCCACCCCATCCCAGGCAGAATCGAAACCATCGTTGGCCCCATGTTCTCCGGCAAATCCGAAGAACTCATCCGCCGCCTCAAGCGCGCCCGCATCGCACGCCAGCGCGTCGCCTGCTACAAGCCCGACATCGACCTCCGCTACCACCGCACCTCCATCGCCAGCCACAGCTCCCAGACCCACGAAGCCTGCACTGTCACCAACGTTGAGCATCTAAAAGCCGCGTTATTGCCGCAATTAGACGAGATCGACGTCATCGGCATCGACGAAGCTCAGTTCTTCGACGCCACCATCATCCCTCTCACCGTTGAGCTGGTTCATCTCGGCAAACGCATCCTCCTCGCCGGCCTCGACACCACCTTCAACGCCGAGCCCTTCGGCCCCATCCCGGCTCTCATGGCCATTGCCGACGAGGTCACCAAGCTCTCCGCGGTCTGCATGGTCTGCGGTGCTCCAGCCATCCACACGCAGCGCCTGGGCCAAAGCCAGGAGCTAGTCTTAGTTGGTGCCGCCGGCCTCTACGAAGCCCGTTGCCGCACCCACTTCGAGCCCTTCGCCGACGACCAGCACACCGAGCAACTAGAGCTCCTGTCTATCTAAAAAGTTGTCCTGCCGGACGAGCCCGCTGCGCGCGGAGCGGTCACTTTGTGACGCGTGTCCCGGTCGAATCACTCCGACCACCTATGCTCCGGCCGATGGCCGGCACCTGCCACCGCCGAGCAACGCGAGGTCGCAGGGTCTCAACCCTACCGTAATAAGGTATACCCGCCACGAAGTGGCCTCCCGCCGAGCAGGCGGCTCGTCCGGCAGGACGCATTAGTGCTTAGAAACCATCTCCATCACATCCTTGCGCAGCGCCAGCGAGCTAGCCGGACGCGCATAGTACATATGCCCACCGGGATACTCATGCACCTGCACCCGTGTCGGATCGCCCATCGGAGGAATCTGGCTCACCGTCAGCACCGACCCCATAAACGGGCACGATAGATCCGCCCACCCATGCGCAATCACCACGCGCAGCTTCGGGTCCGTCGCCACAGCAACACGCAGATCCGTAGCCGCAGCCGACCCCGCAAACGCGCCACTATGCCCGCTGTTATCCCACATTCTGTTCACGTCGAACGACAGTGCGTTATAGCTCGCATCCGTCTTCCAACCAACCGTGCGGGTTACAAAGTCCACCATCGCCGTAGTCGTCGGCGCAATAATGCTCAACAAAATCGGATCCTGAGTCTCCTGCGTCGGGTTATAAGGAAACGGATCGTAAGCCGTCACATTCGGGTCATACCTGCTGCCCAGCTTGCCCGTCTCACGAAACTCCTCACGCAAAAACGCCTGCGTCTCCAGCCGCCCACCCGACTGCTTCACAAACGTCGCATCCAGCCCCGTCAGCTCCGTTACCTTCTTCACCAGCCGAGGCGTCGCAGCCGGATCGCTATTGCCCTTCATCAAATCCACCGCATACTCACCACGCGTGTAATCGATCACCTCAGCCATATTCTCGTCCGTCAGCTTTCCCTGCCGCTCATAGTTCGCCGCAACGATCGAAGGCAGCGTAATCATCCACGGAATCGGCGAGATATCCTGCGACCCAGCCTGCGGAGCCAGCGCCGGAGACACCAGCACCAACCCATTCACCGCAACGCCGGTCTGCGACTGCAGATAAGCCGTCAGCCTCGGCCCGCGATACCCCCCATAGCTCTCGCCCACAATGTACTTCCGAGACTGCAGCCGCCCATTCTTCACCAGCCAGTCATAGATATTCTTCGACAGATACGCAATGTCCTGATCCGGCCCATAGAACTGTTTCTTCGACTCCTCGTCCGACACCAACGAACGCGAAAACCCCGTCCCAATCGGGTCGATGAACACCAGATCCGTAAAGTCCAGCCAGGTCCCAGCATTGTCCATCAGCGTCGCCGGATCAGACGGGCTCTGCCCCTCCGCACCAAACGCAACCCGCTTCGGCCCAATCGCGCCAAGGTTCAGATACACCGAAGCCGCACCTGGCCCACCGTTGAACGCAAACGTCACCGGCCGGTCCTTCCCCTCAACCACGTAAGACGTATAAACCACCTCACCGCTCAAAGCGCCTTTGCTATCCCGCACCGGCAGAGTGCCCACAGTCACGGTGTAGTGCAGCGTCTTTCCCTCAAGCTGCATGGTCTGCTCCACATGAGCATCCGCGGGCAGCGGTGGCAACGTAACAGACAACCCAGGAGTAGCCGCAGGCTTCGCATCCGCTGGAGCAGCAGCCTTCGCCTCAGTACCACTCTGTGTCTCCTCCGAGCCAGCCGAATCGTGTTTCGCACGCTGCGCCATCACACTAGTCGAAACCAATGCAGAAAACACAGTAAGAAGGCACACCGAGACCACAAACCTCGGCAAGGAGGGGAATTGCTTTGAAATCATGACCAAATTTTACAGACAACTCCCCAACTCCACGCAACCCGAAGAAATAGTTAGGTACTCTCAAAGGAGTAGTCCGATTCGAACTGGAGAAACCGCTTATGCGCAGCATCCTCGCCGCCGTCACTCTCAGCCTTCTCGTCGTTCCAGCCTTCGCCAAGCCAAAAAACGCCGTCGTCGTCCCCATCAAGACCAGCACCGGCGAAGACGCAGGCACCGCAACCTTCAGCCCATCGAAGAAAGGTGTTCGCATCAAGCTCGATCTCAAGAACCTGCCCGTAGGCGATCATGGCGTCCACATCCACGCCAAGCCGCTCTGCGACGCGCCCGACTTCAAGACCGCCGGCGGCCACTTCAATCCCGACAATAAGCAGCATGGCTTCCAGAACCCCATGGGCCATCACGCGGGCGACCTGCCGACTAACGTCACCATCGGTGAAGGACACCTCGGCCAGGCCACCTTCAACGTCAACTACCTCTCCATGGACCCGACCGCGCCGAACAGCATCCTAGCCAACGGCGGAACCTCCATCGTCATCCACGAGAAGGGCGACGACATGAAGACCGACCCCTCTGGAAACTCTGGCAACCGTATCGCCTGCGGCGTCATCTCGGCTCCTACCCCCTAAAGCGCCCTTTGCGGGCAGCGGTCACTTCGTGACAGATATACCGGCTTCGTCACGGGCCCCCCGATGGTAGGCGGAGGATCTTATTGCGACCAACGGGAGCGCCAACCGAAGGGGTATATCAGTCACGAAGTGACCGCCCTCCGCACAGGAGGACCGTCCGGCAGGACATCTCCCCACCAACTGTCCATCTTTGAACAAACCGGAACGCCCATGCGTATAGCAGTGCATGGGCGTTTTACACATGGCAATTCCGGCCGCAGGCCGACACATAGGGCTAAAAGCTGCCCCACGCCGTGTGCCCCGAGTCCCTGCACAGCCCACCCCCCAGGTCGTCGAGAACCCACATATCCAACAGCAACAAATCAATCCAGCTCCCGTTCCACGCGGTACACTTCTCCCACCGACAAAATCACTTGAGGCGAAGTTGGAGCGTACCCCACAACAGGATGCGGCACAGGAAGCAGCGCAGGAAGCGCTCGCCAAATTGGTACGCCAGTGCATGGCCGGCGACTCTCAGGCCTGGCAGCAGCTCGTAGCCGCCCAGCATCGCCGTATCTACGCCATCTGCTACCGTTTCACCGGCTCAGGCACAGATGCCGAAGACCTCACGCAAGAGGTCTTCCTCAAGCTCTACAAAAACCTCGCCAGCTTCGATACCCAAAAAGGCAGCTTCCAGACCTGGATCACCACGCTCGCCCGCAATCTCCTGGTAGACCACTTCCGCCGCACCCGCCTCGAGCGTGCCTCTGAGTCCCTCGATGCGACCTTTGACGGTGAAGAAGACGGTCCCAGCATGGCCGACCGGCTGGCCGATACCAGGCCCTCGCAGGAGCATCACGTCGCCGGCCTGGAGCTCAAAGTCCGCGTCCAGAACGCGCTCAAACAACTCTCCCCAGAGCTTCGCGAAGCTGTTATTCTGCGCGATCTTGAGGATATGGATTACAAAGAGATATCACAGGTTCTCCGCATACCCGAAGGAACCGTAAAAAGCCGCATCAGTCGCGGTCGCGGGGAACTTGCAAGGCTTCTGCAACGTATAGAAGGGCAGGTGGTTTAAAGTGGCAGACTTCAACCAATTCGGCAGCGTCAAACCAGGCGCACCCGGCGATCCTCAGCACTGCGCACAATGCGAAGCGATGCTGGTGGATGCACTCGACGGCACCCTCTCAAAGGCAGATCAGGCCACCTTCGACACCCACATGATCGGCTGCCCCAGTTGCGCAACCCTGCTCGCCGACGCACAGCGCGGAACCGCCTGGCTGGAGATGCTCAAGTCTCCCCGGCCCGAGCCCCCCACCTCTCTCTTTGAACGCATCCTCGCCCAGACCAGCGGCAAATCCGCCCTTGGCACTGCCAAAGAAGACCAGGCCCCCATCATCCTCGGCAGAACCGACTACCTTCGCACTCCGACTCCCCTCCCTGGTCACTCCCCGCTGCTTCCGCCAGAGGGCGCAATCCTCGCATCGAACCCCTTCGCCACCGGCAAGGTTCTTCCCTTCCGTGCGCGGGTCACCCATGGGCTCCGTTCCTTCGGCCAGACCATGCTGCAGCCGCGTCTCGCAATGACTGCTGCCATGGCCTTCTTCTCCATCGCCCTCACCATGAACCTGACAGGCATTCGTCTCAGCCAGCTTCATGCCAGCGACCTCAAACCCTCCAGCATCATGCGCAGCTGCTATGACGCCAAGGCAAGGGTTGTCCGCTACTCTGACAACCTCCGCGTCGTCTACGAGCTCGAATCCCGCGTCCGCGATCTTCAGCACTCCTCGGACGAAGACGGATCAGCAGGATCTACAGGAACAACTACCACCCCAGCAAATCAGAACGACCCAGCTCAGCAAAACAAGCCAGCTGGCACCCAGCCGGATGACCAGAAAGATCAGAAGGATCAGAAGCCCGGCCAGAAGAACGATCAGAAGAACAGCCCCAAAACCAATCCTGGCTCCAGCCGCCGCGAAATCCCCGGCGGAAATATCCAAATGGCTGCATCTGTTCCACCCCGGGCCCCCCTCCCCTTCCTGTCTCAGAATTTTCTTGTCTTTACTCCCAGTGTGATTAAGTCGGAAGGGGGATTGGTATGACTTGCGCAAACCATCCTGAACGTGAACGTGTTGCTTTTTGTCAGAACTGCGGAAAGCCACTCTGCCAGGAGTGCACCCGAACCGTCGGCTCTGCGGTCTTCTGCGAACCCTGCCTTGCCGCCAAACTAGCCGGCGCCGGATCTCCTCCACCTGCTGGCGGAACCTACACAGCCGGCCCCGCGGGAGGCTCTTACACCTATAGCGGAAGCGACGGGGGCGTGAACTACACCGTCAACGGCGTCGTCCCACCCCCCGCACCTCCGGGAGCACCAAACCCCGGCCTCGCCGCCCTGCTCGGCTTCATCCCCGGTGTCGGCGCCATGTACAACGGCCAGTACGCCAAAGGAGTTGTGCACTTGGTTGTCTTCGCCATCCTCATCAGCCTTGCCGACCAGCACGATATCTTCGGCATCTTCATCGCTGGCTGGATGTGCTACCAGGTCATCGAGGCCTACCACACCGCCAAAGCCCGTCGCGACGGCACCCCGCTTCCCAATCCCTTCGGCCTGAATGATCTCGGCGAGCGTCTCGGCTTCGGAAAATCCTGGCCCGTCACCACTCACAGCGGTCCCGCCACGCCCTTCGTTCCACAGGACACTCCTTTCTCCTCCACCACTCCGAATGATGCCAGTGCAAGCGCCAGCTACGCACCACCTCCCCCAAACTACCCTCCCCAGCAACCCGCCTCAGCTGCATGGGGATCCCCCTGGGAGAGCTACGCCCCACCCGTTCCTCCGGTCCCGCCCTACGGTGCGTCCGCGTACCCAGCAGCCGACCCCAACCTTCAGGTCCCGCGTAACCGCTTCCCCGCCGGTGCTCTCTGGCTCATCGGCCTGGGCTGCGTCTTCCTGGTCGGAAACGCCGGTCTCTTCCATCACTTCCCCATCCACCGAATTATCCCGTTCTTCCTCATCGGGCTCGGTGTCTGGCTCTTCGTTCATAAGATGACAGGCGCAGGCAACGGCATCGCCGACGACGGCACGCCAGCCTACCAATACCGCCTCTTCAGTGCTCTGCGCGGCTCCATCTGGGTCATCCTCGTAGGCGTCCTCTTCTTACTCGACTCCTTCGACATCCTCTCCTGGTCCCACAGCTGGCCCCTCTTCATCATCGTCGCCGGTCTCATGGCAATCTTTCAGCGCACCTCGTTCCAATCTGCGGCGGCCGTAGCCTACCCCTACTCAGTCCCTCCCGCACCTCCAGCCGCACCTGCTCCACCAGCCACCAGCACCAGCATCGTTCCCAACCAGCACGATCAGGAAGGGAGCTAACCCCATGGGAAGCTATCCGCCACCACCTTACCCGCCACCACCCGGTCCTCCCTACGGCGGCGACTGGAAGTATCAGCGCCGAGTCCTCAAGGATCAAGCCCGCGCCCAACGCGACATAGCCCGTGCACAGCGTGACGCCTACCGCTACCAGGCCCGCAGCCTACGCCGCAGCTCCATCCTGGGGCCTTTACTGCTCATCACCATCGGCATACTCTTCCTGTTCGTGCAGACCGGACGCCTGCAAGCTCATGCTCTTTGGGATTGGTACGCCCGCTTCTGGCCGATCCTGCTCGTCGGCGCCGGCGTCATCATGCTCCTCGAGTGGGCCTACGACCAGTACATGCAGTCGGACGACACCCAACCGCGATACCGTCGTCGCCTCGGCGGAGGCGTCTTCTCTCTCCTCCTGATCCTCGGTATCACCGGCATCGTCTTCAGCAGCGTCCGCAACGGCAACGGTCACAGCTACATGCTCAACGGCCTCAATCTCAATCAGGACAACCTCGACGAGTTCCTCGGCGACAAGCACGAAAGCGATCAGACCCTCTCGCAGACCTTTCCTGCCGGCGCTGGATTCACCGTCGACAACCCCCGCGGCGACGTCTCAATCTCCGGCACCAGCGATGACAACCAGATCCACGTCTCCGTCCACAAAGAGGTCTACACTCGCTCCGACTCAGACGCCGACGCGAAAGCCCAGCGCCTCAGTCCGACCCTCAGCACCGCCGGCGGAACCGACCTCACCCTCGCAGTACCCACCATCGACGGCACTCGCACCGACCTCACCATCACCATTCCGGCCGCTGTCCCAACCATTGTCACCGCCAACCACGGCGACATCCACGTCAGCGCCCTCAAAGCTCCGCTCCAGGTCACCGCCAACCACGGCAACATCGAGCTCACCGCCATCACCGGCCCCGTCATCACCCACGTCAACAACAGCGACTCGGACTTCTCCGCCCACAGCGTCTCCGGCCCCATCCAAATTCAGGGTCGTGGCCACGACACCACCCTCTCCGACCTCACCGGCCCCGTCACCATGAGCGGCGACTTCTTCGGCACCACGCACTTCGAGCGTATCCGCGGCCCCATCAAGTTCCACACCAGCCGCACCGACCTCCAGTTCGCCCGCCTCGATGGCGAGATCGATATCAGCCACTCCGACATCTCCGCCAGCGAAGCCGTCGGCCCCTTCACCCTCACCGCCGGCAATCGCAACGTCACCCTCGACCGCGTAGCCGGAGACGTCACCGTCACCAATCGCAACGGCTCCGTTGATCTCACCAGCGCTCCTCCCCTCGGCAACGTAACCGTCGAGAACCGCAATGGCTCCGTCAACCTCAGCCTGCCAGAGCAGGCAAACTTCGCCTACCAACTCGACGCCACCAACGGTGACATCGATAGCGACTTCGCCGACATTAAAATTCCTGAAGGCGGTCTTCAG
>Ga0302226_10002650_pt1 | contig 12584 bp, 11 predicted proteins | sample II_Palsa_E3_3_FD_193524 | JGI IMG/M metagenome (GOLD analysis project Ga0302226, IMG submission 193524) | Peat permafrost microbial communities from Stordalen Mire near Abisko, Sweden - II_Palsa_E3_3 | ecosystem: Environmental > Terrestrial > Soil > Palsa > Peat permafrost | place: Sweden...
GGGCGACGGGTTGCCTACGGGTTTTCTGATTCATGGGGACGCTCCTCCGGATAATTGACAACGACGTTTTTGGACTGCGGTCGATTCAATAGCTGATGGGCGCTGGTGCGCCTCTTGTGGCCGCGCGGGCTGCGATGGATGACGCAGGTCGGTTGGCCGGTTTCGACTAAATCACTTTGGTTTATTTAGTACAGCAGGACGCCGAGGCAGAGTCAAGGAGGGGAATTTGTGCGGCGCGGTCGAACGAGGTGGCCTGAATCACCCGGTGTGGCTTGGCTGATATAGGTCTGACCAGATTGATGCGATGCGGAAACGGCGTCGCCGGATTGGGGTAAATCTGGAGACCAAATGACGCCGCACGGGGGATTCGATTGTTATTCGGATGTAAGAAAGCACTAGCCGAGGGGGAGATCTAACGGAATTGTTTTCTCTTGTTGCGCTGCGGCATGATCGGTCTATAATAGGGTTATTACCTAGGTAGTTAACCTAGATCTCTTAAGCGTAGCCTGAACTGGAGCTTGCCATGAGCCACATCACCACGACTTCTACCCCCGCCGCTAGCAGCTTGTTTGCCCGCATCGCCGCCGTCGCGCGTCATGCCCTGCAACTGCATCTGCAAACCTGCGCCATCATCGCCGAAGCGCATCGTCGCCCGAACTAAGCGTCGGCGCCTGGCGCGAGAGCGCAGTTGCTTCGCGCAGTCGCTGTCTATAGCGACGAGTAAGTACCCAGCAGCACACCATCGGAATGATGGGCGGCTTTCGACGCCCCCGTCTGTTCCGCAAGCTCCGCCTTCATGGCCGGGCTGACACGCACCATCTGCAATCTGCATACATTGCCCATTAGCGGGGAACCTGGCGTTCCTTCGCTTTGGCGCATGCCATCCGCCCTCAGGATCGCGCCGTCACCATCACCAGTCCCAACCTCGAACGAACACGCACCGCGTAGTGGCCCGCTTCACAGCCGCCGACTCGCTCGGGCATAAATATCATGTTGTGATATATTCCGCTTTTCACTCCGCGGTGAATCTTCAATGAAACCACCGGCTCGCAGCTTGACCAAGGCGGATTTCGAGCAGCTATCCGAATTTCGCTATCAGATGCGGCGCTTTGAGCGCTTCTCCGAGCAGGCAGCGCAAAGCGAAGGCATCACGCCGCTGCAATACCTGTTGCTGCTGCATATCAAAGGCTATCCGGAGCGCGACTGGGCGAGCGTCGGCGAACTTGCCGAACGGTTGCAGGCGCAACACCACGGGGTGGTCGCACTGGTGTCGCGGTGCGAGGCGCTGGAACTGGTACGGCGCAAGATCAGCGAGACCGACCGGCGTCAGGTGGAGGTTCATTTGCTGGAGGCGGGCGAACAGGTGCTGTCCCGTCTCGCGGCAATCCACCGGACTGAGCTGAAGTCGCTTAAAGGCACCTTCAACGTTCCTGAGATCGATTGGTGAGCAAGCATGACCCATCACACCCATAAAGACACCCATGGCGGTACCCATAAGCGCGACTTTTCATCCAACGCACGGCTTCCCGGCATCTCCGCACTCGCAGCGGGCATCGGCCTGCTGAGCACGCTCGCGGCATTCGTCCTGCTGGGCTTGATCCATCTGTTCACGAACCTGTTTTTCTTCGGCGCTTTCTCCTTTGCCGACCGGTCGCCCTCGCACAACACGCTGGGCGGTTGGGTCATCCTGATTCCGGTGGCGGGAGGTCTGGTCGTGGGCCTGATGGCGCGCTACGGATCGGAAAAAATCCGTGGTCACGGTATTCCGGAGGCCATCGAAGCCATCCTCTTTGGCAAGAGCCGTATGTCGCCCAAGGTGGCGATTCTCAAGCCGCTTTCGTCGGGCATCGTGATTGGCAGCGGTGGGCCGTTCGGCGCCGAAGGCCCGATCATCATGACCGGCGGCGCGCTCGGTTCATTGATCGCACAGTGCGTCAAGGTGACTGCCGCCGAGCGCAAAACCTTGCTCGTCGCCGGTGCGGCGGCCGGCATGACGGCCGTGTTCGGCACGCCCGTGGCAGCCGTGCTGCTCGCGGTGGAGTTGCTGTTGTTCGAATGGCGGCCGCGCAGTTTTCTGCCGGTTGCATTGGCGTGTGCGGTTGCCGGTTTTGCGCGGACGCTGTTCTTCGGCACAGGTCCGTTGTTTCCACTCGAAACGGCACCTGCCGATGCGATGTCGCTTTTGTCCTGCGTGATTGCGGGCTTGCTGAGCGGGGCCTTGGCCGCGGGCCTGTCGGCGGCGCTCTACAAAACCGAAGACCTGTTCGGCAAGCTGCCGATTCACTGGATGTGGTGGCCCGCGCTCGGTGGTCTGGTTGTCGGTATTGGCGGATTTCTCGAGCCGCGTGCGCTTGGTGTGGGCTACGACGTCATTGGAGACTTGCTACACCAGCACATCGTGTTGCAGATCGCGCTCGCCATTCTAGTGGTGAAGGCTGTGATCTGGGTCGTCGCGTTAGGCTCCGGCACGTCGGGTGGGGTGTTGGCGCCTTTGCTCATGCTGGGCGCGGGGCTCGGCACCGTGCTCGGTCACGTGCTGCCCGGCGGCGAACCGGCGCTGTGGCCGCTCGTCTGCATGGCAGCGACCCTTGGCGCGACGCTTGGTGCACCGCTGACGGCGATCGTCTTTGCCTTCGGACTCACGCACGACAGCAATGCGCTGTTGCCATTGCTCGCTGCTACGTTGGTGGCGCACGGTTTCGCTACGGTGGTCATGCGGCGGTCCATCATGACCGAGAAGATCGCTCGTCGGGGGTATCACATTTACCGCGAGTATGGCGTGGACCCGCTCGAGCGCCACTACGTCGACGAGGTCATGTCGAAGGCAGTCGAGACCATCGATGGCAACCTCCGCCTGCGTCATGCGCTGAACGGTTTCTTTGGTGTTACGCAGACGCACCGTGCGTACCCGGTTGTGATCGACGGCGTAGTGGCTGGCATTGTGGATCGCCACGCACTCGAACGTTTCTGCGACAACCGAGCTAGCGACGGTAGCGATGTATTGGACATGCGCATTGCCGATCTCTTGCGCGGCAGTGCGCCCGTTGTGGCGTTGACCGATGAAACCTGCCGGTTGGTCGCGACCCGGCTTGCGGTGCACGGGCTCGAGCGTCTGCCGGTCGTCGCCGATCGCGAAAGCATGCGGCTGATCGGGATCGTCTCGCGCAGCGATCTGGTGAAGCCTTCGCTTGCTCACTTTGAAGAAGAGCACAAGCGTGAGCGCTTTCGTCGAGTGACGCTTAGCCGGGGTCCGCGACGTTTTCCGCCGGTGCGTCGGGCGGGGTGAAGAAAGCGGAGTGAACTGAGTGGAATGGGGTGAGCGGCTGGCTACGGATAGCCGCCGCGTGACTACAGGTCGAGCACCACGGTCGACTCTTCCCCAGATCCTGTTCTCGCGGGTATCGCCGAGCAGATCAACGCATGCCCCGGTGCAACCTCTCCCTCGATTGGCACTGGGTAAGTAACCTCACCAGACAGCAAGCGCGTCGAGCATGTCCCGCATACGCCGGATCTGCAGTTGGATTGCGCCGGCACGTCGTTGGCTTCGGCGAGGTCGAGTAGCGATCCCGTTTCCTTCGACCACATAGCATCGCGACGAGTCCGCATGAATACGACTTTCGACACCTGCGCGGGGTCCGCAGCCGGCACGGGCACCTGCGCGACCAGGGCAGTCGCAGCAACCTCCGCAGCCGGAGCAACAACCGCGCTCTGAGCACGCTTGACGCTCGCGGGCCCAAAGGCCTCGAAACGAATCCGGTCATCCGCGATATTCAGCGCACGCAGACCGTTATAGATGTCCTGCATAAACGCGCCAGGGCCGCACAGGTAAAAATCGTAATCACCGAACGGCAGCACGCGTTTGAGGAACTCGATATCCACGCGTCCCATGGAGCGCACTCCATCTTCCGGCATTGCCTCGCTGGGCCGGCTGTCGCGCAGATACACCGAGACCTGCGGATGCGTGGCGGCCATAGCCATCAACTGCTCGGCGAACGGATGATCGTTGGCGTCGCGCGCGCCGTGAATGAAGTAGATGTGTTCGGGCTGCGTGTCCCCAGGTTGGCTAGCGAGCAGGCTGTTAAGCATCGCGATCATCGGTGTGATGCCAATGCCTGCCGACAGCAGCACGACCGGACGTGTGTTAGCCCGCACCAGCGTAAACATGCCTGACGGGGCCTTGGCCTCGATGATTGCGCCTTCTGTGACGTGCTCATGTAGCCACGTCGATGCGACACCTTCGCGCTTTACGGTGATCCGGTAGTGGCGGCCGTGGTCCGCGTCGGAGAGCGTGTATGTCCTGATCAGCGGTGACGCATGTCCAGCCACGTTCAACCGAATGGGCAGAAACTGGCCCGGTTCGAAACGCGGCAATGTGGCGCCGTCCACCGGTTGCAGATAGAACGAGCGCGCCGTCGGCGTTTCTTCGCACACCTCGACCACCTTCAGTTGACGCCACGCGTTTGCAGCCGGAACGACCGCTTCGGGCTGCGTTTTCCAGCTACCCGTCTTCGCGAGTTGAGGGGCGTACTGCACCGCCGACCAGCGAAACGGCAACACGCGCGGCGTGCGCCGCACCTCGCGGACATGAAAACGCATGAGGCGCTCGGCCGCCTCGTACGACGCAACTTCCGCGCCTTCCCAGATGATCTCGGCATCTACGGCGAGGTACAGCAGATCGCCGCTTTCGAAGTCGATCGCGAGCAGTCCCGCGCGCGGATCCTGAAGCAGGTTACCAATCGTATTGAAGAACAGATTGCCGCTGAAATCCGGCACGGTCAGCGTGTGCGCGTCATCGATGCGGATAAAGCCGGGCTTGCCGCCACGATGCGACACATCGGCGCCACGCGCCAGACCGGCCTCGCTGGAAGCATTGGCGGTGGCGATAAAAAACGTGTCCGCACGTGACAACAGTGCACGGTCGGCGTCACTGAGTTCGGTGGACAACTCCGGCGTGATGGGCTCTTCCTGTGCAGAGGAGATAAAACTCGGCGCGCGGCTTTGAATATATTTGGCGCAGTTGCCGAAGCTCTGACTGACGCTGAACGTGAGCGCGTCCTGATCGATCGCACTGACCACGCCGTTGACACGATTGCGCCGACGCGTAGCCGGCTGAATACCAAGCCCGCCGATCAGCGAACCGACCTGCCACGACGCCGCCAGCGGATCGCCCGGCAGCGCACGCGCGGCGATGCGCACAGTCCGTTCATCAGGAGTCGAAACGAAACCCGGTTCGCCGACCCGCAGCGTGGCCCATGGCTGACCGCTCGCATCGAGTCCGCTCAACACCATGAACGGCTGTTCCGCGAAAAACGCGCGATGCTGCTCGGGCATATAGTCGCGGATTCCGCGGCGTGCGTCGACGTTCATGCGTTCCCGCACGCCGACCCGCTCCTGCGCTGCGAGCTCACCCACATGAAAGGGTGATTCGGCGGCGCGCCAGCCGGGCGCGGGAACGCGAACTGGGGCAGACGCAGAGGGCGGAGCAGGGGTAGACATGATGACCTCGATGGACAGTCAGCGTTGGCAGGCGTAGCACGCCTGCATGAGCTATGAGGCCTCGGCGAGCAAACCGGCTTTGCTCGCAGGCATTGGCAAGAAGCGCGGCAACGCTTCGACTCGCTTCAGCCACGCACGGATATGCGGGTACGGCTCAAGCGACACGCCACCTTCAGGCGCGTGCGCGATATACGAATGCGCCGCGATATCGGCAATCGTCGGCGTTTCGCCGACTGCGAACCGCTTGTCGCTCAACTCGGCGTCGAGCACCTCGAACAGACCTGCAGCGATCGTCTGCGCCGTGTCCAGGTGACGCGGCGCGCCGAACAAGGTGACCAGCCGCGCAGCACACGGGCCGTAGGCGATCTTGCCTGCAGCTAGCGAGAGCCAGCGCTGCACCGCGGCGGCTCCGAACGGATCCAGGGGCAGCCACGACGGATCGCCATATTTGTGCGCAAGGTATACGAGGATCGCATTCGAGTCACTCAGCACCACGTCGCCGTCTTCGATCACCGGCACCTCGCCGAACGGATTGAGCGCGAGATGCGCGGGCTTGCGGTTGTCGCCGGCTGCCATATTGAGTTCGACCACCGTGAACGGCAGATCGAGCATCGTCAGGAACAGTTTGACGCGGTGGCCGTGGCCGGACAGCAGCGTCGTATGCAACCTGATGGGTTGAGCGGGCTTGGTAGAGGACATCGGGTGCTCCGTGAAGCGAAGTGAAATTCGGGGTGTTGAAGAAGCTTATGCTTCGCCGACTGACCTGAGAAGATGGATAATCACGGTTACTCCATCCTCTTAAAGTGGACAATCGAATGGCTAGCGCGAGCGATGTGAATCTCAACCGGCTGGCGGTTTTTGTCGCGGTGCTCGAAGCCGGCTCGTTGACGGCCGCGGCCGAGCGGCTGGGCATCGCCAAGACCATGGTCAGCACCCATATGCAGCGGCTCGAAGCGGAAGTGGGGGCGAGCCTGCTGGTGCGCACCACGCGGAGGATCAGCGTCACCGAGGCGGGCAGGGCGTTCTACGAAGCGAGCCGGCAAATCCTCAGCATTGCCGACGAGGCGCTGCAGGCGGCGGGAGATGACGGCGGCGCGCTGCGCGGCACGCTGAGGGTGGCGACGCCGGTCGACTATGGTGCGATCGTGGTGGCGCCGGTGCTCGTGGCGCTGCGGCAGCAGCATCCCGAGCTGCACATCGAAATGGTGTCGAACGACCGGTTGGTGAATCTGCTGGCGGAGGGTATCGACGTGGCGATCCGCGTGGGAAAGCTGGCCGATTCGAGCCACCGCGCGGTGAAGGTCGATAGCTTCGAGCGCTGGCTGGTGGCGAGCCCCGCGTTTGTCGAGGCGTGGGGCACGCCGACCACAGCCACGGCGCTGGCGCGGCTACCGTTCGTGGGGAACGCAGTGTTGGCGAAGCCGTTGACGGTTTCGCTCGAAAATTCGCGTGGCAAGAAGCAGACGGTCCGATTCACCGCGGGGTTTCTGGCGGACACCGCGCCGGCGTGCCTGGCAGCGACGCTGGCGGGCGGTGGAGTCGGAGCGCTGACGAATTTCTCGGTGGGCGACGATGTCGCGGCCGGACGTCTCGTCCGCCTGCTGCCGGACTGGTCGACGCCCGCCGCCGGCATCCATGCGCTGTTTCCGCCTGCGCGTTATACGCCGCCCAAGGTGCGGGCTTTTGTCGATGCACTACGGGCGCATATCGGGTCGGAAGCGGCGTGAATTAAGACCTAGGTTTCGTTTGCCGTTCATCGCCAGTCCGTTGAAACATCGTCCGGGTCGATCAGTGTCAGTCCCGACGATGGCAACGGCAGCGCCGTCTTGTACCGCACCTGTTTGAGCGCGAAGCTGGAGCGGATGTTCGAGACGCCCGGTATTTTCGTCAGATGTTCGAGGATGAAGCGCTCGAGCGTCTGCATATCCGGCATCACGACCCGCAGTAGGTAGTCCGCGTCGCCCGTCATCAGATAGCACTCCATTACTTCTGGGCGCTCGGCGATGGCCTGCTCGAAGCGCTGCAGCGCTTCTTCCACCTGTTTCTCCAGACTCACCTGAATAAACACGTTGATGCGCAGCCCGAGCGGCTCCGGATTCAGCAACGTGACCTGTTGCTTGAACAACCCCAGCTTCTCGAGCGCGCGCACCCGGTTAAAGCACGGCGTGGGCGACAGGTTGACCGCGCGAGCCAGCTCGGAATTGGTGATGCGGGCGTTCTGCTGCAACTGGCTGAGGATGCCGATATCGATGCGGTCCAGCCGTTTCGGCGTTGTTGTCATAGATGACATATTCCGTAAATGAGCGTCTACGAAGAATAAATACACTATCCAGACCGGGAATGACAAGCAAATCAGAGGCCTATTTTGCGGGTTGATGGTTACCATGGTGCCAACCCTGTTTAACCGGATACCTGCCCCTGGAGTGGCGTCATGACGGATTTGTCGAGCGGTGCATTGCAGTTGGGCTCTCTTGAGCGCGGCGGGCAGGAAGACAGCGACCCAGAGGAAACCGCCGAATGGCTGGAAGCGTTCGATGCCGTGGTACAGCACGTCGGGCGCGACCGCGCGCACTTCCTGTTCGAGCGTCTCGCGGCGCACGCGCTTGCGCAGGGCGTCGAGTCCTCCCGGGCGCGCGTGACGCCCTACGTCAATACCATCGCCTTCGATCAGCAGCCGCGCTATCCGGGCGATCTCGAACTCGAGGAGCGGCTTGCCGCCGCGCTGCGCTGGAATGCGCTTGCCATGGTGGTGCGGGCCAACAAGGCGTACGGCGAACTCGGCGGCCACATTGCGAGCTATGCATCGGCGGCGGATCTGTTCGAAGTGGGCTTCAATCACTTCTTCCGTGCCGCACCGCCTGACGCAGGCGAAGGCACCGGCGGCGATCTCGTGTACTTCCAGCCGCACTCGTCGCCGGGCGTGTATGCGCGTGCCTATCTGGAAGGATTCCTGAACGAAGAAAGTCTGCAGCACTACCGGCGCGAAATCGCCGGGCCGGGGCTGTGTTCCTATCCGCATCCGTGGCTGATGCCGGACTTCTGGCAGTTTCCGACCGGCTCGATGGGCATTGGTCCGATCAACTCGATTTATCAGGCGCGCTTCATGCGCTATCTGCAGAATCGCGGCCTGGCACAAACCGAAGGCCGCAAGGTGTGGGGCTTCTTCGGCGACGGCGAGATGGACGAGCCGGAATCGATCGGTGCGTTGTCGCTGGCAGCGCGCGAAGGGCTCGACAACCTGATCTTCGTGATCAACTGCAACCTGCAGCGGCTCGACGGTCCGGTGCGCAGCAACGGCCGCATCATCGACGAACTCGAAGCGCACTTCAGCGGCGCCGGCTGGAACGTGATCAAGGTGGTGTGGGGTTCGGACTGGGACGCGCTGTTCGCGCGCGACCGGACCGGCGCTCTCGCGCGTGCCTTCGCTCATACCGTGGACGGCCAGTTCCAGACCTTCTCGGCGAACGACGGCGCCTACAACCGCGAGCGTTTCTTCGGCCAGAACCCCGAACTCGCGGCGCTCGCTGCGCAACTGAGCGATCAGGAAATCGACCGCCTGCGCCGCGGCGGTCACGACGTGCGCAAACTGCACGCAGCCTACGCGAAGGCCTTGGCCCATCGTGGCCAGCCCACCGTGATCCTTGCGAAGACGATGAAGGGCTTCGGCATGGGCACGTCCGGGCAGGGCAGGATGACGACGCACCAGCAAAAGAAGCTCGATTTCGACGACCTGAAGGCGTTCCGCAATCGCTTCCGCTTGCCGATCCCGGACGAGGACGTTGAACAGGTCAAGTTTTACAAGCCAGCGGAAGACAGCCCGGAGATGCAATACCTGCATGCACGCCGGACTGCCCTGGGGGGCTATCTGCCCAGAAGGCGGAGAGTGGCATCGAAGGGGCTGACCGTCCCTTCGATCCAGACCTGGGGGCAATTTGCGCTGGATGCGAACGGACGCGAGATGTCCACGACGATGGCGCTCGTACGGATGCTGACCGCGCTGCTGAAGGATGGCGAGATCGGCCAGCGGGTGGTGCCGATCGTGGCCGACGAAGCGCGCACGTTTGGGATGGCGAACATGTTTCGTCAGGTTGGAATCTATTCTCCGGTTGGGCAGTTGTACGAGCCGGAGGACCTCGGTTCCATGCTGTATTACCGTGAGGACACCAAAGGACAGATTCTCGAGGAAGGGATTTCGGAAGCGGGCGCAGTTTCGTCGTGGATTGCGGCGGCCACGTCGTACAGCGTGCACGACCTGCCGATGCTGCCGTTCTATATCTACTACTCGATGTTCGGCTTTCAGCGGATAGGCGACATCATCTGGGCGGCGGCGGATCAGCGGGCACGCGGTTTTCTGATCGGCGCCACGTCGGGCAAGACCACGCTGGGGGGCGAGGGCTTGCAGCATCAGGATGGCACGAGCCATCTCGCGGCATCGACTATTCCGAATTGCCGCTCCTACGATCCTGCGTTCGCTTACGAAGTAGCGGCGATCGTCGATGAGGGCATGCGCGAGATGGTTGAGCAGCAGCGCGACGTGTTCTATTACGTCACTGTGATGAATGAAAACTACGCGCAGCCTTCGGTGCCCGAGGGCGATTTGCAACGGGTGCGCGACGGGATACTGAAGGGCATTTATCCGCTGCCTTCGGAGTCCACAGCAACGGCGCGCGTGCAGTTGCTCGGCGCAGGGGCGATTCTCGGAGAAGTGATCGCCGCGCAGACGATGCTCAAGGACGATTGGGGCATCGACGCCGCCGTGTGGAGCGTGACCAGCTTTACCGAGTTACAGCGCGATGGTATGGCGGCTGAGCGGTCTTCCCGACTGGGCGGCGTGGAGACCCAGCCTTATGTGAGCGCGGCGCTTGGTGCGTCGCAGGGACCTGTGATTGCCGCGACGGACTATGTGCGCGCGGTGCCGGAGCTGATTCGGGCTTATGTGCCGCGCCGGTACGTAACGCTTGGAACCGATGGGTTCGGCCGCAGCGATACCCGCGCTGCGCTGCGGGAGTTCTTCGAGGTGGATCGGGCTTCGATCGTGATTGCTGCGTTGAAGGCGCTGGCCGATGAGGGAGAAGTCGAGGCGCGGGTGGTTCGGGACGCAGTGGAGCGATATGGCAAAAGCGGATGGCCGAGTGGTGCGTCCTGGGTACGGTGAGGGCTACGGTATGCCCGAATCACCGTGCGGTCACTGTGCATTCACTGCGTCGTGACCGCGCGCGACTCGATCAACGACTTCACCAGATCGGCATCGCGTGGCGTGGCCGGGTTATAGACCACCATATGAAGATCCGATCGGCCGTCGACGGCAAACGCTGAATATTCGAACGCGATCATGCCGGCGATCGGATGCCGCAGATGCTTGACCCCCTCGCCGTGAGCGCGCACGTCATGGTCGCGCCACATCGCGGCGAATTCAGGGCTCACCTGGCAGAGTTCCTCCACCAGCGCGGCGACCTGACTGGTGGCTCCGGCGCGTGCGGCATCCACCCGGAATGCACCTACGACGAAGCGCGCGGTGGTCTCCCAATCGGTTTGCGCGGCGCGCACGCGCGGGTCGCAGAAAACACTGCGCAGGATATTGCGTTGCTCCGGCGGCAGCGCGCCATAGTCGACCAGCGTCGCAGCGGCGGCGCGGTTCCACGCGACGACGTCCCAGGTGGCGGTCCTGATCAAGGCCGGACTCGGCTCCAGCGCATCGAGCACGTGTTGCAATCGCGGCGTCACCCCACCGCTTGTCTGATAGCGGACCTCCGGCGGGCGGCCCAGACCGAGCAAAAACAGATGCTCGCGTTCGACGTCAGTCAGTAGCAGCGCTCGTGCGATCCGCTCCAGCACTTCGGCCGAGGGTGCTCCGCCACGACCCTGCTCGAGCCAGGTGTACCAGGTCGCACTGACGTTGGCGCGCTGCGCGACTTCTTCACGTCGCAACCCCGGCGTGCGCCGGCGGATCAACGCGATGCCGAAGGTGGCAGGATCCAGTTTCGTACGGCGATCCCTCAAATACGTACCAAGCGGATTTTCGTTTTCAGCCGGCATGCATGCCCTCACCCTGTTAGTCGATATACCTGTATAACGTCACTACTTTACCCTGATAGGGTACGCGCCAAGAATCGCTCCTGTCCACTTTGGCTCAGGAGAGTTTCCATGAAAGTTTTTGTGACTGGCGCAACGGGTTTTGTCGGCTCCGCGGTTGTCAAGGAATTGATCGAGGCGGGGCACGAGGTGCTCGGTCTCGCGCGCTCGAACGCAGGAGCCGCGGCGCTTGTCGCGGCAGGGGCCGAGGTACAGCGCGGTTCGCTCGAAGACCTGGACAGCCTGCAGCGCGGCGCACTCGCCGCGGACAGCGTGATCCACACCGCCTTCAATCATGACTTCACGAATTTCGCCGAGAACTGCGAGACGGAACGGCTTGCGCTCGAGGCGCTCGGCGACGCGCTCGAAGGCTCCGACCGACAACTGATTGTCACCTCCGGGGTTGCGCTGCTGGCGCCAGGGCGCCTCGCGACCGAAGAAGATGTCCGTCCTCTAGATCCCGCATTCCCGCGTGCTCCGGAGCAGGTGGCGGCTGCGCTGAACGCGCGCGGTATCAACGTCTGCACCGTGCGCCTTGCGCCCTCGGTGCATGGTGCCGGCGACCACGGCTTTATTCCGAGGGTCATCGCTATCGCGCGCGAGAAAGGGGTGTCCGCGTATGTGGGCGAAGGACTCAACCGCTGGCCTGGCGTTCATCGTCGCGATGCGGCCCATCTTTACCGGCTCGCGCTTGAGAAAGGCGAGGCCGGGGCGCGATACCACGCGGTCGCCGATGAAGGCGTCCCGTTCAGGGAGATCGCCAGCGTGATCGGTCGTCGTCTGAACCTGCCCGTCGTCAGCAAGCGCCCCGAGGCAACGAACGAGCATTTCGGCTGGTTTGGGATGTTCGCGGCAATGGATGCGCCGAGCTCGAGCCAACACACCCAGGCGCGACTGGACTGGCAGGCAGTCGGGCCAGACCTTCTGAGCGACATCGACCAGCCCGGCTATTTCGAGCATTCGTGACACCCGATGGCGGCGCTCTGTTAGCCTGAGGGTAGGCGATCACCGCCAGC
>Ga0302226_10002651_pt1 | contig 12583 bp, 20 predicted proteins | sample II_Palsa_E3_3_FD_193524 | JGI IMG/M metagenome (GOLD analysis project Ga0302226, IMG submission 193524) | Peat permafrost microbial communities from Stordalen Mire near Abisko, Sweden - II_Palsa_E3_3 | ecosystem: Environmental > Terrestrial > Soil > Palsa > Peat permafrost | place: Sweden...
TACTCATGTTTTGTAACCTTGTCCCCCTCATCGCCGAGGCCCTCCGTGCCCGCTTCGACCTCGGGCCCCTGGAACCTGTGTCGGTCCTCATGATCTTTGACGAGTACCAAGATGTCCTAGGCGTCCGCGTTGTCGACGGTGTACACTACCCAGTCCTACAGTTGGCAATCAACCCGCTCCTGAGCACCATGGGTGGTGGTGGGGCGTCCTCGACGTGTTATGGCAAAAACGGCATCCTCGTCGTCCCGATACTCACCGGAACCTCGCTTGCCGCCGCCGACAGCCTCGCGAAGATCAGCAACCACGTCTCCAAGCAGATCTTCTTGCAGCCATTCGATGAGGCAACTGTTTTCGCGATCGTCAACGATTTGCTTGTACGCCAGAGCGTCCCTGTCGGCTTCCGCACTCGTTTCGCGTCCTCGCTGGATCCCAAGATTGGGTTCCGAGACCTGAAAGACACGTACAGTGTGATCTTTCGCGGCATGGTTCTGGACTGCGGCGGAAACCCAAGGCTCCTGGCTCACCTCTGCCAACACGTCGCTGCAATGTGCCAAAAATACCCGTTCGAGAACAGCAGCACGTTCTTGGACACGCTTCTGCAGTCTTTTGCTGATGACCGCTGGTTGAACGAGGGCAGTCAAGTCCTGAAGGAGAAAATCGCATCACTGCCACCATCTTTTGTTGCACTCGTCCTGGCGTCTGTGCCACTAAACAAAGAAAAGACTGTCTTCACCGACAGCAAAGGTAACTAGAAATATTCAGACGTAAGGACTAACTGATGAACAAGGCAAGACTATGGCGCTGGCAGATTTGGTGAGCACGTGTGGCCTCCAGCTTCAGCCACACCCTTTCGTAACAAACAAGGTGTGCGTCCGCATGCCCTTCGTCTTCCTCCGCCTCATTTCTATGGAGAGCAACTTCATCGCACCTTTGGCCGTCCTGATGGAGTTCCCGTACAAGTACTGCAGCGGCCAGGCGTTTGAAAACCTCGTCCTCGACATACATTCGGCGCGCACCCACTACCTGCTCGGAAACTGCGACGTGACCCCACAGCTTCCTGAGGCCAACCGTCTCTTCGAGTACCTCTTCCCCGGAGCCGTGATCCCCAAGGCCCTGAGGAACACCCAAGTGAGGCTCCCCGAGGCGACCGCTATGAAGGCGAAGGGCCCGTCCAGGTCCGTCAAAGAGACGCCGTGGTTTGGTAGCGACGGCCGCCTGCTCCCTCTGCACCCCGGCACCAAAGACTTCGAGAACGCCCTCTCTGGTAACGCCTACAAGTCGTCGGACGACAGCAACCCTCACTTTGACGGTCTCTCTGCGGTTGAGGTCCTGCTGCACTCCTGGACTAGGCTGCTTCTGCTGTGGCAAACCAAGTACTCTGCGCCTGGCTCCAAGACGACCTTCCTCCCAAGTGTCATCATTGCTTGGCACGAGGAAGCGCGCCGGCTCGCCAGTCACCTGCTCGCGTCCAAGGAGCTCAAGGTCGTTTTCGTCCTGGTCGTCCATCACTATGTCACCAACGCGAAGAAGGACCACGACGCGTCTGCAGAGGGAAACCTCCAGGTAATCCGCAACTACGTCGACTCCGTCGGCGATCTCATCGTCGTCGTCCGCGAGACGACATCTTCTTACCTTCCAGACATCGGCCACCGTCTATTTGTGCCAACCGGGGGAGAATGATGTCGTATGCGCCGACGCAGTCGTGGTACCAAATTTCTGAAGGGAGTAAACTACGCCGTACTCCACGCAAACTAAGCCCGTCGTCAAGCTGAGACAAGCGCGATTCCACTGCATGCCGCCGCCGTCCATCGATCGTCAGTTATTTTTTTTTGAAATGAAGAACTCGCACCTCAAGGGATGCGAGTTCGAGGTGATGGCACGAGGCACAATACCTGTTGAAAGTGCTTTGACCTAAAAAAAACACCCCTCTGCTTGAATAAATTTCCATGGGGGGGATTTATTGCGGGACGTACGAATTCGATTTTTCGCAAAATAATGGTGAGCTTGGCCCAGTGCGCTCTGTGCGACGAGTCGCCCGCTACCTCGCCCTCGCTGCTGTTTGTGCTGTTGCCGTGCCTTCACTCTCTGTGCACGCTGTGTCTGGGCGATGTGCGGTCCGAGCAGGAGGGCCATCGGCGCAACAAGCACTATTATCCTTGCCCGTCGTGCCACGAGACCTTTGACTGCTACGACGATGTGCACGTCCTCGAGGCTGGCCCGGGGAGGCCAGAGCAGGACGAGCACGAAGCAGCGCAAGAGGAGCCTCTTCTGGGGGACAAGACCATCGAGGCACTGGAGGAGCACAGGGACAAGGTGCTGCTGGCCATCGGCGACGTGGAGGCCCAGCGACGGCACCAGCAGGCGCTCCTGGTGTCACTGCCGCAGGAGATCGCCGATGCCTTTGAGCGACTGCGACGGGACGAGCCAGAGTACGCGGGCCTGTTGCCGTTGTTGCATGCGCGGCGCGACCTGCTGATCGAGACGGCGCGCACGCAGCTCGCGACCGATGACAAGACGGCCGAGCTGCAGCTGGACGCGCTGCGGGTGACGCTGGACCAGCTCGGCCTTGCCCTGGGCTACGCGGCGACAACATCAGCACGGGCAGACAACGGGCGCGAATGGCAAAGGATAATACGAAGCAAGGTCGGCGCCATCCTCGGCGCCGACCCCGCCCTGCTGCGGCCCATCGTCAAAGACACGCTGCACTTCACCCTGAACAACCACAATGACGACGCGTGGGGCGTGCCCGTGGACAAGCTGGGGTACGTGGGCCGCACACGCGACTTTGCGGCCATCTCGCGACCGCAGATCATCCTGGGCTACAAGGGTCCCTCGCCCGGCCAGTTCATCGCCCCGGGTCCCGTTGCGGGCACGCTGGACGGCCGCTGGCTCATCGTCTTTGACAATGACGGCTCGCGCATCCAGCTATTTGACATTGCCACAAGGCCAGCGGATAAACAACAACAGCAACCGTCAGCGCTGCTCATCCGTGTCATCCGCAATGTCAGCGTGACCAACGCCTACGCCGTGGCCCCGTCGAGCTCGTGCGTCGCCCAGACCGCCACCGCCGCGGGCACCGATGCCACGTCGCCACTCGCGCACGTCGTCCCTGCGCTCTGGGTGGCCGAGTACAACACGAACCGCGTCGTGGGCCTGTCGCTGGCGGGGCAGCGGCTGCCCGGCCGGTTGATCTCGTGCAAGCGGCCCGTGGGCGTCGCCGTGGCCCTGGCTGACCTCTCGCTGGACGTGCTTGTGGCCTCAGAGGAAGGGTCGGTGATCCGCGTGTCGTCCGATGGCTCGACCGTGCGCTGGACGTTCAACCCGCGCACCGCACGGCAGATCCGAGAAGAGTACCTGGGCCTGGCCACGAACGAGCGCAACGACCTGCTCGCGCAGCCGTCGGCAGTCGCCCTGTCCCAGCCCGACCAGAAGCACGTCGTCGTGGCCGACAAGGCCTGGGGACGGCTCATCACTGTGGACGCAGCCACGGGCAAGTTTGGTCGCTACATCTGCGCCGAGCGCACCCTCAGCGGCCCCACGTCGATCGCATGCCTCGAGCCCAACCTCGTCGTCGTGGCCGAGTCAACCGCCCACCGCGTCTCCATGTGGACCCTGGACGGCGAACACGTGTGCTCGTGGGGCAGCCCGAACGGCGCAGCGCCCCCGCGGCCCGACAAGTACTTTGGTGGCGGAGCGGCTGGCGCACCCCCGGGGCCAAGACAGGCCAACACCGCCGCGCTCAATCGATCCGCCAACGTGGCCAACAACCCGCTCGGCCCTGGCGAATTCTCTCGGCCGAGCCATGTCGCCGTGCTCGCGGATGGGCGCATTGCCGTGATGGACTCGATCGAATGCCGCGTGCAGATCTTCTAGCTGACTACTTAGACTATTCGCTACATGAACCAATAAATTATTCTATTGATTATTCTATTGTTTCATTATTATTTTGGGCATCAACACAAACACACAAAGGGATTTAATAATGCATTGGGGTCGCTTGGAGGCTGTTCAGGGCGCAGTGACGGGATCCCAGGCGGGCATGGTGACCCAGTGCGACTCAAAGGCGTCCAGCTTGTCCATGGCCTCCTTGGGCAGCGACCAGTCAAACACATCGGCGTTCTCGAGCAGACGGGCCGTCTTGACCGACTTGGGCAGGGTCACAAAGCCCTTTTCGATGGACCAACGCACGAGGACCTGGGCTCCCGTCTTGCCCACGCTCTTGGCGATCTCGCCCAGCTGTGGGTCGAGCGGATTGAGCTTGAAGCCGCGCGTGAGCGGCGAGTACGCTTGCAGGACAATGTTTTTGGACCTTTTTTAATTTTAACATTTTTATTTTTTATTTTTTTTTAATTTTAATTTTAATTTTTGGTAAACGGCGTACTTGCAGTAGTCGACCAGTTCCTGGCGGTGCAGCCACGGGTGCAGCTCGATCTGGTTGACGGCCGGGACAACGTTGCTGTTTGCAAAGATCTCCTCGAGGTGATGCACGCCATAGTTGGACACGCCGATGCTCTTGGCCAGGCCCTTTTCCTGCAGCTTGACAAACTCTTTCCAGAGGTGGATGCGGTTGGGGATGATGGGTGCGTGGCTGTTGTGTAATGAGGTATAACTAAACAACGTTGGATGCCATAATCTCACATGAGGTAAAGGTCGACATAGTCCAGGCCCAGCAGCTTGAGGCTGTGTGCAAGCGCATCGGCCGGCTCGCCACTCCACAGCTTGGTCGTGACCCAGATCTCCTCGCGCGGGATGCCCGAGTCGCGCACGGCCTTGCCCACGTCGGCCTCGTTCTGGTAGAACTGGGCCGTGTCAATGTGGCGATAGCCCAGCTTGAGCGCGTTCAGCACGGCGTCGTAGGGCTGTGCGCCCGGCTCGCTCTTGTACACGCCCAGGCCGAGCACGGGGATGGCGCGGCCGTCGTTGAGCTTGAGGACTTGCTTCGCGAACGCCATTGCTACTGGAGAGCTGTGAGTTTGTCAGCAAAAGTGACGCTGTATGAAGAAGGCATTGGTTGGTTCTTTTTTTTTTTTTGGCCATCGTTTTTCCAGGAGGGCGTCCGCAATCACTGGCTTGGCACACGTCACTGCAAACATGCCTCGGTCCATCGCCTGGGAGCTCAAGAAATAAAAATAAAAATAAAAATAAAAATAAAACTTGGGGTCTCGTTTTTTGTTTCAGCCTGACACAAAAAAGTCACCGTCGGCTGGCGGCTCCGTCTCGCACGACAGGAACAACAACAAGCAGGTATGCAGTGGATAGAGGTGCCGAAGCGGTCCGTGTTCCGCCACCCGGTGCGCGTGGACAAGGCGGGGGTGCTGCTGGTCTGGAACTTTAGCACGCTGAAAAAGGTAAACACACGCTCGCCACCCCCCGTCTGAAAAAAAATACAAAACAACCTACAGGACATTGGCTTTGGCGTGTCCATGCGCCTGGTCGCCGACTCGGACGTCAAGGGCTTCAAGGAGATCCTCCCGGTAAAGCGCTACGACGCGCAAAAGGCGGCCGTCAAGGTACCGTGTCTTTTTTGTGGGGGGGTGATCCTCGCTTTTGACAACACGGCACGCGTTTAGGACCAGCTCAAGATCGACGAGCCAGGCACGTACGTGCTCGTGTTTGACAACTCGTACAGCAAGCTCACGTCTAAGCGGCTCACGTTCTGGACCGACATCAAGGCTGGTATCCGTGTTTTTTGTTTCCAGATGTCGTTCTCAACGCAATCCTGTCAGTGGACGACGTCTCGGCAGAGCCAGACCTGGCCGGATGGATGCTCAAGAAGAAGAAGAAGCAGGGTCTCCAGAAGGGTACTGCTGTCTCTTTCGTCCATGTTGTGTTCTTTTTTAAACCCCGTTTCCCCGGTGCAGCTTGGAGCAAGCGATGGTGCCAGCTGAACCAGGGCGTGCTGACCTACTACGAGCGACCGGGCGCGTACTGCCGGGGCACGATCGACCTCGCCTCGGCAACGATCGCGGTCATCATGCGCACTCGGCAGATCAACATTGACAATGGCGTGCTGCTCTTCCACTTGAAAGGTACACTCGTTGCAAAAAAAAAAAAAAAAGACTGACCGATACTTTAGCACTCACTACCGAGGACCTTACAAAGTGGATCGACGTGCTGAAAAAGTACCAAGCGGTGTCCGTCTCCAAGCAGCAGGAGGCCGACAACGAAGACCACCACGACGACGGAACGAGCGACCTCGACGGCAAGATCGCCAAGATCCAGGCTGACCTCGACCGTGTGAGCCGGCTCCTGCCAAGTGCCATGTCCTCGTCCTCCTCGCTCAACATCAAAGGCGTCAAGTCGGACTCGGCCTCGGCCTCCAAGGGTACTATCAAGGGCAGCCTGTCTGTTCGCAAATCGAACAAGACCTCGACTAGCCCAACCACCCCTTCGTAAAGCAGTTTGTGATGAAAATACATTAAAAAGAATATTTTTTATAGGGCGCCATCGCCTTCGATCCCCGACACGCCCGGGGCAGAAGACAGCTCATCCACGACCCACCTACTTGGTGAAATCGTCCATGACATCCGCTCCAGCTTTGCCGACCTCGTCGCCGAGCACAACGCAAACAAGCGTCTACTGGCTGTAAGCAGCTCCTTATAATTTGGTGGTAACACACAAGTGCGACGCAGGAGGAAATTAGCAGGCGTCGTGCCCTCGAGGTGGAGGTCCGCGAGCTGCGCGAGAGAGGCCCCGTCGAACGCACCGCGTCTCCTGTGCTCTCGCCCGCCGTGGCCAAATCCCTCGGCAGCGCCGCCACCTTCAGTCCTGGCCACCGCAGGGTTGGATCGCGCTCGAGCGTGGCCATGTCGACCACGTCGTCTGGCCAAGAGGACAAGTTTTTCGACGCAGCTGAAATCCTGGTGGACGGCTCTGAGGCCTGTTCGGATGACGACGACGAGGGCCAGTACGTTTACTTTTTTTTAAATTAAACCAACTAATTATCCTTACACCCCGCCCACCCACCCCTCAGGGAACTCATCGAGGCCGACGAGGATATCGACGACGACAGCGACGACGAGTCGGACCTGCTGCAGGACGCGTCAGACCACCTGGACTCTGAGGCACCGGCGCACTTGTTGCGACGCAAGTTTTTGCCCGCGCCCACCCCCACGTCAGACATCAATCTCTTTGGCATCCTGCGCAAGAACGTCGGCAAGGAGCTCTCGAAAGTGTCCATGCCCGTCCTCCTCAACGAGCCCCTCAGCATCCTGCAGCGCGTGTGCGAGGAACTCGAGTACTCTGAGCTGCTGGACAAAGCCGCCAATTTGGCCAACCCGCTCGAGCGAATCCAGCTCGTCGGCGCCTTTGCTGTCTCAAGCTATGCGTCCACGTTCCTGCGCCCGTCCAAGAAGCCCTTCAACCCACTCTTGGGCGAGACCTACGAGTGTGTCCGGCCCGACAAGGGCTTTAAATTCATTGCTGAAAAGGTTTTTTTTTTTAAAAAAAGTGTTTTTCTTTCTTTCTTTCTTTCTAAATAAAAATAACAACCAGGTGCAACACCACCCCGTCGTCATGGCCTGCCATGCAGAGTCGCCCAACTATGTCTTTTACCAGGAGCAGCAGCCCAAGTCCAAGTTCTGGGGCAAGTCGATGGAGCTGAGCACAGAAGGTGTCGTGCATGTCGTCTTCCCCAAGACCGGCGACCACTACACCTGGTCCAAAGTGACGACGTGCATGCGCAACATCTTCTCAGACAGCCGCTACCTCGAGCACTACGGCGACATGGTCGTCTCCAACAAGACCACGGGCGACACGTGCGCCATCTCGTTCAAGGAGTCGTCGTACTTTTCCTCGGCCAAGAACGAGGTCGTCGGCATCGTCAAGAACAACAAAGGCGAGGAGGTCACTCGCTTTGCAGGCAAGTGGCACGAATCGCTGCAAGTGGAGGTGGACAAGGACAATTTCAAGGTAGCAAATGATTATTTTACAGCAGTGATAATTAAAAGGCCAAAACAACGGTACCGTAGCTCCTGTGGAGGGCACACCCATCCATCCCCAATGCCAACGAGCAGTATGGCTTCACCCAGTTTGCGATCGAGCTCAACGAACTCACCGAGGACATTCGCGGTGTCATCCCCCCGACCGACTCGCGCCTTCGCCCCGATCAACGTCTCCTGGAGGAGGCGCGCATCGACGAGGCCGAGGCCGAGAAGGTCCGCGTCGAGGAGAAGCAGCGCCAGTCACGCAAGCAGCTCGAGGATGCCGGCAAGACCTGGCAGCCGCGCTGGTTCGAGCACAAGGACGGCGAGTTCCGCTACAAAGGCGGGTACTGGGAGGCCCGTGACAAGGGCGGGTTCAAGAGCATCCCTTCGATCTTTTTTTGACGTACAAAACAAGTGTGTCTGCCTGTGTGAGCGAGGGACTCGGCCCAAAAACAAAAACAAAAAAAAAACAAAAACAAAAAGAACGCAGTCACGTTTTGGGGACCGACATGGCGTTCTCGTTCTCGCGTGTGCTGCGCAACGGCGCGTCCCTTGCGGTACACACATGAACAAACAACAAGACCGTCCTCTGTCTCACCGGCTGGTTTTGTGTGGTTGCGCTGTTCACCAGGAAAAGTTTGCGACCGCGTCCAAGTCGCTGGACAAGCTTCCGTCGGTGTCCAACTCGGACAAGCTGACGCTCTACGCCCTCTTCAAGCAGGCGACCGAGGGCGACAATACCAACGGTACGGGCGCTGCTTGCTGTTTGTTTGCCCCCTGCTAGACCAGGTGCCTTGTTGTGTAGCTCGCCCTGGGATGCTCGACGTGACCGGCCGCTTCAAGTACGACGCCTGGGCCGCCCTCAAGGGCACGTCCAAGGACGACGCGATGACAAAGTACATCAATGAGGTGCAGAAGCTGGGTGGATCGTCGTCTGCTGCTGGTCCATCGTCGTCGTCGTCATCGTCGGCGGCGGCGGCCGCCGAGGCCCAGCTGGCTGCTGCTGCCGCCGCGTCAGTTGCGTCCACGGCCTCCTTTGGCAACCTCAAGCCAATCAAGACGCCCATGCTGCCCAACGGCACGTTCAACAACAAGATCGCGCTCGTGACGGGCGGAGGAACCGGCCTGGGCTTTGCCATGGCCACCAACCTGTCGTCCCTCGGCGCAAAGGTCTTCATTTGCTCGCGCAAGGAGGACGTTCTGAGCAAGGCCGCAAAGGAGATCGAGGCCATCAGCAAGAACAAGGTCTACTACGCTTCGGTCGACGTCCGCGACAACGAGTCGATCAAGAAGGGCATCGATTCTCTCGAGGCCCAGTGCGGTGGTCTCCCCGACATTATCATCAACAACGCGTACGGCTCAAAAACCATGTCGCTTCTCTGATCCTTTGATTTCCAGGGCTGGAAACTTTATCAGCCCGATGGAACGCCTCTCGCCCAACGCGTGGAAGACGGTCATTGACATTGTCCTCAACGGCACAGCCCTCGTCACCCTCGATGTCGGCAAGCGTCTCATCGCCGCCAAAAAGGTGACTAGCCTCCGTTTATCATTTTATCGAGTTGAAAAAAACCATGAAGGGAGCCAACTTTTTGGCCATCTCGACCACCTACGCCAGCACGGGTTCCGCTTACGTCGTCCCCTCGGCGGCTGCCAAGTCTGGTGTTGAGGCCATTACCAAGTAACAACACGCTCAAAGTTCCCTTTTTGTCCTAAAAAAGAAGAAAAAATTGTTCTTCCTTTTGTAGATCCCTCGCAGCCGAGTGGGGATCGTTCGGCATGCGCTTCAACGCGATTGCCCCCGGCCCGATCGAGACCAAGGGCGCGTTTAGCCGCCTCGACCCGACCGGCCGCTTCAAGAACGTGATGATGGCGCGCCAGCCGACCGGCCGTCTCGGCGAGACCGCTGAGCTCGCCAACCTGGCCACGTACCTCGTGAGCGACTACGCCTCGTGGATCACCGGGCAGGTGTACACGTTTGACGGTGGCGAGACCGCCTTCATGGGTGGCGAGTTCAACGCGCTCAAGCACTTTGTCAAGCAGGAAGAGTGGGATCTCCTCGAGAAGATTATCCGTGGCACCAAGGGCTCGTAAACACGTGACGGATGTCGTTCTTTTCCTTTTTTTTTTTTTTTCAACAGAGAAAAATACGTATATTGGCTTGAAACTTAAATATGTACACACACATGATGCACGGTTACTTCAGTCTGAAGATGCCGACAACAGGCATCATTGCCAGTCGCCACACGGGCAGGACGGTCGAGAGGACCGCCGAGACGATGGCGACGAGGAAGACGGTGATGGCGAGCTGCCAAGGGAAGATAAAGGGGATGGGGATCTCGGTGAGCAGCCCTCGTTGAGCCGAGAGGGACCAGCCGATGATGAGGCCGATTGCGCCGCCCAGGATTGCAGAGGACATGACGAGGAAAAAGGCCTCGTAAATGTAGATGCGGAAAAGGGGGAACTGCGAGAGGCCGATCGCACGCAAGATGCCCACTTCCTTGGTCTGCTCGATAATGTTGGTAAACATGGACGTGCTCAGCGAGAAGAACGCAATGATCATCGTAAAGATGGTGACGATCTGAACGGAAATAAAACTGTTAATTCTACACATAGAAACCAGAGGTTCTCTGTTTCGAACCTGGAAGATCCACTGGATCGTCGCCTGCTGGGTGACGAGGAAGCTAAAATCGCCGCGGACGTCGTTGAGCTGGCCGAAAGCGAGCGTGGGCATGGTCATGATCAAGGCGTCGATCCCACTGTCATTCAGACTGCTGTCGAGCTTGATGATGAAGAAGCGCATGGGGATTTCCTCCACCGAGTTGTACTGCCCGTTGGAAATGCTCACGAAAAAGGGGAAATTGGTGACCGCGTCCTCAAAGCTTTCAAGTGTGTTTTTTTTAAAGTTTTTCATAAGAGGTTGTGATGCATGCATACGTTCCAGGGAAGGACGTCATGGTAAAGTAGGGCGTCTCGTCGAGAAGGCCCGTGGCGACAACGGGCGTCATTGTCACGTTGGCGATGGGGATGTCATCGGTCCTGATTACGATAAACACCTCCTTGGTCGGGTCATCGATGCCAAACTGGCTGCCAAAGTACTCGCCCGTGATGATGCCAGTGTTGCCCTCTTGGGCGTAGAGTTGTTCACCGAGGCCGTAGGGAGAGTTGGGCAGCGAGTCTGAGACAGAGGTGTAGCCGTCGATGAACGCCTCCCAGAGGTTGGGCGAGGCGCCCCAGAGAACCACGTTGAACTTGACGTACTGGCCGACATTTTGGACCGTCATCGCTTGCCGATAGTCCCAGCAGCTTTGCAGGTCGTACGAAATCCACGCAAAGTCGACAACGGAGGATGTGTTCATTGCCCAGATTTCCAACTCTGCCGCCGAAGAGATACCCACGGCCATGCCATCGCTGGTGGTATCTACATTCACACTCAGGATGGCCCCGTTCGATTGGATCGTGCTAAAAACAAAAGAATAAAATTTAAGAAGAAGCAGGAAAAAAAAAAAAATTACCTGTAGTAGATCGAGTTGATCTCGAGATCGACGGCAACAGACAAAAAGATGAGGAAGCCAAGGGCGCTCGCGTACGTGATCGCGGTCTTGCGGTTTCGCAGACGGTGGGACATCATGTTTTTGCGGACGACGGGGGCGATCGCAGCGTTCTCGAAATAGAGTACGAAAAAAACAAGCGAGATGAGGAAAGACTCGAGCAGGGGCTGCGGCAGCAAGTTGATTGAATATTTATACATAAAACAACTCGGAAAAAAAAAAATAAATTGCCTACCTGGAGATTTAGCGCCAACAAGACCAGCCCAATGAGCATGCCGAGGAGGATGACCAGGAAAATGTCAAACAAGAGCGTGAGGTTGCTATACAGCAGCGCCAAAGGCAGCAAGTAGTAAATGAGGAAGCCGACGACAGAGATGAGGACACCGACCCTAAGTATAGCCAATCAGTTTTTCCTCCTCTTCCGTTTCCTTACGAAAGGGCTGCCACGGCATATTCGTCGCTCGTGCTGCGCTCAACGGTGACGACGACAGCCTTGATTTTGGATCGCGTCGTGTCGAGAGCATCGTGCAGATTCTTCGTGAGAGCAGCCTTTTTTGTTTTCCCCCCCGCACAATTAGACAAAGAAAATGAGATATCCGATTCGTACTCGGATGGGCAAGATGGCGGCAACGATGGGGATCACAATGCCAATCACCGTGGCCACACCGATGGCCTCTGGCGTAAGCAAGCGGCTGATGGTAAAGTTTGTCAAGTTCTAGCAGCAATATCGATCAGTAATTGACTTTATAACAAATGGGGGCAAGATTAAAAAAAAAAAAAGTGTACCGAGAGGGTGCGTGCCGCGCCAACATAGATGAACTGGCCCAGGAGGAGACCGATCGCCCAAGCCGGCACCGCAAACATCATTGCGTGTACGAGGAGCAGCTGAACGAGACCCACGCGGTTGAGGCCAATCATGCGCAGGATGCCGAGCTCAAACGTGCGACTCTCCACCGACACGAGCAGCAACGAGTAGATCAGCAGCACCGAAATACCAGTGAGCAACAGGATAATCTAGCCAAAAAAAAAAAAAAAAAAAAAAGAAAAAAAGTGATAAAAAAAAAAAAAAACACAAACAAAAAAAAAAAAAAAAAAAAAAAAAAAACCACC
>Ga0302226_10002653_pt1 | contig 12581 bp, 10 predicted proteins | sample II_Palsa_E3_3_FD_193524 | JGI IMG/M metagenome (GOLD analysis project Ga0302226, IMG submission 193524) | Peat permafrost microbial communities from Stordalen Mire near Abisko, Sweden - II_Palsa_E3_3 | ecosystem: Environmental > Terrestrial > Soil > Palsa > Peat permafrost | place: Sweden...
ATCGCAGCGCCCGAGCAATTGCCAATCTCTACCACCGTGTCGACCCATTCTGCGGTCGGAATGTTGATTACGCATTCCTTGCTCTTTTTGACGAGCTGGTGCGTGTAATTGCTGCGCGCGATCACGCAGCCTATCAGCGAAGGCACGAATTCCATCACCGTATGCCATCCCATCGTCATGATGTTCGTTTTGCCCTTCCACGCCGAAGTCACGAGCACGACCGGGCCAGGCTCGAGATAGCGGCGAATCTGCGAAACCGGCAGATCTGTTTTCGTATGGGTTTTCATGAGGGTTCGGCCTCGCAAGCGTGGAGAACGCATGGTCTTCATGGCAAGCGATAGATATCGAACCGGCGCGCGACGCAAATTTGTCACAAATCGGACTAAAAGATATTGCGCTGCAGCACTTTGGGCTATAATTAGGGTAATCCCTAACGGGTATTCCCCTATAACGATAGGTGCCATCATGAAAACCACTGCTCAAGCTTCTTTCTTCGGTTCGTTCGGCGCATGGCTGCAAAACGCGAAAGCGACGTTTCGTCGCGAAGCGAAGCGCGCGCTGGAACTGCACTTCCAATACTGCGAAACCGTAGCCCAATCGCGTCGTCGGATGTAATTGTTGCAAATCGCCGCTGGCATTGAGCGGCAAGGGTTAGCGACTATCGGGCAATCCTGTCGGCGTGTTGCGTTCGGCGGTCGATACTCGAGGAGTCGCTATCAACCCGGTCAGTCTGCGCTTAAATCGACGCGTGGGTGGCGCATCCGTTAGATTTCGTCACCGCGTGCTAAGATACTGTATATAAACACAGTAATCGGTTGGCGCAGCATGTCTGATCAACTCACGCCTGACCAAGCCCCGCCGCGTCCACGCCCGCTGGATCATCCGCTGCCAGCTAGACCCGTTTACGTGATTGCGGTTCGCGCGCTGTGCGAGTTCACGGCCAAGCGCGGCGATCTGGATTTGCGGTTCACGCCGACCCCGACAGCGCAAGAAGGCATCGCCGGCCACGCCATCGTGGCGAGTCGCCGTATCGCGGATAGTGCGGGTGGTGCGGGTGGTGCGAATTATCAAACCGAAATCCCGCTAGCGGAAACGTACGACGTGCTCCACGTCCGAGGCCGGGCCGACGGCTACGACGCCCAAGCGAACCGACTCGAAGAAATCAAGACCTACCGGGGCGAGCTCGAAGCCGTCCCTGACAATCATCGGCATCTGCATTGGGCTCAGGTCCGCCTTTACGGCTGGCTGTTATGCCGCAAGCTCGGTCTGGACACGATCCGCCTTGCGCTCGTCTACTTCGACATCCGTAGCCAAAAAGAAACGCTATTCTCCGAGCTGCAAACCGCCGATGCCTTGCGCGCGCATTTCGTCGAGCATTGCGAACGCTTTCTCGGCTGGGCACGCCAGGAACTCGCGCACCGCACGGCGCGCGACAGCATGCTCCACGCCCTCGTTTTTCCCCATGCATCGTTTCGCCCCGGACAACGTGAACTGGCTGCGGCCGTCTATCGATCGGCCGTGAACCGGCGTTGCCTCATGGTCCAGGCGCCGACCGGCATCGGCAAGACCATGGGCAGCCTGTTTCCCTTGCTCAAGGCCTGGCCTGACCAGCAACTGGACAAGGTGCTGTTTCTCACGGCCAAGAGCTCCGGCCGGCAACTCGCGCTCGATGCACTGAGTGCGCTCGCGCCGGCCCGACCGCTGCGCGTGCTTGAGCTCGTCGCGCGCGAAAAATCCTGCGAGCATCCTGACAAGGCGTGCCACGGCGAATCATGCCCGCTCGCCCGAGGGTTTTACGATCGCGTGGGACTAGCGCGCGACGCTGCGCTGGCGATGGCGCGGCTCGATCGCGAGGCTTTGCGCACGGTGGCGCTCGAGCATGGCGTCTGTCCGTACTATCTGAGCCAGGAGTTGACGCGGTGGGCCGATGTGATCGTGGGCGACTACAACTATTACTTCGACTCCAACGCGATGCTATTTGCGCTGGCCGAAGCGAATCGCTGGCGCGTGAGCGTGCTGGTGGACGAAGCGCATAACCTGGTGGAACGCGCGCGCTCGATGTATTCGGCCACGCTCGATCCAACCCGTTTGCGCATTGCACGCCGCGCGGCGCCTGCGTTTCTCAAGAGCACACTCGATAAAGTCAATCGCGAGTGGAACGCGCTCTGTAAAACCCAGACCGATGAGTACGAGGCCGGGACGACGCTTCCCGATGGTTTGATCGCGGCGCTGGAAAACGTCATTGCGACGATGACGGATTTCGTCGGCGAGCAGGGCGCCGCGCTCGACCCCGAGCTGTTGCGCTTCTATTTTGACGCGATCCATTTTGTGCGCATCGCCGAACGCTTCGGCACCCATTCGATCTTTGATATCACGATCGCGGCCAAATCGGGCGAGCGCACGGGCCAACGCGCGGCCGCCCGAGAGCGCCGTGCGTCGCTATGTATTCGCAACATCGTTCCGGGTCCTCATCTCGCGCCCCGCTTGGCACGTGCGCATTCGATCGCGCTGTTCTCAGCCACGTTGACGCCGTCGCATTTCTACGCCGATATGCTCGGCCTGCCTGAGACGACGGTGCGCGTGGATGTCGGATCGCCGTTCACGGCGGACCAGCTCCAGGTGAGGGCGGTCGCGAACTTGTCCACGCGGTATCGCGATCGCGACGGTTCGATGGCGCGGTTGGTGGAACTGATCGCCACGCAATATGAGCGCATGCCCGGCAACTACCTCAGTTTTTTCAGCAGCTTCGAGTATCTCGCGCAAGCTGCCGATGCGCTGATCGAGCGTTATCCGCAGATCCCCGTCTGGCAACAGAGCCGCGCGATGACCGAAGCCGATCAGCGGGCATTTCTGGAACGCTACACGCAGGACGGTCGCGGCATCGGTTTCGCGGTGCTCGGCGGTTCGTTCGGCGAAGGCATCGACTTGGTTGGTACGCGTCTGATCGGGGCATTCGTGGCGACGCTCGGTTTGCCGCAGCTCAACCCCGTCAATCAGCAAATGAAAGCGCGCATGCAGCAGGCGTTCGGCGCAGGCTACGATTACGCGTATCTGTTCCCTGGCCTGCAAAAGGTCGTGCAGGCAGCGGGCAGGGTGATACGCGGCCCCCTCGATCGCGGCGTGCTGTATCTGATCGACGATCGTTACGCGCGACCTGAAGTTCGGCGCTTGCTGCCGTCGTGGTGGGATGTGGAAATCGTACAGCAGCACCGATTGCCCGAGGTCCTCGTTTGAGTGGGTTCAAGCGCGCTTCGAGATAAGTGTTTAACCTGAAGGGGAAAGCGCGAATGCCAACGCGTCAACGCGTCAACTTGCGACGCAGGTACGGTATGCCGCAACTTCCTCACCGCCCGGGACTGAAAAAATGCGAAAGTTGTTGATTGCGGCGCTTGCCTGCTTATCGATGCTGGGTGTAACGCAAGAGTCGCGCGCAGCCGATGCCGAAGTCGTCGCGAAGAATCTCCAGTTCCCCGAGGGCACGATCTTTGTGGGGGACACGCTCTACTTTGTCGACTATTCCACCTCCGATGTGCTGCGCCTGGTCGGCAGTCCGGGCGGAACGAGCGGCACGAGCGTTACCCCGCGCGTTGAAACCGTCTGGCATCAGGACGGCTGCGGCGCCAACGGGCTGGTAGCGGTACCCGATGGGCTATGGGTCGCCTGTTACGACAGCAACACCATAGTCAGGATTTCCACAGACGGCAAGCTACTGGAGACCATAGCCCGAGACGACACGGGGCAGCCCTTCCTTTACCCCAACGATCTCGCGGTCGATAAAAAAGGTGGCGTGTATTTCACCGGGTCGGGATCGGAAGCCAACTTGGGCAAGGTGTATTACCTCACGGCGAGCCACCGTGTCGAACAGGTTGCGGCAGACTTTCATTATTCCAATGGCTTGGTGGTGTCCCTGGACGGCAAGCTGCTCTATGTCAACGAAACCCGGGCCGGCCGCATCTTGAGCTTCACGATAGCCCCCGACGGGACATTGAGTAACCGCCGGCAATTCGTCAAGCTCTCCGACATCCTTGGGGACGCGGGCGGCAAGGTCTATAGCCCCGACGGCCTACGTGTCGACAAGCACGGCAACCTGTTCGTGGGGCTGTACGACGGCGGCGGCTTCGCGGTCATCAGCCCGGATGGCAAGCTCGTCGCGCAAGTGGCGCTACCGGGCCAACATCACGCGAACCTGGCTATTTCGCCGGACGGCAAGTTCGTCTACAACACGGGCTTTTTCGACACGGCGATCAATTCTTATCGCGGGCAATTGTTTCGCGTGCCCAACCCAGTGGCCGAATAGGCCGAACTCCACAAGGATCTGCACAGTCATGCATTTACTCCATATCGAAGCATCACCGCGCAAGCAGCGCTCGGCATCGCGTCAGGTTGCACTGGCGTTCATCGAGGCTTGGCAAGGTCACCATCCCGAAAGCACCATCGATACGCTGGATGTGTGGAATGCAGTGCTGCCGGAGTTCGATGGCGCGGCGCTCGATGCGAAATACGCGGGCCTCACGGGGCGCTCGCGTACGCCTGAAGAAGAGCAGGTGTGGAAAGACATCGAGGCGCTCGCCGCGCGTTTTCATCAGGCGGACGTGCTCGTGTTCAGCGTGCCGATGTGGAACTTCGGCATTCCGTATCGGCTCAAGCACTTGATCGATGCGATTTCGCAAAAAGATGTGCTATTCAGCTTCGATGAACGTGGCTTGATTGGCATGCTGACCGGGCGCAAGGCCGTGACGGTGGCGGCGCGTGGCGTGTCGCTGGGTGGCGGGTTCCCGGAGATCGATTACGACTATCAGGCCGCTTACATGGCGATGTGGTATCGGATGGTGGGCATCACCGACATCCATAGCATCACGGTAGACAAGACCTTGATGGGAGAGCAAGCCGATACGGGTTCGCGGGAGCAGGCCTGCCAGGACGCGGTGGCATTGGCAGCGGCGCTCTGAAGGAGTAACGTAGGACACAACGTTACTACCTGGCACCCCGGCCATGTCTGCACCGAAAATCGAAGGATTGAGCGCCATCACGCTCGCGACCCGCGATATGTCGCGCGCCGTGCATTTTTATCAGGCGCTGGGTTTTGCCCTGCAACATGGAGGGCCGACCGAAGCGTTCACGTCCTTCGCCATGGGGGGCTCGTTTCTCAACCTGATCGCCGAAACGCACGGTCCGATTAATTGGTGGGGGCGCGTGATCATCTACGTTTCGGATGTGGACGCGTTATACCGCAAGGCGCTTGCAGCCGGCATCAAGCCAGAGTTCGAGCCACGCGATGCGCCGTGGCACGAACGGTATTTTCACGTCACCGATCCCGATGGGCACGAGCTCAGCTTCGCGCGTCCGCTGCGCGGATGACCTCCAGCGCTTTTTCTTTCGTGAGGCGCTCGCGCATCAGTACAATCAGCGAGGCGGTTGCGCGCTCTCGTTCGCAAGCTAGAATCGCGACCACGTTCTGATTCTTCACGAACAATGCGATGAATTTCTGCTGTTCAGGATCGCCGTCGATCACGATTTCGTCCCACTGCTGCGCATGGCCCAGATATTCGAAGCGCTTGCCGTAGTGGTAAGTCCAGAAAAACGGCACGCCGCTGTAATGCTCCTGCGCACCCAGCATGTTGGCCGCCGCCAACCGCGCCTGCTGCTGCGCGACGCGCCAATGTTCGATGCGTACCGGCTCGCTCGCCGCGTCCAGAACGAACGCAGCGACGTCGCCCGTCGCGTATAAGCCGTCGGCGGCGCGCATGCCTGCGTCCACCGCGATGCCGCCGTCTTCACGCAGGGCGATGCCTTCGATGAATTCCGTGGCGGGCCGTATGCCCGTGCCGACTATCACCAGATCGGCGGGCACGCATTCGCCGTCGTCCGTCAGCACGGTTTCTACGCCCATCCTGCCTTCGAATCGCGCCACTTTGCCCTGCAAGAATTTGACCTGATGGGCTTCGTGCAGATGCTTGAACATCGCGCCCAGCTCCGTGCCGAATTGTCGGGCAAACGGGATGTCGTCGGGTGCGATCACGATCACTTCGACATTGCGCTTGCGCAGCGCGGACGCGGCCTCCAGGCCGATAAAGCTGTTGCCCACGATCACTGCGCGCTGAGCCACTTCGACGTCTGCGAGGATAGCGGCGGCATCGGCCATGTTGCGCAACATGTGTACGCCCGGGAGCTCGGCACCGGGAACGGGGAGGGCGTTCGGGCGTCCTCCGGGCGCCACGAGGGCCATGTCATACGTGAGCGTGCGCCCGTTTGTGATGGCGATGGTTTTGTTTTTTGCGTCGAGGCGTATCGCTTCGCCGGTTTCAAGACGAATGTGGTGGTGCGAGAAAAACGTGCGATCTCGCAGCAACGGAACGTCGGCCAGCGGCATGTCGCCGGCCACGACGAATTTGCTCAAGGAAGTGCGATCGTAGGGCAGGTGGGGTTCCTCGCCGATCAGCACGATCTCGCCGGAGAAACCACCTTCGCGCAACGCGGCGGCGGCGCAAGTGCCCGCGGCGCCGCCGCCGACGATGGCAAAAATGCGCGTATCGACGGCAGGATTTTCATGGTGGGCCTTGACGGGGTCGATGCTGATCCAGACCTCGTCGTCCTTGCGCTGCGCCGGGTAATGGATCAGTCCATCGAGCGCGGGCGGTTCGAGTAGCGCGCCATCGCTGACCCGGAATGAACCCTTGTGCCAAGGGCAGACGATACGGCCGTTACATACCGCACCGCCATCGAGCGGCGCACCGGCATGCGGGCATTCGGCGCCGAACGCGTGGACGTCCTGGCTATCACGGACCAGGATGATCTTGCGTCCCTGGACTTCGACACGCATTGGGCGATCGACTTTCAAATCGCTCCATTGCGCTACTTTGTGCATCTCCGACATGACGGCTCCTGAGCTCGAAAGGGTAGTTTGCGCGGCGCGTTCCGGTTCGATAGGGGCGTGATTTCGCCCTCGCGGGAACGCACGCGTACCTGAGCTGCAGCATATTTCGTGCCGCTGGATAGCAGTTACTTGGGAGTGAGGCGAAATCGGAGCACGCCAAATCGGCGTGTCCGAAGTGTCAGCGTTTAGCGTCGGCGCTTAGTAATCAGCATTGAGTAATCAGCGTTTAAACCCGCAGCCAGTTGAGGTCAGGCTGCGTCTCGAGCGTTTGCAGACGGTCGAACAAATGACCCATGGTGTCAGGCGAATGGCTGCGCGTGAGCAACATGAACTTCTCGCGCAAGCCGGCGCGATCGAGCGGATGCTCGGGTGTGCCGCTGAACGCGGTGACGCGTTGGCTCAGCTTGCGTCCGTCGTTAAGCGTGACGGTGACATTGCAGGCCAGATCCTCGTTGCCTTGTCCCGGCGTGGCGGACATCTTGACGCGTTGCGCAAGCGCCAGGATCTGCGGATCGCGTGCGACCGCTTCGTCGAACGAGCGCGGGTCGACCGGATTGCGGTACATCGCGAGCGCGACGCAGAACGGAATGCTGAACTGGGCAAGCAGGGCATCGGCCGGCACGGGAATGTTATTGACCGTCGCCATGCGCTGGCTGCCGGCCACTTCGATCAAGGCGATATCCTGAGGTCCGAAGCCATTGCTTTTGCGCAGATCGAGGATCGCTTCGACGGGCGTATGCGCGGTGATGTGGCACGCGTAGCGCTTGATCATGATGTTCATGGTTTCGTAGCTCGTGCCCAGACCGCGCGTGAGTTCGCTCAGGTCGTACTCGGGACAAAACGCGCGCAGGAAACCGCCTTCGCCCTCGATCACGGTGCTGGGGCCCGTAAAACCTTCGGCCGCCAGGCTGGCCGCCACGACGCCGCCTTCGGCTCCCCGCCCGACATTGAGCCGCTTGACCATCGCACCGTTGCCCGCATGCGCGAAGGCCAGCAAGCCGCCCGCACAGGATCCCGCGATGCCGAGCGCGTTGGTCATGTGCCCGGCGTCGAACTTCAGCATGTGCCCGACCGTGATCGCCGAGCCGAAAGGCCCGACCGTGCCCGGTGCATGAAAGCCGCGTTCCTCGTTCGTGTGTTTGGTGGCGTACCCGATGCGGAACATGACCTCCGCGCCCGCTACGAAGGCCGTCAGCAGCGCGCGCCCGTCCAGGCCGCGGTCCTGGCCGATCGCCAAGCCCGAGGTGAATAAGGTGGCGCCGGGATGGCCGCCGCTGTCCGGTTTGGTCAGATTGTCGAGCTCGAACGCGTGCGCCATCGCGCCTTGGGCGAGTGCCGCCGCCGGGGGATGGACCGGGGCCGTTCCACTGCCGAGAATCTGGCTGCGCCCGCCCGACCCATTGGCGCGGACATAGGCGATGATCATCTTGCTCCACGGCAATTCGGCGCCATAGATGATGGTGGCGACCGCGTCCGTCATGCAGTCCTTGGCGCGCTGCAACACTTGCGGTGGGATGTCCTCGTAGCGCAGCGCTGCGCCGTAGGTTGCCAGCGTGACTGTGGGCGAAGGCCCTGGGGCGGCGGGGGCGCCGGTCGCGACGGTTGCCGGCGAGGGGGCGGCCGGTGCTGCGGCAGGCTGCGCTGAAGGTTCGGCAGCAACAGCGGATGCGCCCATCAGGATAGCGGGTGCTGCGCCGGCCAGCAGGCCCACATTGATGAAATTACGTCGGCTCGGTTTTTCTGGGGTGTTTGCCATGTCTGTCTCCGTTTTTGAGTCGTTTGACAGGATGATACGACCTTGTATTGGGGCTTGCCTAAGATTATTTTGTATGCAATCGACAATTTTATGGCATTAGAGCTTGGAAAACCCGTAGTCTCTCTCGACCCGGCAAATTCGCGTTTTGTACGCGTCATACCAGGTGTCGCGACCCAGCCGCTGGGCGACCAGATGCGCCGAATTTTGCTTCCAGGCCGCGATCGATTCGAGGCTATCCCAATACGAGACGGTGATTCCCACTTCCTCGCGCGCCGATTCAACGCCGAGGAAACCCGGCTGCTCGGCCGCGGCCTCGACCATCGCCTCGGCCATCTTTTCATAGCCGCGGTCGCCCTCTGTACGGGTGGAGGTGAAAATCACGGCGTAGTACGGAGCGGCGGGTGTTTTGGCAATTGACATAGATCTCTCCAATTGAATTGCTGCCTATTCAGCACGAGCAACGCCTGAGCCCGTCTTTTCACGTAAAATTCTTGCCCATGAGACTTCCGCCCCTCGACCATGCTGCCCTCACGCAGCTTGCACTGCGTTCGCAAGCTGTCACTCAAACCTGCTCCTGCGTGGGCACCTCGCTGCTCGGCTGGGCCACCGTGCCGCTCTCGCTGCCGGAGGATCAGTTGCGCGAAATCGGCACGCTGCTCTCGACCGACGAGGACGAGCCGACATTTAGCGAATACCATCCCGATGCGACGCGCTATTGGTCCGTGGATGCGCCGATCGCGCCGCGCTATTTTCCGTACAACCGTTGCGATGTCTGGGAATGCACGGTCTGCCAACGGTGTTTTCTGCGTTATACGGAAGGCGGTGGCTATTTCGTCGATCGCAGGATCCGCGCGCTCAATGCGTCCTTGCTGGTCGATGCTGAGTTGAAGTAGGCACGGTCTCAAGCCTTCTGCAAGGCCGTCTTCAAGTGTGCGCCCGCCAGCGGCAGCGCGCGCAATCGTGCACCGGTCGCATTGAAGATCGCATTGGCGAGCAGCGCCGAAGTCGGCCCCTGTGACGCTTCTCCAACCCCCAGAAAGGGCGCGCCAGGCCGGTCGATCAAATGGACTTCCACCGACTTCGGCACCGCGGCAAATCGCATGATCGGATACGCGCTCCAGTCAAAGCTGGTGATGTTATGCCGATCAAACGTTGTCTGCTCGAACAGGCTCCAGCTCGACGACTGCAAGATGCCGCCCTCGATCTGGTTGCGCACCCCGTCGGGGTTCACGATCTGTCCGCAATCCACTGCGCAGACCACGCGTTCGATCCGTACTTGGCCCGTCTCGCGTTCGATCGATATTTCCACCGCCGCAGCGTAGTACGCCATCAGGTTCTTGTACTGAGCGAATGCAAAGCCGACACCATGCCCCGGCTTTTGCTGTGCACCGGGCTGCCATCCGAAGCGCTCGGCGGCCAGATGAATCACGTCGCGGCCGCGCGGATCGTCGAGATGGCGCAGCCGGAATTCGACCGGATCGGCTTTTGCCGCAAGCGCCAGCTCATCCATGAAGCTTTCGATGGCGAAGACATTCATATACCCGCCCAGCGAACGCATGGCGGAAACGCGGATCGGCATGTCCGGCAAGAAGTGATGCTGGACGTAGAGATTGGGAATCCGATAGAGCGGGATGCTGTTGCGATCGCCACCGCCTTCGGGCATCGGTATCGTTTTCGGCGGCGCGGGCGTGAACGGTTTCGCCAGCATCCAGGTGGGCATCAGGCGCCCGGCGTTCTCGATCCGGTTGTTGTGCGTATTGCTCCAGATTTCGTATTTCCAGTCGACGATGTTGCCGGACGCGTCGAGCGACGCCGACGCTTGCGTCGTCATCGCGGGACCGAACGGCTCCCAGGTGTGTTCCTGTTCGCGCATCCATTGCACGCGTACCGGCCGGCCCGGTACTGCGCGCGCAATGAGCGCCGCGTCGGCTGCGACATCATCGGCGCCGTTGTGCCCATAACATCCTGAGCCCTCCACATGGATGCAGTGCACGTTTTGCGGCGGTAGCGACAGCATTTCGGCCAGGCCGCCGCGCAGCGGAAACACGCCTTGCGTATGGGTCCACACGGTGATGTGATCGCTTTCGAACAGCGCCACGGCACACGCCGGACCGATCGAGCCATGCGTCAAATAGGGCTTCGTGTAGCGCGCGTTCAAGGTCTGCACGGCGGGCGCGGCCGCGCCGGTTTGATTGGCCACCGAGATTTCCTGTGCCGGCAGCTTCATCAATGTTTCATGTATCGTCGCCTGCTCGGGCAGTGCCGGGCCGGCCTGCCAAGTCGCCGCGTTCGACAGTTCGCGCATCGCGAGTATCGCCTGCCATTCATCTTCGGCGACCACGGCGAGGTAGCTGCCGTCGCGTACGACCTTGATCACGCCAGGCATCGCCTGCACACGGGCTGTATCGAGGGCGATGAGCGTCGAGCCGTAAGCCGGTGGCCGCACCACGCGCGCGTGGACCATGCCGGGTAGCCGCAGATCCTGCACGTAGCTCACGCCGCCGGTGACCTTGCCGGGGATGTCCACGCGATGCATCGGTTGGCCGACTACCTTGAAATCGTGTGGGTTCTTGAGCAGCTTTTCCGGCTGTGCCGGTTGATGAAGATTCGTGCCGCTGACAGCTTCGCCATAGGAGACACGACGTCCGTCGGCCGCCAGAATCGAACCGGCTTGCACGCTCAGCGTAGACGCATCGACACCCAGCCGTGCCGCCGCCGATTGCACCAGCAGCGCTCGCACTTGCGCTGCGGCGTTGAAGATTGCCGTGCCGCTATCGGCCACCGAGTGGCTGCCTGCGGTGTAGCCTTCGTTGGGCGTGGCGCCGGTGTCGGCCGTGATCAGCGTAATGCTGTTCGCGTCCACGTCGAGTTGCTCGGCGGCTAACTGCAGGAACGCGGTGCGTATGCCGGTGCCGAGTTCGGCCTTGCCGGTGCATACCGTCACGCGGCCTTGTTCATCGACCTTGATCCACGCGTCGAGCATGGGCTCGGTCTTCAGACTGCCGGGTAAGCTCGGCGCTAAGGTCTTGAACGTGCCGGCTTCTGTTGTGGATTGTGCCGCCGCGCGCGAGACTGGCAGCAGCGAAAAGCTGACAAGGAGGGTGCCCGCGGCGAGGAAGCGGCGACGGCCCGCGTCGTCCAATGTGTCGTCGTGCTTCATGAACTGGCTCCCGCTGCTGCGGCCGCTGTTCCTGTTCCTGTTCCTGTTCCTGTTACCGCGCCCGCGCGGCCGGCTTCGCGCACCGCTGCAATGATGCGCATATGCGTGCCGCAGCGGCACAGGTTCGGCTGCATGTGTGCGCGGATTTCTTCGTCGCTAGGCGAGGGCACGCGTTCGAGCAGCGCCTGCGCGCGCATCACCATGCCCGCAATGCAGTAGCCGCACTGCGCCGACTGTTGATCGATGAACGCGCGTTGTAGCGGCCCAGGGTTTTCCTGCGTCCCCAAGCTTTCGATCGTACGCACCGGCCGCTCGCCTACCGCCGCGACGGGCAGCAAACAGGAGAACACCGGTTGATCGCCCACTATCACCGTGCACGAACCGCACTGACCGAGCCCGCATCCGTACTTCGCCCCATTCAATTGCAACTGGTTGCGCAGCGCATATAGCAGCGGCGTCGATGGATCGATGTCGAGCGTGTGGGGCACGCCGTTTACCGTCAACGTGATCATGGCTGGGAAGTCTCCTTGCGAAGTTTGGCGACGGCGCTTTCATCGAGCGAGTTCCACGGCGCCCGCGTGCTGTATTGCGCCCGCGTGTAGTTCGCTATGTCGGCGATCTGTGCGTCGCTGAACATCGTGGCAAACGAAGGCATATAGTGCGCCGGGCCATCGCCCTGCCAGCCGATGCCGTCGAGCATCATGCGCACCGTGTTGCGTGGGCTGTCGGCATTGACCGCGGTGCTTTGCGAAAGCGATGGGCGCTCGGCCAGCGTCGACATCGGCGACCCC
>Ga0302226_10002655_pt1 | contig 12577 bp, 11 predicted proteins | sample II_Palsa_E3_3_FD_193524 | JGI IMG/M metagenome (GOLD analysis project Ga0302226, IMG submission 193524) | Peat permafrost microbial communities from Stordalen Mire near Abisko, Sweden - II_Palsa_E3_3 | ecosystem: Environmental > Terrestrial > Soil > Palsa > Peat permafrost | place: Sweden...
CGGGCCGCCGCGCGTCATGGTGAATACCGCGTCGAACATCTTGAGCATGTCGGCCGAACGCAGGATCAGGATGGCTGTGAGGCCCGGCAAGAGATACGGAAGTTGCAGATGCCACAGGATCTTGCTCCACCTCGGCGTCTCCAGGCGTGCCGCTTCCTCTGCTTCCTTCGGCACCATTGAGAGGCCGGTCAGCAGGATCAGCGCGCAAAACGGCGTCCATTGCCAGATGTCCATGATCATCACGGAGACGAATGCAAGCGTGGGGTCCGCGAGCCAGTCGAGTGGCGCAATGCCGAACCGGCTCAGCAGATAGTTGACCACCCCGAACTGGCGGTTGAAGATCAGCCGCCCGATCAGGCCGACGACGGCGTAGGTGGTCGCCATCGGGATGACCAGACCCACGCGGGCAGCAACACGAAGCCACGGCAGGCCCGAGCGATGCAGCATTAGCGCGGCGAACATACCGAACGCAATCTCGATCGGCAAGGTCAGGCACAGGAACACTACCGTGCGACCGAGCGCGCCCCAGAACGAGGGATCGGTGAGCGTGGCAATGTAGTTATCGAGTCCGACAAACGGCGTGCCGGCAGCGAGATCGGCGAGCTTGTACTGATGAAACGAGTTGTAGACCGCGAGCAGCAGCGGATAGATACCGATAACCGCCAGCGCTGCGACCGCCGGAAACAGAAACCAGAACGCGGGCGAACGCGGCATGAAGCGATAGCGTGCGCGCGGTCGCGGCCGCATTGCGCCGGTCGCTGGCGGAACCGTGGTCTTGAGCATGAATCTTCTCCGCGGGGTTGGCCTGACTGGGAGCGCAGCGAGGCGGCACTCATGCGCCTCGCTTTGCCGGCTTAAGCAAGACTCACTACTTGAGCAAAGGCTTCTTGCCGTCGTAATAGCCCGCCTTGTTCAGGATCTCTTCCGTCTTGTCGCCGATCGTCTTGGCGCCGTCTTTCACCGACACCTGTCCGAGCATGATCTTGCTGCCCCATTCGCCGATCACTTCAGACACTGCCGGCCATTCCGGGAAACGCGGCCGGAAATCAGGCACGCCGCCTTGCCACGATTGCACCATCGGATTCACGAACGGAAATTTCGCCTGCACCGCGGGGTCTTTGTAGACCGACATGCGACCGCTGACACCGCCCGCATCCAGATACGGCTTCGCCATCTCCTTGGAGGTGATCCACTGGATAAACAGCCACGATGCCGCTTGCTTCTTCGCGTTCGACTTCGCGTTCACCGCCAGAGAGAACCCGCCGAGTGCCGGCTTCAGTCCTGCAGGTCCCGTTGGTTCGGTCGTAATCGCGAGGCAGTTGCCGATCTTCGACTTGCTCGGGTCGGTCAGCGTTGGATAGAACGCCGACCACTCCGTGATCATTGCGACCTGCCCTTGCGCAAGCGCATTCACGGCTTCTGCATGGTCGTAATCAACAATGCCCGGCGGCATGTATTTCATCAGTTTCTGGCGATATTCAAGACCCGCTTGCGATTGCGGCGACATCAAATTCGACTTGAACTTGGCATCGAGCAGCGAGCCGCCGTTTGGCCAGAGCATGCGCATGAAGCTATCGGCGGATTGCGTTTCTCCACGGCGCGACTGCAGCGCATACGCGAACTGGTTCTTGTCGGGCTTGGTCAGCTTCGGCGCGTAGACGTTGAGAAGTTCGTCCCAGGTCTTCGGCGGTCCGTTGAACCCAGCGTCCTTCAACATGCACTTGTTGTAGAACATTAAACCCGAGTAGTTATCGAAGGGCAGGCCGTACGTGGTCTTGTCCCAAGTGCCGAACGAGTCGAGCAGGATCGGGAAGAAATCCGGCAAGTCGAGCTTCGGATCAGCGAGCTTGGGGTTGTCGGTGAAGGTCTTGATCGGTACGAGCCACTTGTTGCTCGCGAATTCGCCCATCCACACCACGTCCACCAGCACGACGTCCTGGTCACCTCCGCCCACGAAATTAAGCACCTCCTTTTCGCGGGTGTTCTCGTAAGGGACCACTTCAGTACGCACCTTGATGCCGGTCTCTTTCTCGAATTGCGGGATCAGCGCCGAGGCCGCCTTATAGCCAGGACGGTCGAGGAAAACGGCCTTGATGGTGGTACCCGAATACGGCTCGGCCGCTTCTTTCAGCGTCCAGGCGGACGCATTCGATACCGCGAGCAAGGATGCCGTAACGCTCAGCACCGCGAATGCGGTGACCTGCGTGTAACGCTTCTTCATGCCTGTCTCCTGTGAAGTTATTTTTAAAATGCCGATACCCATTAACAACGATTGACGATCAAGGCCGGCTGAGCTGCGTCAGGCGGCTCCTCACGGCCAGCGTCTATCACCTTTCATGACGGTTCTGCATTGCGCTGCTGCGTTTTCACCGACTTCGCACCGACTTCGTTTCACTTGTAATTTCAGTTTTACAATTGTATATTTGGACGCGAACAGGTTGTCAAGAACAAATTTAGCTAAGGCGTTGCATGCTGCGTCGCAAGGCAAAAGCACGCGCCAACGCCCGTTCCATTGCTCGCCGGCCCATGGCATGAGCATCTGAAGGAGACACGCATGAGTGCAGTGCAATTGCATCAGATCCGCAAGGCGTTCGCCGGTACGGAGGTGTTGAAGAGCGTGTACATCGCGGTGACCGACCGTGAATTCATGGTGTTTGTCGGCCCTTCTGGCTGCGGAAAGTCCACGCTGCTGCGCACCATTGCCGGCCTGGAACGCAGCGACTCGGGACAAGTACTGATCGGCGGTGAAGATGTCACGGACCTGGAACCGTCGCAGCGTGGCGTGGCCATGGTGTTCCAGTCGTACGCGCTGTATCCGCACATGTCCGTCTACGAGAACATTGCGTTCGGACTACGGATGATCAAGCTGCCTGAAGCGCAGATCAAGGAACGCGTGCAGCGCGCGGCGCAGATCCTGCAGATCGAACAGTTGCTTGAACGCAAGCCTCGCGCGTTGTCCGGCGGTCAGCGCCAGCGGGTGGCAATCGGGCGCTCGATCGTGCGTGAACCAAAGGTGTTTCTCTTTGACGAACCGCTGTCCAATCTCGACGCAGCGTTGCGCGTACAAATGCGGCTTGAGCTCATCAAACTGCACAAGCAACTCAATGCAACGATGATTTACGTCACGCACGACCAGACCGAAGCCATGACCATGGCGGATCGCATTGTCGTGTTGAATCAGGGCAAGGTCGAGCAGATCGGGACGCCGTTGGAGCTTTATAGGACGCCGGTGAATCACTTTGTTGCGGGGTTCATCGGCTCGCCGAAGATGAATTTTCTGCCGGTCACGGTGCAGCGCACGGATACGGCGGGCGTAACGATCGGCTTGCCCGGCGGCGCGCCCATCACGCTGCCGTTCAGCGCGGATGGCTTGAAAACGGGCGATAAGCTGACCTTCGGCATTCGCCCCGAACATCTGTCGGAATCGTCGGCAAGCGGTACGCAAGGGAAGCTGACAGGGAAGGTCGTGGTCGTCGAGCATCTCGGCGGCGAGACGCTGCTGCATGTGAATCTGGACAACGACACAACGATCCAGGTGAAAGGATCCGGCGAATCGACGACGGTCGACGGGCAATCCGTCGACGCCGGTTTCGGCGTGCGGCATGCGCATTTGTTTCGCGCAAATGGGGAAGCACTGAAGCGATTGCAGACGGTGGAAGCGAGCGCGGCGGCAGCCTGAGCGTCTTGGGTTGACCAGTGCCTCGCGGCTCCGCCAACCCTGCCCCGATGGTTTAAATCCTCTGCTTACTCGCGCGGCGCCTTGAATAGAGGGGGTTTTTAATAAAGTATCAGGTCGGCAAATCCTGCCCCTTCGTTTCCGGCGCGAACGGAATCACGGCCAGCCCGATCACAAACGCAATGGCGGTCAGCGCAATCGGCACCCCAAGCGTCTTCATATGCAGCACCATCGCGCCGATCCCGAAGTTGACGATCGCCCCGAAAAAGCGTCCTATCGATGTGCAGAACGCGAACGCCGTCGCTCGCACGCGGGTCTCGAACTGCTCCGGCAGCCACAAGCTGAACAACGCAAAATTGCCGCCGAAGAAACCAAGCACCACCAGCAGCGCGATGAACGGCACGAGTCCATTCTCCAGATAGAACGCCCAGCCGAACGCCAGCGCGATGGACACCGCCATGCCCACGAAGTACGCCGCGAGTGTGAGTTTGCGGCCAATGCGCTCGGCCATCGGCGGCAACGCGAGACATCCGATGATCGTGCCGATGGACAGCAAGCCCGTCGCAATCGATGCAGTCTTGGATGCGTCCGCCTTCGTCATGCCGGCCTTTGTCGCAAGCTGGATGACTGCCGATGGTTCATACACCGCACCCGCCCACAGTCCAATGATCGCCACAGTCAACAACACGGTCGCGACGATGGTGCGCTGCCGGTATTGCGCCGAGAAAATCGATCGCAGCGAACTTGCCTGCTTGACCACCGTCGCCTCGACCTTCTGCCACTTCTCGGTTTCCTTCACGCGCAGCAGCACGACAATGGAGACGATCACCGGCACGATACCGACGAGGAACATCGCTCGCCAGCCGAAGGTCGCGCCGATCGTATAGTTAAGTGCGGCGGCCATGAAGAAGCCCGCGTAATACCCGGTCTGGAGATAACCCGCGCCCATCTTGCGGCGATCTTCCGGCCATGCTTCCGCCACGTAAGTCCCGGCCAGCGCCCACTCCCCGCCGATACCCACGCCGGCAAGAAAGCGATAGATGCCCAGCTCCCACACAGTATGTGAAGTCGCGGCGAGTCCGGTAAAGATCGCGAAGGTGAAGATAGTCGCGGCGAGCACCTTGGTGCGCCCAAAGCGGTCGGCAAGCGGACCCCAGATGAACGACAGACCCCAACCCACCAGAAAGAGCGCGAACAGGATCGAGCCGGCCAGCCCGACATTCGCTGGCGTGGCTGCGTAGCCGGACTTCGGCAGCAGTTCAGTCAGCGCGGGCGCCAGCACCAACGCATAGATGAACGAGTCCATGCCATCGAGCGTCCATCCGGCCCAGGCACCCCAGAAGCCTACGATTTGTGTCCGGTTCAATGGCGTACGGGTGCGCCGGTTGGCGCCTATCGAACGTTCCAGCGTGCTTGGCATGACTGTCTTCCTGGTAGGGGTAAACCTGGTATGAGCCTGATAGGGACGACGCGCTCTGGTGGCGAGTCCAGGCTGCTACGTTTAAGCACCGGGTTTGCTTCCAAGCCCTAAAAGTGCATTTTCATATATAATATTTGAAAACGAGCTGTTGACCACTCCGCACTTGTACCTAGCTTCGGTAGAAAAAAGCATGAAAAACGAGCTGAATCCCCTGTTTCGCCAGGCGCAATTCGAGCCACGCCAGAGCACGTCACGTTATATAGCGGACGCGTTACGCTCGGCAATTGTCGAAGGCTCGCTGTTGCCGGGCGAACCGCTGCGCCAGGACGCTATTGCCAGGCAGTTCTCCGTCAGCGCAATTCCGGTACGCGAAGCGTTCCGGCAACTGGACAGCGAGGGCTGGGTCACCATCGAGCAGAATCGTGGCGCGTCGGTCAGCCTGCAGTCACCTGATGAAGCCCGCGAGATCTATGAGATCCGTGCGTCGCTGGAGAGTCTGGCGATCGGCATCGCAATCGAACGCCATACCGAGGCAACGCTTGCCGAGGCACGTCAATTGCTGGTTGCCGCGGCCAATGAACAGGATCAGGCCCTGTATGTGATACGCAATGAGCAGTTCCATATGAGCCTGTACGCGCCGGCTGAGCGCCCTCACCTGATGGAGCTGATTGGTACGATGCATCGGCGGGGCGAGCGTTATCTGCGGCTCAAGTTCGGCATGCCCACGTTCAAGGGGCAGTCCGACGCCGAGCACGAAGCCATTCTTGACGCGCTGCATGCCCGCGATACCGAAGCCGCACAAACGCTGGTCGCACGCCATCTGCTCGCGACGGGCGAACTGGTTTATCGTTTCCTCCACGACGCACAAATGCAGGCTCAAGCCACGCAGCCGAAGAAGCGTCGCCGTCCTTCCACTTCGCGGTCAGACTGAGCGCTAATTTCGTTTCGCTGATCCTGCTCAACACCGAGGTCCCCGCATGAATCCTCCCGCACAAGTCGGCACCACCCCAGCACCGCGCCAGTGGAACACGCGTGCACTGGAAAAGGCACGGCGCCTGAAGGCTATTGAAGGCTGGCTCGATAACGGCGTGCTCAAGGCAGAGCGCATTGTCGACGCCCTCGAAACACTGATTCAATCCGGCGATCGTGTCGCGCTGGAGGGAAACAACCAGAAGCAAGCCGACTTCCTCTCACGCGCGTTCGCCAAGCTTGATCCGTCGCGCGTGCATGACGTTCATCTGTTGATATCCAGCATCAGCCGGCCCGAGCATCTGACGCTGTTCGAACGCGGCATTGCGCGCAAAGTGGACTTCTCGTTTGCGGGGCCGCAGAGCCTGCGCGTCGCGCAACTGCTGGAAGACGGGCAGCTCGAGATTGGCGCGATCTATACGTATATAGAACTGTATGCGCGCATGTTCATCGACCTGACGCCGCAAGTCGCGCTGGTCTGCGCGGTGCAGGCCGATCGCCAAGGCAATTTGTATACGGGCCCGAATACCGAGGACACGCCGACCATCGTGGAGGCGACCGCATTCCGTCATGGCATCGTGGTGGCGCAGGTGAACGAGATCGTCGATGTATTGCCGCGCGTCGATATCCCCGGCTCATGGGTCGATGTCGTGGTGCAGGCCGACCGGCCGTTTGCCGTCGAACCGCTGTTCACGCGCGATCCACGTCATATCGGCGAGTTGCAGATCCTCATGGCGATGATGACCATACGCGGCATCTACGAGCGTTATGGCGTGAAGGCGCTGAACCACGGCATCGGCTTCGATACCGCCGCGATCGAATTGCTGCTGCCGACTTACGGCGCAGCGCATGGGCTGAAGGGCAAGATCTGCACGCACTGGGCGCTCAATCCGCACCCCACGCTGATTCCCGCTATCGAAAGCGGCTGGGTTGAAAGCGTGCATTGCTTCGGCAGCGAAGTGGGCATGGAGGATTACATCGAAGCACGCTCGGATGTGTTCTTCACCGGCCGCGACGGCAGCCTTCGGTCAAACCGCGTGTTGTGTCAGCTTGCGGGCCAATACGGCGTGGACCTCTTTATCGGCTCGACGCTGCAGATGGACGCCGACGCGAATTCATCGACCGTCACGCTCGGGCGCCTGGCCGGCTTCGGCGGTGCACCGAACATGGGACATGATCCGCGTGGACGCCGTCATTCGAGCGAAGCGTGGTTGAAGTTAATGAAAAACGATGGGCCGAACAGCGCTATTGGACGCGGGCACAAGCTCGTCGTGCAAACCGCCGAGACCTTCAAGAAGGGCGGTGAGCCCACCATTGTCGATGCCCTGGATGCAATCGCCGTCGGCAAGCAAAGCAACATGCCCATCGCCCCCGTCATGATCTACGGCGACGACGTAAGCCATGTCGTGACCGAAGAAGGAATCGCTTATCTGCACGCGGCCGAAGGCGTGGAAGAGCGCCGCGCGGCGTTGCGTGCCGTAGCCGGAGTAACACCCATCGGCATGCGCGCCGATCCCGCCAAGACGGCGGAATTGCGCCGGCGCGGCATTGTTGCGTATCCGGAGGACCTGGGCATCCGGCGTGGCGAAGCGAAGCGCTCGTTGCTGGCGGCACGCAGTATCGACGACCTGGTCGCGTGGTCGGGCGGGCTGTACCAGCCGCCCGCAAAATTCCGTAGCTGGTGAGCGCGATGGCCTGCACTCAACCTGTATCCATCGACCCTGCCTGCGCCCCGTCGACCCTCGCGGATATGGCGGTCGCCGCGTTGATCGATGAGGCGTGTCTCACCCCGAAACCCGCGCTGGTGGACCGGCGTGGCAGCGGTGCGCATCGCGATCTCGACCTCGACACCATGCTGCGTTCGGCGCGTTCGTTGCGGCCGACTTTTCTCGCGCTGGCGCGCGCAGCGGCTGATCAAGAACCTTCCCAACGGCTGCGCGAGCAACTGGCGCGTATTGGCCGTGAGGGCGAAGTGGCAATGTTGCGTGCAACCAATGGCAGCAATGCGCATCGCGGGGCGATCTGGATTGTTGGCTTGTTGTGCGCAGCCGCCGCAATGAGTCCGCTCGCGCTCGAAGAGCCCTCCGAACTTTGCGCCCAAGCAGCAGTCATTGCTCGCTTTGACGACCGTTTCGCGCCATCGCCCGCTGCATTGAGCAACGGTGCTCGCGTTGTGCAGCGCTTCGGCGTGGCAGGCGCACGCGGTCAGGCGGCCGAAGGTTTCCCTCACGTGCTCGAAGCCGGCTTGCCCGCGCTGCATCGTTCGCGTGCAAACGGCGCGACCGAAGATGAAGCGAGACTCGATGCACTGCTCGCCATCATCGCGACACTCGACGACACCTGCCTGCTGCATCGCGGCGGTCAAGTCGCGCTTGAGGCCGCGCAAACAGGCGCGCGCGAAGCATTGCAAGCCGGCGGCGCAGCACGCCCGCAAGGCCGCGTCGCGCTTGCCCGCCTCGACCAACGTCTGACCGAATTGAACGCATCTCCCGGAGGCGCGGCGGACTTGCTGGCCGCCACCCTCTTCCTCGATACCCTGCCGCGCGTCGGCTGACGCGGAGAACACGTCATGGAAAACCTGCGCTACGAATATCCCGCCACCCGCCCCGTGCCCCAACGCGCGCATGTGGGCGTGGTCGGCTCGGGCGACCTGGAGATTTTGCTGTCGCCATCGGAGGGCCAACACGCGCAAGTCGTAATCCGCACGAGCGTGGACGGTTACGAACACGTGTGGAAAAGCGTGCTCGACCGTTTCTTCTCGCGCTACGACGGCGCCGCGCGGCTCGAACTCAATGACTTTGGCGCCACGCCCGGTGTCGTCATGCTGCGGCTCGCTGAAGCAGTGGAAGCGAGCGAAGGAGATGCATCATGAGCGGCCACGAAACCTTCATCGCACAGCATAGTTTTATTGAACTGACCGCGCGTGAACGTGCTCGTGCGCTGCTCGATGCCGGCACCTTCCGCGAGTTGATCGGACCATTCGACCGGCTCGAATCACCGTGGCTCGCCATGCAGAATGTGGTCTGTCAGGCCGACGACGGCGCGGTCATTGCACGCGGTACGCTTGGTGGCGAGGCGGCGGTCATCGCGGCGATCGAGCCTGCGTTCCAGGGCGGCAGCATTGGCGAGGTGTCGGGTACGAAGATCGCAGCGGCGCTTGAAATGGCCGTGCGCGAGTTCGAAGCAGGCCGCAAGATCCGGCCGGTGATTCTGTTCGAAACCGGCGGCGTCAGGCTGCAGGAAGCGAATCTCGGTCTCGCGGTGATCGCGGAGATTCAGGCGGGAATCGTCGCATTGCGGCGGTATGTGCCGGTGGTCGGCGTGATCGGCGGCATGGTTGGCTGCTTCGGCGGGATGTCGCTGGCGGCGGCCTTGTGCACCCGGCTGATCATGACGCGGCAGGCGCGGCTCGGGATGAACGGGCCCGAAGTCATCGAACAGGAAGCGGGCGTGGAGGAGCTCGATTCACACGACCGGCGCCTCATCTGGTCGATGATCGGCGGCGAACAACGCGCGGCGGTGGGCTTGGTCGACACCCTCGTGGAAGACGATACCGATCAGGTTCGCAACGCCGTGTTCGGCGCGTTCGAAAGCGGTGTGCCGGCGAGCCATCGAACAGAACAGGTCGATGCACAACTTGAACGGCTTGCGCGCGTGGACCCATCGGCAATCGATCCCGCTGTGTTGCGCACGCTTTGGCAAGGAGAGGTTTGATGATCGCATCACGTGGACAAATCTGGTTCGACGCATTGACGTCGAACGCGTCGAACCGCCCCCCGGCTTCGGGCAACGAAGGTCCGATCCGCAGCGCCGATGCACCGCTTGGCGACTCAAGCGCGCGTTTCATTACCGTCGTTCCCGATCCGCATAATCGCTTTGCGCGTGCGACCGATAACGTGGTCGGCCTCGAACAAGGCTGGCTGCTTGCGCGCGCCGTGCGTAATGCGATGGATGCGGACCGCGATGCTTCGGTCAAGCGCCCGATCGTGGCTATCGTCGATGTGAAGAGTCAGGCGTACGGCCGTCGCGAGGAACTGCTCGGCGTTCATCTCGCGTGCGCGGCGGGCGTCGATGCGTATGCAAGCGCGCGGCTCGCCGGTCATCCTGTGATCGCGTTGATTGTCGGCCCGGCGATGTCCGGCGCGTTCCTCGCGCACGGATACCAGGCGAACCGGATCATCGCACTGGACGCGGACGGCATCAGCGTGCACGCGATGGGCAAGGAAGCGGCCGCGCGCGTCACACGCCGTAGCGTTGAAGGCCTCGATGAACTCGGCGACCGTGTGTTACCGATGTCGTACAAGATGAGCGCTTACGCCAAGCTTGGGCTGCTGCATGAGCTTATCGCCGGTATCAATGCGGATGTGCCCGGGCACGAAGATATCGACCGTGTGCAGTCTTCGTTGATCGCTGCCATTGACGATGCACGGAACGGGCCACGCGACCTCTCATCGCGGTTGCAGTCGGCGGATGCCAAGCGGATTCGCGCGGCATCGATAGAAGTCCGCAAGCGCATGGCGGAGCAATGGGACGCGCCGTGAGTCCGCACGACCTGTTGCAGCTCGCGCCGGGCACGCCCGGTTTCCCCGATGCCCCGGCGTGGGTTGCGGCATCACTGAAACGCGCACCGTTCGTGGTGGTGCGACGCGCGATGTCGGTGAACGGTTTGATTGCGGTCGGCATTCGTGGCGAGATACGCAGCGAGCGTTTCGGCTCGTGGCTTGATCCGCATTATGTTGCGCAGGTCCTTAAGCCGGAAACGCTTGGGTCTGCGAAACCCTCAATGACGCGTGCAACGTTGCCCGCGTTAGCATTGCTGCGAGCAATCGCCCCACTCTGCGATGCAACCGGCTACGTTTGGGGGCCTACTGGCAGCGCTGGCTTCGAACTTGCGAGCGGTTGCCCAACGGTCACGCAAACAAGCGATCTCGACCTGCTGATGCGTGCGCCTGATCCTCTCGACCGCGCCACCGCAAAAACCTTGTTCGATACCCTCTCCCAAGCCGCGCTCCACCACGGCACACGCATTGATGTGCAAATCCAGACGCTCGATGGCGCGTTCTCGCTGGCCGAATACGCCCATCCTGGCGCACGCGTGATGCTGCGTTGCGCCGATGGTCCGAAGCTCGTCGCCGATCCATGGCAGACGAGTCAAACGGCATGATCGCGTTCCTGTTCCCCGGTCAAGGCTCGCAATTCGCGGGTTTTTTGCACACGCTTGGAGGCGCGACGCCGCATGCGCGTTTGGCTGAAACCATCGAAGAGGCCTCGGACATACTGCATATAGACGTGCTCTCGCTCGATCACGCCGAGGCTTTGAGTTCAACCGTCGCCGTGCAGATCAGCTTGCTTGTGGCGGGCGTCGCGGCCGCGCGAGCATTCCATGAAGAAGGCATCGCGCCGGATGCAGTGGCGGGTTTATCGGTGGGAGCGTATGGCGCTGCGGTTGCGTGCAATGCCCTATCCTTTGGTGATGCCTTGAGGCTGCTGCACCTGCGCGCGCAATTGATGGAGCGGGCCTATCCGCGCGGTTACGGAATGCTGGCGGTGTCGGGCTTAAGCGAGCGGGAACTGGACGCCGTGATCGCGAATGCCCATACGCAGGCCGCTTACATAGCAAATTTGAATGCGCCGCGACAGATCGTGGTGGCAGGCGCCGACGGGGATCTCGACCAGGTGCGCGAACGCTCGTTGGACGCAGGCGCACGCAAGGCCGAGCGGCTGGCGGTCAGCGTGCCGTCCCACTGCGTGCTTCTGGACGATGCCGCCCGCGAACTCACCGAAGCCGCGAGCAAGATCGCGTTCCGTGCGCCGACGATTCCGTATATCAGCAATCGCGGCGCACGGCCGTTACGCCAGGCTGACGCTATCCGTACCGACCTCGCGACGAACTTGCGATATCCCGTTCGCTGGCACGACTCCACTATCGTGCTGCGCGAACTCGGCGCACAGGTGTTCGTTGAGATGCCACCGGGGCGCACGCTGACGCAACTCGCAGAAGACGCGCTGCCGGGTGTTGCCAAAGTCGCAATAGAGCAGACGTCGATTGCATCGGCCGCTGCGCTGATTCGGGCTCGCACCGACGGGTAGTCCCCGGTTTTTGCGTAAACGCTCAGCGTGCTTCACGTCTCATCAAACCCGAAATTGCAAAGCGTTTTCCCCGATCACCTTTCACGGGCCCGCTTGTTATAATCATTTCATCTAGCGAACAAAATCTAACAACCACATCCACGACGTGCAGCTTGCGTCCACTGTCCTCTGCGAATGACCAAAAGCGATCGCTTGCGTGTTCTTGCCGATGCTTTGCGTGAGCAAAGTGTGATGCGTCTTCGCGATGCGGCGACCTTGCTCGATGTATCGGAAATGACCGTTCGCCGCGACATAGCGTCAAGTCCGGGGACGTTCACTTATCTTGGCGGTTATATCGTCCGCGCCTCGGATGTCCCGAACGGCGCGGGTTATACGATCGATGAAGAGAAGGATCATTTTGCGCAGGCCAAGGCGGAGGCATC
>Ga0302226_10002661_pt1 | contig 12564 bp, 8 predicted proteins | sample II_Palsa_E3_3_FD_193524 | JGI IMG/M metagenome (GOLD analysis project Ga0302226, IMG submission 193524) | Peat permafrost microbial communities from Stordalen Mire near Abisko, Sweden - II_Palsa_E3_3 | ecosystem: Environmental > Terrestrial > Soil > Palsa > Peat permafrost | place: Sweden...
GCGACACCTACGGGGTCGACGTCGCCCCGGGCGAGAACGACGCGCTCATCATCTGCATCGCGATCTGCCTGGACCGCATTCACCACGACGAAGAACGCCAGCACTGAGCCCTGGGGGCCGCGTGATCGGAGGGGCTAGGCCTGGGGCACTTGCGCGTCGGGGAGGGTGAACTCCCCGCCCAGGTAGCGCAGCGCCGGGTCGGTGTCCGGGGCCGGCAGGGCCGCCTCACCGTGCTCCGCGAGGATCTGGGCGGCGTAGGCTTCGGCGTCGTCCCTGGGCTCGTAGCCGAGGGCTTTGGCCTCGGCCAGCGAGACCCAGCCGCCCCGGGTGTTGGCGGACACCCCGAAGACGACGCGGAACCCGGGGCTGTCCACGGTCAGGCACGCCTCGAAGAGCCGGCCCGCGTCGTCGGGTGACAGCCAGGTGGACAGCATGCGCACGGTCCGCGGCTCGGGGAAGCAGGACAAGATCCGCACGCAGATCGCGTCCATGCCGTACCGGTAGTGGTACATCGCGGCCAGCGCCTCGGTGCTGGCCTTGGAGACGCCGTAGTAGGTGTCGGGCGCGGGAAACGCGTAGTCGGGCACGGGGAACGCCGACCGCGGGGTGAAGCCCACCGCGTGGTTGGAGGAGGCGTAGATGACCCGCGGCGTCCCGGCCCGGCGGGCCGCCTCGAACGCCACGTAGCCGCCGTTGATATTCACCTCAAGGATGCGCGGCCAGGGCGCCTCGCCCGGGATCCCGGCCAGGTGGATGACGGCGTCCGCCCCCTGGCAGGCGGCGGTCATAGCGTCAACGTCGGTCACCGACGCCTGGATCGCCTCCTCGCCCGGCCCGGCCAGAAGCGGGGCGATGTCGAGGACGCGGAGCGTCCGGCCCGGTCGGGCCAGCCTGGTCCGCAGCATGGACCCGACGAGGCCGGCGGCCCCGGTGATGACGATGACCGACACCGTCAGCCCCCCTTTAATCAGCCGAACATCCGATAGGTTGCGTTGTCCCGGCCGGGTTACAGACCGGTTCCAGCTCGTATACGCACTCTTTTTATCAGCCTGTCCGGATCGTAGGCTGCTGTGCTAATGGGCTTGACACGGGGTTCACTTAGGCGGAGTTCACTGACACTGCCGCGGATGAACGCCCACCGCCTGGTCATCATCGCGGCGGCGCTCACTATCTTCGTGGCGGCGGCGCTCGCCACGGCGCTCGCGACCTTCAGCGGCCAGGCCCTGCCGCGCGCCGTGCGCCACGATCTGGGCGGCGCGAACGGGACGGCGCTCGTCATGACCGGCAATGCCGACGCTAGCCAGGCCGCCCAGTACACGTCCATGCTGCCGGCCCGGATCTCCGCAGCGCTCCACGGCACGCCGTTCGCCTTCTACCAGGCCGACTGGTCTGATCCGCTGGGGTTCGTGCCCGGCTCGCGGCCCGGCCGGCCAGCCAGCGCGGGCAACACGCCGATCGCCGAGGCCGCCTCACTCGGTGACATCACCGCGCGCGCCATGCTGGTTTCCGGCCGGTGGCCTGGTACGCCGACCCGCGGGCAGCCCATACCGGCGGCGCTGCCGGCCACGGCCGCCGCGCTGCTGCACGTGACCGACGGTGACGTCCTGCGGATGCAGGACCGGCTTTCCTCGGCCTACGTCCGGTTCGTGGTGACCGGCCTGTACCGGCCCAGGCAATTGTCGTCGGCGTACTGGGGCCTGGACTCTTATGTCGGCCTGGCCGGCTCGAGCACGGCCAGCGACTTCACCACCTACGGGCCGCTGACGGTCCGGGCCGCGGCCTTCGCCGGGCCGTTGACCGTCTACGCGGGCTCCTGGCTGGCCCAGCCGCAAACGGCGAGCGTTCCGGCCGGCCAGCTGACCACCGTGGCCGCCAACGTGGGCGTGCTGAAGCAGACACTGCAGGACGCGCAGCTGCTCCCCGCCCTGACGCTCAGGACCAGCCTTCCCTCGGTGCTCAACGGCACTGCGAGCGACCTGGACGTGGCCCGCTCGCTGCTCGCCATCTGCGCGGTGCTGCTGTTCCTGCTCGCCGCCGCGGCCCTGCTCGCGGTGGCGCGGCTGCTCGCCGGCCAGCGCGAAGGCGAGTCCGCGATGCTGGCGGCGCGCGGCGCCACCCGCGGGCAGCTGGCCGGGCTGACCGCAGTCGAAGCGATACCACTGTGCGCGCTCTCCTCGGCGGCAGGCGGCGTGGCCGGCCTTCTGCTTGCCCGGCTGTTCGCCGGGGTCGGCCCGGGCGGGACCGGGGGCGCCGGGACCGCGGCCGGTGACGCCTGGCCGGCCGCCGCGGCGGTCGCGCTCGGGGCGATAGTGATCATGGTGGTACCCGCGCTCAGCACGGTGACCCCGGGAACCGCCCGGGCCCGCCGGGGCAGGCAGGCCGCCATCTCCGGTATTACCCGGGCGGGCACCGACCTCGCCCTGGTCGTGCTGGCCGTGGTCGCGGGCTGGCAGCTGCGCCACTACTCAGCGGTGTCCGCGGGCGCGAACGGCAGTTACGGCGTGGATCCCGTGGTCGTGATCGCGCCCGCGCTGGCGCTGGCCGGGGGCACCGTCCTCGCGCTGCGCCTGCTGCCGGCCGGCGGCAAGGCCGGTGACCGGCTGGCAGCCCGCGGCAGGCGGCTGACCGCGGCCCTGGCCAGCTGGCAGATCAGCCGTCAGCCGATCAGGCAGGGCGGCGCGGCGCTGCTGATCGTGCTGGCCGTGGCGACGGGAACGCTCGCACTGGCGCAGCGGCAGAGCTGGACGCGCTCCGACCACGACCAGGCCGCGTTCAGCACGGGCGCCGACGTGCGGGTGCAAACCAGCCAGCCGCTCTCGGTGGCCCAGGCTGACGCCCTCGTCCAGGCGCCAGGGGTGCGGCACGCCATGCCGGTCGCGACATTCACGCAGCCGGCTGACAACGCCGAGACCCTCGCGATCGACTCAGGCCAGGCGGCGCAGGTATCCCTGCTCCGCGCCGACCAGTCGCCGCTGCCCGAGGCCACTCTGTTCGGCAAGATCGTGGCGGCCGGACCCGTGAGCGGGATCACGCTGCCTGGCCGCCCGGCCGGGTTCGGGCTCACCGCCCGGCTGGGTCCCGCATCGCTCGGACTGGCCCCGGCCACGGTGGCCGTCTCGGTCGAGGACGCCGACGGCGACGTCTACCAGCTCGACGCGGGCACGCTGCCCGCCGACGGCCGGGACTATGACCTGACCGTCAGCCTCACCACCGGAGCCACCGGAGCCACCGGAGCCACCGGAGCCACCGGAGCCACCGCGGCGGCCGGGAGCCTCTACCCGCTGCGGCTGACCGGGATCAGCGTGGATTACACCCTGCCCGCCGCCCGGCTTCGCGTCCCGGCCGTCTTCACCGTGGACAGCATGTCCGGCGGGCCGGAGTCGCCACCGATCGCCGGAACGGCCCTGCGCGGCTGGGTAAACACCGCCTCGTCCCCCGAACTGGCGGGCGCCCGCCAGACGTTCGGCACGAGCGGTCCCGCTGGCCCGCCCGCGGTCTCGTCGGCGGCCGGTTCCGGTCGCAGCGGGCTGGCGGTGACGTTCGATCCGGGCTACGGACTGGCGGCGAGCGGAGTGCAGGTCATACCCCCCTCTCCGATCGAGGGCCAGCTGGAGATGACCGCGGCAGCTCCGGTAACGGTCATTCCCGGCCTGGCCACGCGGGGCTTTCTCGCCGCCAGCAACGCCAGCGTCGGGTCCACCGTGCAGACCGATGTCAATGGCGCGATCATCAGCGTGAAAATCGTGGCGGCGGTGGCGACGTTCCCCACGGTGTCCGCCAGCGGCGGCGCCCTCATCGTCGACCTCGGTAGCGTACAGAACATCCTGACCAGCGGCGGGCTCGAGCCGGCCCAGGTGACGCAGTGGTGGCTGGCTACCTCGTCCGGGGTCTCCGGGTCGCCGCCCGGGCTGGCGGCCGCCCTGCCGCCAGGCTCCGTCGAGACGACCACCGCCAGGGTGGCGTCCGGGCTGCTCGGCAATCCGCTGTCGACCGTGCCGCAGCAGGCACTGCTGGCCGTCGCCATCGCTGCCGCGGTGCTGGCCATCACCGGCTTCTGCGTGAGCATCGCGGCCGGGGTGCGCCAGCGCCGGGCCGAAAACGCCCTGCTGACCGCCCTCGGTGTGCCGCCGCGCGCTGCCGCGCGGCAGCTCTGCCTGGAAAAGCTCATGCTGAGCCTGCCGTCGGCGCTGGCCGGCCTGGTGCTCGGCGTCGTGCTCGCCGAACTGCTGGTCCCCGCCATCACCTTGACCTCAGCCGCGACCACGCCGGTGCCGCCGGTGCTGATCCAGTTCAGCTGGTCCCAGACGCTGCCGCTGGCCCTGGCGGTGGCCGTCCTGCCGGTGCTGGCGGCAGCCCTCACCATCGCGCGGCGCCCGGACGCCGCCGCCGAACTGCGCGCCGCGGAGTCAGCATGACCGACGAGCCAGAGGCGCGCAATACCGAGCCAAAGGCGCGCGGCGCTGCCTGGACTGAGGAGCGAGGAACGAGCGACGAGGGAAGGCGGCGCAGTGAAGAGGGAATGGGGAGGTGGGTGGGGCGCCGGTGGCGAGCAAGCAAACACAGCCGGACGGTGGGCGCCGCGGCGGGCAGTACGCTCGCGCTGGCCCTGCTCGTCTGCGGCTGCGTGTTCGCCGCCATGGCCGGGCCCGCGCTCAGCCTGCATACCCGGACCCAGGCGCTGCACCAGACCCTGACCGGGCTCGTCGGCACGACCAAAACCGTCCAGGTGAACGCGAACTGGAGCGCCTTCACCAGCCCGGGTGCCGTCAACGGAGGGCCCGGGCAGGACCTGACCCCGGGCCTGCTCACCACGTCGATGCGCGAGATCGGGCGCGGCCTCGCCGGAATCCCGCTGCCGCTCGCGGCCGGCGACTGGGCCAGCCTGAGCACCAACCCGTTCGTCGTCGCCTCGGGCGCGGGGCCACGCGCACAGACCCAAGTGCCACCCAAGCTGGAGGTGGTCTACCGCGACCCGTTCACGAGCAATGCGCAGCTCACGGCGGGCAGCTACGCGAGCGGGAGGACCCCGGCCGGAGCGCTGGGGGTGGCGGCCACCCCGCAGACCGCGGCCCGGTTCGGGCTGCACCCGGGGAGCCGCCTGGTGCTGACCACGGCGTCCGGCCCGGTCAGCCTGTTCGTCACCGCGATCGTGCGGGAGCACGACCCAGGCTCGACCTTCTGGACGCAGGACCCCCTGGCGGGCGCGCCGTCGCTCATTATCCCGCCGCCCAAGGCGGGCCCGCCGTACTGGGCGGGCGGAGTTTTCGTGGACGACCCTGACCAGCTCGCCGCGATGCAGAGCGCGTTCAGCGGTCCCGGCATGGAGCTGCAGTGGGAATATCCGCTCGCGCTCGGCGGCGTGAACGCGAACCAGGCGCAGGGGCTTTACAACGACCTTAACCGCGCGACCGCGGCGACCCTCCCGCTGACCGGATCACTGGGGTCCGCCGCGAGCACGCTGACGATCACCTCGCCGCTGATCTCGAACCTCTCGCAGTTCCTCGGTACCCAGGCGGGCATCGAGACCGTGCTGCTGCTGCTGTTCGTCAGCCTGATCGTAGTCGGCGCGGCGGTGATCCTGCTCGCGGCCAGGATGATCGTCGCCCGGCGGGACGACGAACTGGCCATGCTGCGCGCCAGGGGCGGCTCGCTGCGGCAGGTGGCGGCGCTGCTGGTGCGCGCCGCGGTGATCGCGGCCGGGCCCGCCGCACTGATCGGCGCGGGTCTGGCCATCGCCCTGGTTCCCGGCGACGCCGCGTCGTCACCACTCGGCTGGTCGCTGGCCGAAGTCGCGATCCTGGCCGCGCTGGCCGGGCCGCCGCTGATCGCGGCGTGGCAGTACCGCAGGCCCGCCCCGGCCGCTAACCCGGCGCGGATCACCAGCACCGAGACCGGCCGGCCCAGGAGGGCGTGGCGCCGCCCGGTCGCCGAGGTCACGGCGTGCGCCGCCGCAGTGGCCGGCCTGGTCGTCCTGCATGATCAGGGCGTGCAGGCGGGCGGCGGGATCAACCTGTACCTCGCCATCACGCCGGTGCTGGTGGCCATCCCGGTCGTCCTGGTCACGCTGCGGCTGTACCCGCTGGCCGTCCGCGGCCTGCTCGCCGCCTCGGCCCGCGGCACCGGCGCGACCGGCTTCGTCGCGCTGTCCGGGGCGGCCCGGTCCTCGCTGGCCGGGGTGCTGCCCGCGTTCGCGCTTGTGCTGGCGCTCAGCCTGGCCACCTTCGCCGGGATGGTCAGCGACGGCATCACCAGCGGCGAGATCAAGGCATCCTGGCAGACGACCGGGGCGGACGTGCTGATCACCACCGGTCCCTACTCTCCCCCGGTCAGTTCCGGCGCGGTGAAGGCGATCGCGGCGGTCCGCGGTGTGCGGGCCGCGACCCCGGTCTGGAACACCAGCTGGATCACGCCGGGCGGCCAGCCGGTGACGGTGGCCGCCGTGGATCCCGCCAGCTACGCGGCGGTGGTCGCGGGCACCCCGTTCCCGGCCTTCCCCGCGGCGAAGATCGGCCCGGCCAGGACCGGCACAGGCCCGGCTGGAGCGCTGTCTTCCAGCACCACGGTGCCGGTGCTCGCCTCACCGTCCGCCGCCGCCATCCTCGGCACCGCGGGGACCCAGCTGAACTCGCTGTACGCGATGGGGCCGCTCGAGGTGCGGGTCGCGGGCATCCTGGACGGCACCCCCGCCCTGCCCGGGGGCGGGATCTTCGTGGTCATGCCGCTGGAGACCCTGCCCGGCCTGACCGGCCAGCCCGCGCCCAGCATGGTTCTGGTCACCGGCTCGGCGATCGACGACACCCGGCTTTCCGCCGTGGCCAGCAAGGTGATTCCTGGCAGTTACACCACCTTCCGTACCGCGGTGCTCGCCTCGCTGGCCAGCTCTCCGCTGCAGCACGGCGCCGTGCTCGTCGTCCTGCTCACCATCGCCACCGCCGCCGCGTTCGGCTTGTTCATCGTGATCCTCGGCCTGGCGCTCGGGTCAGCGGAGCGGGGGCTGACCCTGGCCAGGCTGACCGTCATGGGCCACGAGAGACCCACCAGGCTCGTCATGGCCGAGGCGTTGCCTGCCGTCCTCGCCGCGGTCGTGGCCGGCGCCGTGTGCGCCATCGCGCTGCCCCACATAGTCGGCTCTTCCGTCGACCTGTCCGCGTTCACCGGCGACAGCGTCCCGGTCCAGTTCCAGCCCAACGTGCTCGCGTTCGGCCTGCCCGCCGTCTCGATCCTGGTGCTCGCCCTGGCTGCGCTGATCGCCGAGAGCAGGGTACTACGGCGCCGCGGCATCACGGGCATGCTCCGGACGAACTAGAAGATAAGGAGGTAACAGATGGCCACCAGCCTCGCGGACCTGGGCGCGGAATCGGCGCGGCAGCACCGTGACTTCGGCGCGGGCGCGCTGATCGTCTGCGACCGGCTGGTTCGCATCTACGTCGCGGCGGGGATCGAGGTCCAGGCGCTGCAGGGGCTTGACCTGCTTGTCGCCGAGGGCGAGATCGTCGCGCTGGTCGGGGCGTCGGGCAGCGGCAAGTCCACCCTGATGAACATCCTGGCCGGCCTGGACACCCCCACCGCGGGCGCGGTGCGGGTCGCGGGCCACGATCTCGCGGCGATGAACTCACGGCAGCGGCTGGCCTACCGGCGGCGGACCGTAGGCTTCATCTGGCAGCAGACCTCGCGCAACCTGCTGCCGTACCTGACCGCGCAGCAGAACGTGGAGCTGCCGATGCGGCTGGCGGGCAGCCGGGGCAAGGACCGCCACTCGCGCGCGACCGCGCTGCTCGACCTGCTGAGCCTCGGCGACTGCCTGCACCGCAGGCCCGACCAGATGTCAGGCGGCGAACAGCAGCGGACCGCCATCGCGGTGGCCCTGGTCAACGAGCCCAAGGTGCTGCTGGCCGACGAGCCCACCGGCGAACTCGACACGGCCACCGCGGCCGAGGTGTTCGGCGCGTTGCAGACCGCGAACCGCGAGCTCGGCGTGACCGTGCTGATCGTCACGCACGACCCGGCGGTGTCCTCGGTGGTGCGCCGCGTCGTGGCGATCAGGGACGGCCGGACCAGCACCGAGATTCACCGGCTGGCCACCACGAGCGACGACGGCGAGGTGGCCCAGCACGCGGTGGAATACGCGGTCCTGGACCGGGCCGGCCGTCTGCAGCTGCCGAAGGAGATGACCGAACCGCTTGGCATGCAGGACCTAGTCCGGCTGGAAGCCCAACCCGACCACATCGGCGTCTGGCCCGACCAGCGGGACCCATCACCGAGCCAAAGGGGCGCGGTGCCGCCTGGACTGAGGAGCGAGGAGTGAGCGACGAGGGAAGGCGGCGCAGTGAAGAGGGAACGGGGAGGTGGGTGGGGCCCCGGCGGCGAGAAGAAGAAACTGTTTGCGTCGAGGAGGTCACGCGTACCTTCGGCACCGGGCGTACCGCCACCCACGCTCTGCGGGGGGTGTCCTTTGCCGTCCGGTCCGGCCAGCTGGTGGCCCTGCGCGGCCGGTCAGGGTCGGGGAAGACCACGCTGCTCAACATTGTCGGCGGCCTGGACCTGCCGGACAGCGGCAGCGTGCGGGTCGCGGACCAGGACGTGACCGCGATGTCCGACCACGAGCGGCTGCGCCTGCGGCGTACGTCGGTGGCGTTCATCTTCCAGGCGTTCGGCCTCATCCCGATCCTGTCGGCGGCGGAGAACGTCGGCGTGCCGCTGCGGATCGCCGGCCTGGCACCGAAGGAACGGGAGCAACGGGTCCGGCTGATGCTGGACATCGTCGGCCTCGGCGATCATGCCAGGCAGCGGCCTGGCGAGCTTTCCGGTGGCCAGCAGCAGCGGGTCGCGATCGCCCGGGCGCTGGCGGGCAGCCCGCAGCTGCTGCTCGCAGACGAGCCCACCGGCCAGCTCGATTCGGAGACCGCGAAGCAGATCATGCGCCTGCTGCGCACCGTCGTGCAGTCCGAGGGCGTGACCGCCCTGGTCGCCACCCACGACCCGAACCTCATCAGCATCGCCGATTCCGTCCTGGAACTCGAAGACGGAAAAATCAAAGGCACCTGACCGAACGGCCCTGGCACCTGCCCCCGCCATCGCCCCCCGGCCGCCCCGCTCCGGTCATCCCCCTGGCCGCCGTCCGCCTCCGCCCGACCAGCCACCGTGGCCGCCCCATCCCGTACCCCACCAGCACCACCCGCCTCCTTGCCTCCAGGACGGCAGCGGCCGGTCGTTATCGTGTGCAGTTACCCCCAGCCGGACGGGGGGTAACTGCACACGGTCCTGGCTCAGCCGACGGGGGTGCCGGTGGCGGCGGTTAGGTCGGCGAACAAGGTCGTCAGGCGCTTGGTGACCGGGCCCGGGGTGCCGTCGCCGATGGTCCGGCCGTCGACGCGCACGACGGGGGCCAGGCCGCCCATGGTGCCGGTCACGAAGGCCTCCTCGGCGGTGTAGAGCTGCGGCAGCGTGTAGTCGCCGGCCTGGCAGGCAAGGCCGGCCGAGGCGGCCAGCTCCAGGACCGCCGCCCGGGTGATTCCCTCCGGGCAGGACGCGGTGGTGGGGGTGGCCAGCGTCCCGCGGATCACCATGAAGATGTGGGTGGCGTTGGTTTCCGCGATGAAGCCCCGCGGGTCGAGCATGACCGCGTCGTCGGCACCGGCCACGTTCGCCTCGATCTTGGCCAGGATCGACGGCAGCAGGTTGTTGTGGTGGATCTTCGGGTCCAGGCAGTCCGGCGCGGGGCGGCGCACGCTCGCGGTGATCAGCGTGACGCCGGCCGCGTCGTACACCGGGTCCTTGAACTCGGCCAGCACGATCAGCGTCGGCCCGGCCTGGTTGAGCCGGGGGTCCATACCGGAGGTGAGCTTGACCCCGCGGGTCAGCGTGAGCCTGATGTGCACGCCGTCCCGCATGCCGTTCGCGGCCAGGGTGCGCCGGATCTGCTCGGTGATCTGTTCGTCCGACGGGACCGGCCCGAAGGCCAGGGCCTGGGCCGAAGCGCGCAGCCGGTCCAGGTGCTCGTTCAGGCGGAAGATCCTTCCGTGGTAGAGCCGCAGGCCTTCCCAGACCGCGTCCCCGCCCTGCACGGCGGAGTCGAACGGGCTCACCCCGGCCTGGTCGCGGTGGCTGAGCTTGCCGTTCACGTTGACGATGAGGTCGCGGTTGCGCTCATCGAAGACCTGAAGCACTAGGACCTCCTAGGCTGGTTAGGCGGTATTGGTGCAGCCGCGCGAAGTACGGCTGGCAGCGCTCGGCGAGCGGCTCGAGCCGGGCGGGCAGCGTCTGCGCGGGCGGCCGGTACGGCGCGAAGCCGGTGGAGGCGTGCACGCTGTCGTACCAGTACGGGGCCCACACGCCGTCGCTGTCCCGCGGCCCGGCGGGCCAGGACAGCATCCGGTCATCGAAGGGCACGTCCAGGGCCCGGCAGAGGGCGCGCAGCATTCCCCGTGGGTCGGCGAGCAGGTCACGGGAGTCCACCACGGGGCCGCCGAACGTCTCAAAGATCTCCGCCTGCTGGCTGAGGCCGAGATCGGCGAGGGTCGGCTCGGCGAGCACCCGGGCATAGGAGGCCAGCAGCTCACGCGGGTCCCTGATCAGGTGCGCGTGCCGCAGCGGCGCGAGCGCGGCCCGGTCCACCTCGGGCAGCAGGTGATGCGTCATGTGCTTGGCGTAGCTGACGGCGATGCCGGGGGGCAGCGGTGCGCTGGTCAGCTGGGCCAGCACCACCCGCCAGTCGGTCGGCTGGCTCGCGATCACGGTTTGGTGGCCGGGGTGAGGCAGTGCCGTTCGGTGCAGATAAAAGGCGTAAAGCGGCTCGTCGCTGACCACTGTGTCCGGGCGGTTTTCCCAGGCCCGCATCAGCGCCGTGGACACGGTCCGCGGCCCCGACCACATGGCGATGCGGGTGCCGGGGCGCGGGTCCGTGTCGTTCACAGCGTCACGACGCTGCGCAGCACCTCACCCCGGCCCATCTTGGCGAAGGCCTCCTCGACCTGGTCCAGGGCGATCGTTTCCGACACGAATTTGTCCAACGGCAGACGGCCCGCAAGGTGCAGGTCGACGAGCATCGGAAAGTCGCGGCTGGGCAGGCAGTCCCCGTACCAGGAGGACTTGAGCGCCCCGCCGCGGCCGAACACGTCGAGCAACGGCAGCTCAAGCTTCATCTCCGGGGTCGGCACGCCTACCAGTACCACCGTCCCGGCCAGGTCGCGGGCGTAGAAGGCCTGCTCGTAGGTCTCCGGCCGGCCGATGGCCTCGATCACCACGTCGGCACCGAACCCGCCGGTCAGTTCCCTGATCCGGGTCACCGGGTCCTCGGTCTTGGAGTTGACGACCTCGGTGGCGCCGAAGCCGCGGGCCCAGTCCAGCTTGCGGTCGTCGACGTCCACCGCGATGATCGTCCGCGCGCCCGCCAGCTGGGCGCCGAGAATCGCGCCGTCGCCGACGCCGCCGCAGCCGATCACCGCCACGCTGTCACCCCGCCTCACGCCGCCGGTGTTGATCGCGGCGCCCAGGCCCGCCATGACGCCGCAGCCGAGCAGCCCGGCGGTGGCGGCCGGGATGGCCGGGTCGACCTTGGTGCACTGACCCGAGGCGACCAGGGTCTTCTCGGCGAACGCCCCGATGCCGAGCGCCGGGGACAGCGGGGTGCCGTCTTCCAGCGTCATCTTCTGGCTGGCGTTGTGGGTGGCGAAGCAGTACCACGGCTTGCCCCGGCGGCAGGCGCGGCAGCGGCCGCACACCGCGCGCCAGTTCAGGATGACGAAGTCGCCTGGCGCCACGTCGGTCACGTCGGGCCCGACGGCCTCCACCATCCCGGCCGCCTCGTGCCCGAGCAGATAGGGGAAGTCCTCCCCGATGCCGCCCTGCTTGTAGTGCAGGTCGGTGTGGCACACCCCGCAGGCCTGCACGGTCACCAGCGCCTCGCCCGGCCCGGGCTCGGGCACCAGGACCGTCGTCACGTCAACCGGCTCGCCCTTACCGCGGGCCACCACGCCCCGAACGCTGATCGTCACCGGATCACCTTTCTCGCTGGATCGTCTCGCCTGGATCGTCTCTCGACGGCTCATCTCTCGACGGAGCCTCCACGGCAGCTAGCGTAACCGCGTGCGGTTCGTCCGGCCCCGCCACTCCGCGCCGCGCCCGGCGTAGTGCCGCCGCGCCGAGTCAGCGGTCATCGCGGCGTACAGCAGGGCGATCAGCGGCAGGCCGGGCGCGCGCAGCGGGGACAGCCGGTACAGCCGCAGCATGGGCAGGTAGCTCAGCGACATCAGCGCCCAGCCCGCCAGGCCGGCGCCCGCGGCCAGCGTCGCGGGCGCGGTGGGTCCGGTCGCCGGCCCGGCGACGAGGAGCGCCAGGCCGGTGATGGCCGCGGCGGGCGGGAGAACGTAGCTGAACAGCAGGCCGATTATCGTCCCGGCCAGCAGCAGCGGGGAGTAGTTCAGCTGGGTGTAGGCGGACCTGGTCACCATCTGCCACAAGCTGGCGAGCTCGGGGTACGGGCGCACGCTCACCACCTGCCGGGACAGCCCGAGCCAGCAGCGTCCCCGCTGGCCCTTGATCATCCGGCCCATGGCCACGTCGTCG
>Ga0302226_10002663_pt1 | contig 12561 bp, 5 predicted proteins | sample II_Palsa_E3_3_FD_193524 | JGI IMG/M metagenome (GOLD analysis project Ga0302226, IMG submission 193524) | Peat permafrost microbial communities from Stordalen Mire near Abisko, Sweden - II_Palsa_E3_3 | ecosystem: Environmental > Terrestrial > Soil > Palsa > Peat permafrost | place: Sweden...
AGCCAGGGGGCGAGGGTCTTGGGGGTCGCGGTGAGACCGGTGATGGCTTCGTTCAGGACGGCCTCGTTGAGGGAGACAGGGGTCGCGGTGGTCAAGAGGGCCTCGTGGGAGTGCGGGGTGCGTGCGGGGTGCGTGCGATAGGGCTTCGGGCTTGGATGCGGGGTAGGGCGTTGGGGGTGCAGGATTGATGCGGAATGTGGGGGCGCGTGTCGGAGAGGGGGACGTGTGGTTGAAAAGGGACGAGGGGTTGAGGTGAGATTTAGTTCGGCGGGGTTCCTTCGGCTGCGCTCAGGACTGGCTCTTCGGCTGCGCTCAGGATGACAGGGTATGGGCGAAGCCGGCATAGAAGCAGAGAGGTGGGTGGGCTTCATACTTCCCACTCGTGCGCAAAGTGCGCGCATGAATGGGGCACCCTGGGATTTTGCGGCGGATGCGTAAAGGCAACGGCCAAAAAGAAGAAGCAGATTCCCAGAGGGAATGACAGAAAGAGAAGCAAGGACAACAGCTAATGCAACGACAACAGCAAATACAGGGATCCTTCGCTCCGCTCAGGATGACGACGTGAAACAAACAACGGCAACCGCAAAGGCAAAGGCAACGGCAAAGGCGTGGGCAACCGCACAGGCGAGGGCAAACTCAGCAGCAACCCGCGGGGACTAGGCCCCGTCGCGGGCTAGGCGGAGGCCGCTGAATTGCCAGCGGGTGGAGGGGGAGAAGAAGTTGCGGTAGGTGGGGCGGATGTGGGACTCGGGAGTTACGCAGGAGCCGCCGCGGAGGACCATTTGGGAGCTCATGAACTTGCCGTTGTACTCGCCGAGGGCGCCGGGGAGGGGCTTGTAGCCGGGGTAGCCGGTGTAGGGGGACTGGGTCCACTCCCAGACATCGCCGTAGAGTTGCTGGGGGGTGGGGGCTGTGGCGCTGCCAACTTCCGGGTGGAGGGCGCCGGATTCCAGGAAGTTGCCGTGGCGGATGGGAGAAGGAGATCCTCCGGACTCGGCGAAGGAGGACAATTCTTTCTCGGAGTGGGCGGCTACGAACTCCCACTCGAACTCGGTGGGGAGGCGGTGGCCGGACCAGCGGGCGAACGCATCGGCCTCGAAGAAGCTGACGTGGCAGACGGGGGTTTCGGAGATTTCGCCGAGGGGGCGGAAGCCTTGCAGGGTGAAGATGCTCCATCCGGCGGGGGTGTGGGAGTCGCGGGTCCAGTAGAGGGGGGCGTGCCAGCCCTGGGCCTGGAGAGTGTCCCAGCCTTCGGAGAGCCAGAGCTCGGGGCGGGAGTAGCCGTCGTCTTCGATGAAGGCGAGGAACTCCGCGCATGTCACGAGGCGGGAGGCGAGGTGGAAGGGCGGGAGATAGATGGGGTGGCGTGGGGTCTCGTTGTCGAAGGCGAAGGCGTAGATGTCGTTGGGGTCGGGGGTTGTGCCGATGCCGACGATGCCGGGACGCGTGGAGGTGCCGGGAGTGAAACTGAGCCAGTTGAGCGGCGGGGCGATGTTGTCGGATGGGAGGGAGCTGGCGGACGCGGGGAGGTAGGTGGGGTGAAGCGGGTTGGTGAAGAAGGCGTGCTTGATGTCGGTGGCGGCGAGCTCGAGGTGCTGCTGCTCGTGCTCAAGGCCGAGGACGATGCGGCGCTGGGATTCGTCTTCGGGGAGGTGGGAGAGGAGGCGCTCGATGGCGGCGTCGACGTGGCGGCGGTAGGCGAGGATCTGGTCGAGGGGAGGGCGGGAGAACGAGGCGCGGAGTTTCTTCTCTGGCATCTCGCCGAGAGCGCGGTAGTAGGAGTTGAAGAGCCAGTGGAAGTTGGGGTCGAAGGACTGGTAGTTGGCGACGAACTCGGAGAGGACGAAGGTTTCGAAGAACCAGGAGGTGTGGGCGAGGTGCCACTTGACAGGAGAGGCTTCGGCGCAGGATTGAACCATCATGTCTTCCGGGGATAAGGGACTACAGAAGGCCATGGTGGCCGCGCGCACGGCGCGGAAGCGATCGAGAAGCTCGGCGCTGCGCGATTGTTTGGGAGAGAGGTGCGTGGGCTGCGTCAGCATGATGCGCTCCGGGATTCCGTCGACGATCCATTCGATGCTTCTGGCGCTTGGATGCTTCACAAAGCAAGGTTGTTGCACTGAAATAGCGTGGGGGGATGCTTTGGTATTGCTTTGGGATGTGAGACGGCGAGGCAAGGGGGCCGTGCTTTGACGGTAAACCTAAGCTCGGAGAAAGACAATGGCTGCGCGGGCGATCTGGTGATCTGTAGACGAGCGAAATAATCAGGGGTAAGCGAGTCTTCCGCGGTGGGATGGCGTCTTTGTCTGTAGCGAACCTTTGGGCGCGATGGTGTATCGACCAAAGGGTGGAGGAAGGAGCAAAGGTATGCGTACGGCGAGGTTGGCGATTGTGGTGGTGGCGGTGATGTTGGGCGGAGGGGCAAGCATGCAGGCGCAGGATTCGGGCGGCTGGGTTATTGGGGCGCAGAAGAGCGAGCGCGGGCAGATCAATGGGATGCAGCGGGTGGATGGCGAGGTGACAGCGGTGTCGGGTACGACGCTGACCGTGAAGACGGAGGACGGGTTGATGCAAGTGGTGACCACCGACAACACGCGGGTGATGAAAGGGCGCGGCGTGACGGTGAAGATTGCGGACTTGAAGGTGGGGGATGGGGTGATGGCTGCGGGGAATCTGGATGCGCCGAATAAGACGCTGCATGCGGTGATCGTGTTTGCGGCGGATGCTGCGCAGGTGAAAGCGATGAAGGAGAATTTGGGGAAGACGTACATTGTGGGGAGGGTGACGGCGATTGATCTGGATGACGCGAAGATGACGGTGGAGCGGCCGGATCATGTGGCGCAGACGATTAGGTTCGATGAGGGGACTTCGTTTCGGAAGGGTGGGCGCGGGATTCGGATGGGCGGAGCGGGCGCGCCTGGTGGTGGGGCTGCAACGGGTGCGGGAGAGACGGGTGGGGAGAGCATTACGCTCGCGGATATCAAGGTGGGGGAGAGTGTGCGGGGGACCGGGTCGGTGAAGGGTGGGGTGTTTGTTCCGGTGGAGCTGGTGGTGATGGAGCGGGGGCCTCGGGCGGCGGGGGATGCGGGTTCGGGTGGGAAGGCGCGGCCTAGTCCGAATCCTAGTCCGCAGTGAGGAGAGGAAAGACAGAAGCAGATTCCCGGGGGGAATGACAGAAAGAAAGGCAACGCAAGTGCAGGTCGGGATTTGAGGGCGAGGTGTACGTGGAGGGTTGGGCTCTAACGCGGAGGATTTGGGTGGCGGCGGTGCTGTGCGGGGGCGCGGTGGCGGCCCAGACTCCTGCGGCGGTACAGCCGGGGGAAGCGGTACAGCCTGTTACATCTGTACAGAGCAACGGGGCGGTACAGCCTTCTGCGAGACAGGGTGGGACGATTGAGGGACGGGGGGTGGCCGGCGCGGGTGGTAAGGGTGGGGGAGTTCCGCTGCCGGGGGTTGCGATTACGGCGATGAATTCGCTGACGGGAAGGAAGTATGCCACGACAACCGATGTTGATGGGAAGTATGCGATGGCGATTCCTCGCAACGGGCGGTACGTGGTGCGGGCGCAGCTGACGGGGTTTGCGGATGTGACGCAGGAGGTGGTGCTAAATGGGGTGCAGGCCGAGGCTGCGAACCAGGGGATCACGATTGTGCCGAAGGCTACGGACTTTGGGTTGGAGCTTGCGAGTCGCGTGGCTGCGGAGGAGGTGAAGCAGGCTCAGGGCGTGGGGTCGGGGACGCAGGGGTTGAGTTTGACTGCGGGTGGCGATGTTGCGGATGCGACGACGGGCACGCGGAATATGGGGGCGGCGATGCCGACGCTGTCGGGGATGGGGGATGCGACGGCTGACTCGGTGACGGTGACGGGGGAGACGGGTGCGACGAACGGGTTGGCGAACCTTAGTGAGGACGAAATTCGGCAGCGGGTGCAGGATGCGGTGGCGCAGGCGAGGGCGAGTGGGATGTTGCCGGCGGGCGGGGGTGATCCTACGAATGCGATTGTGGGAGCGCTGGGCGGGATGATGGGTGGTGGCGGATTTGGTGGAGGTGGGCGCGGAGGGCGAGGTAGTGGTGGCGGGTTTGGGAGTGGGGCGTTTCGGAATTTTAATCCGTCGCAGCCGCATGGAAGCATTTATTACCAGGTGAGCAATGGGGCGCTGGATTCGGCGCAGTGGTCGCCTACGCTGCTGCCACAGACAAAGCCTTCGTCGTACTCGAATAAGTATGGTTTGACGTTTGCGGAGTCACCGTACATTCCGGGGCTGACGAAGCCAAATCCGAAGCAGTTCGTGTTCCTCAACCTGACGGGGCAGAAGAATCTGAATGCGTTTTTGGGCGGGCCGGCGCGGGTGCCGACTACGTTGGAGCGCGAGGGGAATTTTTCGGCGTCGACGCAGGTGGTGAATGGCGTGATTACGCCGGTGACGATTTATGACCCGGCGACGGGGCTGGCAGTGAATGGAAATAACCTGGCGAATGCGACGACGCCCATCTCGCCGCAGGCGCTGGCGCTGCTGCAGTATTATCCGGCGCCGAATCTTCCGGTGAATGCGCAGGGATATAACTACGAGACGATTTCGAATGCGGGAAATAATGTTGTGGCGTTGAACACGCGGTATGTGCGGACGCTGGGTGGAGGTGCTGGATCGCCGTTTGCGATGCTCGGTGGCGGTGGTGGTGGGCGACGCGGTGGGGCGAGCAGCGGGCCGGCTACGCTGCAGCAGAACATCAACATTGGGTACAACTATTCGCACCAGGCGGCGGACCAGCGGAACATTTTTCTGGCGTTGGGTGGGGCGAGCGAGAGCGACGGCAACCAGCTGAGCGCAGGGTATACGGTTTCATACGGAAGGCTTTCGAACCATGCGACGTTGACGTGGAACCGGCTGAACACAGAGCAGCGAAATTACTTTACGAACACGGCGAACGATCCGACGACGGCGGCGGGGATCACGATTCCAAATGAGAGTGGAGGGTTTGCGGATCCGAATTTTTATAACGGGCTGCCGTCGTTGAACATCAGCAACTTTGCGGGGCTCACGAATGCGACGCCGAGCCAGATCATTAACCAGACGATCAGCTTTTCTGATTTTGTGGCGTATCGGCGGGGGAAACATAATTTTCGAGTAGGGCTGGATATTCGGCGAGTGCATGCTGATTCGATTGGCGGGAATGATCCACTGGGGCAGTTCACGTTCACGGGGTATGCGACGGAGAGTCCGGCGGACAAGGCGGTGGGGAGCGCGGCGTCGACGGGGTCAGGGTTCGCGGATTTTCTGCTGGGGCTGCCGCAGAGTACGGCCATCCAGGCGGGGCTTTACAAGATTTATCTGCGCGAGAATGTGTACGACTGGTATGTGAATGACGACTGGCGGGTGGCTGCAAATTGGACGTTGAATTTTGGGCTTCGGTATGAATATTTCGCGCCGTTTACGGAGAAGAACAATCGGCTGGTGAACCTGGATCACAACGCGAATTTTAGCGAGGTGGATCCGGTGCAGCCGGGGCAGACAGGCGAGTTCCAAGGCAAGTTTCCAAGCGGGCTGATCAATCCGGACCGCACGATGTTTGCGCCGCGATTTGGGTTAGCATGGAGGCCTAAGTCGACGTCGAAGTGGACAAAGAATACGGTGGTGCGGGCGGGGTACGGGATTAACTACGACACGGGTCAGTTTGCGGCGATGGCGAAATCGCTTTCGTTTCAGCCGCCGTTTGCGGCGACGCAGACGAATGTGATTCCGGTGGCAAGTGCGGAGAATCCTGATCCGGCGGCTACGGGCTGCGTGACGACGACGACGGAGTCGACGGCGAACATGACGCTGGCGAATGGGTTTGGATGTTCGACGGCAGAGACGATTCAGAATAGCTATTCGACCAACAAATACTATCGGCTGGGAATGGTGCAGGCGTACAACCTGAATATCCAGCGGACGTTTCCGGACGGGATCGTTTTCAATATTGGATATAACGGGGCGAAGGGTAGCGGACTGGATGTGCTGGGGTCTCCGAACAGCACGCCGGCGGGTGTGACGACGCCGGGGGTGGCGCCATTTTTGTATGAGACGTCGGTGGCGGGATCGCACGCGAACACGCTGGTGGTGAGCGTGCAGAAGCGGCAGCAGAAAGGGATCGCGCTGGGGATTACGTACACGTATGGACACTCGATTGATAACGCGTCGTCGGTTGGTGGAGGGAGCGCGACGACGGTGCAGAATTTCCAGCGGCTGGATTTGGAGGAGGGCAACTCTTCGTTTGATGTGAGGCAGAGTGCCACGGGGAATTGGTTGCTGGAGCTTCCGTTTGGGCCTAACCGCGCTTACTTCAATAAGGGCGGATTCTGGTCGCACGCGCTGGATAATTTTTCGCTGAGTGGAACGTTTACGTTCGCGACGGGCAGCTACTTTACGCCGTCGTATTCGGGGAGCCAGGAGCAGGCGTCGTCGGGGAACTTGTTTACGCTGCGGCCGGACCGTGTGTTCACCGAACCGATTAAAGGGGCTGGCACGATCAATGACTTCTTCAACAAGGCGGCGTTTGTGGTGCCGGCTGGGGAGTATGGGACGGCGTCGCGGAATTCGATTGAGGGGCCGGGGGTGGTGTCGGTGAATGCGGCGCTGTCGCGGACGTTTGCGTTTGGCGGGACGCGGAGCTTTGAGGCGCGGGTGACTGCGAACAACGTGTTCAACACCGTGCAGTACAGCGGGATTAATACTACGGAGAACTCGGCGAACTTTGGCGTGGTGACTAGCGCGGCGGCGATGCGGTCGTTGCTGATGCAGGCGCGGTATCGGTTTTAGAAGCAGGGATTAGGGAACAGGGAATAGGGATTAGGAGTTCGTACGATGCGGCGATTGGCGGCGGCGGTGATGGCTGGGGTGGTTGCTGTGGGCGCGGTTGCGCAGACGGCTGCGCCGGTGTCGCAGGATGTTCAGCAGGGGGAGGGTCAGGGGACGTATCGGCTGAATTTGAATGCGAATATTGTGCTGACGAATGTGGTGGTGCGGGACAAGAAGACGGGCGCGGTGGTGAAGGGGTTGAAGGCTTCGGACTTTACGATCTTTGAGGACAAGAAGCCGCAGAAGATTATCAGCTTTGATTATCAGAATGTGGATGAGGCGGCGGTGCTGGCGGAGAAGTCTACGGCTTCGGGAAAGGCGACGGTTGCGGATTTGCTGGGGAGGAATTTTGCGGCGAGTCCGAAGGAGTTGAAGGACCATCGGCTGATTGTGCTGTTTTTCGATTTGAGCTCGATGCAGGATGAGGACATTGATCGGGCGGTGGAGGCGGCGACGAAGTATGTGAAGACGCAGATGCAGCCGGCGGATTTGGTGGCGCTGGTGAGCATGTCGACGGCTTTGACGATGGACCAGGATTTTACGTCGAACAAAGAGGCGCTGCTGCGGGGCTTGGGGAGATATAACGGGACGGATGAGACGGGGTTTGCGAATGGGGGGACCGGATCGACGAGCGGGACAGCGGATGATGCTAGCTCGTTTGCGAGTGATGATACGGAGTACAACAGCTTGAATACGGATCGGGAGCTGCTGGCTATTCGGACGATTGCGAAGAGTTTGGAGAGGGTGGATCAGCGAAAGTCGATGCTGTATTTTTCGGGCGGGCTAACGCGGAATGGGATTGAAAACCAGGCGAGTCTGCGGGCGGCGACGAATGAGGCGGCGAAGGCGAACATGGCGATCTACTCGGTGGACACGCGCGGGTTGCAGGCGCTGCCGCCGGTGGGGGATGCGAGTTCGGGAAGCCTTCGCGGGAACTCGGCGTATAGCGGAGCGGCGGCGACGGCGCAGTTGAGTTCCAACTTTGGATCGCAGGAGACGCTCGACACGTTGAGTATGGATACGGGCGGGAAGGCGTTCTTCGACTCGAATGATTTTGCGCCGGCGTTTCAGCAGGTGCAGCATGACACGGAGGCTTATTACATTCTTGGATTTCGGTCGACGAACCAGCGGCAGGATGGGAGCTATCGACACCTGACGGTGAAGCTGAATCGCGAGGATGTGAAGCTGGAGTTCCGGCCGGGGTACTACGCGGGGGCGGACTTCCAGCACCAGAAGACGGAGGACCGCGAAGAGGCGCTGACGGAGCAGATGCGCAGCGATTTGCCGGCTACCGATGTGGCGGTGTATCTGCAGGCGCTGTATTTCATGAGCGGCAAGGGGTTGTATTTTATTCCGGTGGATGTAATTGTGCCGGGGTCGCAGATTCCGTTTGTGAAGGGCGGGGATCGGGAGAAGGCTACGCTGGATTTTGTTGGGCAGGTGAAGGACGCGCAGGGGATCGTGGTGGGGAATGTGCGGCAGACGGTGAAGCTGGCGGTGGATGCGGCGGCGGAAGTGCAGCGGAAGAACATTCAGTATTCGACTGGCTTCACGCTGGCGTCGGGAAAGTATCACCTGAAGTTTGTGGTGCGCGAGAATCAGACCGGCAACATGGGGAGCTTTGAGACGGATATCCAGGTGCCGGACTTGAAGAAGGCTCCGTTGAAGATGAGTTCCGTGGTGGTGGCTAGCCAGCGAACGCCGAATACGGACAAGCATGCGACGAGTCCGCTGGTACGCGATGGGCTGCAGTGGGTGCCGAATGTGGCGCATGTGTTCCGGCAGAATCAGCACCTTTATTTTCTGTATGAGGTGTATGACCCGGCGAAGGCGAAGGATGTGAAAGGCTCGGCGGTGAAGTTGTTGACGAACATTGAGTTCGTGAGCAACGGGACGAAGGTGTATGAGACACCGCTGGTTACGGTGGTTGCGTTGAATGATCCGGAGCGTGGGGCGGCGGTGTTCCAATTCGATGTGCCGCTGGCTCAGTTGAAACCGGGCACGTATATCTGCCAGGTGAATGTGATTGACGATGCGGGCGGGAGCTTTATGTTTCCACGATTGGCGCTGAGATTGACGGCGGCTGCAGCGAACGCGACTCCGGCGGTGGTGACGACTCCGGCGACGAAATGACGCTTGCTACTTGTAGGGGCAGTGACGGCAGTCGGAGTTGCAGCAGGAGCCTCGGCGGAGGTGGTAGGCGGCGGTGAAGACGAGGTACGGGCCTTCCATGTAGAAGTCGTCGGGGCCGAGCGGCTGCGCTTGCTCAAGGGCTAACGCTGCAGCACTTTGTGCCGGGTTCCTGGACGGGCCGAACCCTGTTCCCTTCAAAACATCATCCGGCAAGGCATCAGCGGACGCCGTACTGTCGCGTGAAGTATCGTTGGCGTCGCTCATGAGAAGAGGCCGGGGGAAGCGGTGGGTTGGGGGGCGCGGGTGGTTAGGGCTTCGGCGCGGAGCATGTCGGGGATGCTGCGGGTGCGGGAGGTGCGCGGCGGCTTGGGGGCTGTTGTGGGCGAGGGGTTTTCGTCTACGGTGGCGCCGTTGAGGAAGCTGACAGAGCGGCCGGGGATGGCGGGGATGCGGTCGCCGGGGACGAGGATGCCGGCGAGGTTGAGGGGGTCGGCGGCGGCTACGGTGATCGGGGATTCGTCGGGCTGTGATGCGAGCCGGGTGCGGGCTTTGCGGAGGGAGTCAGCGGCTTCGGGGAGGGCGTATTGCTCGCCGAAGGGGCCGGAGACGAAGCGGCCACCGCGGATTTCGCCGCGAGCTTCGAGACGGCGGAGGATGGGGAGGAGGTCGCGCCACTTGGGGGCATTGGCTTCGCGGGCGAGGAGCTCGCGGAAGAGGACGCCGTAGCGGCAGAGGAGGATGCGGGCGTGGGCGTCGAGGGCGGCATCGGTTTGCTTGGCGAGTGTGATGGCGGCGGCTTGCGCTTGGGAGGCTGCTTGAGCGGAAGACAAATACAGGGGTCTCTCCACTGCGGCTGCGCCTCCGGTCGAGATGACGGAGTTTTGGGCGGGTGCGGTGGAGAGCGGTTGTGAGGCGGACAAAAGGGACCAGCGGCCGGCGGTGGTGCGGGCGGCGGTGCGTTTGCGGAGGCTGGTGGGGGGCGTCGCGGAGGTGGTGGCGGATTTGCGGCGGGGGTCCATCATTGAGCGGAGTTGGTCGAAGCCGTCGGCGGAGGCGAGGCCGGCGGCGGCTAGCTCCCAAAGGGCGGTGGTGGTTTGGAGCTTGGTGAGGGCGGAGAGGCGCTGGAGGTCTGCGGTGAAAGCGGCGCCTTGGGTTGCGAGGAGGGCGCGCAGGGTTTGGGCTTCGGGGGAGAGGGATTGGTTGAGGGTGGCCTCGTCGATGGACTTGGAGGCGAGTGCGTGGTGGAGCCAGTCGAAGGAGTCGCGGAGGTAGAAGGTGATGGGGGCGGCGGTGGTGGGGATCACGCGGCGGGGCGCGGTTCCCTCGCCTGCTGACCACGCGGGGTGGGGAGAGATGCGGCCCCAGGCGAGAACACCGGCCAGGCAGAGGTTGTCGAGCCATTGGGGCTGGTAGTTGGCTATGCGGGCGGGGAGGAGCGTGCGCTCCCATTCGATCGCGGGGGCTTCGAAGCCTTCGAGCTGCTCGACGGCCGCGAGGACTCCTTCTTCGCCGGTGAGCTGGGTGTTGGGGGCGAGGTGGTGTCCGTCGAGAAGCCAGCGCATGAAGATCGCGGGGGTGACGGGCTCGACCTGCTTGCGGAGCGTGCCGAGGGTTAGGCGGTGAATGCGCTGGAGGATGCGGCGCTCGCACCACTCTATTTCGTGAGGCGTGTCAGAGGGTGGGGCGGGATGCTCGAAGACGCCGCGCATGGAGAGGCCTTGCATCTCCATGGTGAGGAGGGATTGGTGGATGTCGCGGGGGTGTAAGTGCGTGAGGGCGGCCAGATGCTCGGAGGTGGTGGGGCCGAGGAGTTGGAGGTAGCCTTGCGTCAGTTGGAGGGTGGCGGTGTCGCGCGGCGATGCGGTGGCTGATGGTGCGAGCGTTGTGGCGGGTTTTGAAGGTGTGGCGGGTCCTTCGGCTGCGCGCTGCGCGCTTCGCTCAGGATGACAGGGTTTGGGTAGGGCGATGGAGGGCCAGAGCGCGGCGACTTCGGGGAGGCGCTCGGTGGCGATCCAGGTTGGTGTGCCGTCGAGGTCGATGAGGTGGGCTCTTCCCTTCTCTGCGAGGCGGTCGAAGAAGTGGGGCCAGTGTTGGGTGCTGCGGAAGATTGTGGGCGACGTGGAATCCCAGGTCCCAGAAGCGGGACCTGGGGCACCCGGTTCTGTGGTGAGCTGAGAATCCGGACTTGGGACACGCGGTCTTGTGGTGAGAGCGATGGGGAGGGCGATGAGTTGGAGGAGGAGGTCGTGGAGCTCGTGCTCGTCGCGGATGTCGGGCCAGAGTTGGGTGCGGACGGTGGCGATGGCGGCGGGGTCGAGGCGGCCGGGGGATTCCGGGAGGCGCGAGGGGAGGTTGCCGCGAGTGCTGACGGCGCGGGTGCGGCGGGCGGCGGCGTCCTCTGGGTCGAGGAAGGCGTAGGGCATGGCGTTGATGAGCTCATGCGCCAAGACGGATGGGACGGGCGTGTCAACGGCGATGCAGGTGATGGTGCCGGCTGCTATTCCCTCGAGGACTTCGAGGAGGCCTTCGAGATCCATGGCCTCGGTGAGGGTGTCCTTCATGACTTCGCGGACTAGTGGGTGGTCGGGGATCTCGATGTCCCCGGTCATGGTCTCGGGGCAGGCGGAGGCGTGGGGGAAGACGCTGGCCAGGAGGTCGTCGGAACGGGTGCGCTGGATTTGTGGGGCGACGCGTTTGCCCTTCTGCATGCGCAGGAGTTGGAGGCTGCGGCCGGCGGCCCAACGCCAGCGGTTCTTGAAGAGGGGCGACGGGATGCTGGCTTGCTCGAGGAGTTCTTTGGCGGTGAGGGTGGTGAGGAAGTGGAAGACGTCGGCGAGGGGGAAGCTGTGCTGCTCGGCCAGGGAGATGTTGATGCCGTTGTCGGTGGCGGCGGCTTGCAGCTCGAAGTTGAAGCCGCGGCAGAAACGCTTGCGGAGGGCGAGGCCCCAGGCTTTGTTGAGGCGGCCGCCGAAGGGGGCGTGGAGGATGAGTTGCTGGCCTCCGCCTTCGTCGAAGAAGCGCTCGGCGATGAGGGTGGTTTTGGTGGGGACGGCGCCGAGGACGGCGCGGCCGTGGACGATGTAGGTGATGAGTTGGAGGGCGGCGGACGCGGAGAGGAAGCAGGTGTCGCGGAGGAACGCGATGGTCGAGTGGAGTTGGGATTGGGGATCGTTGGCAAGGGGAGCATCGTGCGAATCCCAGGTCCGAGAATCCGGACCTGGGGCACCCAGATCGTGCTGGGATTGAAGGAGGTGTTGCGGAGTTAGGTTGGTGGTGCGTTGGTCGATCTCGTGGCGGAGGGCTGAGACTCCGTCGGAGAGGACGGAGGTGCGCTGGGGGGCTTCGCCTTCCCAGAAGGGGATGCTGGGTGGGGCGCCGTGGGCGTCTTCTACGAGGACTTTGCCGTTGGGGTCTACGCGCTGGATGCGCCAGCTGGTGTTGCCGAGGAGGATGACGTCACCGGGGGAGGAGTCGACGGCGAAGTGCTCGTCGAGGGTGGCGATCTGGACGTTCTCGGGCTGGAGCATGACGGCGAAGATGGAGGTGTCGGGGATGGCGCCGCCGTTGGAGATGGCGATGCTGCGCGAGCCGC
>Ga0302226_10002672_pt1 | contig 12548 bp, 8 predicted proteins | sample II_Palsa_E3_3_FD_193524 | JGI IMG/M metagenome (GOLD analysis project Ga0302226, IMG submission 193524) | Peat permafrost microbial communities from Stordalen Mire near Abisko, Sweden - II_Palsa_E3_3 | ecosystem: Environmental > Terrestrial > Soil > Palsa > Peat permafrost | place: Sweden...
TGCATACGACTGGATGGAGGTGGGAGAGGTGACAGTGGCAAGGGTGTAGAACTGGACGTAGCCTGCGCTGGACGAATAGGCAGGCGCACCGACGGCGAGGAACGTGCCGCTATTGAGCAGCACGACAGTGGCGCCAAAGAGCGACCCCGAGCTTGGGCCAGTCACTTGACTGGCGTAGGTGCAGGCCGTGGCAACGCCACCGGGGCAGCTGTACAGGGTGACGTAGCCAGTACCAGAGCCAGTGGGCAAAGATGTAGATGTACTCTCAGAAGTGTCCGCGCCCGGGGCACCCGCAGCGATGACCGTTCCAGACGTGGCGATGGAGCTGCCCGTGTACCATTTGGCGGCAGCATTGGGGTTTGACGGCAGCACGACCGACGTGAGCTGGGCGTTACATACCGCCGACACCGCAGCAAGTAAGATTGCGACGAACGGGAAAACGGAGGCCGAGGACTTGCACATGGTCTTGGCCCGTCGAAGGGAAGATGGAGACTGGGCCACCTCGACGGCAAAGGCGCCAAGCATAACGCTACATTTTTTGAAACAGGGAAGCGGAATATTCAGTTGTTGGGCCCATCCTTTGTGTCCAGCCACTTCAGTTGTGCCCCGCGTGCTAAGTGGTAGAGACTAGAGATTTGGTCAAGGGGCTCAGCGGAGAGGGGGGAAAACGTGCATAGAGTCGCAGACAGAGATCACGGCAGATTTTCACTGCCAACCAACTCTGAAACCATGGCAACAACTGGCAGTTCTTTTAGCTGGCGTCCACACCAAGCTGACATACGAGGGCGACGTGAAGAAGGCCGATGAAAAAGATCCTGGGCGCGGTCGGCGTCGCCACGGTTGTCTCGGCCAAGTTGTACAGATCGCGAACTACAAGCCCGTGACCAGCTTGCTGATCGGTCATCGCACTCGCTTACATCGTGGCCCTCGCCGTTGTACTCGGCGGCGGCGGTTTCCTGTCCCTGAGTACGTTGCACTTATATTTCATTCTTTCTTTTCACTATAAAAATCAGAAATCAACGGCATGGCTGGGTGCGTCACAGAGTAACTCCACGGTGAAACTATTTATTGCATCATTCCACTCGAGCACTGAGTCTAACGTTGATCCCTTGCGGGGTTACAGAGTTTGGCCAACAGACCTTGATGTGTGTTTTTGAGAATATTTTTATTTTATTTCCCAGTGGTTGCTTAGACGAAGACGGACGTGGCCGTCGGGTTGACCATGGACTCGCCACGGTCACTGCCGTATTGCCACGCGGTGCCATTATAGACGTCCCCCCATCTCGACGGGGACATCGATGTCATTGGCTCGCCGAGGTCGCTGTCGCCCTTGCAGCTGTCCATTGAGCTGACGAACTGGGCTGGCAGCGTCGTCGTAGTAGGACGGCGGTGGATCGAGCAGGTCGGCAGAGGATCCCCTCGTGACCTGCTTGGTGCGGCTGTGTTGAAGAAGGGGCACGAACGAGAAGAAAATAAAGATAAAGATGCCAAAGAACGTCATGATGATGGTGGCCATAAAGGACAGCAGCACGATGATGTTGATGGACGGCGTGGCCGTGAGGACGGTGGCCTGCAGGTAGATGTGCGGCGCGTCACGAAGCAGGAACTGGGCAAGGAACATGGAGGAGAAGATGCCGATCCGGCTGGACTGGTCGATCGTGTCGGTCACAAAGGCGAGGAGGATCTGCCCGAGGACGAGCGACTGGATAAAATCGCCAGAGAGAATGGTGAGGGCCACCACGCCAAACCACGAAGCCTGAACGGTCTTGCTGGTGAACTGGAGGGCCTGCCGGACACTGACGGTCGTGGCCACCGTCACGCTGAGGGCGTAAGGGACAGCGGTGAAGACGATCGCGAGGTAAAAGTAGATGTCGCCATTGGCAATGGACGCACTCTCACCCTCGAGGACGAGGATAAAGAGGGCGTCCGTTATGGTGTCAAACGAGCCCACAATTAAAAGCGATAGAGTCGACAGGCACCATCGCAATCGGCAACCTTTTCACCCTCTGTCCTCGAAGCCAAGATGGGAACAACGAGCGGCACCCGGAAGGAGCTGTTATTCGACGCACGTCGTCTGCCAACCCCAACTTGGATCGTAAGGAAAGCACGTCCCTGCATTCCTGTGTCACACTTCAGTTGTTCGTGCCTGGGACCCTCCAGCCGCAGTGCACCCAGCCGCCGCAGCAGACAGCCGCCGCAGTAGACAGCAGCGCCACTGCTCTTCACGTAAAATGCAGTGCAACAAGCGCACCACGGTACGTTGCTGTCAATCCCTCCCAATCCTCACGTTACCAAACTAAAGGTGCTGGTCCTCGTCGCCGTCGCCGCCGCCGTCGCCGCCGCCGCCACCACGACCTCCGCGACGTACCTCGAGACGCCCCTTGACGCTCTCGACGGTGCCTCTGGCGACAACTTTGGCTACAGCGCCGCGATCGACCCCGTGTCCAGCACCAGCTCCAGCACCACCCTCGTCGTGGGCGCATGGAACAAGGCCTCGTCCCGTGGCTCGGCCTACGTGTTCACGTGCACGAGCAGCATGACCTGCACCCAGGAGAGCGAGCTGGCAGGCCTGTCCCCCGCCGGCTCCCTCGCCCCGGCTGCCAACGACCAATTTGGCGCGTCCCTTGCCGTCGCCCTGCCCTGGATCGCCGTCGGCGCACCCAACAAAAAGGTGGGCAGCAACACGGCCCAGGGCGCCGTGGCCGTGTTCTATTGCCCCGCGCCGTCCCAGTGCACCCAGCAGACCGATGTGCTGTACGAAGCCGCGGGAGCGGGCAGCGACCAGTTTGGCTACGCACTCGCCCTGGATGAGCCCTCGGGCACCCTCTTTGTGGGCTCGCCCTACACCAACTCGTCGCGTGGCGCCGTGTACGTCTACTCGTGCAACGACACGGCCTGCACCCTCGCCACTGGCGGCACCAACCCCGTTGTGGCCTTTGACGCCGTCTCTGGAAACCGCTTTGGCACGTCGCTGGCCTACTACGGCGCCACGTTGGTCGTGGGCTCGCCCTTCACGACGGTCGGCGGTGCGGCCAACCAGGGCGCCGTGTACCTCTTCACCTGCTCCCTTGGCACCGCGCCGTCCGCCTCCTCGTGCTCGTACCTCACCACAATCGCCGGTGTGCTGGGCGCATCTGCGGACCAGTACGGCGTCAACGTGGCCCTCAACGGCCAGTTCCTCGTCGTGGCCGCCTCGGGCAAGACCGTGGGCTCCATGACCAAGCAGGGAATGGTGTACGTCTACACTGTTCTGGACAGCACGACCGGGGGCGACATTGACACGTCGGGCGACGGCAGCACGCCAGGGACCAGCCCGGCCTTGCTCACCATCCCGTCGGCCTTGTCGGTCGCCTCGGCCTACTTTGGCAACGGACTGGCGCTGTACGGCTCCCTTGTGGCCGTGGGCGCGCCCCAGATGACCGTGGGCACCCACACACTCCAGGGCGCCGCCTTCCTCTTCCTCTGCACCCCGTCCAACCTGACGTGCTCGCAGACCGCCGAGCTCACGGGCGCGCCCAACGCCGCCGCCAACGACCACTTTGGCCGCGGCATCGCCCTCAGCAACACGACCCTGGCCATCGGCGCCTTCTACCACACCGTCGGCGGCACAAACACGACCCAGGGCGAGGCCTACCTCTACGCCTGCGACGTCGCGACGGGCCTGTGCGAGTGCGCCCTGGGCTGGACAGGCCCCACGTGCTCCCTCTGTGCCGATGGCTTCCTGCTCAGCACCAACGGGACCGAGTGCGTCCCCTGTGACGCCGAGTGCGGCACCTGTGCTGGCTCGATGGGCAACTGCACGAGCTGCGCCACAGGCTACTTCTCCTCGGCCGCCTTCACGTGCTCGCCCTGTGATGCCGCCTGCGCGACCTGCACCGTCGAGGCCACCTCGTGCGTCCTCTGGGCAAACGGGCACTACGCCGATTCGACCAACACGACCTGCGCCAATGGCTTTGCGGCCCTCCCCAGCTGCAACGCCTGCACCAGTGGCTTCTACGCCGGGCAGTACAACAGCAGCACCACCTCGGACGTGTCCTGCTGGCCCTGTGACGACCCTTGCGCCACCTGCACGCTCACAGGCTCCACGTGCTCCACCTGCAACGCGACCGGATCGGCCCCCTACGTCCAAGCAGGGCTGTGCGTCAGTGCCTGCTCCGCTGACGGACCCACGCCGTACCTGCAAGGGTCAACCTGCGTCTCTACGTGCCCCGTGCTGGTCCAATCGGGCCAGTGTGTCAGCTCCTGCGCGTCCCCGTACCTGTTCACCCTCAACGCCACCTTCTGCGTCGACACCTGCCCCGCGCCCGACGTCTACCTCAACGGCTCCGCCTGCGTCACCCAGTGCGCCTTCTACAACGACAGCTCGCTGACGTGCGTGGATGGCTGTGCGTCCAACCAGTACCTGCAGGCCGGCACGACCCAGTGCACCACCTGCTCCGCCCCCTGCCGCACCTGCTCAGGCAGCGGGTCCTCCAACTGCACCGCCTGCGTCGCCGGCAGTGCCGCGCCGTACCTCCAGCAGGGCACCTGTGTCGCGGCCTGCTCAGGCGCCACGCCGCTGCTCGCCGCCGACGGCACGACGTGCATCCCCGCCTGCAACGGCTCCACCCCGTTCATCCAGGACAGCACGTGTGTGGCCGCCTGCTCGGCCCCAACACCCCTCTACGAAGGACAGACGTGCGTGGCAACGTGCACCAACAGCACGCAGTACGCCGATCCAGCCACACAGACGTGTCTCCCGTGCGCCACCAACTGCGCCACCTGCGCCACCAACGCCACCCACTGTCTCTCGTGCGCTGCGTCGCTCTACCTCCAGACCGGCACCTGTGTGGCCAGCTGTGGCGCCCAGTTCTACCTCGACGGCGGCACAGTGTGTTCCCCGTGCTCGGCATCGTGCGGATCCTGCACCGGACCGTTGTCCAGCCAGTGCACCTCGTGCTCGCCCGCCTCGGCCACGTACCTGACCGGATCGACGTGTGTGGCCGCCGGGGCATGTCCTGCGGGCACCTTTGCCAACACGGCCGACCAGCACTGCGACGCCTGCAACGACCCTGCCTGCGTGGCCTGCACCGCCGCGTCCTACGGCAGCTGCACGTCCTGTGGCGCCCCGTCCCCGCTCGTGTTCCAGGGAACATGCACGGCCACCTGCCCCTCTGGCTCGTACGAAAGCAACAACGCTGCCTGCCTAGCGTGCGATCCCTCGTGCACGACCTGCAGCAGCGGTGGCAGCACGCACTGCACCAGCTGCACCGGCCTCGACACGTTCCTCTCTGGGTCCTCGTGCGTCGCCGCATCCAACTGCCCCGCCGTCACCTACGCCGACGCGCCCTCGTCCACCTGCATCGCCTGCAGCTCGGCCTGCACCTCGTGTGCCAACAACGCCACGACGTGCACCGCCTGTGCGAGCAACTCGGGCGTGCCCATGCGGCTGTACCAGGGAGCGTGCTACGTGCTCTGCCCTGATGGCACCTCTGCGGCCACCTCGGGCTCTGGTGTGGCCATCTGTCAGCCCAACGTGGCAACGACCATTTACTACTACGCCCCGTCGCTCTTTGCCGCCGCGGCCGCGACCGGCGCCTCGATCGACGTGCAGCTCAACCTGTTTGCCGTCAACAGCAGCAGCAGCAGCAGTAGCAGCAGACGGCGCGACAGCACCCCGTTGGCCTTTGACTCGGTCACGATGCAGCTCTGCACCAACGCACCCCTGTTCTTTGCCCTGATCCCCACAAGCGACGTCCAGACGGCTCTCCTGGGCGTCAACATCATCAGCATCAACGGCTCCCAGCTGTCCACCGACTGGGCCAACTGCACCACCCATGCCGTCTACACGGGCTTCAACGTGAGCAGCCCCGCCAACGCCATCGTCAGCCCGTCCGGCTGCGGCGGCAGCGTCGATCCCAACTGGTCCTTCACCATTGCGGGACTGGGCCAGGTCTCGTGCCAGCCCACGACGTGCAGCGCCGTCAACGACACGGTCGCACACATTGTCTGGCCCGCTGCGCCCGTGGGATCCGCGCCCGTCAACGGCTCCTGCTTTGCGGGCTACGGCGGATCGCCCACGCGCACCTGCACCGTCGGCGGCTGGCAGAGCCAGGCGGGCCAGTGCGTCCTCTGCCCCGCCAACTGCGCCGCCTGCTCGCTGGGCAGCGTGCTCGCCTGCAACGACTGCCAAGAGGGCTACGAGCTCGACAGCGACAGCGGTCTGTGTGTCGTGCCCAGCGTCGTCGCAACGTCTTCCGTCTACTATTTGCTGGGCGTCACACTGGCGGTGGGCCTCGTGGTCGATCTCGCGGCTGCGTACAAGTACCGCGGCCGCTACAACCAGGACAAGTCGCGCTCTCTGCGCTCGGCCTACACGTGGACCATCCTGGCCCGTCTGCCCATGCTCTTTGCGGGCATCTTTGACACGGTCTCTGACGCCTTCTTCATCCAGGTGCTCAACCTGGCCCCCGACTCACAGGCCTACTACGCCGCAGCCCTCGCCTTCACCATTGCGCCCTACGCCATCAACCTGCTCGTGGCCCTGGTCGTGGGCATCGTCAAGGCCGTCGAGACAACCGACAGCCTCGAGGGCAAGCTGTGGTTCGCCATGGTCCTGTTCACCTTCTTCACGGGCGACGTCGTGTCGGCAATCACCCTCAGCCAGTCGCTGCTCACGTTGCAGTCGGGCAAGGCGCCCGCAGAGAGCCGCGTTGACGCGTACGCCCAGGTCTTTGGCACGCACCGTGCCGTGCTGGCCGCAGTGGGCCTCTTCGCCGTCCAGTTCCTCCTCAAGGACATGCCCCATCTCGTCATCCAGGCGTCCTTCTTGGCGGTCCGCGGCACGACCAACCCCATCGTCATCCTCGCCCTCGCAGCAACCATCCTCACCACCGCCGTGGGCTTCTTCTCCTTCATCTTCTTCACCCTGATCCCGCTCGCCAAGCCCAGCGAGGTCAAGCTGGGCAGGGTCGGCGAGAACGGCGCCCACGCAAACGAGCTCAGCCTGTACACGCCCGTCCAAAAGTATTAGCCGCGGTGAAACTCTTTTTTTTTTCCCCATGAAACTCAGTGAAACATGTTTTAAAGTTGCCAAAAATACTACATGTTTTTTTTTTCTTTTTCTTCAGTGGTAAACAAGAACCTGGCAGTCGCCCGCGTCGTCATTGCGGTCGTAACAGGCCTTGATGATGAGCGAGCAGCCATCGGGCGCCATCCGGAAACAGTTGTCGTGGAACCGTGGTGCTTTCTCTGCCAAACTTGGGGCGGTGAACTCGGTGTTATGCAGGCTCCGCAGCTGCAGTTTGTCCTCCATAAACGCAAACATCTTGACCTCGTTGCCCCTGGCCACGAGCAGACAGCCCGAGAGCGGGTGAAAGGAGAGGGCCGCCGAGAGCTCCAGATCACGGTCCTCGAGCATGCACATGAAGCCGCCGTCGTGGATGCTGTACACGTTGATCCGGTGCAGCGCGTTCGCCCGAGCAAAGGCAACGATGATGACCGCGTCGTTGGCCACGACGTACGGCTTGCAGTCTGCGCCGAATGAGTGCTGCTGCCTAACCTCGTCGTTGTTGTCGATCTCCTCGGTGGTCCAGTCGTCGGTGCGCAGCGTCCCATTGGCGGTGAGCATGACCACGGGCCAACGCAGCCAACGGGACTTGCTTCTCTCCTCCGTCAGCACAAACACCACAGAGCCGTCGGGGCGCGGGCACATGCTGGCCACCATCTGCTCGCTCTCCGCGCTGAGCTGCAACGCCGCGTCCAGCCGGATCGCCCGCTCGATCGCCCCAGTGCGGCACGAGACCAGCACCAGGTCATTCTCGACGGTGCGCACCCAGATCGCGCCGTGGTCGTCGTGGGCTGCGTGCACCTCTGCAATGGTGACCTTCTGGCCGGGAAACGGCACGGCGAACGAGCGGATCTCTGCGCCCTCGGCCACCGTCGACAGCCGCACGTGCACCTCGCTGCTGCCGTCCTCTGAGCGGACCTGGACGAGGTTGCCGTCGCTGTCAATGCAAACGTGCGGCCCCCACCGGACCAGATCCTCCTTGGGCACGACACGCGGCGGCCCATACGTCCCAAAGTAGGGCGCGAGCATGAAACGCACGTCGCCCTCGTTGACCTCGGCGATGGCGTCATTCCACACGGGCAACGCGCCCTTCTTGCGTTCCGGGATGTGCACGCCCAGGTTGACGAGGCGCACGCCGGCCCCGTTGTTGTTGCCGCCGACGAGCGCGGGCGTGGACTTGACGGGCGACGTCACCGTGGCAGGGATCTTGGCCGCGGTGCGCAGCAGTCGGCTGAACGCGGTGGCCCTCACCTTGACCGGCTTGCTCGCGTCCAGCAGAATCCGCTCCGCCATGAGCATGATGTCGCGCAGCACGATAATCCCGTCGTAGGCCGCCTCGAGCTGCTTGACGTTGGCCTTGATGCCGGCCTTGAGTTGGCCGGCCAGCTCGCTGCGGCGCTCGTTGTCGATCGCCGTGTTGTCCTGCAGGGCCTGGAGGGAGACGGCCTGGCGCTGCAGCAGCGTGGACGAGAGGCGGACGTAGATCTGGCTGAGCTGCTGGGCAGTGTACTTTTTGGGCTCGTTCCTGGACCGGAGCGACTTCTGGTAGTAGGTGATGCCCAGGCCCAGGTTGACGTGCTTCTTGCGCTGGTGCGAGATAAAGTCGTAGTGGGAGCACTGGCTGCAGAAAAAGTACTTGCACTCGGTGCAGTAGCAGTACGCTGCGCGGTGGGCCTCGTCCCGCATGCACACCACGTCGATCCCAACGGGGCGCACTTCGGATGGAGGGCACGTGTGAGGGTTGGGCTCGTCAAAGGAGTAGGTCTTGTCGCAGGTCGAGCAGTGGAAACCAATAGCCTCGACTACAGGCGTCGTTTCATCTTGCTGCACGTCTGAGGTTGTTACAGCCGCGGACGGCAGCAGAACCTGCTCGCGGGTGAACCGCGTGCCACAGGTGATGTCGCCGTTGGCGCTGTCGCCGGCCACCGCGCCCGGGCAACTCACCTCCTCGTCCTCCGCAAGGGCGCACTCGATGCACAGCACGTGGCAGCACGGCAGCAGGGCCATCTCGCTGGCGTCCTCGAGCTCGATGCCGCACGCAACGCATGTCGTTGGGCCCTGGTGGAACTCGGCAAAGGCGTCGCCGTCGTCCTCGACCGTGATCACGTCGGCGGCACCGATACCGTCATACGCTAGGTAGTTGTTTCTTTATTTTAAAAAAAACAAAAAGAAATTAATGTGGCTTCGTACTGTCGAGACTAAACTTGATCGACTTGGGGTCCTTGATGTAGCGACGCAACACGTTCATTGCTACCGACGAGCTCTTTTCGGCTGCTCCGGTGACCGTCATGCCCTTTGGAGCCCCTTATTTTTATTTTTATTTAAAAAGAAACAATGATTATTTCCATTTTTTTTTCATACTGGTGGCCTTGATGTTGATGTTGGCACCGGCCACCAGGAGCTGCTTGAGCATCGCAATCTTGCCTCGCTTGGCGGCGACATGGGCGGCAGTCCAGCCGTCTGTACGGTTTGCGGGCATTTTTAACGAAATCATCGCCAATAGTTTGTTGTACTGCGGTCAACTCGATTCACGTCGGCTTGGCTGTTGAGGAGGGCAGCGACATAGTATGGATCAGCATACTGCACAGCCAGGCACAAGGGGACCCTCCCTTGAGGAGAAAAAGAGAATTAGTATAAAATAATTATTTTTTTCCCTGAATATTACCGCCATGGCCGTTCGGGTTGGCGCCGTTTGCGAGCAAAAGGTTGACGATGTACAGATGCTTCATCACAATGGCAAACTCCAGTGGAGAGTAGTCGTCGGTCGAGTCTGCTATCGTGCGAACAAGCGTCTTTGTAAGAGCAGTCAGGGAGACGTGTGCTTGTTGAAGAAGCAGCTTGACACACTGGATGCTGCCCACACCGGCAGCAATATGGAGCGGCGTTATTCCGTTGTGGTCGGCCTTGGTAGCGTCACCTTTCAGCTGGATCATGTGCTCTAAAATGGACGAGTCCATTTGCGACGCCGCAATGTGCATGGGGCTGTCCACCAAATTGGCGTCGGAACCTAGAGCAGCAAAGTAAACCAAAGCAATTCTCTACAATTTCGGGGTTACAGAGGGTGACGTGGGAAGCGCTCTCGTGCACGACGTTGAGAATGGTTGGGTCGGACAGGGCCTTGACCAAAATGTGCTCGAGGATGACTGCTTGGCACTCTGGATGCCTGTGAGCGGCCAAAAGGGCGCTGAAGCTGTTTTTGTTGGCGAGGGCGTAGACAATGGCGTCCTTGGCCAGCAGGGCCTTTACGACAGGCACCAGGCCGGCGCTTGATGCCGACATGATCGGCGCGTTTAGAACTAATTTTTTATTTTTTATTTATTTTTTGAATAAAAACTCGGGAAGGCCGTGACTTGATTTTTCTCACCTCCATTGGGTCCACTGGATTGGAACTCCGCTCCCGCCTCAATCAGCGTGATGGCCTTGTCGACCTTGCGGCCCCGGATGGTCCGAACAAGTACTTCATAGCCCTTGTCACTGAGTGTTCCCAGCACGCCCTCCTTCAGCAGCTGCGCGAGCTCCTCGCCGCTCTTGCGGTCGAGCTCGTCAGTGAGCTGGTCATTGCGGCTCTTGTCTGCGAATGTGAGCACCACCGGCAGATTGGTCTTTTTCGCTACAGTCACAACGGGCCGCGTGCTGCGATACGTGTTTGTCGCCATGTGGACGTACAAAACGGTCCGATCTGGCAGGCCGCGTTCGGCCCATCCCTCCGGCATCGGCCCTTCCGGTTGTCCTTTCTTGGGGGCCTGCACGGCCAAAAGGGGCCACTCGGCGTAGTTTGGTGGGGTCCAACGCGTGGCGCGGGTCTCGTGGTTCACATAGTAGATGCGGCCGGCGGGGGTCCAGTCGGCCTCCCAGCCCTCGGTCGGACGGCAGCCCGCCTGCTGCCGGCCAGCGGTGTCGGCGCCGCTCGGTTCGACGCTGGGCTCGACGCCGATTGGCTGAGCGCCGTCGTCCAATCGGAGTCGCGACGTCATCGAAAATGCGTGTTTTTTTTTTGGTTGTTCTGGCTCGTCACGTCACGGCCTGTGTGCTTGTGCGTGCTGTGCCAATGTGTTTGTGGTCTAGTGTGCCTTGTCCAGTGCGAGAGACGGCGAAAAAACGCAGGGAAAAAAAAGTTCTTTTTATAGCAATCCTGTGATCTTTCGGCCCGGGCTTGCGGGGATAAAAAAAAGAATAAGTCTCCTTGGGTGCGGGTCTTCCGGGTTGGCATGCGTGTTTGCCTGTGTGTGTATATGGTCATGTGCTCGCCCTTTCTCGGTGTTTTTATTTTGATCGTGCGCATTTTTTCTTTGCTTTCATGCATACTTTCGCTGTGTTTTTTTTTTTAGCGTGGTGTCCGTGACTAAAACACCATTCGGCGCAGAAGCACAGGGAACTACACGGCACGTCAACACAGCACCGCAAGCAACCATGAACTTTCTTGGCCTGTACGTCCCTTTTATTTTTTTCCTCTCGCGCCCATTTTAACATCCCCCCGTTCAAAAGGAACCGCAACAAGACGTTCAAGCCGCAAAAGAACATTAGCGAGGGCACCAAGCAGTACCAGGTAACGCCGCCGTGCCCTGCCCTGTGTGCGAGCTGATCCCCCCCCTTTCATTTCGTGCAGCTCAAAAAGTATGCAGAGGCCACTTTGGGAAGCGGCAACCTGCGCGACGCCGTCGTACTGCCCGAGGGCGAGGACCTGAACGAGTGGCTCGCCGTCAACAGTACCGTTTCGCTGACGTGCACCCATGCTGGCTGTTGACTGACTGTGTTGCTCCCGTTTTGCAGCGGTGGACTTTTTCAACCAGATCAACATGCTTTACGGTACCATCACCGAGTTCTGCACACCGACCGAGTGCAAGGTCATGTCGGCAGGGCCACGGTAAACCCGCATCTCTGTGCATTGGCTGACAAACAGTCCCCGCGTCATCATGCAGCTTTGAGTACCAATGGCAGGACGGCGTCCAGTTCAAGAAGCCCACTCGTGTGTCTGCACCCGAGTACGTCGACTTTTTGATGACATGGATTCAGACGCAGCTGGACGACGAGACCATCTTCCCGTCCAAGATCGGTATGCTCGTTTGTGTTTTGGGTGTTGGGTGGGCTCAAACCGTTTTCTTTTCCAGGTGTCCCATTCCCCAAAACATTCCAGTCCATTGTCAAAAACATCTTTAAGCGACTCTTCCGTGTGTACGCCCACATCTACCACTCGCACTTCCCCAAGATTGTCTCCCTCGGCGAGGAGGCCCACTTGAACACGTCCTTCAAGGTACGAAAGAGACACCCAACAAGTGCGTCTGAAACTAACTTTTGCCGCAGCACTTTATTTTCTTTGTACAAGAGTTCAAGTTGATCGACCCCAAGGAGCTGGCACCGCTCCAAGAGCTGATCGACTCCCTCACAGGCGAAAAGTAAAAAGCACCATCGCCTTTTGTTTCTTCGTTCTTTTCCCTATCAAACGCATAATGTAATTATCGTAATTTGTTTCCTTTTTTTTTTTTTCCCCCTCCTCCTCGTC
>Ga0302226_10002674_pt1 | contig 12540 bp, 10 predicted proteins | sample II_Palsa_E3_3_FD_193524 | JGI IMG/M metagenome (GOLD analysis project Ga0302226, IMG submission 193524) | Peat permafrost microbial communities from Stordalen Mire near Abisko, Sweden - II_Palsa_E3_3 | ecosystem: Environmental > Terrestrial > Soil > Palsa > Peat permafrost | place: Sweden...
ACGTCTACCGTCACCGACAAACCGGGAACCAGCAATTTCCGCGTATTCGCATCGGCATCGATGCGGATGCGCACCGGTACACGCTGCACGATCTTGGTGAAATTGCCGGTCGCGTTTTCAGGTGGCAGCAACGCAAACTGCGAACCGGTGCCCGGCGCGAAGCTGTCGACCACACCGTGCAGATCGGCGCCCGCCAACGCATCCACATGCAGACTCGCACGTTGACCTGCGCGCATCCGGCCGACTTGGGTCTCCTTGAAGTTGGCCGTGAGATAAATGCTCTGCACCGGCACGACGGTCATCATCCGCGTACCGGGTTGCGCGTACTGCCCCACGCGTACCGTGCGGTCACCGATGCGACCGGCCAGCGAACTGCGAATCAAGGTGTCTTGCATATCGAGCTGCGCCTGACGCGCCGATGCCTGCGCCACTTCCAGTTGCGCCTGCGCTTGCATGAGCTGAGCGTTGAGATCAGCCATTCGCGCTTGCGCCTGATCAAGCGCCGCAGCGTCGGCGGTCAGCGTTGCGCGCGCCTGATCACGGTTGGTGGTCAACACCGATAGCTGATCGCCGCTTTCGGCACCGGTTGTCGCCAGCGGTCCGTAGCGACGCACTTCGTCTTCGGCATGGCGGCTGTTGACCACTGCAACTTGTTGTTGCGCCTTTGCCTGTTCGATAGCAGCACGCTGCTGCGGAACGCCAGCCTGCGCGCGCAGGATATCCGCCTTGCGCGCATCGATCGTGGCCTGGGCTTGATCCAGCGCGGCCTGATATTGGCGACTATCGAGCCTCACCAATGGATCGCCGACCTTTACCGGAAGGTTGTCGCCGACGTAGACGTCGGTGACATAGCCACTGACCTTCGGGGCGACAGTGACGCTGTCGGCCTGCAGGTAGGCATCGTCCGTGCTCTGGATAAAGCGGCCCACCAGCCACCAGTAAGCGAGGGCCAACACCGCCGCGAGGGCCAACACGACGCCGGCTGGCATGAGGAAGCGGCGTATTTTCGACGGGCGCGCGAGCGGAGCAGCACCTTTCGAGGCATCGGCGTCCGATGCAGATCCAGTCGTAGTGGGCATGGGGAGTCGTCCAAAAGTATTCCAAGTGGAATATTTATTCCGATTGGAATACTTTTGTCAAATGTTATTGTTGGAGCGCCAGCAGGAGAAAACTCGCATGAGAGCCAGCGCATGAGTCCAACCAAGCGTCCCCGTCGCCCCACGGCGGGCGGTTACGCACGTGGCGACGAAACGCGCCAGCGAATCATCGCCGCGGCTATCAAGCTGTTCGGCGAGCATGGTTTCGCCGGTGCTTCGACACGCGACATCGCCGCCGCCGCCGGGGTCAACGCGCCGGCACTGCAGTACTACTTCGAAAACAAGGAAGGCGTGTATCAGGCGTGCGCCGAATACATCACGAACGATCTCAGGGACCGCTTCGCGCCAGCCATGCGGCAAGCCAATGACATATTGAAGGGTAATGGCAACATGGATGCCCTGATCGATGCGTTCATCGGTATCCAGGCAGTGACCCTGGACAGCGTGCTTTTGCAACCGCATGTGTCGAAAAGACGACTCTTCGTTGCTCGAGAGCTCGCCGACGAAGAAGCCAATGTCGCTTCCAAACTGCTCCATCGACGATTGAAGCAGCCACTGAACAAGGTGACCCTGGCCTTGCTTTCGCGCATTACGGGCGCCAGCGTCAACGACTCCGTCACACGCATCCGGATGCTCACGCTCAAAGGCCAGATCATGCCGTTCTACCATCCTCCAGGGGCTTGCCTCGATCTGCTCGGATGGAAGGAGATCGACACGGCCAAGGGCGCATTGCTGAAAGCGACCGTACTGGAACAGACACGCACCTTGCTCAATAGCTGGCGCGTTGTATCGACAACGAACCATACAAAATAGCAGCGTCCGTTTTCGACAATAGCCGACATCAAACTTGCCCATAAATTGCTCAAGAAGGCTGGAGCCGCGAGAACCTGCAAGTTCGCCCCTCTATACAAATCAAAATCCATTTGCGTTAGAGAGCGCTAGATACTGCAAACTACATATAGATTTTGCATTGTCGACAGGGGATACAAGACATGGCATCACGTACGCGTTGGCTTGTTATTGCTGGCATATTTTTGATATCTGTTGCGGCCTGCTTGTCGTTATGGCCCTGGGGCGAGACTCGATCATCTGCCGATACAATTGCAACTGCGCATCCAGCAGTCAAACGGCTTACGCCACCAGAAACAGTAAACGCGCCTCCCTTTGATGATGATCAGCTCAATCAATTCCTGACTGCCGCCAGGCAGGCAGAGGCGATTTCCGACCAGCTACAAAGGTGCCTTCACTATCCTGATCCGCCGGGGCTTGCCTGGTCAAAGACAGTAACCTCTGCCTACTGCCACTATCAATTCGATCCGTGGGTGACACCGTATGAAGCACGGGATCTCATTCAAACCGGACATGCGGCGGAACTGGATAGGCGCCTTGCCGATGCGATGCACGCACAGTCGTCGCAGCCCGGAATGCAGGGAGCTCTGGATCGTACGTTCAACATAGATTTCAGGAATGGATCCGAAGAAACCCGCGCGCTCATGGATGCCTGGAAGCGCCAAATGCCTATGAGTCCTTTCGCATTGGCTGCCAGTGGCACGGCATACGTGCAAATGGCTCAGCAGATTCGCGGCTCCGAGTACGCTGCGAAGACGCCGCAGAGTTCCTTCGAATCGATGAGCCGCTTACTTGAAAGTGGGCGCACGGACCTCGACCAGGCAGTCAAGCTTGATCCGCATATGACTCCCGCCTACACAGCGATGATTTACGCGGGCACATTGGAAAGTGATGGTCCCTACCTGATGAGCGCGGCCAAACGTGGCCTCGCGGTAGATCCAGCTAATTACACAATTTATGCGCGCTTGGTCTGGATGGCGCAGCCCAAATGGGGCGGCTCTGTGGGAGAAATGCAGCGAATCATTGCTAGCGCCCAGCATCACGTCAGCGAAAACCCTTTGCTGAAGTTGCTTGTATCAGAGAGCAGTGGCGGCGAAGCCTATGTCGAGAATTGTCCTTGCAACCCTGTCACAGAGTTCAACCTCTACCGACAAGTATTTGCCGAGACGGCGCCGGTCGGTATGCTGATGAGCGCTGGTTGGGCGGCCAAGAATCGCAATTCTCCCGTCCTGTCGGTCATTTATCGCTCGCAATTGCTTCGTTTCGATCCAAGCCAGATCGATCAACGCGAAAGCCGTGCATTTGACCTGCCAGCGTTAGGTTATTCGGACTGGGCGGTTGCCGAAGGCAACGCACTGATTAAACTGGCTCCGCAAGATGAAAATGCATTCGATGCGCGCGGCCTGGCCTATGAGTCAACTGGAAATTTTAATGGTGCCATCGAGGACTATGAGCAAGCATTACGCATGAATCCGTCGGACTCGTGGACTTTGATCGAGCTCGGAAATATCTACGTCAATTCGAGTCATGATTGGGATAAAGGCTGGGCAGTGGCCAATCGGCTGATTCAGATGAGCCCTGACAATCCTCAGGGTTGGCTGCTTCGGGCGAGCATTCAGAAAGATCAGCCACGCGACGGACTAGATCAAACAATTTCTGATTTTGTCGCGCGATTCGGCAACGACCCGGCCCAGCGAGGTCCCGTTGCAGAGATGCGTGCGATGCAAAAGGACGTACATTCGTAATGTCCGCCGCCGAAAGCGGACGGTAATCCACGTTCTTCGAAGTATCGAGACAGCGCAATTTGTAAAAGAATCGCGGACAGAAGCACAGCGCCAATCCTTTAGCGCAGAATCAGCTTTTATGGCGGAACTCTCTTCCGATGGGGCTAATGATGATCAGGGCTTGGCTGACGTGCCTGGTGCTTCTTTGTTCAATAGTTCCACTCAGCACACTGGCTGCCGACTCTCCGACTGAAGCCATCGTTGCGCGATCAGACATAGCCATTTATCAGCCAAATATTCTTCCCTCCCAAGCCGTTGGTCTCGGCAATGGGAGGCTGGGCGCAGCGTTCTGGGCGAAGGACGGCCTGACCGTACAGCTCAATCGGGCGGACACACTGCCGTACCGGCGATCATCTGGTCAGGTGAGCTTTCCCGATCTGCAACGACTCACCAGCGACAGAAGCTTTCGCGGCCGGGTGAATCTATACGACGGTGCGTTGGAAGAAAATGGTGGCGGCGTATCGCTACGCACATGGGTCGATCATTCGGCGGATCGGGTCATCGTCGACGTGCGCGGGCTGCCTCCCTCGTCTTTGCAACACATCCGCCTGCATCTGTGGGAGCCAAGAAATCCGATCGCTTCGACGCAGGGCGACATGGCTGTGCTGGCAGAGACATGGCTCGATGCCAAACTACCGGGCGCCTCGAATCGGCGTTTTGGTTCGGTCGCTGCCATTGAGGTCGCTAACGGGCGCGATTCAACGGCGAACGTCATCGACTCACGCACGGTTGAAGTCACAGCTCGCCCAACGATAGACGGCGCTTTGCGAGTCATCATTGCCGCACCCGCCTTTGATGAGCATCGAGCGTCCGCCGATGTCGTGCACGACGCACTCGGAGTACCCATTGATGCAAGCAGTACAACCGTTTGGTGGCACACTTTCTGGTCACATGCGCTGCTGATCCGGGCCGAATCCAGAGACGGCACGGCGCGCTATGCAGAAACCATGCGCATGCTTTATTTGTTTGCATCAGCCGCACATAACGGCGACAGCATTCCCGGATCACAGGCAGGTATAGCTGATCTGTTTTCTTCTGCCAAAGACGATCATTTTTGGGACCCTGCTGCGTTCTGGTTCTGGAATCTGCGCATGCAAGTCGGCGCCAACCTGGCAGCGGGCGTCCCGCAACTCAATGCACCGGTATTCGCGCTGTATCGCAACAACCTGGATGCTATCCATCGCTGGACACTGGAACACATGGGCGGCCGTCCCGGCATATGTGTTCCGGAAACGATGCGATTCAATGGAAAGGGCGTGGAATACGAGAGCGATGGCTTGCGGCCATTCCCCATCACCACACATAGCTGCGATCTCAGTTGGTCCGCCAGTTCGAATGCGCGCACGCTATCGAGTGGTGCGGAGATCGGCCTTTGGGTATGGCGAACCTATTTGCAGACACGTGACCTGGCGTTTCTGCATGCAAACTATCCGCTGATGGCAGAGTCTGCGCGGTTTCTGCTCAGCTATCAGAAAGACGGTAAAGATGAGCAACTGCACACCTCACCATCGAACGCCCATGAAACGCAGATGGACGTCACCGATCCAACCACCGATCTGGCAGCCATCCATGCGCTTTACCCGGCTACGATTGCCGCAGCGCAGCTGCTACAACGAGATGCTGATCTCTCGGCGCAACTGAAGACTGCGTTGCAGAAAACACCTCCGCTACCTCTGGTAGGTGCATCTATCGTCGCCTCACCTTCCGCCGACGCGTTGCCCGCAGACAAGGTGATCGCCGCCAGTTATGAACCGACTGTGCCGTACAGCAATGGCGAAAATATCGGTCTGGAACCGGTATGGCCGTACGACCTGATCGGCATCGACAGCCCGCTGTTCAAGCTCGCACAACGTACTTATGCGCTACGCCCGTTTGTCCACGCCGCGGACTGGAGTCTGGATCCCATTCAAGCCGCGCGCCTTGGGCTGGGGACCGAAGTAGCCGACGCGATTTTCCAATTGGTGCAGCTATATCAGGTTTTTCCGAACGGCATGTCGGCCCTGGTACCCGGTGCGCCCGACGAGTTCTATATCGAGCAGTCCGGGGTGGTCGCACTCACCCTGTCAGAAGTGCTGGCCATACGGGACAACGACGGACTGATACGCGTGGGACCGGCGATACCGCCTGGGTGGACGATCGCCGGATCGACGGCACTGCAAGGCGGTGCCATCGTTGATGTGCAGGCAATTGATGGCCAGGTAACAGCTTTCAGCCTGCGTGCCGGAGAGGACTCAACGCTGCATTTCCTGACGCCGTGGGAGGGACGTAAGCTGCAGATATTTGATAACGGCAAACCGGACAAGATCATCGATGGTGGCCGATTCACTCTCGCTGCTGCCGCTGGGCACGACTATCGTTTTGAGCTGGTCGGAAGCCATGTAAAACCCGCCTTCCATGGCGAACTGTCTGCCACTGTCAAAATACTCGGTCGGGCAAGCATCGGCTTGGGTCCACCCTGTTGCGCACCGCCCGCGGGGTACGACGGCTCATCCGATCAATGAGGTGAGACTCAACGCAAGTGTCGTGAATGTTTTGCGCCGGTCCAAGGCCGCGGCCCAGAGGGCGGAAACGCTGGTTCCGGAAAAACACCCGCCAGCCGCATCCTGCATGGAGTGATGCAAGACGTAGGCTTAAGCTGCCGCGTAGCGTTCCAGCCAATGCGCGTAAGGCGCCGGCAGCGTCCATGACGGACGTTCGATACCCAATGCGCGCGCGGCCTGGTACGGCCAGTGAGGATCGGCCAGATGCGCGCGGCCAACCATGACGAGATCGAGCTGACCGTCCTGAAGGACACGCTCGGCAAGTTCGGGTGTGCCGATGCCCCATGCCGAAGAAACAGGAAGATTCGCTTCACGACGAATCCGCTCTGCGATCGGCGCAAGGAACGCAGGTGCCCAGGGAATATTGGCCGAGGGTGTGGAGAAGCCGACACTGACACTGAGCATGTCCAGCCCACCCTGCTTGAAGCCTTTCGCCAGCTCGATGGATTCAGCCAGCGTCTCGTCGTCCCGTCCGTCGTACTCGATCACGCCAAAGCGGGCCGTGAGCGGCAGATGTCCAGGCCATACTTCCCTCACCGCAGCCAGCGTTTCAAGCAGAAAGCGGCTGCGATTTTCCAGGCTGCCACCATAAATGTCATCGCGCTGGTTGGAGTGCACGGAGAAGAAGCTTTGGCCCAGGTAGCCATGCGCGAAATGCAGCTCCAGCCATTCGAAGCCGGCATCGCGGGCACGCTTGGCTGCCGCGACGAAATCTGCACGTACGCGTGCAATGTCTTGCAGCGTCATGGCCTTTGGAACCTTCGGCAAATTGCCACCGAAGGCAATCGCCGAAGGCGCGATAGTCTCCCAGCCGCGCGGATCGTCAGCAACGATATGATCGTCGCCCTCCCAAGGCCGATTCGCGCTGGCTTTGCGGCCGGCGTGAGCGATCTGGATGCCAGGCACGGCACCGGCAGCCTTGATCGCCTCGACGACCGGTACAAACGCTCGCGCCTGCTCGTCGGTCCAGATGCCTGTGCATCCAGGGGTAATACGCCCCTCCGGTGAAACTGCTGTTGCTTCCACGATCACCAGACCGGCGCCGCCGCGCGCCAGCCCCGTCAGGTGCGCGCGATGCCAGTCGTTGATCAACCCGTCTTCGGCCGAGTATTGGCACATGGGCGGCACGGCAATGCGATTGCGCAAGGTGACGTCCTTGAGCTTGAACGGTTCGAACAATGAAGGCATCTGGAGGCTCCGAAAGTAATCTACGAATGTTCGATAATAGTCGAACTATCGAGTAATGGTCAAAAGCCGTACCATTTACCTTATGCGTCCGTACAAACACCCTACTGCTGACCAGTTCACGCTTGAGCGGATTTTTCACGCGCTCAGCGATCCCGCCCGACTGGAGATCGTTCGGCATCTGGCGCGCGTGGAAGCAGCCACCTGTGGGGAATTGGACGGGGGCCGCCCCAAGTCGAGCATGTCTCACCACTTCCGTATCCTGCGCGACGCAGGGCTGGTGCACACGCGCGCGGCCGGCGCTATCCACCAGAACACACTACGTCTTGCGGACCTGAATACCCGTTTTCCAGGATTGTTGAAAGCGATCCTCGCGCAGGCCCCCGAAAGCGGAATGGTTACCGCTGAGCGAAAACACAGTCTCTGATTCAGATGGCCGACGGAAGTGTGTTTAAGCGCACGCTGTTGTGCGAGCCTCAGAGAACAGGACTGTCGACGGCGTTGACTATCAGGCCGGCCAGGTCTTCGATGGCCATGTCGCCGCGAGTTGACGAACGAACGAGATGCAGCGGCGCCGCATTTAGTTTTGGAAGGCCGAACTGGCCGTCGAGACAAGCAACGCCGTCAGGGATATGGATCGCCGTGCGAGCCACCAAGCCGAGTCCCGCTTTCGCCGCGGCCCAGAGAGCAGAGACACTGGTACCGGACAAAACGATCCGCCAGCTACATCCGGCACGGTCAAGCGCATCAATGGCGCTCTGGCGAAACATACAAGGCTGCTCAAGCACGAGTAGCGGAAGCGGTTCGCGCTCGGGAAACTCCCATGTCGCGTTCGCGTACCAGTACACAGGAAGCGTGGCGATCAATTGACTGCTCAGTCCGCCGTCATCGCCGAAGGTCAGAGCGAGGTCCAACGCGCCGTTTCGCAGAAGTTGCAGGAGGCGGTCGCTCTGCCCGACAAGAATATCGAGCTGCACCTTGGGATGTGCCGACGTGAACAGCGCGAGCGTTTGCGGCAGCCAGCTGTCCGCAAAGTCCTGCGGAACGCCAAGGCGAACTTTCCCGTGCAGCCCGGTACCACGGACTGTCAAAACGGCCTCGTCATTGAGTTCCAGCATCCGTCGCGCAAAGCCAAGCAGCTGTTCGCCCGACTCCGTTAGCTCCTGGCGTCGGCCGTTTTTTCGAAACAGCGGCTTCCCCAATCGTTCCTCCAGCGCACGCATCTGAATACTGACGGCGGATGGCGATCGATGGAGAAGCTCTGCGGCGCGGCCGAAACCGTCAAGGTCAACCGCTGCAACGAGCGTGCGCAGGGCGGCCAGATCAAGAATCATCGTTTAGCAAACCTCATCAATGACTTTAAAACCGCTCACTTTTATGGCGCAGCGGAACTGCACAGACTAGACCCTAGTTCAGCGGTCACGGAAGCCATTATGTTGCTAATGCAGTACCGATTCGATTTGGACAATGATCACGATATGGCCGCTCTGCGTGAGCGAATTGCGGTGATCGGCTCCGGCTTCAATTCGCTCGACGGCCTAGTGCAAAAGGCTTTCCTCGTATCAAGTGTCACGCAAGGACGCCCCAATCGATACTCGCCGTTCTATGTCTGGCAGAACGACGAAGCCATGCGTGCCTTCCTGCTCTCGGATGCATTCGCCCGCGTCTGTGCCAAGTATGGTCGCCCTGAGGTACCCACATGGATCGCCATCCATTCCAAAATGGGCGACCCATCCAAGCTACCGCAACACGCCACCCAGGAGTTCATATCGGTAGATCCGTCCACCGATCTCATGACGCTCATTTTGGATGAGCGTGTCAGGGCAGATGCCGCAGGACATGAGGCGGCTTTGCACTCGATCCATATCGGACTCGATACGACGACATGGCAACTGATCCGCACCTGCTTTTGGCATCAATCTCCCGACACCAAACCGGACGTGGACACCTACGACGTGGAATACCTCGCCTTCCCCCGCAACGAGTGCCGCAACCCATGAAACCAATCCCTGCCTATCTCAGCATCCTGGCAATCAGTCTGATCGGAGCGAACCTGACCGTGGCGTCTTCTCCCGTGCCCGTCAGTTCAACCGACAATGCCGACCGGCAGGCGATCGAGGCATTGCTGGGGAACTACACCCGCTGTTTGACGGAGCGCGACGAGGCCGGTTTCCGGGCCCTACTTCTCGACGAGGAGATTCCATTTACCTCAGTGCAAGAGTCGACAGCTCCAGAGAAATCAGCAGACCTTCGTCATTACGAAAACTTTCGCCAGGCCGTCTTTGGCGGTAGTCAGCGGTATCGGCAAACGTTCTATAACGTCCGCATCGACCAGCATGGCCCGCTGGCCCAGGTCTCGCTCAACTTCCTGACTGAGCCGGTTACCCGTGATGGCAAGTCGTCGAAGTCTTTGCCTGGATGGAAAGTGCTGCAACTCCTGAAGATTGGCGATCGCTGGAAAATCGCCAGCGAGCTCTACACGTTCGAGGGTTAGCCGGCAAATGCCCTACAACGGCGCCAGCCAGTCACCTCGACTGGGCAACACCGTATTGCCAGGACCAAGCTGTGCTTGACTGCTGAATCTTGCATTGGCAAGTTGGGATGCACGAACGCGAACCTGGACATCTCAGTTGTCCTGCGTAGCCCAGTCCGCGTTCGACGAGCAGCTATCGAGAAGCAGCCACTATGACTTCCGCCGATACGTCCCCGTCAGCACCGGCTCCCAGTTGACGCCACCATCGAATGAGCTTTCCAGTGTCAGCTCATAGCTGCCATCTTCATGCAGCGCATAAATGTGCCGTGTCTGCCCGCGCAGCGAACTGCGCAGAAAGGACAACCGGTGGCCATCCCATTGCCCAGGCGCCGGCTCGGTCGGAACGAAGCCATAACTGTCGAACCAATACAAACTGTATTGATCGTGCGCCTGGCCCGCCACGAAAACCGCGTGCGCTGCCAGCGACGGTTTCCCTTCGCGTTCCTCGCGATAATCTTGTACCAACACGTTGCCACCCAGCACCAAGCGGGATTCCACCGCGCTGGCCGCCACCCCACCTGGACCCCAGCGCGTCTGCGCAATCTGTTCCTCGCCCGTCCATTCGCCGGCGAGTGCCTGCAAGACCTCTGACACCATTCTTCCTCCTTCAGCGATGCTTCGGACATCAGATGTGCCGAAGCGACAGGCTTACACCATTGCGGTCAAAACCACGCCTCTATTCGATCAGGCAGCGATCGCGGGACAAATCAAGTAAGCCATTAAACCGCGAGTAATCAAACGTCCGAAGCCACCTTCAACAACAGCTTGCCCTTGTGGCTGCCGTCAAACAGTCGGTTGAGTACGACCGGCGCGTTCTCCAGACCATCGGCGACGGTTTCCTCAGCTTTGAGTTTGCCTTCGCGAATCCAGCCAGCAAGCGCATGGACGGCTTCCTTGGTTTTCGTGTAATCGAGAATCAGGAAACCTCGGACGATCAAGCGCTTCATCACGATCACGCCGAAATTGTCGCCGGGGCGACCGTCACTGTTATAGCCGGAGATCAGGCCGCACAGGGCCACGCGACCACCGATAACCATGCGTGACAACACGCTGGCCATGATCTCGCCACCCACGTTTTCGAAGTTGACGTGGATACCGTCAGGCGTGGCTTCTTTCAGCACCTGCTTCCAGCCCTCGGCCTTGTAGTCGACGGCGGCATCGAAGCCAAGCTCATCGACCAGATAACGGCATTTGTCCGCGCCACCGGCGATGCCGACCACACGTGCGCCCATGATCTTGCCGATCTGCCCGGCGATGGAACCGACGGAACCCGCCGCTGCCGACACGACCATCGTTTCGCCGGCCTGCACCGGCGCGATATCGGTCATGCCGTAATACGCGGTCACGCCGCTCATACCGCAGGCACCAAGCAGGGTCGGCAGCGGAATACCCGGGTCGGCAGGCAGGCGCACATAGCCCTTGGCGCTGTCATGGAAGACCAGAAAATCCTGCCAGCCGGTGATGCCTTGCACCAGATCGCCCTCGCTGTAGTGCGAGGAACGCGACTTCACTACGCGGCCGATGCCAAGCCCGCGCATCACTTCGCCAATGGCCACCGGCGGCATGTACTGCGGGATATCACGCATCCACACGCGGTTGGTCGGGTCCATCGAGATGTACAGCACACGGACCTGTACCTCGCCGTCTTTCAGCTCGTCGAGCGACTGCTCGACCAGGTCGAAATTTTCGCGCTGCACGAGTCCCTCGGGGCGGGTTTTCAGGCGGAGCTGGCGGTTCATCGTGGACATGGGGATTACCTGTGTGGTGAATGGAGTAAACGCGGTGCGCTATTCAAACCGCTGAGGCACCACCGTCGATGCGGAACTCGGCGGCAGTGATATAGCGGCTTTCGTTGGAGGCGAGATACAGCACGGCATAGGCAACATCATCGACTTCGCCGAGCCGGCGCAAAGGCACGCCACGGGTGAGTTTCTTGATCGCTTCTTCCTCGCCAAGCTGCTCGAAGAACGGCTCGACGATGCCGGTACGGATAAACGATGGATGGATCGAGTTGCAGCGCACGTCCATCTTCTGGCGCGCACAGTCGAGCGCCACCGACTTGCTCAGCGATGCCACCGCCGCCTTGGATGCGTTGTAGACGGTGTAGTCGGGATCGATCTTGTACGCCGCCATCGATGAGATATTGATGATCGAGCCGGGCTGATGCTGGCGTAGCAGCGGCAGCGCGTACTTGCAGCCGAGGTAGACGGCATCGACATTGACGCCCATCACCCGATGCCACTCTTTCGGCTGCAGCGCTTCCACACCGCCGATCGCGCCGATACCGGCGTTATTGACCAGCACCGAGATACCGTCCATCGCTGAGTCAGCCTCCGCCAGTGCGCTTTGCCAGCGCTCTTCGTCGCGTACGTTCTGCGCAGCGGACCATGCCACGGTCTTGCCGTGCTCGGCATTGATGGCAGTCGCGACGGCGTACACCGCTTCCTCGTTGATATCGGTGAGAAAGACCTTGGCGCCGTGTCGTGCCAACAGGTGCGCCATCGCCGCACCAAGACCACCGGCTGCACCGGTGATAAAAGCCTTTTTCCCGG
>Ga0302226_10002679_pt1 | contig 12524 bp, 20 predicted proteins | sample II_Palsa_E3_3_FD_193524 | JGI IMG/M metagenome (GOLD analysis project Ga0302226, IMG submission 193524) | Peat permafrost microbial communities from Stordalen Mire near Abisko, Sweden - II_Palsa_E3_3 | ecosystem: Environmental > Terrestrial > Soil > Palsa > Peat permafrost | place: Sweden...
CCCCCAAAAAAAAAAAAAAATATAATTTTTTTTTTTAAAAACAGGAGACGACGCTCTATAGGAGCTAAGATGCCGCCATCAGCAGATGGAGAAGCGCATGGAGTCACCAACGCCGACGATCCATTTCCTACCGTGGACGACTTGTAAGACGGTTTCATAAAATCGATAGAATATCCCAGAGATGTGCTGCGTTCGAAATGATCTGATTCACACTTGTACAATTTTTAGAAAGAAAAGAATGCTCAGAGTAGTTTTTAATAATAATAATCAAGCAGCGGACGGCGATCGCTTCTGGTCGGCTTTCGTGCCAAGTCCAAGAGAATCTCGAATGGTGGTGAGGAAAGTGGTTTGAGATTTTGCAGCTGCTAGGGTTTGCTGTCGTTTTCGAGCTTGCTCCGCAAGTAAAGCGGCGTGCTTGATCTGGCTGTCGACAATGCGTAGCTCCAAGTCGATTGAGACATGTGGGAGACCCCTTCCGATTATAACGCTGTGTTCAAACTGGAGCATGAAAGGAAAAAAAAAATAATAAATAAAAAATAATAATGAAATGTAGTTCATACTTGGAGGTCGTTCAGTCGGAAAATGCTGCACCTGCGCTTGTCGATGGGAGATAGGGATTCTTTGCTCGTTATCCACGTAGTCTCGTTTTCCGACATCTTGCAGTCGACGGCCAGCTGTGAAAGTTTGGCGCGCAACTGTTCGACCTCTTCCCAAAAGTCTGGCGGCTGCAGATTCAGGATTCGCTGCAGACGGTCGCGGGCAAAATCGTACACGACTTGGTCAATCCTCGTCGCGTTCTTGAGCAGCAATCGCGACGGCAAATCGATATCCGAAGTCTTGCTACACTTGACGGGCATCTTGTCCCAACTACGTTTCCCGTCGCGGCACGCATCCAAAAGCTTTACGTACAAGACGTCGTCAACGTCCCAGTTGTAACGTCGCCTCATCAGCACGAGGGACTCCTCGATGAGCTCGGTGATGAGGAACATGTCAAAGAGTTTGTGCCCTTCCTTTAGGAAGTAGGCAAGATCTTGATCATTGTTGATGCCCTGTTTGACACCCGTTTAATGTGTTGACCAAAGTAACTTGTTGTTTTCGTACCATGTCACGGTGCATGTAATGCATACGACCAAGCAAGTTGACAGTCTTGTTGGTCAGCAGATCGTACAGGGGTGTCTTGGGTGCGTCCGGCTGCCAAAAGTAATAATACTCGGACAAAGAGCGCGCCATGGGATCGCGCAGGACGGTGATGTACTTGCCGAGGGGGACGTGACGACGAAAATGGTTGACAAATGTGCTTGTGTTGACGGGCGTAAAGTGGTGGTACAGCGATATATTGGCCGGCTGCTGCTCGACCGTCTTAACTTTGTAGTCTAGAGATTTATTTATTAATTTATCATTTAAAAAAAAAAAAGATGAACATACCAATGTAGTGGTAGCGGGGCATGAAAAATCGGAGATTGCGCTTGAGGCCATAGCGGTAGATGATCGAGGCGAGCGTCGTCGATCCCGTCTTGTGCGTCTTGATCAAAATGAGGTTGCTCTGAGCCTCGGTTCTGTTGAACTGGAAAAAATCCGCCAGGTCCTCATCTATGACTGGCTGCGCTTGCAATTCTGGCAGCATCTGCTGCTGCTGTTCCTGTTGCTGCTGTTGGTCCATTGGCTGTTGTTGGGCCACTGGCTGCTGTTCCTCTTGGGCGATTGCCCGTTGATGTGCCACAGGCTGCCCTCGCTCGTGCGGCTGCTCTTGTCGTTCCTGGCGAGGCTGAAGCTCCAACCCGTCAAGGTGACTTTGCTCTCGTTGCCGCTCCAGCACATCGTCCTGCGTTCCCTCAGGCTGCTCAGGCTGGACGGTGGGCCCCAGAGTGGGAGCCGCTATCCGCAACGTGTTGTCGTCGGTTGTGGGCAACTTTAGCTGGAAGGTTTTCTTGTGTGTGCTGAACGACTGGTGGTGAAAAAATATCGGGCGGCGCAGGCCGTCATCGTCGTCGCCAATGTCTTGTGCCTGCAGGTTTGTTTAGCTGAGTGATGGCGCGGGGGTGGTGGAAGAAGCAAACATACCCGGTACGCCACAAACACAAAAACGGAGACCAAAAAAAGACCGGCAAGAATGCGGCTGTACATTTTAGGCGCAAACAGCCGACACCCAAACATTGTCTGTCGCTTTGGCGGGCGCGAAGAGGCGGCGAGGCGTGCGTGCGGGTGTGAAATGAAAGTATGTAGGGGTGCCACCCTCACACACCAGCTCACCCTTTCCTATCAAGCGGAGTGAGAAGAGCAGTGAGAACTCCTCCTGAGAAGAGGCGTGGGGGAGAATGTCGTGCCCACCCGCCAATCGTTCAAACCTCGACCCATGAGTTGGAGATTTGGTCCTTGAGCACCGAAGCTTGGCTGCAGGCGAATCGCTCGCACCTGGCTCGATCCCGAAGGGGAGGGGGAGAAGACGCGTGCGTCCTCCCGTCAATCAACGACATTCATCATAGATCGCTGATAACAGTCGGCCGCCATTTTAAAACCGATCTACCCAGTGACCGTTACAAATGGCATCGCGCTCGAAAAAGCCAGCAGCAGCAGCTGCGCCTCAGACCGCTCCGGTCAGCAGCAAGACGGCAAAGGTAGCATCGTGTGCAAGCAGCCTGAATTTCTCAATTTGCGTTCCTTTGAGCAGGAGAACGTTCAGCCAACTGCGCAAGACGACGTTCCCGAGTTTGCGTCGCTGGACCAGGCCGTTAAGGCGTACGAAGCGCTCCTGCAAAGCCACCGGCAACTCCAGCAGATCCGCCAGACCGAGCCTGAGCGTCTGCTCAAGGACTTTATTCGCGCCGCTGAGCGTGAGCGAACTGGTAAAATGTCCTCGTTGTCCTTCTTACCAAACGCGAAAAAATCAACTCAGCCAGCACGGACGTGCAAAAGGCGCTCACGACACAATGCGAATCCCTGACGGCCCAGAGTGTGCAAACCAAGGCAGACCATAAAGCACTGGAGGCAAAACTGGCAGCTGCTAACGGCCAGGTGGCTGCAATGAAAGAGGAAATGGCCAAGCTTCAGGTGCTCGCAGACCAGGCGCAGGCGTCGGCGATGGATGAGATCAAGGCGCAGCTGGCCTTTTTCCAGCAGCTCACCGGCGTGACGTTTTCTGTGCACGATCTGCCTCCACCCAAAAAGTCGAACAAAGGCGCCGCCTACCCGGTGCGCCAGTTTGCGATCGACCACAAGGGCAACAACGGGCGTACGTTTTGCTTTTTCTTTGTCTTCCAAGCAGGTTTGCGAAAAAACGAATTGAACGTGATGCCGCAAATAGAGCTTGCATACAAGCTTGTGCAGCGGTCGGACGACATGTTTGACTACATCTTCACCAGCAAGAACCTGAACAAAGGGGTCGTCCTGCCAGACTACCTTGGAGAGGACATTGAGTTTGAAAAGGCGCAGCTCGCAGTGTTCTTTTGGCAAATACTCGACATCCTCTGCAAGGAGAACTAGGGCTATTTGTTCTCTCCCCGTCTCCCTCCCTAAATCAAACAATTGTGATGTCCTTATGTATGCGTGTTTCCAAGAGTACTTTTTCTTTTTCTTCTTCTTCTTTCCAAGACTGTCTACATTTACTGCTGCTCCAGCTTCAGGCGACGCGATCGGAAGGCATTTCCATCTCCTGCACTGCTTGACGATGCGTCATTGCTTGTGTCGTCGTCCTCGTCGTCGTTGCGAGTACGGCGTACGGCAGCGCGCGCGCCCGCTCCGGCTAGTAGTGTGCGATGCATTGTCACGGTAGGAGTCGCAACAATGTTGGCCGGAGGAAGGGGCGGTGGAGGGAAATGGGTTTGCGCAACAAGACGGAGCACTGCATCCACGTCGTACATGGGGCCAGAGTATGCTTGCGCGGGCGGCATCGTGTTTAGAAGATAGCCAATCGGGTCCAAGTTTGCATTTGCTTGAAACAAAAAACAAGCACACACAAACATAAATAAATAAATAAAAAAAAAAATAAAAAAATTTAATGGCACAGTTTATTATCATGTTTACCATACCATAAGGCGGCGGAGCAACGAGTGTCGACGGCTTGAATTTGTCTAGCTCTGGGCGGGCCAATGCCGCCCGAAGAGGTGTCGGGGTTATTGTGCCCTTTCGGACTGCCGGATATAGTGCAATTTTAGTTTAAATACCATAAATTGTGATCAGGTGCATACAAATGAAAGACGAGCCGCCAATCATCATCGGCGCAAGGGTCGCAGTGTCCTTGGCCTGAGGTAAGGTCAATGTGAGCGAGGTGGGCAAGGACGAAGCTATCCCGGCGGCAGCAGTCGCGACCGTTGATCCCATGTTACCGATGTTACTGCCGGCACCGTAAGAGGTCGACAGCGTCCCTGTTGCGCGGATCTCTGAACAGAATTTTTAATAAAAACAGCCAAAGTGAACACATGCAACCATAGAATTCGGCCGCCTGCGTCGAGCACGGCAGCAAGTCCTTGTAACGATAGCGGTCGATCAGGGCCTTCATCTTGCCGATCTCATCGCCAGTCTCGTACAATTCACGGATCCTCCCGTCCACACGCTTGAGACTATCGAGGTCGCCAAAGTTGATTTCAAAGTCAAGGAACCTGTTCCATACTTCCTGCAAATTGTGTGTAAGCGGCAAAAATAAACAGCCTTTACAAAAATAAAAATAAAAATCACCTTGGCAGACTCCTTGGGCACCTGCGAGACGACGCACTCAAACACAGCACGGGTGTTGTTATCTTCATTCCTGTGCGAGAGAAAATCCAGGTACTCGAGAGCGAAATTGGCGTTGGAGCCGGCGACGTTGTTCATGCAGTGCTCGTAAACCTTGGCGGCAATCTGCGGCTCCTTGTTCATGTGAAACTCCATCTGACCAGAGGCGATAAAGATGTGATAGCGACAGTGTGCGTTCGTGCGGGCACGCTTGAAAATCTCGCGGGCCTTTTGCTGGCTTTGTGCGCGCCGAGCAAATCGCATGTAGTTGATAAAGGCCAGTGTGAGACCATCGGCTGCTTTGCCGATCGCCGTTCGTTGCTTTTCGGTCTTCTCTCTTTTTTCTGCCTCCACGAGCGCATCGAGTTTTGACTCCAGGGTCTACCAAAAAAAGTTTTTGAGCGTGACTTTTTTCTAATTTGAGTACTTGTTTACTTTCACAAGCCTTTCGTAGACTACGACCGCCCCATCGATATTTTGTTGCGACTCGAGGAACTCGGCATAGGCCAAGTTGAGTACTAGGCTACAAGCAAATCAAGTTTTAAGACCAAAGGACGGCGACTCGAGTTAACCTGTCTGCAAGGATTTGTGTGCCTTCGTTGTAGACAGCGATTGCTTCCTCTTTGCGATTGATGTCGATCAAATACTGGGCAAAGCTGAACCAAACCTCGGGGCTGAATCTGAGATAGCAGAGGCACTGCCTATAGCTGTAGATGACGCGCTGGTGATAATTCTCGAGCTGATTCATGGTCGCCTTTTCCCAATTGATCAGCGCCATCCACTTGGATAATTGCAAGAGCTCCTTCTCTGATCCATGCTGGGGCTTGGCAATAACGGTCTTGTCGATTGCCTGTCCCAAGTTTTCTGTGAGAAAAAACATAAGAAGAAAAGAGGAAGTGCATACGTCGTGAAGTCGATTGCGCTCCTTGGAGGCCGGGCGAGCCGACATGTAAATTGGTGAATGGTCTCTGATCTGTTTTTGGCCCTAATAAAAACTTTATTTAGGAAATGCGTTTGTTTTTGTTGTCAATGTACGATCGCTTTGGTCATGGTGTTTTCAAAGGCGCTGTAGTTTCGCCAAATTTCCTCGATGTCAAGCATCGGTATGGCAACGGCACGATGATACGCCTTGCGAAGTGTGTCCATCTTCACCTGCTCCTCAAACGTGTCCTTTGTCTTTTTTTTTTATTTTTATTTTTATTTTTTTTACGACGAAAGGTAATGTTGTTTGTTATTTTTCGTATCCAGTGCTTTAGCGTCATTCAAAACCCGGCGTACAGGAAGATTGCCGATGTATGCGATATAGTCCTTCCAAATCGGTCCAGCAAGCAAATCCAGGCCCACGCTGTCCAGAGCCTGCTCGTAGGCCTTTTTCACGATGTCGCTGTTTGCGATGCTGCCACTGCTCGCATTGCCATTGTGCTACAGCATCCTTTGTGTGAATAAATGCGTTGAAAAAAAAAAACCCCATAGTACTACTTTGCGAAGCAAGTCTAAATACGACCGCCATAGCTCCACATTCGGGCATCCCTTTACTCCGCGCTCGTACACGGCCTTGGCGGCCTCGTACCCGTTGTTGCGCAGCTCGAGATCGGCCAACAGGCTCCAGTGGCGTGCCTTATTTCGTTTGGTAGGTTACAGCAACACCAAAAAGCACCAGGGTAGTGTGGGTGGGGGGCATACCGACGTCGGAAAGACCTCGAGAAACCTGTCATAGGTCGCGCTGAGGGCCTTGGGCGCGGCTTGCTGCTGCTGCTGGCTGAGGAGTGCAAGCCAGGCTTCGAGCACGTACTTGTTGTTTAGCACGAGCTGCTCCTTTTCGGACCTAGTATGATGCGTCAGATAAAGAACGGACCGCGCTCGCCCGTACAATGTTGCCGTTGCCGTCACGGCGTCGTCTTCGTCGTCTGACATCTGTCTGACGTACGTCTGTGCGCCGCAAAATAAAAAGATGGCCGCCCTGAAAGTACACGTCCCAGCGAATGGTCCTGCCGTTCTGCTGGGTCAGGCTGCGAGGCTTGCTGGCCTGTTTGGGCTCGAGGTCACGACCCTGGCGCCCGGTGATGCTGTCGGTGCGGCATCCGAGTGTCGGCTCGAGATGGAGTGGGATGAAAACTGGGGCGAAGCACGTCTGCAGATGCGCTTGACCAAGCGGCCCGGGGAAGGCGGTGCCTCTCCGATGGGGCCTGTGTTTGTGGACTTTGTGGGAGGGGAAGCTCAGTACAGGCGTGTCAAGGGTGGAGGGATGACACAAGCGGTTGCTCGGGCAGTTGGGTTTCCTGGGGCAGCCCGTTGCATGAGGAGGCTGGAGGTTGTGGACGCAACGGCGGGGCTGGGGAGAGATGCCTTTGTGCTTGCGTCGCTTGGGTGCAACGTAACCATGGTCGAGCGGTCGTCCGTGGTCGCCGCGCTGCTGCAAGATGGTCTGGACCGAGGTTCAAGAATAGCCTGTGGCGGTGAAGGCCGCGGGGCTGCCGTTCGAGAGATTTGCTCGCGGATGCGCCTTGTCCACAAGGACTCGGTCTCGTGGATGACTCAAGATGCATCGCCCGCGAGCTGCGACGTTGTCTACATCGACCCAATGTACCCAGACGCCGACCAGAGGACAGCGGCGCCACGAAAAGAACTGCAGCTCCTGCAGCTGCTTCTGAAGCGGGACGACCACAACGAGGAGCGCTCGTTGTTGCAGGCTGCGAAGCGGATCGCGCGCGATCGCGTGGTCCTCAAGCGCCCCCGTGTCTCTTCCGCGATCGACAAGCCCGACATCCAATTCAAAGGCAGTAGCACACGCTTTGATGTGTACACCTCGAAAAACAGACGGTGGTGATTGTCGGGTGGAGGGATTAGATTCTGCAGTTGATCTCAAAGAAAGTGAGGAATTTTGTGGCGTTGGTGGGAAGAACGTGCATGTTTCAGACTGGACCTCTCACCTTCCTGCCCAACTATTCCTGGACCGGCCCACTAACCTACACCACCTCTAACAAAGCCGCGCGACAGAGTGGTGCCACTGCCCCCCTCCATGCGACCGCACTCATTCCGCAGAGTGATTCTGCCTGCTGCCGTGCTGGCCGCGCTGATCATCTTTGTGATGCAGCTGTCGGGGACGGTTTTTGAGGACTACCTGCGTGTCGACACTACTGGGGGGACTACCGGGACTGGGGCCGGGGCGGTCGTGTTCATCACCACGGACGTCACGGCTATAGGGAACGGCGCGGGTGATGTCCTGCCTGTGACCGAGGAAGACCATACGCATAATCACCCGCCACCGCAAGAACGTAAGCAGCAGCAGCAGCAGGACCTTCAACAGCCGCAGCAACAGGAGCAGTTGCAGCTAGTCCCCAACAAGAGCACCTCCACGGGACAGACCCTAGTTAAACGGAAGGACGAAGGTATGTTTGGTTGTTGGTTCCCTCTCGTGCTTGGTACACAATCCCTCCCAAAAGACATGTTTCTGGACGAGCCTTTCAACCCAAGGGAAAGCCTTCAACAACAAGAGGAGGAGGAGGAGGAGGTAAAAGAGGGTGTGGATGAGCGAATCGTGCGCTTGGCGGAGAATGACAATGACGGCGTGGACATTGAAGGCGTGGAGCAGCTGAACGACGAAAAGCCCGACCTGCAGGCGCAGTTGGCACAATTGCAAGAGCAGCAGGAGCGACTCAACAGCGTAGGCATCACCAGCGCGTGGGAGTCGGTCTCCAAGACCAGCTCAATTGGCGGCAACCCCGTATCTCTGCCCGATAACCGCTACACGCGCCGAGCTCAGGCGGTTAGAAAGTCATCGCAGCCCACACAGCCTCCCCACGAGACCTCCTGGTGGTATCAGTTCAAGTATAATCCAGGCTGGGCACCACAGTCCACACCGAGTACGGGGAGGGGAAAGAGTTGTCTATTATTTTTTCTTGAACAAGTCATTTCCCCCCTTTTTTTTTGTTGTAGAAAAACCCCTCCCGGCCGAAGTCAGAATTGTCCACGCCGTCGTGAACGAGCCGCTGCCCGACCTGTCTTCGTGCGTTCCGCACAGGGACACAGACTTGGAGATCTTTGCCAATCTCACGTCTGCTGCCAAGGCCAACCTGACGATCAAGTCGATCGAGCCAGTCGGGTCGTCCGCCGTCTGCCCTCTGGTCAACAACGTCGTCTTCTTCAAGACACACAAGACCGCCTCGACGACCATGAGCTCTATCTTCTTCCGTTTTGGCGTGAAGCACCAGCTCCGCTTCCTCGTCTCAGCCACCCATTACATCGAGTTTACGACCCGCGTGCGCACCTACCCAGCCAACATCTCAATGTACCACCACCGAACGCGCCCGCTGGGCTACAACTTTACCGAGATCACGTCGTGGTACCGCACCAAGGTGCCCAACCCCCAGTTTGTGACGATCGTCCGCGAGCCCCTCAAGCGCGCCATGTCCGAGTGGCTTTACCTGCTCCAGCCCGACTATGGCAACGACACCCTCGGCATGGTCCTCGGCGCCAACTACTCGCGCCCTGCCAACTGGTATACCCTCGCAACCGACCTGGGCATCTACACCGACTCTGAGATGGACTTTTTCCTGACCGAGGGCCACAAGCAGTTTGCGCTGATCGCCGTGGTCGAGCAATTTGACGAGTCGCTGGTGCTGATGAAGCGGCTCTTTGGGTGGAGCTTTGACGACATCCTGTACCTGCCCCTGCTGGACTCGTGTGTGGAGCGGTGGCGCAGCTGGGACCATCAGCAGGTGCAGTGCTCTGCCAAGGTCGAGCACCCACCAGAGACGGTCGAGGCCCTGAAAAAATTGGTCCAGCACGACTACCTCATCTACGACCTCGCCGTCAAGGAGCTCAAGCGCAAGATTAATGAGCAGCCGCCGGATTTCTGGGATGAGGTCAAGCTGTTCAAGGCCATGCAACAGCAACTCAGCAACGAGTGCCCACGAGGTGAGCTGCCCATGTCTGCCACAGACCTGCCCAAGAAGCCAACGAAACGACTAAAGACCGCCGATGGCCAGTACATTGGCAGCGTCCTCTGGGGCGCAGCAGCGGCCGGTGGTGTCAAGACCTCTGCGGACGTCCCTGCAGGATCGACGTCTGAGGAGCTGGAGCGCCCACCGACCCCGACCCCACCCGTCAGTGCACGCTGCGGGCGCTATCGCCTCAACGACCTCCAGTTTGAGCGCATCATCAAGTACAGCCGTGGGCAACCGTCGATCGCCTCGGTGGAGGCCGAGGGTGACCGCCTCTACGGCAACAACCGCGAGATCGACGAAGACGAGAGCACCGCACAGGCGTCTGCGCACGCCGAGCACGCACATGCCTAATGCACAAAATGGTAATATTACGTTATTTTTTTTTTCTTTCCCTCTTCTCTCTCCTCCTCTCTCTTTCTCTCTTTACCTTTCCGTATATGGTATTGTACAAAGAGACAACGTAGCATTCGTCCGACTGTCCATCCTTGAAAGAAATCAGTCCTATTTTTTTTTTTTCTCCCGACCCACCATGGCTTCAATCATTATGAAGCTGACGATTGCGGATGTATGTTGTGTGCCTGACCTGTGCCAGTGGAGACTGACCTCTTTCGTCGACAGTTGGACCTGAACAAGGCCGTCCGAGTCCTGCGAGACGAGACCGTGTGGTAACACAACATGTTCTATTTATGGGTGCACCCTCAATCCCTTGGTTCTCTGGCCTTGCCATGGTCCCGTTGGCGTGTCTATAGGAGTGTCAAGCTCAACCTGATCAACAAAATGGACGTCATGCTGCCGAATGGCGTGATCAACTATGGCCTCTACAAGCACGCCGAGTCGGCATCCATCCCTGGAGGCTTCCTTGAGGATCACGTACTGTTTTTGCGTTTTTTCTTTGGGGCGTCTTGTTTACTCGCATTGCCCGCCAACCAATACAGCGCCGGGTCTTTGACTACAACTTTCCCAACAACGTTGCACTCGAACTCAAGCCCAAGAAGCGCGAGGTCCAGGGCAAGTCGGACAAGGACATGGCCAAGTACAACACGAAAAAGAACCAAAAGCTGTTTATGGACGTCCTTGCAAAGCAGTGTACGTCGCTCGGCCCTACCCCATTTCTTGCGTAAACAGAAAATAACAAAACAACAAAACACACACACAAAAAAAAAACAGCGTTTAACAAGGTCAAGGACATGCTGGAAAAGGGCATGGACCCCAACTTTGTCTCTGAAAACGGTGAGACGCCATTGACATTTGCTTCGCTGCACGACATGCCCGAGATCATCATCCTGCTCGTCCAGGCTGGTGGCGCCTTTGTGGATTACCGCTCGGGAGACTGGAAGACGGCCCTGCACAAGGCCGTCATGGCAGGCCACGTTCGCGCCGTTAAATCGCTCCTCTCTGTGGGTACGCCGGTTGACATCTGCGACAAGGACAACTTGACACCCCTCTACCTGGCCTCGGTCCTGGGCAAGCACAGCTGTGCCGAGTCGCTGCTCGAGTTTGGTGCCATCCTTGATACGATTGACAACACTGGGCGCACCGAACTTCATCAGGTAACACATATTGCAATATGCCTGGTTAATTTCTTCTCGACAGACGTGCCTGAAAGACGCCCCCGCTGTGGCCAAGTTGCTGATCGAGTTTGGTGCTGATCTGTCCACACCCAACAATGCCGGCAGCACACCTCTTCACGTTGCTGCATCGTGCAATTCGGTCGAGTGCGCCAAAGTACAGAGAACCATCGAATTTTAGGGCTACTGAGATTATTTTCCGTAGATCCTGCTGGCAGCAGGCGCAGACAAGGAGGTCCAAAATGCTGCGGGCGACACAGCCCAACAGGTCGCCATCATGACGTCCAACTTTGAGATCGCCGAGGTCATTGGTGGATGGAAAGCAAATGTGAAGCTCGAGCGCGGCAGCAAACAGGGCACGGCTCACGCGGAACTGCTTCACCTGCCAAACATGGCACAGATCCTTCAAGTCGTGGACTACGTCCCTCCACCGCCTCCACCCGGCTACAAGGGAATTTGCCGCGCACCATTGGATTCACCTCCTCGCTGAAAAACTGCTTTTAATACCTTGAGTGCACAATGTCCAGTTTTTTCGAATCTTATTTCTTCTAAGCACGAGTTTCTCGCGTGTGATACAAGAAGGGACAGAATGGAGTGGAGAGCTGTGGTAACAAACGAAAACAAACAAACAGGTTGATTCCATTGAAGGAGAGGGATGCCAGCGCGACCATGGTTACTCTTGATGGTCTTTGTGTCCTGCTTTCTGTTTTTCGATAGTCAATATAAACAATGGGAAGCGAGCGGTACGAGAAAGAAAGAAAGAAGAGTCAGAAGGGGTCGGAATATCAGAATCATTGAAGCTTTGACTTTTTCCGCTGGAGAAGAAGAAACCACCAATGGGTTAGAATTCCCAGTTTTATCTCGTACCTGTTGGATGTCTTCGGTCTTCCCGGTGCTCAAAAAGTTGAGGCCCATCTTGATGAAGAGTCCGTACCAGAGGACGTGCATCACCTGGAGCGTGACGAGCATGTACATGAAGAAGAGCAAAAAGTTGCCATCCTTCTGGAGCGACTCGTGGATGACCGGGTACTTGTTGGCAATAATCGGGATGATGATCTCGAATGGGAAAACGTAAAGACGCAGGTAGCCCCATGCCGCGAGCAGCGACAAATAGACCGTCAGCGTGAAGTACTTTTTTTTTTTTTTTCCCCTTCTCAATTAAAAAAAAAGAAAAAGATACCGTAAAGCGTACCTTGAAAGGGGTATCCACCGAGCTCTTGACCAGATAGCCAGGCACATCAGCAAGGTCGTGCAGGAGGATGATAATACTGCCACCACGGACGACGTTGAGCATGTACGAGAA
>Ga0302226_10002693_pt1 | contig 12482 bp, 21 predicted proteins | sample II_Palsa_E3_3_FD_193524 | JGI IMG/M metagenome (GOLD analysis project Ga0302226, IMG submission 193524) | Peat permafrost microbial communities from Stordalen Mire near Abisko, Sweden - II_Palsa_E3_3 | ecosystem: Environmental > Terrestrial > Soil > Palsa > Peat permafrost | place: Sweden...
TGCTTGCTGTTATCGACGAAGACTCTGGTCTTCCGAACGCAACCGACGCAACCTTGCTCGAAAAACTGCACGCAAACCAGAAGAACCCGCTGTACCTCTTCCAGCAGAAGACCAACAAGACACATTTTGGCGTTGCTCACTATGCTGGCGACGTTATCTACACCATCAACGGCTTTCTCGCCAAGAATCGCGATGCCCTCAACCCCGACGTCGTCAAGGTACTTTTTTGGAAAGTGAGCAACTTAATTTTGTTCATGAATGAACTACCAGCTGCTGGCCGCGTCAAGCAGCAAGGTGGTCGGGGAGATCTTTGCATCCAAGGCTGGCATCAGCGCTGATACTCCACAGTCGGGGAAGATGACAATCAAGAGTCTGAAGAAGGCACTGCACCAAGTCAGTGTATCGTCCCAGTTTCACGAGTCGCTCGTCAAGCTCCTTGCAATGCTTGATTCATCGCAGCCGCATTTTATCCGCTGCATCAAGCCCAATGAGCAAAAGGCAGCTAAGAGCTATGTCGGCCAGTTTGTTTTGACGCAGCTGCGGTATGGATTACAAGGGAAGGGGAGGCGTCAAAAACTGAAAACCTCCATCGAGAATACAGGTACACCGGCCTCCTTGAAACTGTGCGCATCCGTAAGCTTGGATATCCCCTACGCCATGTCTTTGCCGAATTTGTGACTCGATACGGCATGGTAAGCGCACTACAAGGGCAAGCACGAGCACGTTTATCCGGATTCTTCCTGCAGGTCACAAAGCCGATGAAGAAGGCTCCCAAGGGCACCACGAACGATGCAGCCAAAACCCTGTGCAAGGAGATTGTGCACGCGATGAAGATCAGCGAGGCCAATTGGCAATTGGGAAACGAAAAGATCTTTCTTCGGTATTTATTTTTTTGTTGGGAGCGTTTTTCAAACACATTTTGTTTTTTTTCCTCTCAGCAATGAGGCCGCTCTCAAGTTGAACCAGCTCCGAGAGGTGGTCGTCCACAAGTCTGCTCTGTCTATCCAGCGTGTTTATCGCGCGTGGCGTGTACGTCGCATCTACCTTCGCCAGCGCAAGGCTGCCAAGATCATCCAAAAGTATACGCGTCGTATGGTATGCGCGCACGATAATTATTTTTTCGCTATTATTATTAAAAAAGCAATGGTGATAGCTTGCACGTCAAGGGTTCCTCCGTGTTCGAAATGCAACCAACCGCATTCGTGCAATGTGGCTCATGTACAAGCAAAGAACCAAGTACATCAAGCAACTCAGGTCAGCTGTCCTCATGCAGAAGGTCTACCGTGGCTACCACGTCCGGGTCCTCTATAAGAAGCAGCGTGGAGGTACGAAAGTCGCCCTTGATAGTCAATCAAAAACAATAATTCTTGGTGTAGCCATCCTGCTCTTGGAGGCCGCAATCAAGATCCGCAACGCCAAGAAGCACTTTGCTGTACTGAAGCAACAGCGCGATCTCCTCGAAGAGACCCGCCGTCGAAGCGAAGAGGAGGCCAAGCGATTGAAAGAGGAACAGCTCCGAAAGCAAAAGGCGGACGAGGAGCGCATTGCCAAGGAAAAAAAGGTCGCAGAAGAGAGACGCATCGCCGAAGAAAAGCGCATCGCAGACGAGTCTCGATTGGTTCAGGTATGCATACTAAAGTAGGAAGAAACTGAAATCGTATTGGGAAAATAAAATAAAAAAAGATCGAAGACGATCGCCGTCGTGCCGAGCAGAAAAAGCAGCAGGAAGAGCGAGAGCGTCGTGAAGCTGCCGAGAAAGCACGCCGAGAACAAGAAGAAAAGGAGCTCAACAAGAAGGCAGCCTCTGTTATCCAACCTATGCAAGCCAAGGCCGAGAAACAAAAGGACTCGGTATGCTTGCATGATAGAATGCTGCCAAACAAGAAAATCTTTTTTTAAAAGGGCATGGACTTTATGGACACGAGCACGTTTGAAAAGCCAGAGTCGCAAGACACAATTGAGGGCAACTCAAAGTACGAGACCATTGTTGTCCAGGTGAAACGCCCCGAGAAGGGTTTTGGTATGAGCGTCAACGCCAGCAAGCTAAAGTACGGCTTCATGATCGACAAGGTAGTAGTACATTTATAGTATCATCCCGGGAAATTCTGATTAAAAAACGTTTGTTTTTTTTTCTTTTATAGGTGCTGGAGGGCTCGTATTCCCAACAGCTGGAACTCCGCGTGGCTGACATGATCATCGCCATCAACGGCATCCCCCTGGCCAATTGGATCTACGCCAAGGTCATCGAGGAACTCCGCAGCCCTGCGCTCAAGAGCATCACCTTGCTTCGCCAACTCCAAGCCCCAGTCATCTCGCACGCCCTCGATGACAGTAGATTCAAATTTGTTACTATTTTTCTTGCTTTACTAAAGAAAACGTTCTTCTAGGCAAGAAGAAGAGGGCGACTCCGTTCACAGGCTGGGACTACTCGAGTGACATTGTCTCACGTCGCAAGACTGCCCTCAACCTCGCATGGCTTCAGGATGTCAAGCAACTGTGCCCGGAATTGCCGAAACCGATCCGTCTCGTCGAGCCAATCACGGCGGACGAGTTTGGTGTGCGTCGGTCTACGCTGACCGACTACAACTTTGTAAAGTACGCCGCGTCATTCTTCCATCCAAAGCAGTCGCCGGTCTTTACCCAACTGGAGGTCCTCACCAAGCCGTTGCTCATCACCACGAGCAAGAAAAAGTCCAACGAAGCCTTGGCAACCAAGTTTTCCAAGTGTACGTTGTTTTCATTTTGCTCTTGCGCTCCTTTAAAAGAACCGGCGAATCTACAGTGCTGTGCCACTTTATCGACCCTGCCAAGTTTGGTGGCGACGACGACGACGATGACAAGGACGATGGCGAAGGGAACGAAATCGACTCTATCGTGGACGTGGTGAAAGCGATCGTTAAGCTTGGTCAGAAGAACGTCGAACTGCGGGACGAATTCTACTCGCAAGTGTGCAAGGTTGTCAACGGCAATAAGGACAAGTATCCGCCAACCTTTTTTTATTTATTTATGTTAAAATTCTCCCTTTATCTTCGCAATAGTCAAATGAGTGCGCGCGGTTGGTACTTGATGGGTGTGTGCCTCGGATGCTTTGCGCCATCACAAGCCTTCGAGCCCTACATTGAGCAGTTCATCTTGTACAACGGCCTCTTTGGCTATGAGCACTACAACTGGCGAGGACTGCGCCGTCTGGCTCTTTCGCCACGCCACCGTCTGTTGCCGCCATCGCGTCTGGAGCTTGCCGCTGCGATTGCACAGGCTCAGTGCTCCATGCCTGTCCTTCTTGCCAACGGCCACTCGGTCACGATTGTTGTATGTTGAACTCTCGTTTATGCAGCTTCAAAAAGAATGTCACTAGATCGGCCGTTCCACAACCAACGCCGATGCCGCGGTCCTGCTGGCGCAGCAGCTCAGTGTGCCGAACCTTCCTGGATTTGCATTGCTTGTCAATGGCGTTTCCATCGGCGACAAGAGTGCGTTTGTGATGGATGCCATTAGCAGTTGGGACACCGACGTTCTTGCATCCAATGTACGGCTTGCAAGATTTTAATGTGTACTGATACTTTTTTTTTTTTTTCCCTCCGTAGGACAAGAAACAACAACAACTTGAATTGAGCTTGCGCAAGGAGTACTTTGAGCCCAACGAGAACCTGCCGACAACTGCAGTCGTTGTTGAGATGGTGTACAAACAAGTGTACAATATTGCTGCCCCTCCGCAACTCAAGGCAGGCCCCGAGGCCGCTGCCCTAGTTTTGGCAGCTCAGCAAGTGATCGATCTCAAGGGTGACCTTCCCGCCGACCATGCTGCCAGGTAATTTAGCCAAAATAAAAATATTATTTATGTTTATGTTTTTTTTTTTCTTTTCCATATGCAGCTTGGTCAAGTCCAACGCTTTCGAACTTCAAGCCATTGTAATCGCTTTCAAGGGCACTGCAGGATTCGAGGACATTAACAGCGTTGCCAAGCAAATTGCTCAGAAAGCGACAACACTGAAAGGACAGTTCAATCCGAAAGAGTATCTTTTTGTTAATTCGGTCCTTGGCTAATCAAGGTGCAATAGCCCAAGCGGCAAAGCACTCAAGCTCGAAATCTTTCTCAAGTCAAAGACATGGCCATTGATCTATGCCAAAATGTTCAATGCCCTCTTGCTAAACGACGTCCAAACATTGAAAAAGGTCAGTAGAAGATGAAACAAGGTATTTCTGATATTTGTCGCTTTCTTTTTTTTTTTTTTAAGAGCACGGTCGTGCAACTCGCCCTCGGGCCAACTTCTTTCTCTATGGTTCCTGTGGATCCCGCAGTTGGGTACAAACTATATTTTCCATCGCATAACATTCAAAATGTCGCGTGTTTTTTTTTTTGTTGTTGTTGTTGTTGTTATGCAGCTCACTTTCCTTCAAGTATCTTGACCTCACAAGCGTAGCCTCTGCTTCGCGTTCATTGACTATCGCAGTTGGCACTGGACCAAAGCTTGTGACGATCGTCCTCGATACTGCGGTAATAAACGCAGTGCCTTTCTTTGATTGCACTACATATGAAAACACCTTTCTTTTTTTTTTTTTTTTTTTGATCTCAGGCCGAAATCGCAGAAGAGTACATCAAGGTTCAAATGAGAAACATGAAGAGCGAGTCGGTGTACGCAATCGCTGCCGGCTTGCAAAAGGTGGATTTGAATTCAGCCATCCCGTTGCTGGATTTCAAGAAGGGCGACATCCTCATCCTCACCGATCGCGACCCCAAGTCTGCCTGGTGGAAGGGCTGTCTGGCGGAGGATCCCGAGCGATGGGAGGGCGCCGTCCGACGAGACATCGTGTTCTCGCTCTGTGGAACCTACACAAACATGCCCACGGCGATCTTCCAGCTCGCGCTCGACAATCAGGAAGGACCCTTCCTTTCTGCCAGCGATCGGGCCGCTGTCAGTGTGACCAGACCCATGGACAGCGAAGACGTCGTTTTGGATGACGAGGTGGAGAACCCTATCGACCAAGACGATCGGTAAATACGAAGAACAAAAGCTTTCAAACAAATGCATTAAGTTTGAATTTCAAGTCTGCTGAGCTATGCGACCAAGTACGTCCGCACAGTATTTGCGCCCGCGCCACAGTCGACCGGACTGAGAAATACGATCAAGTACTGCAATGGAATAATCATAGCTCACCTAGTCCTTTCCCTCGTAGGATGACAATGGTCGGCACCCTGCGCGGTGCCTTCCTCAAGCGCTCGTCAACCTTTGGCGCTGGCATCTCGTTCGAGACGCTTGACATCCCTGACTCTCCTTTGTCCCCGATGACGCCCGTCTCGCCAAAGGATCGCGAGCCACCGACAACGCAAGAGCTCCTCAAGGTCATCTCGTTCAACAAGGAGCCGATCACCGAGGCGCTTCATTGGGAACTCGACAAGAACACTGACCGCAAGTTTGCCAACGAGATTTTCCTGGGCATTATGAAGCTCATGGGAGACTACCCCAGCAAGCGTGCCATCCCCGACATCATGATTGGTAAAAGGATGGAATCTGCATCGCATTTTGACTACGTTTGTTGCAGCAATCATCGAAAAGTCCCAAGGCCTGATGACTGATCTCTGGCGGGATGAGATCTTGCTGCAAGTTGTCAAGCAAACCAACGGCAACAAGTCCAAGTATGAGGAAATTGGAAATTTCGTATTGACAAGCAAAACAACGACGACAGAAACAGCATGAAACGCGGCTGGGACTTGATGGCGGTGTGCTGCGTCTTTTTACCTCCGTCTCAGCGATTTGCTCCCGTTCTCAAAAACTACCTGGAGGAGCATCTGAACCGTGGCGAAGTCATGGCCAAGTGGTGTCTCCGCAACCTCAAACGCTCGATCTCCAGCGGCGTGCGCACGTTCATCCCCGATCTGACCGAGATTGAGTGCATCATGGGCATGAAGCCCATCGTCCTCAGGATCTACTTCCCTGGAGGCTTTTCGCCTGCCTACTACGAGCTCAACCTGGACTCGCTCACGACGGCCAAGGAGGCAGTCGAGACGATTTCCTCCAAACTGCAGCTCGTTGACTCGGCGTACAACGGCATCTATCGTTATGAGAATGGCAGCCGTAAGAAAAATGACACCAGTATTTAGCAAAAGTTACCTAACAAATCTTGCTTTCTGCTGCAGGGAGCCTCGTGCCCAACAACGCCATCCTTATGGACGTTCTCCAAGAGATCTGGATCGCATCCAAGGCGAAGAATTTCGACGCTGGCGACGAGCAAGTGTGCCGGTACGCTTGGAAATAACCTCCTTGAGAGAACTGTCTCATCACTGGCAATCCCCACTAGACTCGAGTTCCGTAAGAAGCTTTTCTTCTCTGGCTCTACGGAGGACCCCTCGCCGGCCGTATCAACCCTCGTCTACCTCCAATCGCTCGAGTCCTTCAGGGAGTATGCGCTTGCCAGCATGGACGATGCGATTGAGATCGGTGCTCTCCTCCTCCGTCTGCGCACCGGCGGGGATTCACTCCCTCGTGAGGGTGTCGAGTATGGGCCGACTATTCTTTCTTGAAATTGTTTTTTTAAACAAAGAATATACACATATTAATGATAGGATGATCCTCAAGCAGATCATTCCCGCCAAGCACTACACGCAAGCCAAGGTCTCCGAGTGGGTCGACTGGGTTACGGAGGCGTTTGAGCGCCGCAACGTATGCCGAATTTATGTGAGAGGATTCCTAAAGTATTTGTTTCCACAGGGTCTCAAATACCGCAACGACATTCTGAAGGCTGTCCACAAGACGTTTACACAGAGCCAGTTCTTTGGCTGCGCATACTTTGACGTTAACGTACGTCTCTATATTTGATGATTTTCCCTGTTTTTAAGACCACCTCTCGTATTCCCTCTCAGCAAATCTACGACCAGACGATGCCCGCCAAGGTGACCTTGGCGATCAACCAAAACAACATTTTTGTGATCGACACCGAGAAGGAGGCGGTCCTGACCAAGTATCGCTACGGTGATGTCGCGTCCTGGTCTGCTAGCCAAGATCGTCTCTCGATGAAGATTGGCAACATGGTCGGAGGCACTCGGTTCATCGCTGACACCGACAAGGGTGCGGAGATCTGCGCACTGCTGGACTCTTACGCAACCATCATCAACAAACAAAAGGCCAAAGCCAACACAGGAGCATCAAAATAGTTTTTTATTTCACCATTTCTCAAAGGGTTCTTTTTTTTTTATAGAAGGGAAAAAAAGGTCTTACAAAATATTGGCTACTTGGTGGGGAAGAAAAAGGGATTGCCAGTGTAGTACGCACGGAGGGCAGCATAGAGGAGGAAGCCGATGGGGCCCAGCATGAGCGTTGCGTAGAGGCACGGAGCAACGAGGACTTGGGGGATCTTGTGCTGTAAACAAAAAAAAAATTTTTTTTTTAAAAAAAAAAGCTAGCACGGATGGGATCGATCTTCGTATATTACTGCAGCAGCATCGCGAGTGATAAACTCGCCGACGAGCAGGTCGAACGCGAGGTAGTGGACCCATGCGCCCAGGAGCGTTTCGTCGTTGCTCTTTCGCAGCAGAGTCAGGACCGCGGGCAGCGACGAGAATCCGGGCTTGGCCTCGCCTTTCAGAGTAGCCAGATACGGTGGCAGCCTCGATCCCTTGGCCATGTTGACCAGGTAGTTGACACAGCTGGCCAGGACGATCGTCCGTGTTGCGGGATACGTGTACTTCCAGTTTGGGGCCAGCGCCAGCAGCACCCATCCGATCAGGGCTTTTGTGTGTGTGTGTGTGTGTGTTTCTTTTTTTATAGTGCTTGCAACGCGTGTTCCACATACATGAATTGGTGCCGATCGAGAACAGCACGGACGACGACGACATGGGATAGAAATTGAGGCCACGTGGATTAATTGTGTGTGCACCCTATTTCGGCGATTAAGCAAAACCGCCGAGTCGCCCTGCATATCGCCCGCGAATGTCACAGGCCTTTGGTGAGCTGGGAGAGCGGAACCTGGGCGACGCGGTGCGTGCCCGTCAGGCCCTGCTTGGTACGCTGTGTGCTTGCCACGTTATTCTGTGTCTAACTATAAACGTCACGGCTCCCTTTCGCCTCGGACCAACTCTCCATGACCGCTTCCGTCCCTCGTTATCCCTCCTCGGAAAACCAAACAAAACAACAAAGCAAACGAGCGAGGCCTGGGACCGCCGGACTTTTGCCACGTCGTGCTGGCCAACTCGTCGTCCGGCTCGTCGTCGTCGCTCCTGGCTGTCGGAGGCAACAATGGGTCGTCAACAAACTTGAACTTGGGGAGCACTGGACCGTCACCAAACGGGACGCCCAATCTGGCTGCGTCCTCGCCACCGTCCTCCTCCGCGGCAGACAGCGCTAGTCTGCACCACCACGTTCCGATTGGCCTGCAAAAGTGTACGTTGGCCCGTGGGTTTCTGTGCTGTCATCAGTCAAACCAAATCACCTGTAGCGGGCAGTGACAAGGCACTTCGTTTTTCCGGCAGCAAGAACCTAAAGCGCCAGGGCACGTACCACTATGTTCTGGGCCTCAACACATCCGCGCCCGGCCCGGTGGCAGCCTACTTCAACTCGCTGTCGTCCTTGCTCCAACGCAACGAGCAGTCGTCTGGATGGTTCAGCCGCAACACAAAGTGGTCAGTCGCGGGCGCGCTGTTCTGCTCCTGGAACGCATTCCGCCAAGAGGACGTCTACATCGAGATGCAAATCCCTGGCGGCGTCAACGCTTTCTTCCTCGATGGGGCCAATCAACGGTACGCTGTTCTGTTGTCTCGCGCACACACACAACACAAAACTAAAGACGTGTATTCTGATCCAGTGTGCCGCTGGATCAACAATGGTGGAACGAGATCTATGTGTCTGGTGTGCTGCGAGCCCTCCGTCCCTCCACTGTCAGCATTCCTGGCCTAAGGCGCCTGCCCATCTTTTCGAACCGCGCAGATGAACAGGCCTTCCTCGAGGCCGTCAAAACCGTCATCAGCCAGGGAAGCGATCTCGGCCCCGACGACCTTTGCAAAGAGGCAACGATCCTCAACAATGTCTTGGTCCGGTACGTTTGTTTGGTCTATGGATAACAGGATATTCACCTTAATATAGGGAGCTCCTCGACTACTTTTTGCGCTACCAACGTATGGACATTGCAACGACCTTTTTCGAGCAGCGTAAGCACTGTTCTTGGAGGTGGCACCTTGTCTTATAAAAATGGAACTAGTCTCCGCGGTCCACCCGGAATTTGGGATCCTGGCGGCATACTGCCTCCTGAAGACGGACGAAGAGGCACGGGGCGTTTCGATCCTGTACGACATTGTCAAGTCTGTGCCGTGGAGCCAGCTGGACTACAACGCCCTTGTCGTCCAAGCACAGTTTTTGCTCCGAAAGGAGCAGGCCGACTTGGCGACAAAGGTCGCGCTTTCCATCGTCGAGCGCAATCCCGTCGAGCCCCGCGGATGGCTCACGCTCAGTGTGGCCTGGGTTGCAAATGAAAAGCCCCATCATGCCCTCCGTGCCCTCAACTCGTGTCCCATGGTCCGGCCACTGCCGGTACCCTATGTTTTGATGTTGCTGTTTTTTGACTTGAAAAAAAAAAATTTTTTTTTTTTTGAAGGACTCAATTCCTGTGCCTGGTGAACCTTCGGAATGGCGCAACATTCGCCTAGAGTTTGAGGAGGACGAAGAGGACGATGAAGTCGACGAGCGGCTGGCGACTCTGCCTGCCCACGATCTCAAGGGCACCTTCAAAGAAGGTTTGTGTTTTTTTCTTTTCTGGAAATTTTGCTGGCTGATTAGGCGTCTCCCATGCAGCCTACTCTATCCTCGTCAGCCTTTACAACAAGCTGACATGGCCGGGACTGCTGCAAGTGCGCTCAGAGACCTTCTGGATGGAAGGGGAGGATTCATCAAAGGCAGCAACCCTGGACATCCTGGATCGACCTCCTGTGTCGGCGAATGTGATTTATGGTATCTTTTTATTTATTTATTTTTGTTGTTTATTTTCCCATCCAGGGAGCACGTCGTTCATGGCTGGCGCTACTACCACACAGCGCAAGTACTCGGCACTTGACGAGAAGGGCCTTCGTCGCACGTCGCTTCACATTGTCTCTGGTGATGGCGAGGTAAGCGAGCCCCTCTTCCAATTTTGTATCAACCGTTTCCCAGTTCCAGCAAATCGGCAATGCCGACCCAAAGCGCATTGACGAGGAGCCTTCCGATCTGCTTGAAGCTCTCTCCATTTCCTCGAGGAAACCGTCCTCGGAGCCAATGAGCCCTTTGCCCATCAACCCAACGTCGGTTCTTCCACACGAATTCCGACGAACCCCATCGCAGCCTAACGACCTGCGAAGGGCTTCGCATTCTGCCGAGCTGCAAGGACAACAACGCGCAGGCTCTCTGGGTAATTTTTGGTCGACTGCGCCATATGCAGCTTATTATTTTGCAGATGATGGAATGTCCTCAAACATGCTCCTGGCACGACGAGACTCTGGTGAGAACACTCGTATGCCCCTGGGCCGTCTCAACCGCAAAAACAGCCGTATCAAGAGGTAAGGGCGCAACCAAAATATCTAGTGCCAAATTAAAATAATATGCTCTAGGGACTCGTCGCTGCAGCCAGTACGTCGCTCGTCGTCGGACGACAACATGCCCATAGTCCACTTGCATCTAGTGCAAACAGATGGAAGTGCGTCCAAACGTCTCAGCACGCCCTGGCTGACAGAGCTCTTCCTGTGCCTCTACGAGGATCTGCGTGTGTACTTGTCAATCTTCACGGACGAGAAGGTCCCGCTAAAGTCGCTAAAGTTTACGTGCTCTGAATTGCGACTGCTCGGTGACCTGTGCTTGCGTCTAGGGAAAAAGGTATCGCAAGCTGTTTTCTCGCATAAGTGAATAAAAAACCTCGTACGCAGCTCGAGGCAAAACAGTGCTATGATCTGTGTGCGTCCATGCCACGGTTCTCACGCCGGGCATGGCACGGACTCCTTCAGATCTACCTGGACGACGAGGACCACGAGAAGGCAGTGGACGTCCTCGCCAAGCTCTTTGGTCCGGACGAGGTCCAAGATGTCATCAATGTATATATATTTTTTTTTTTTAATTTCTGCAGATAATAAAATTTTTGTTCTAGTTCCCGTCCCCTCTCCTCCGCGGCCTTGCCATCATCATGCAGCGTCTGGGCTCGCGCAAGGAGACTGTCAACCTCATCACCAACTCAAAGACGGTGGACACGCGTCGCCAAGGCCTCTTGCTCAAGGCCCTTCAAGTCGTCGACGCGATGTGGCTTGCCCAGCCCAAGTGATTCTTCCATGAAACGTGAAAGCATTAATTCAGACTGTATAAAAAAATAAAATGGCTGTGTTGGACGGAGCGAAACTAAGACTTGCCGTGGCTGTGACGATCGTGCGCCTCAAGCCGGACCATTTGAGCATTGAACAGATGATTGTGAAAACACGGGCATCGTTGCGGCAACCCACCAGTCCGGGCGAGTCTGTGCACGTCAATGTGCCGGCCGCCGAGATGACCTTGGAGGACAACGTCAACTGTCTGGTTCGACGATCCAATCCAGTTCCCAACTGACTTCGTGCAACAACAACAAAATATAGATGGACGACGTGGATCTCAAGCTGGCTGCTCTGCGTGGCGCGATCTGTGCTCTGCCCAAGGACAGTCTGACGTGGAATAGCATCATCGACCTGCCCGAGCACGTTGTCGTCCTCGAGACGATGGATTTCCTATACTGTCTGATCAAGGTCGACGGCGACGGGGACTCGGACGTAGCGGCCAATGCAGCAATGATCGCACTCAACACGTGCATGGAGGAGCTGCTCGGTCTGAGTGGCATGTTGCGCCCGGGGTCAACAGATGCTGTCATGGCACTCTTGTCACCCTTTTTCGACTGGGCCGGCCATCCACGTCTGCGACCGGTCTGTCTCTGGCATCTCATAACCACCGTCTCGATCGCACGCGGAGGGGCGCGCCGTGCCGTGCAAGGTAGACAGGATTATTTGCAATTACTTGCAATTAATTATCAAATTAAATAAAAAAGATGACGCAGTGGTGGCTATGACCATCCTTCAAGAGATCGTACGGAGCTTCAACACGGCTCCATCCGTGAGGGACTTGTCGTGTATCCCCATCGAGCAGCTGCAACAGCGACTGGCCGATCTGCTGCTGGAGGCGATCGTGTCGGAACGGATGCAGACGGAGGCCAACACCGAGTGGCTGGAAGCCCTGCGGGAGCTGCACGCCCACTTTGAGTTTTCCTCGTGTTCCTCCTCGCTCTCTGGCGTACTCCTCTCTGATCTCGTCCTCAACCGCATCTGCGTCTGCGGCCGCTCCAAGTGACTTATTTATTTTTCTATTTCAAGCTAATGACGAAATAAAGAATGAAGACGCCACAGGTTTGCAAAACACGAATGGGACTCTCGCTTGAAACAAAAAGAAAGACGGGAGAAGAAAAGCAAACTAACCAAGGGCAAAAAAAAAAAAAAAAAAAATTCTAAAAAGAGATTT
>Ga0302226_10002698_pt1 | contig 12472 bp, 14 predicted proteins | sample II_Palsa_E3_3_FD_193524 | JGI IMG/M metagenome (GOLD analysis project Ga0302226, IMG submission 193524) | Peat permafrost microbial communities from Stordalen Mire near Abisko, Sweden - II_Palsa_E3_3 | ecosystem: Environmental > Terrestrial > Soil > Palsa > Peat permafrost | place: Sweden...
ACCCATTTTCCGAGGGATGATGATGTCATTTTGAATGTTCAAGAATGGATTTGCTGCGGCTCTTCACCACCGACGTCGACCTGAGCCGAGGTGCGATCCCTTTTAGTTGAGGGTGGTGGTGGTGGTGGTGGTGGTGGCTAATGATATGCCACAGTTGCGCCCGGCGAAATCGGCGAGCAATTGACGAGGCGGCTGCTGCGCGAGCGACGGTGGAGTGTGCGTGCAGTGGCCACAATGCTGGGCGGGCTGGCCGAGCAGCCGCAGGGACATGTGATGGAGCTACAGGACGAGGCCCGGCTGAGGGCGATGCTGTGCGCCGTGGTCGACTGGGTCGTCCTGCTGCCGTCGGCGTTGACAAGGACAAATCAGCCGTTGAGAGGGATCGGGGCAACGTGGTTTGGGCTGCAGGAGGACCCCGAGGGCGACGCGGTGCTGATCAACGGTGGCGGGGAGGAGGACAGCAGGAAGCGGGACAAGGAGCAGGAGGACGACGATAAGAGGGACATCGAGCAACGCAGGAAACGGTACGAGGCGTACGAACAGTGGATTCACGGCACGCTTAGACCAACGCTCGATTGGGGCGACGGGCAGCTGCTGTCGACGACTATTTTGCGTTTGTGGAGTGAGAGTAGCTATCTAAGCCCCCATCTGGTATTCCAACAAGAAAAAAAATTTTTTTATTTTAATATATTTCTTTTTCTTTATTGCAGGATCGACTCGTGCCCGAGATTTTGGCGCACCAAGTCCGATCGGCTCAGCTCGACTTGGTGTCCTGGGTCAACTCGCTGCGGGACCCGTTCATGGGCGTTGAACCGCTGCTGATGCTCCTGATGCAGCCCGATCTGCAGCGGAATGCGGGGATCACCCTCAGTGCCCTCATCCCGCGGCCAAACGGGCTGCTGGGCGTGCTGCGAGGGCTGCTGGACAACGTGGGTGTGCCGGCCGAGGCCGCGGTCAACGTGGTCGTAGCCGTGCCCTCGACAATGAGCCCCGTGGACTATTTCACGGCGATTGCCCCGCAGGTCGTGCAGCTTTTGCTGGTGCCCAACCACGACAAGCTGCATCTGACGGCGGCCCTGCTGTTTGAACGTGCGGTGCGATCCAGGTCGCCCTTTGCTGCGTGTCTTTCGGCCGCGTTGGAGCAACAGCAGCAGCAACAAGCCACAGCCGCCCTGCAGACCCTGCTCGTTCGGCACAGTGCCTCTCCCACACTGATCAAGCACGTCCTGGGCTCGTGTGCCGCGCTGCTCGGCACGTCCATTGACGACAGCAACAGGGCCATCATCGAAGCATGCACGAGGTCGTGCGGTGCGGCCGTTGTCCAGCCCTATTTCCCGTCCATCGCCCTCCCCGCCGAGTGGGACACAAAAACAACCGCAATTACCACATCGAGTGCATCCAAGGACCCCGTCGACGCGTTCATGCTTGCGTCCACGCCCGAGCAGCGTCTCTCTGCCCTCTTTGACCTGTCCCGCTCGCCGGTCGCCAGCACGATGAGCGACGCCGACTGGGAGCGCAACTACCTGGGCCCCCTCTTCCGCTACGACAGCAGCCAGGACAAGGACACGGCCGTCACGACCAAGCTGGCACAGGTCATCGCCGCCACGGCCGCCCGCTCGCCCTCGCGCCTCAGGACCCTTGTCGACCGCGTCGTTCGCGAGCAATCCCCCCAGGCCGCAGAGGTCCTTCGGCAAGCATCGGCCATTGAACCCGATCTGCTTCTCCCTGTGATCGCAGCTGAGGCCCAGCCCTTGCCCGCCGTGCTCGCTGTCGTCGCGGCATGCTTGAGTGCTGCGTCCCCCACATCCATCGCGCCACTGCTGCCGCGGCTGCTCGCCCAGGTGGGCCTGAAGGAGGAGGACCCACAAGCAGACATTGCCGCGATCGCTCTTTTGAAGGCACTGCGGGACCACAACACTGACCCGGTCCTCGCAGCATCGGTTCTGGCCCAACGCGACGGGATCGTCCAGCTGGAGCGGCGTCTTAGTCGCCTTTTGTAGAAAATTGGCTTGAATCTTTTTATTTCATTTTTGTTGCATGCTTTTCCCTTTTTACAGTTGCATAGTTTTGCTTCCTCAGCGGACCGTCCACCCCTTTTCCTTGAGCTCTGCCGCAAACTCGTCCGATGGCTTTGTTCCGAGCACGACCGATGCCTGTGCCTGTTCCTGTGCCTGTGTCTGTGCCTGCGCATCTGCGCCAGTCGCGAGGTGCTGCTCAACACTGCGCACGAGATCGGCCCTCGTTGCGGCGCGGAGGACGTCGCGTCGCTGCTGGCGCTGCTCGTCCGTGATGCCAAACTTGAACCGGGTCAGGCCACGATCGCTGGGCGAGACGGGCGCGTCGATGCGTCCAAACACGGCCAGCTTGGCCTCGTCGATCTCGTGGTCGGAGAAGGCCCCCTTGCGCAGGAACCAATGGACGGCCTCGTCGTACACCGAGACGGTCTTGAGCGAGCTGGGATCGCGGTACGAGTAGAAGGAGAACACGCCGTCGCCGCCCGCGGATGCACCGCCGCCGTACGCACCGTTCTTCTCGCGGATCTCCTTGTGCAGGAACGAGTTGGTCATGAGGCGCGCGGCGATCTGCAGCAGCACCGAGTCGGGGTGCGCCAGCGGGACGGTCCGAATCGCCTTGGAGGAGAAGTTGACCTGGACGGGCAGGCCAAAGTAGGTCTTGTTGTTGTTCTTGTTGTTGTTGCTGTTGATGTTGTTGGGCGACAAAGCCGCTGTTGAGGAGGGCGAGATCGAGCTAACGGTGGCTTGGCTGCTAAACGGCCCAGCCAACGAGTGCAGCAGGCCCTCGGTCTCTACGCTCACGTCCTCGGCCGTGACGAGAAGGCGCAGCAGCGTGTTGGAGCTGCGGCCAGTGCTGTTGACAATGACGGCCTCGTGGATCTGCACAAGCTTGGCGATGACGTCGTCCAGGTCAGTCTGGGCCGCAACCTGCTCCATAAACTCGACCTGGGTCATGCCCGAGAGCTGCTCCGACAGGGCCATCGGCGCCGTCAGTTGGGCCGCGGCAAACTTCATGGCGAGGTTGTGGCCCGCGTCGGCCACCGAGTTGGACAGGGACGAGGCCTCGCGCGCAATCAGGTTGCGCAGGTGGTCGCGGTCGGCGTAGCTGGGGTTGCGCAGCGTGTCCTCGAGCAGCTCGATCGCGCGAGGGATGTTGCCGTTGAGCGACACGGCGGAGAAGAAGACGTCGAGCGAGCCCTTGTTGAAATCTGAACGAATAATCGAGCAATTATTATTTTCACTATAAGTTTTAGCTGTACCGTTGGGATTGACCACGACAGACGGGCTGACGTCGATGCCGCCGGTGTAGCGGGCCACCTCGAGGGCGTACTTTTCGCGGTCGCGCTTGGTCGTGCCCATCCACGTGAGCGCACTGGCGTACAGCGGCAGGTACGGCAACAGGTCCTTTGGGAAGTCGGGCAGGGTGAGTGCGCCACGGACATAGGTGAGGCCGTTTGTGGGCTGCTTGGCGATGAAGCCCGCGGTCGAGCCGCCAAAGGTCTTCTCGGTCAGGGGGAAGACCTCTGTCTTGGGCGGCACATCGGCCATGGTCAGCGTGGGCAGGACCGCGAGCGACTCCTTCTGGTCCTGCAGCTTTTGCAGCACGAGGCCGTCGTCGTAGATCTTGGCCTGGTCCTCGCTCGTCAGCTTGGCTTGCGAACGGGCCAGCTTGTCGGCCTCGAGCTGGGCTTGCTCGGCGGCGTAGTTGGCGTCGCCGGAAACGACAAAGGTGAGACGGTGCGGGTTGTTGAGCAGCTGGTCCTCGATCAGCTTTTCAAAGAAGCCGCCCTGCTTGACCTTGGCCTCGAGCTCGTCGACGTACTGCACTCCCAAAAAAAATTCAATGAATATACAGGTTGACTGTTGGTACGCACGGCATTCGGGTTGAGCATGTCGAGCGCATCGGCCCCATGGACCCACGATCCCGCAATGTTGAGGCCCAGATTGAGGCCAAAGCTGGCCGATTCCTGTTGTTTCATTTATTTTCTTTAAAATAAATAAACGGCGATTTATTATTGAAACAAACGTACGTGCTTGATGGCGAGGCGCATCTGGTGCAGCTGCGCGTCGATCTGGTCCTGAGGGAGGCCCTTCTTTGCCGTCTCGCGCAGTGCGTTCATGACGAGCTCCTCCACCTTTTTGGCGTCGTCGACCGACTTGAGGCCCTGCAGCCCCGCGGCAAACGAGGTCTCGCGGCCGTCGGTCGAGTACCCAGTTCCGGGGGCGTAGTCGGAGCCGAGCTGCGAGTCGATCAGGGCCTTGTGGAGGGGCGCAGAGGGGTCGTTGGTCAGCAGCGTGCTCAGAACGCCCATGGCGAACGTGGTGAAGGCGTCCGTGATGTCGTTGGTGAGGAAGGCAACCGAGGCCTTGACCTGCGCGGCCGGGTCGCCCATGGGCTCGATCGGGCCGTTGATGTGCACAAACTGGGGCGAGGCAAAGCGCGTGGAGTGGCCCACGTCCAGCAGCGGCAGGGGCGGCAGCTGGAGGCTCTTTTCGTAGGCGACTCGCTCGGTCAGGGTGGCGTCAATGTCGGTCAGGACACGGGGGAGGTCCACGTCGGAGCCGTACGTGTAGAAACGGGCGTTCTGCGGGCTATAGTGCCGTCGATGGAACTAACGATTATAATTGATGTGTTTCAGTGCGGAAAACAAGGAGGAATAGGCCTGTACCTCGGTCAGCTGCGCGTGCGTCAGATCGAGGATGTGCAGGGGATCGCCACCAGAGACGTGCTCGTACGAGGACCCAGGGTGGAGGGACTGCTGCAGTCGCGTCACAAAGTAGGCCCCGGGGTCGCTCTAGAGGGGGAAAAAAAAAAAAGCAAACAAGACAGTAAGTAAATACCGCGTTGAGTTGCAGTTGTCGCTCGTCCTTACCATCACGCCCTTCATCTCGTTGAAGACAACGCCCTTGAACGCGAGGGCCGATGCGGGCTCACTGGGCTTTGTGTGCTCGAGCCGCCATCCCTCCTGGCGAAAGTCCGTGTACTTTAGCTGGGGGAAGAAGGTTGCGTCGAGGTAGACCGACAAGAGGTTGCGGTAGTCCTGCCAGTTCTGGCTGGCAAAGGGGTACATGGTGTAGTCGTTGCCGGTCATGGCGTTCATGAACGTGGCCAGCGAGCGGTTGAGCATCTTGAAGAACGGGTCGCGCACGGGGTACTTGCGCGAGCCGCACAGCGTCGTGTGCTCGAGGATGTGCGGGACGCCCGTGCTGTCGGTTGGGACCGTCTTGAAGATGACACTGGTGGGGCAAAAAGAAGAATAAATAGGTCAGGGAACGGGAGCAGACGGATTTAGAGGAACGCACTTGAACGCCTTGTTGCTGTCCACTCGATCGATGTGCAGATGCTCGGCCCCCGTGGGCTGGTGCGTCAGCAGCGTGGCCGTCAAACGCTGCAGCGGGACCGTCCTTGTCTAGCACGAACACTGTAAGAAACACGTGTGCAGAGCACCAATCGGACGCACCGCCTTGACGACAAAGTTGCCCGCAACGACATCGCCCGCAACGTGTCGCGCAGCGGGCGCCACGGAGGCCACTGCCGTCGCCAGATGACGTCGACCCAACAAGCGCCACATGAACACGGGTCGTGCACTTGACAAAAATAATATTTTTATTTTTTTATTTGCTCTCTCTCTGTGTGACTGCAACGGAACATGGAATGGATGGAATGGATAGGATGTCCTAGGGCTCCTACGTGGCTGTGAGGATGGTGTGGCCCGACTCAAAGGGTTCTACTTTGCCGGAAATAAATCTGAAGGAAAAAAAAAAGGGCCATCGCGTTGTCGGATGCGACTATCCAAAGGCGGCATCGTCGCGGTGGACCGCACGTAGTGACCGGGCTCAAGCGTCGACAAAACCATCCAATCCAAGGGGCCGATGAAGGGCAATGGGGAAGCTTTTTATACAAACTGGACAAATACCTACGTATTAAAGAGGAGGGGACCACTCGGCGTTATTGTGCGGTTGTCGACGAGGCTGCTGCTGGTGCTACGGGTGCTGTTGCGTCCGCGGGGGCTGCTGCTGCTGCTGCTGCTGCTGCTGGTGCCAGTCGCCTCACGTTGTTGTATCCAATGCTGCACAGGTTGGAGATTAGGCCCCAATCAGAGCAAGCGCACGTACATGCCAAAGCCGACCAGGCCGTAGATCGTCGCGCCGGCCAGCACAAGGCTGGTCCCGCGTTGCAGCACGTCAAGAAACGCCATCCAACAAAGAACACGGAACACGTGGGTCGTTCAACCACACTTTTGAAAGTATTGCTCCCAGGGCCAGCGCAAAACCAAGCCGCAAAGCGCCGACCGAATGCCCATACCGGGGACGTCCTCCTACACAGCCAAGCTCACGGTAAGCGCACTGGGCCCACCATCATGCACCCCAATGCGAAAAATACACACAGGTGGGACTGCTGGCGGCAGGGGTCATTGTGCTGTTGTCGCACAGGCCGATCCATCGGTGGGTCAACGAGCACCCCTACTGGGCTCGCAGGGTATCGGGATTGCAAAGCGATCGACGTTGTTAAACAAGCACCCAACTGCAGAGAGCGCGAATCGATCAAGAGCGGAGGGGGGCGAGCACCAGCTAATTTTATTGCATAGTTGTTGTGCAGCACTGTGGGACATAAATCATGCAGAACATTTTTACAATCGTATCGGCTACTTTTTCTTGCCGCCCCAGGCCTTTTGTTTCTTGCTGCCTCCTCCTCGACTACCATAGCCGCCGCGATTGAAGTGATTGTACTTGCCGCGCTTGGCGCCGCCGTCCCGATCATTGTCGCTGCCAGCACTGTCGCGACCTAATAATGTGCGTTCACTATTTTTAGATTAGGACCTTTAAGACAAGTATACCTCTCTTGGGTGTCTTGGGCTTGTTCTCCGACTGGAACAGCGTCTCGCCTGGCTGGAGCATGCCGTTGCGCACGACCTCGGGGATGTCTTCCTCGTCGCCCTCGCTCGAGTTGGCGTACCCCTGGAAGGCAAGTTTCGGCGGCAGCGCAGGCACACTGACCGCAACATTAAGTAAAAAAATAATAAATTATTCCTTGTCCGTACTCATCGTCGTCCTCGACAACGTCCATCTGATGGCCGTTCAGCGTGAAAGGGTTGGTGGGTGCAGCCGACGCATCCTCGTGCCTGTTCTCGTGCCGGGTGGGCGTCTGGTTCTTGCGACGACCCTTGCCCTTGCCCTTGCCCTTGCCCGTGGGGAGCTCGGAGGCCGCCATCATGCGCTTAAAGTCTTCGTCGTTCTCGTAGTCATCGTCCTGGCTGATCATGTTCTTGGCAAACACGTTGGACCGCTGGTCGGGGAAGAGGACGAGCCCCTTCTTGGACGTCGAGGACGGCGTCGTTGTGCTCGTGCTCGTGGTCTTGGCGGGTGGGTCCATGAACGAGAACGACGAGCTCGACGACAGGGACGACGGCGTCTTGGGGACGACGTGGGGAATCGTGGTCGCTTTGGCCTTGGTGGTGCTGGACGGGACGATGGCTTGTGACAACACATCCTCGTCGTCAGAGGAGGAGGAGTCGGACGACAGGACGAGTGCGTGTTTGGCGGTAGTGCTGCGACGGCGACGGTCCTCCACCGGCTGGCTGTTCTCGATCTCGATCCCGCTCACGTCGGGTTGGTTGTAGACTGGATCGATGGGCGAGGACACGAGGGGGTCGTCCCGTTCGGCGATTGGGTTGTACGGCGGCAGCTGCTGGCGATCGTCGAGCATTTGGGTGAACTGCTGCACCTCCTGGTCGTCGTTGGTTCTGGCTCCTCGCTGCTCGTAAAACCCCAGCGATTGCGACCCCGTTAGGAGATCAAAAACCTTTTCGGGCTGCTGCTGCTGCTGCATTTGCTTGGTGGGCGTGGGCCTGGTGCTGTCGTCCACCTCGTCCTCCGGCTTGGCGACCAGCGGGGGTCCACGCAGCGGCGACCGGTCCATCAGTGGCTGCGAGCCGTCCGATCCAAGCAGAATCGAGTTCTTGATGCTTGCTGATGGCGACGTTGCTTCTGCAAAATATCCTTTATTTTTTTTTTTTTTTTTTAAAAAAATAGACTAGTTACCAGCAATGACCGATTGCATTCGCTTGACGGCGCTGTTGCCCAGTTGCAAGCGACTGCGGCGACTGGATGTGGTGGGCGACGGCGCCGATTGAGTGGGCGATCGAGTTGGTGAAACCACCGATGCCAAGGGTGTTGCTGGCGAGGGGGCGGAGAAATAGGTGCTCGTTACTAATGTTGGATGTGCTGGTGCTGGTGCTGGTGCTGGTGCTGGTGCTGGATCTAGTGGTTGGTCTGCTGTTACCGAGGAGGTGGCAGGCTTTGCAGGCGACAAAGGGTTCAGCGTCGTCTGGGCAAGCTTGGATGAAATAGGGCTCACGTTGGAGACGGTCTCCTTGCGAGCAGCCGCGGGGGACCTTTGGACGTACTTGCGGAACGACTCGTCGATGGTGCCCTCGTAGAGCACCAGCTGGACCGGCGAGAACGACTTTTGCTTTCGCCAGCTCTCCAGTCGTTCCGCAGGGCTGCGTCGTTTCTTGGTTGAAAGCGGTACCTCTACCTCGTCCACCTTGAGCGCTGCTGCGGCTACAGCTGCCTGCTTTGGTGGAGTGGACGGTGCGGATCGGAACGACGGCACCTTGGTAAACATCTCCTTCATCGGCAGTAAATCGACCTCGTCCTGGTCCTGGTTCCGCCTGTTCAGCCTGGGGGATGGCGGCTGCGGCGGCGTGTCGTCATCGACGAGATTCACGACCATGCGATCGCTCGGTTTCCCACTCGCCGCGGCCTGCTGCTTTTGCTGGTTCTCCCGCGCGTAGACCTTCATAACTGTTAAAACTAAATTGTAATTGTAGACGTACCCGACTGGGCGAATCCCCGCTGGGATGCGGCAGCACACGAAAGCCTGTTGGGAGGGTCGAATGCACGGCGCCTTTGGTGACGACGGGAGCAACCTTTGCCTTTGCCTGCTTGCCCTGTTTGCCCTTGAAGCCGTCCTCCTCCTCGGGCGGTCTGTACACGTCCTCGTCCTCGTCCGATGTACTGATCCTTTTCCGCGCCCGCTTCTTCTTCGGGGTTATAGGCTCCTCGTCCGTGTCGCTGTCGCTCGGCGCGATGGTCTTCTTTAGCCTCGGTGGTGTTGGCGATGGTGGCCGTGCTTGCTGCTTTGTGGCCGGTGAGCCCATCCGTGTCGCATCCTCGTCATCCTCAATCACCGTCACCTACCAGCCTCGTGTTAGCGCGGCGTACAGAGGCGGCGTGTGTGTTGGGGTTACCCTGTTGTGCTCACGCAGACTCATCTCCTTGGCCCTTCGCAGCTGTCCATCCTCGTCCTCGTCCTCGTCCTCGCTGGAGGGACGGACGGGTGCGGCTGGCCTCCGTTGCGGCTGCTGCTGCTGCCGCCGCTGCTTATGCTGCTCCTCTTGCTCAAGGCTGGCCCTGAGGGCCAGCTCGATCTGCTCTTGCTCGCTCAGCTCAGCGGCGGTCCTCCCTCGCCTGCGTTTTAGCGTGCCAAATCAGAGGGGGGGCCAATTGCATTGGGTCCAGTACGCACCTCGTGTCTTGCTGAGACGCCATTGACTCAAACAGCGTCCTCTGCCCTGGCAGCCTACAAATGTGGTTTTGGTTGGGTTGCGCAAAAGTGGGATTTGGGGTGATTTTGCCTGCCATTTTTCTGCCAGCCGCTGTTCTTGCCCCTCTCACCCACCCCCAGCCCCGAAACCCCCCTCGCAAGCTAGAACGGGGGAACGTACGGCTCGTTGCTGCGCTGCTTGCCCTTGTTCACGAGCGCACCCGAACGTGGCTGTGTGGCCATGATTTTCAAATTTGGCGCGCATTGGAGTGTCCTCCCCAGACAGATGGTTCAGCGTGTTGTCCTCGTCACGGGCGCATCCCGCGGCATCGGCGCAGCTGTCGTGGCCCAGCTTGTCCAGCAACGTACGTGGGTGCCATCCGTGCCGTACCGTCCACTAAACTCCGCCCCCACCTCTTGTTTAGAAGACGTGCATGTGATCGCTGTGTCAAGAACACCGCTACCGTCGACAAACAACGTCACGGCCGTCCAGGGCGACGTCACCGACGATGCCGTGCGCAAGCGTGCTGTCCAGACTGCCGTGGCCTCGTTTGGTCGGATCGATGCCGTCATCAATAATGCCGGTGTGCTGGACCCGCTCGAGCGGCTTGCGACGGCCCCAGCGGACGCGATCAAGCAGGCCTTCGACGTCAACGTGGTGGCGGCGATCGCACTGGTCCAGGAGGCACTGCCGCACCTGATCAAGACGAACGGGGTCGTGGTCAACGTGTCCTCGGGCGCGGCGGTCAAGGCCTACGAGGGCTGGGGGGCCTATTGCTGGTAACGACCCATGTTTTGTTATTTTATTTATGCGCACAGGAAATACAGCACAAAGGCGGCGCTAAACATGTTTACGTCGGTGCTGGCCAAAGAGGAGCCCGCCATCTCGGCGATCGCGCTGCGCCCGGGCGTGGTCGACACGGCGATGCAGGCGCAAATCAGGTCCGATGTTGGCCAAAAGGCAATGGGCGCAGACCACGCAAAGTTCCCGCAACTGTTTGAGAGCGGTCAGCTGCTCGTGCCCGAGCTGCCGGCAAAGGCCATTGCGCACCTCGCCCTCCTCGGCAGTGGGGCAAAGTCGCTCTCGGGACAGTTTATTCAATGGGACGAGGTCAAACTTACTTAGGACGTGAATATTTCTCACAAACGAAACGAGTAAATGGACAAAGCCTACTTTTTTTTTTTCCCCATTTAGGTCGACTTATTTTGTCAATAGGACTGTACAAACACTCAACAATAATGTACTAATATTTACCGGAAAAGACATGCTCCACCTCGTCGTACTTCATGAAGAACCGCTCGAGCAGCACGTTGAAGACAGTGCCGGCGAGCACGTACCACCGGAACCAGACAAAGTAGAACGCCATCGTCGAAAAGATGGCCATGTTTGCAAACCAAAAGAGCGCGCAGCTCACGTAGCGCGCCGCGAGCGTGACCGGCTTGTCGACGCGATCGGGGAACCTGTGGCGCTCGGATGGGCTACCGTCGTAGAACTTTTCCAGCATCGTCTCCTTCTCGGCCCAGCGAGTCTTGAGCCACTCGACGATGTCTGCCTCGTTCTTGGGCAGGGACTCGATCGGGTAGCTAACAGAATGGCATTGGGATCCTTTAAAGTTAGTTTTTTTTTAATTTAATTTACCTCTTGACGTAAAAGTGGACCTCGTCGGCGTACTCGCCCTGGACGAGGCTGTCGCGGTCCTCGGGGATGTAGTACTTGTACGCGACCGTGATGTCGATGATGGCGTCGACCGCCTTGTCGAGCATCTTGACCGTGTGGACAAAGCCTTTTGAGCGCGGGTGCAGCACGTACTGGTAGTTTGTGAGGCCGTACTTGTTGGCGTACTTTACGCTCGCTGTGACAAAGACAAAGGTGAGAATTGGGAGTTTAAACAAAGGCAGCTACCGTTGCGCCCGTTGCGATCGAGGTTTGTGCCCTCGGGGAAGATGATGAGCTGGAGCGGGTACTTGGTCCTGGTGAAGACCTTGAGGGCGCGATCGATGAGCGGCCTGTCCTTCTGCTCACACACAAAAGGGGTACGTGAGCCCAAACGGCGGGAGTGCCAGCCAATCGCGCTGAAACGTACGTCCCACTGACGGTGCACAAAGATGAACCGCATGATCTGCAGCACCCAGCCCACGACGGGGATGTACCTGAGGGCGTTCTTGAGGATGACCTTTACGTTTGTTAGGCGTCCATAGCGCCCAAACAGCGTCCACAGGTAGACCCAGTCAAAGTAGGTCCGGTGGTTGCAGATGGTGATGCTGTTCTGGTTGAGCTTGTCGACCTCGCCGTAAAACACAAACTTGGTCCCGGCCACGTATTCTGCCCGCCACACAAGGAACGGTTAACAATCGAGCAGATGGGGCGTGCGCGTACCCCAGTAGGCAACGGGCAGGTTGGTCCAGAAGCCCACGATCAGCTCAAAGCAGTAGCGGAACAGCTTGGGCGCCAGCGGCATGAGGAACAGCTTGAGCGGAACGCCCATGAGAAAGTAGCCCGAGAGGATGGAGAAGAAGGCCACAAACATAAACAGCACGCCCACGACCTTGCGCCTACGTCACGAGTGGAGTAAGTAGGGGGTCAGTTGCGATGCCTTGGCCGGGATCAGCTGGCTTGACTGATTGTGCACACACCCACTCAACCCTTCCTTTTCCTCTAGCAGTGAGAGAGCATAGAGAGAGGTAGTGGTGGTGGCGGCGGCGGTGCTTACCATAGGGAGGCCGTGCCCTTGCCGGGGCCGGGGAAGTGTGGTCGTCTGCCGTTGAGTGGCGATGACAACGTTGTGGCCATCATTGAATACAGAGTATGTGACCCAGGCTCAGTTGATTGTCGGTTATTCTTTGGTACAATTGACATCCGATTTTTGTAGAGAATGAGGGGGAGAGGGAGGGAGAGAGTGCACGATGC
>Ga0302226_10002699_pt1 | contig 12471 bp, 8 predicted proteins | sample II_Palsa_E3_3_FD_193524 | JGI IMG/M metagenome (GOLD analysis project Ga0302226, IMG submission 193524) | Peat permafrost microbial communities from Stordalen Mire near Abisko, Sweden - II_Palsa_E3_3 | ecosystem: Environmental > Terrestrial > Soil > Palsa > Peat permafrost | place: Sweden...
GTTGTGCAATCCCCTTCCCGAAGGACGTTTCGATGGTAATTCCCGTGTCACCACTCCTCGCCGGCTTGCAGCGCGCCGCGTGGGAAACCGCTGGGTTCCGTCCATGAAGCGCGCAGCAATGACAGGGATACTGGCGGTCGCAGCGGCCTTGCCCGCCAGCGGATGGGCACAACAGAGCGCCGCCGCCCCGGCGTTTCCTGAAATCCGTTTCGCCATTAACACCGACACCACAACGTCCATGCCGGGCAACGTGTTGCGCAATACATTTACCGACGAGATCCTCGCTAACGTGGTTGAGTCGCTAGTGGCGCTCAAGGGCGACTTGTCTGTCGCGCCCATGCTTGCTGGCAGTTGGGACATTTCGCCCGACGGGAAGCAATACACGTTTCACTTGCGTCATGGCGTGCTGTTTCACAACGGCACGCCGTTTACCTCCGCCGATGTCAAATGGAGCTACGACTACTTCATGAAGCCGCAGTCCGGCTACGTCTGCCGCGGCAACTATGACGGACACCGGGGTCCGAAAGTGCTGGCCGTGACCACGCCCGATCCGCATACCGTGGTGTTCGAACTGGACCGGCCGTCCGCACTCTTTCTCACCCACATGACGGAACCGCGCTGCCCGCTCGCCATCCTGAGTCCTGCAAGCCTCGACAAGAACGGCGCGTGGCTGAAACCGGTGGGAACCGGTCCGTTCGTGTTCAGCGAGTGGAAACAAGGGCAATACGTCCTGCTGAAACCGTTCGCCCAATACCAGTCACGCACGGAGCCGCCAAGCGGACTGGCAGGTGCGAATCACGCTCGGGCGAACGTGCGCTTCGTCGCCATTCCGGACGAAGCGGCGCAAGTCTCCGCGCTCATGTCCGGACAGATCGACGAGATGAACATATCGGAGAACAACCTGCCGCCCGCCGATCCTCACTGGCATGTGATCGCCGGACCAGGCGCCGATCCCGCCGTATTGCTGATGCAAACGCACGACCCCTTGCTGGCTGATGTCCGCATCCGGCGCGCGATCGCGCTCGCTGTGGATCTGCCGGGTGTGGTGAACGCGGTCAGCGGCGGCCTGGCGCGCTACAACTCATCGCTGACGCCAGATGCCGAAGCGCTCTATACCCCCGGTGACGCAGTGGGATATAAGCAGAACCTCCCCGAGGTCAAGCGTCTGCTCGCGGCAGCCGGTTATGCCGGCCAGACCCTGACGCTCGAAACCAACCGCCGATATCCGCACATGTACTCGGCCGCGGTGTACATGCAATCGCTGCTCTCGCAGGCGGGTATCAACGTGAAGTTGCTGGTTGTGGAATGGGGCACCCAGGTGAACGATTTCCGCTCGGGGCATTTCCAGCTGATGTCGTTTGGTTATTCGGCACGCATCGAACCCGCGCTCATGTATGGCGATGTACTCGGTGACAAGTCCAAAAATCCCATGGTGCAATGGGAGAACCCGAAAGCGCGCGCGCTGTTGCGCAGCATCGACGGCGTGACCGACCTCGCCGCCCGAAAACGGGTCTTCGAACAGATGCACCAGATGATGATGGACGACGTGCCCATGATCGTGCTGTACGACTCACCCGACCTGACGCTTGTGAGCAACCGGTTGCAGGGGGTCACGACCTGGCCCCTGCGCCTGAAGCGTTTTTCCAACGTGACGAAGAACTAGGCAAGCCGATGCTCAGCTACATCATCAAGCGACTATCGATGGCGGTCCCCACTGTCTTTATCGTGACCCTGCTCGTATTCGGCATGATCCGCGCCATTCCTGGCGACCCGGCTTCGCTCATGCTCGGCGACCTCAACGACCCGGTGCTGCTGCAGCAAATGCGCCACTCGTTTGGTCTCGATCAGTCCATCCCCGCGCAATTCGTGATCTGGGTGTCGCATCTGCTCTCGGGCGACTTCGGCATGTCGATCGTCCGGCATCAGCCAGTGCTGGAACTGATCCGCGAGACCTTTCCGGTGACCGCCGAGATCGTGCTCGCAGCAACTTTTATCGCGTGCCTGATCGCCATTCCCGCCGGCTTGTTCGCGGCCTGGATGCAAAACCGCCGCGGCGATCTCGCGGTGGTCATGGGCAGCATCATGCTGGTCTCCATACCCAGTTTCTGGGCCGGCATCCTGCTCATCTGGCTGTTTGGCGTCAAGCTGCACCTGCTGCCTACCTTCGGCTACCAGCCGTTTTCGCAAGCAGGCTGGGGATCGTTCAAATACCTCGTGCTGCCGGTCATAGCGGTCTCGCTCGGAGAAATCGCGGTCGTGACACGCATGATGCGAGCGAGCAGTATCGAAGTCCTGCGACTGGAATATATCGCTCACGCACGCGCCAAAGGTTTGTCGGAACGGCGCGTGCTGCTGCGCCATACGCTGCCCAATGCGTTCGGCCCCACGCTCACCGTGATCGGTCTCGTGCTCGGTCACCTGCTCGCGGGGGGCGCCGTGATCGAGACCGTATTCACGCTGCCGGGCATGGGCCGCCTGCTCGTGGAAAGCATCTATTCGCGCGATTATCCCGTCGTGCAGGGATGCCTTCTTGTGATCGCGCTGCTGTATGTGCTGACCAATCTCGTTGTCGACCTGCTGTATCCGATCTTCGATCCACGCCTCAAGCTCTGACTCGCCCATGCCCTCCTCTCCCAAGCGCACACGGCGCACCAACCTCGTGATCGGAGCCGTACTCGTCGGCCTCCTGCTGCTCATCGCGGTGGTCAATCTCGTCTATACGCCCTACGGTCCCCTCGACGTGAATATTCATGCGCGCTACGCGCCGCCGTCGCTGCAACACTGGTTCGGCACCGACGAATTCGGCCGCGACATCCTGTCCCGGATCATGTCGGGCGCCGGCGTCAGTACCACCGTCAGCGTCTGCTCCGTGCTGTTCGCGTTGCTCGCCGGAACGTCGATAGGCGCAATCTGCGGCTACGCGGGGGGCTGGTTCGACCGGCTCGCGGCCATGCTGATCGATGCACTGATGGCGTTCCCCGGCTTGCTGCTCGCACTTGGCATCATGACCGTGGTCGGACCGTCGAAATGGGGTGTGGTGGTCGCGCTCGGCTTGGCTTATACGCCGTCAGTGAGCCGCATTGCGCGCGGCGCGGCGCTGTCGCTGCGCCAGCGTGATTTCGTAGTTGCATCGCAAACCATGGGCAACAGCGGCGCTTGGACGCTTCTTCGCCATGTCCTGCCGCATTGCGTGGCGCCGCTGCTGGTCTTCTCGACTTCACTGTTCGGCTCAGCGCTGCTTGCCGAAAGTGCGCTGAGTTTTCTCGGACTCGGCGTGCCCGCGCCCGAGCCGACCTGGGGCGGCATGCTCGCCGACGGGCGCACGGCTATCGATCAGGCGATATGGGTCGTGCTATTTCCGGGTGCGGCTATTTCGCTTGCGTTGTTCGGCATCAATCTGTTCGGCGATGGCGTGCGCGATCTGCTCGACCCGCGCATGAAGGGGGGAATGTGATGACGGCTCTTGTTCAACACCCATTGCTCACGGTCAGCAACCTGACGATCGGTTTCCCCGACAAAACAGGCGCGATCAAACAGGTCACGCACGACGTGAACTTCACGTTGAACGCAGGCGAGTCGCTTGCAATTGTGGGCGAGTCAGGCAGCGGCAAGACCATGGTCGGCCGCGCGCTGCTCGGCTTGTTGCCGGAGCGGGCGGAGATCGTCTCGGGGACCATCAGCTTCGAGGGTCGTGACGTCCTCGGCAATACGCCGGCGCAATGGCTGGCTACGCGCGGCACAGGCATAGGCATGGTGTTTCAGGAGCCGATGGTCTCGCTCAACCCTGCTATCCGCATTGGCGACCAGTTGACGGAAGCGCTCATGCGGCGGCGTTCCGTCGCGCGCGATGCGGCCCGTTTGCAGGCTATCGCCATGCTCGAACGGGTTCGCGTGCGGGATCCCGTCGGTTGCATGAAGCGATACCCGCACGAGTTTTCCGGCGGCATGCGGCAACGCATCCTGCTCGCCGCAGTCATGTTGCTGCGCCCGAAGCTGCTGATCGCGGACGAGCCGACGACAGCCCTCGATTGCGTGGTGCAGAAAGAAGTGCTCGACCTGATGATCGAACTCACACGCGAGGAAGGCACTGCGCTGATCTTCATCAGCCACAATCTTGCGTTAGTGACGGCCTACACGGAACAAGTGCTGGTGATGCGGCGCGGGTCGGTCGTGGAAACCGGCGCAGTGGGAACGGTATTGGCACGCCCCTCGCATGAATACACGCTGAAGCTGCTCGAAGCGCTGCCAAGGCGCGCCGATAACGAGGACGCGTCGAGCCCGCCAGACTCATCCGCGCCACCGGTCATCGAAGTCAAGGACGTAGCCATCGATTACAAAGTGCCCGGCTTGTGGTTCAGGAAGATTCTCGCGCGGGCCGTGCATCCGACGTCGTTCAGCGTGCAGGCGGGCGAGACAGTGGCGATCGTCGGCGAATCGGGTAGCGGGAAAACAAGTATCGCCAAGGCGATCCTCGGACTTGCACCGACCGCGCAAGGGCAAATCCTGCTCAACGGGCTGCCCTTCCTCAACGCCGGCCATGACGCCATGCAAGCCGCGCGCCGCTCGGTGCAGATGGTGTTTCAGGACCCCTACTCCTCGCTCGATCCACGCATGCGGGTCGACGCGCTCATTAGCGAAGGACTGCGGCTCGACAAGACCCTTAGCCGCGCACAACGCGCTCAACGGGTCGCTGAAGCGCTGGATGATGTGGGCTTGAGCGAGTTCGCCGGTCGCCTCGTCCATCAGCTCTCCGGCGGCCAGCGCCAGCGTGTGGCGATTGCACGCGCGTTGGCAAGCAGACCTGCGGTGATCATCGCGGACGAGCCGGTGTCCGCACTCGATGTCACCGTGCAGAAGCAGATCCTCGACATGCTCGTTTCGCTGCAGCAGCGCTACCGGTTTGCGTGCCTGCTGATCTCGCATGATCTCGGTGTGGTCGAGCAGATTGCCGACCGCGTGCTGGTGATGTTCCGGGGCCATATTGTTGAAGAGGGAACGCGCGATGCCGTCTTCGATAACCCGGTCCATCCGTACACCCGCAGACTCCTGCAAGCCGTGCCCGAACTACGGGGAAATCGCGATGACGGTTTCAAGGTCATCACGCGCACCGTGCCTGACGACATCGATCCGACCCGCAAGTATTTCAACGCCGAGCTGGCGGCCCGCGACATGCCTGTGCTGGTCGATGTAGCCGCGCCGACGCTCAGGTCCACACCCGCTTTTGTGGATCACCGCATCGCCCTTGAAGCTGTGCATTCATCATGACGCTGATCCAGCTCCGGGCATTCTGTTCGGTCGTCGAGCAAGGCAGTTTTCGCGCGGCAGCAAGAGCGCTCGACATTGCTCAAAGCACGCTGACCCAAGCGATCCAAAGCCTGGAAGCGGAGCTGGGCGTCATTCTGCTGAACCGGTCGCATCAAGGCATCAGCCTGACCACCCTCGGTGAAAATTTCCTGGTCCGTGCCAATGCGATCATCCGCGACTGCGAGCGTGCGACGCAGGACATGAGGCCTTTGACGGAAGAGCCGGAGGGACACATCGCACTCGGCGTGACCTCCGAGCCGCTCGCGGAATTCCTGCTGCCGGTACTCAAGCGTTACATCGAACGGTTTCCGCGCGTGCGAGTGCATGTGTCCAGCAGCTACGCGAAGATGCTGATCGAAAAGATCCGCGACGGCGCGCTCGACTTCGCGCTGTGTCCGCTCGCACCTCATGTAAGCGACGTCGATCTCAGCATCGAGCGGATGTATCGGTCGGACGCGGGCGTGATCGCGCGCAGGGGTCATCCACAAGCGCATGTCACATCCGTGCGCGAGTTGGTGGAGTGCGACTGGGTCAGCATCCGGCCCGCGGGCATTGCCGGTGGCGCGGAGAACCGGCTGATCAGTCTTTTCAAGGCGGAAGCGCTTGGAGCCCCGCGCATCGTCTTCACGGCGGAGTCGTTGCTGGAAACGCTGCACATTGTTTCCGAAACCGACTGCCTGACCATCGAGCCGGCGGTACTCTCGGACTTCAAGCTGTTTTCACCGTCGCTCGTCACCATCCCGATTCGCGAAGCGTTCGATCCGCGCGACGTTTGCCTCATCAGCCGCCGCGCGTCGCCATTGACCACGGTCGCGCATGAGCTTGTGAGCATGCTCCTGTCTTACTCGCGCCTTTTGCGAGGCACGAGCGCCTGATCTTGGTGGCGAAACAAACCCGACTCCAGGTTCATGCGGCAGGCGATCTGCCAGGCTGATCCCGATCGGTCAGGCCGCCTTCTGCGCCGTGCGAACTCCCCGTAAGATGACCTTGCCGCTACTACGAGCCCCTTTTCTTCCCATGAACAGCACTTCCTATGCCTTGCCCCACGCGACCGCAGGCGCGGCGTACGCTCTGACGAGTCAGCAGTTCGGTACCACTGGCTACGGCAAAAAGGTGTACATCCAGGCCGGCCTGCACGCCGATGAAACGCCGGGCGTGATGGTTGCACTCACGCTGATCGAGCAATTGCGCCGCCTTGAAGACGACGGCAAGCTGCGTGGTGAAGTCGTGCTGGTCTGCAACGCGAATCCGCTTGGACTGAGCCAATGGTTGTTCGGCGCTCCCGTCGGCCGTTTCGACTTCGCCAGCGGCCGCAACTACAACCGTGACTTTCCCATGCTCGCCGGCAAGATTGCGGCCGCGCTCGAAGGCAAGCTCACGCAAGATGCCGACGAAAATCTCGTCATCATTCGTGAAGCCTGGAAAGCAGCGCTGACCGCGCAGCAACCGGCCACATTATTCGACGGCTTGCAACGCCAGCTCATGCTGTTGGCGCACGATGCGGACGTGGTGCTGGACCTGCATTGCTCACGCGAAGCCGCCATGCATATCTACACCGGCCAGGCGATCTGGGCCGAGGCGGAACCGCTCGCGCGGTATCTCGGCGCAGTGGCCTCGCTGCTGGCGTACGACTCCGGCGCCAGCTCCTTCGATGAAGCGCAGAGCCTGACATGGTGGCAACTGAAGCAGCAATTCGGCGCCCACTATCCGATTCCGACCGGCACGGTGTCCGTCACGGTCGAGCATCGCGGCCAACGGGATGTGTCGTATGTCATGGCCCGGCGGGATGCGCAGGCGATCATCGACTACCTCACGCATCAAGGCTTCATAGACGGCATGGCGCCGCCCTTGCCCGAGCTTGCCGGCCCAGCAACCCCGCTTGCCGGCAGCGAACAGTTTCTCGCGCCCGCTGGCGGCATCCTCGTGCATCGCGCGCAGCTTGGCGACGTGATCGAAGTAGGCCAGCCGCTCTTTGACGTCATCGATGCAACGACCGGCGAGACCACCACCGTCCACAGCAAAACCAGCGGCGTGTTCTACATGCGCCGCGACGTGCGTTTCGTAAAGCACGGCGATCCGCTTGGCCGCGTCACCGGTGCCACGCCTCAACGCACCGGCAAGCTGCTCGGCGCCTGACTTCCACGCTTGGTAAAACGCAACGCACACCACCACACCCATGTAGCCCCTCAAGTTCATTTCATCGTTCAGGAACGCACCATGACTCGATATATCGACGTCAACGACATCAGGCAACTGCTTCGCACCATCGGCCCGGAAACCTTCATCCACACCCTCGCCGACTACATCCGCGCCGACTATCTGCGCTGGCCCCAGTTTGATAAATCGCCGCGCACGGCGGCGCATTCGCCCGAGGGTGTTATTGAACTGATGCCCGTTGCCGATCACACGTTATACGGCTTCAAGTACGTGAACGGGCATCCCAACAATACCCGCGCCAACATGCTGACCGTGATGGCTTTCGGCGTACTCGCCGATGTCGCCACCGGTGTCCCCCTGCTTCTCAGCGAGTTCACCATCATGACGGCGCTGCGCACGGCGGCTACCTCTGCGCTCGCCGCAAGTGTCCTTGCGCGGCCGGGATCGAAGTCAATGGCATTGATCGGCAACGGCGCGCAAAGCGAGTTCCAGGCGCTGGCATTCAAGAATATGCTGGGCATCGAGCATATTCGCGTGTTCGACACGGACCCCGCCGCCACCGAGAAACTCATCCGCAACCTGTCTGGCATCAAGGGGTTGACGCTCACGCGGGCGGCATCGATACGCGAGGCCGTACAAGGCGCGGATATCGTCACCACCGTCACCGCCGATAAAACCAACGCGACCATTCTCACGCCCGACATGATTGAAGCGGGGATGCATATCAACGCCGTCGGCGGTGATTGCCCTGGCAAGACCGAGTTGCATGCCGACGTGCTGAACGGCGCCCGCGTGATGGTGGAGTTCGAACCGCAGACGCGCATAGAAGGCGACATCCAGCAGCTTCCCGCCGACTCGCCCGTGATCGAGTTCTGGCGCGTGCTGGCCGGGGAAGTGCAAGGCCGCGAATCAGACGCACAGGTGACCGTATTCGATTCAGTCGGGTTCGCGCTGGAAGACTTCTCGGCGCTGCGCTACCTGAACGATCTCGTGCGCACCGAGGGGATTGGCACACGGATCGACCTGATCGCCCAGCCGTCGAACTGCAAGGACCTCTACTCGCTCGTTGCATCGTCCGGCCCTGATGAAAGCAACGAATCCGTGCAAGGTCTCTTTCAGGCTGCCTGATGTATTGGGGATCGGGATTCAGCGGTACACGTTGGCTTTCTGGAAGGCTATGCTTGGCACAAGCCGAACGCATCGCTCCCGCCGGCCGGCATGGCATAGGACCGGGCGAGCGTTGCACTTATTCCAGAGGGTTTCTTCATGACGTTGATCCAGCTCCGGGTGTTTTGCGCGGTCGTGGAGCAAGGCAGCTTCCGTGCCGCAGCAAGGGCGCTCGACATCGGGCAAAGCACCCTCACGCAAGCTATCCAGAGCCTTGAGGCCGAGCTCGGCGTGACGCTGCTGAACCGCTCGCATCAGGGAATCAGCGTGACAAGCCTGGGCGAGACCTTCCTCATTCGCGCGAACGCAATCATTCGCGATTGCCAACGCGCGATGCAGGACATGCAGCAGTCGTCGGGAGAACCCGAAGGGCAAATCGCGCTCGGTGTGACGTCCGAGCCGCTGGCAGAATCCCTGCTGCCGGTCCTCAAGCGTTTTATTGCCCGCTTTCCGCGCGTACGCGTGCATGTGACCAGCGGCTACGCGAAGATGCTGATAGAGAAGATCCGCGACGGCCGGCTCGACTTCGCGCTGTGTCCGCTCGCGCCGCCCGTCAGCGACGTCGATCTCGACATAGAACGCCTCTACCGGTCGACGCCGGGCGTGATCGCGCGCAAGGGTCATCCTCAGGCGCATGCCACCTCCGTTCACGATCTCAAGGATTGCGACTGGGTCAGTATCCGGCCGGCGGGAATTGTCGGTGGGGCGGAGAACCGCCTGACCAGCCTCTTTCGAGCAGAGGGACTGGGGGAGCCCAGGATCGTTGTCACGGCGGAATCGTTGCTGGAAACGCTGCACATTGTTTGCGAATCCGATTACCTGACTATCGAGCCGCGCGTGCTGGTCGAGTTGAAGCTGTTCTCGAATTCGATCATCAACATCCCGATTCGTGAGGCGTTCGACCCACGCGATGTCTGTCTCATCAGTCGGCGGTCCGCACCCTTGACCATGGTCGCGCAGGAGCTCGCCAGCATGCTGGTGTCGTATTCGCGCTTGCTGCATGGCGCCGGTTCGTGAAGCGCGCCATGCGTTTGCTTGCCCTGTTGGTTTCGGCCTAGCTCGCGAGTGAGCCGGTCAGGTCTGCATGACGCAACGCGCCGCCGTTGATGTTCACTTCGCGCTTGAACGTTATCGTCTTGCCCGAGAACTCGCAGATCACGGTGTCGCGGAAAGCGGTCTCGGGGAAGATCCAGGTCATTTGCAGGCGCGTGTTATCCAGCCAGCATGCACGGGCGACGACCGGACTTTTATCGAACTGGTAGCCATGGTGAAGATCGCTGCCGGGCATGTCGGTGCGGCCCTCCAGCCACCGGCCTAACCCGGCGGCAATGACATGTTCGCCTTGCGCATCGGTAAGACGAAACACGCATGTCTCGCCGGCGAATTCAAATTGCAATTCGCTCACGCCTTGGCCATTGGGTTGCATCAGGAAGCGGTCCGTCTGTCCGGGTGCGCACGCACGTGCGCGTGTGCCATCCGTGACTGCACCGGCCCGTTCGAAAGGCTCTTTCCACGGTGCCGGCGCATCCGGACTTTGCCAGTCGGCAAGCCTCGCTTTGAGTCGCGCATCAGCAGAGGCCCCGTCTTCGATGTGATCGCGAATTTCATCACGAACTTGACCACGACTTTGATCACGAAACGCCGCCGGAAAGTGCCAGTCGATATGCGTGAACAACTTCGCGCTGCCTTTTATCGCGCCGGTAACGGCAAGCGTTGCGCCGTGCAACGGGAACACCGTCGTCATCTGGACGAACTTGCCAATTGCGCTATAGGTGCCGTCAGGCCGCGTCCACCAGTGATAGCCGTATTTCACAGGCTCGCCGTGCGCGCTTGTTGCGGCAGCGACCCAGCTTTCGGGAAGCAGGCGACGGCCCTCCCATACGCCGTTTTGCGCATGCAGGACGCCCAGCTTCAACAGATCCGCGGTTCGCGCGATAAGACCATTACCACCGGGGTTGATGCCGTCTGGACCGATATCCCAGGATTCGCCTTCAATGCCCATCGGCTCGAAAATTCGCGGCTTGAGATACTCGTGCAACGTCACGCCCGCCGCGCGGCTCAGGATGGCCGACAACATGTAGCTGGCAGCGCTCGTGTACATGAAGGCTGTTCCCGGCTCGTGCACGATCGGGATCTTGAAGAACTCCGCTATCCAGCTCGTGTTCAGCGATCGCCACTCTGCCCCCGATGTTTCGCCCGCATGACCCACGCGCATCGTCAGCAGGTCTTCTATGGTCATCTTTGTCAGCCAGCCCTGATCCGCTTCGACAATGAGCTCGGGGAAAAAGGAGACCACCTTGTCGTCGAGCTTGAAGAGACCCTCCTCCAGCGCCAGCCCGATCGCACATGCGGTGAAACTCTTGACGACGGAGTGCAGGTTTCGCGGCCGGTCGGGCCGATACGGCCAGCGCCAGCCCTCGGCAACCACCCGGCCGTTGCGGTGAAGCATGAAGGCGTGCAGGTCGAGGCCATCTGCTTCGACGTCATTCAGGAATGCAACGATGGCATCGGCATCCACGCCGGCCGCGGACGGATCGGCGCGCGTCAGACCATCGGCTTGCTGAGCCGCAAGGAGGTCAGTGGCAGACGTAGCGCCGCATTCGATGAAAAAGTCCGACATCGTCTCTCCGCTGTTTAAAAATGGGATGTGGGTCGGCCGTCGGCCTGTTCTGCATTTTCGCACCCGCAGCATTTTCAGCCGCAAGGACCTGCAAGTGCGCGCATCACGCGATGCTAGGTGCAACCGGGCGCTCAAGGAAGCCCGTTTCGACGATCACAGGCAGAAAATCAGATCACCTCTGGATCGAAGGTCACCGTTAATGAGCGTCCCGCTTGTGACCCGGCTCATGCTGCTCTCGGTCGTTGTCACTCTGCAAGAGCGAACGCAAGCAACCGACCAGGATTTGTCCGCCCCGTTTTTGCCGAAGTTTTGCCAAAGGCGCGAGGACTGGCGCGAAGGGCTTCGATGCGCACGACTGACGGGCAAATGACAGGAACGCGCGTTGCTCGATGCAAGTCCATCGATGCTGTGAAAGCGTCACTGACCCGTGGAGTTGACATGTCCCGCTCGCGATTGCCCGCTCAGGATCCTCCCGAAGCTCGCCCGCCGTTCGTCGCTGCAACGGAGCGTCGGGCCGCACCTGAACTCCCTCCGCTTGCGCCTGAACGTCGAGTCGGCTTTGCCGTCGTCGGCCTCGGTAGGCTCAGCCTTGACTCGATCCTGCCGGCCCTCGCTTCCTGCAAGCTTTGCCGGCTTGCCGCCGTCATGACCGGCGACAAGGACAAGGGACGTCGAATCCTGAGTCAATATGGTGCGCCGGCCGATGCCGTCTATGGCTACGACGAATGGGACAAGCTCGCGCAGAACGACGACGTTCAAGCGGTCTACATTGTGACGCCCAACGGCCTGCATCACGAACAGGTGAAGCAAGCGGCGCGCGCGGCCAAGCATGTGCTGTGCGAGAAACCGCTAAGCAACACGTCAGCCGAAGCGCATGAGATGGTGCGTGCCTGCGCGGACGCCGGCGTCATGTTGATGGTTGCGTACCGGCTGCAATACGAACCCCACAATCGCGACATCGCCAGGCTCGTCAGGTCAGGAGAATTCGGGAGTCTGAAGCTCATCGAAGCGCACAACGGCCAGGTGCAAGACGAGGCAAGCCAGTGGCGCCACCAGCGTGACCTGGCCGGCGGTGGTTCATTGCCGGATATCGGCCTTTATTGCCTTAACTTCGCACGCTTTGTCACGGGAGAGGAACCAGCCGAGGTGATGGCCTGGGTCTGGAGCACGCCGGGAGATCCGCGCTTTACCGAGGTCGAAGAGAATGTCGCGTGGCAGATGCG
>Ga0302226_10002701_pt1 | contig 12468 bp, 19 predicted proteins | sample II_Palsa_E3_3_FD_193524 | JGI IMG/M metagenome (GOLD analysis project Ga0302226, IMG submission 193524) | Peat permafrost microbial communities from Stordalen Mire near Abisko, Sweden - II_Palsa_E3_3 | ecosystem: Environmental > Terrestrial > Soil > Palsa > Peat permafrost | place: Sweden...
TTCACCTGAACTGTGAATGCCGCCCAGAATTCAGGGGTGGCGTTATCAAGGAACGTCTTGAAGAAACCTTTAATCGCGTCAAATCCACTGAACTCGGCGTCCGGGGTAATCAGGATGGAGCTTTCGCTGTAATCTTTCATGATGGAATCGAGGCCTTCCGCGAAGGCGCCCAAATGATGAGCGAAGACTTTTTCGGTCTCTGACAATGCAAGCTTGTTAGGAGCACTCATCTTGTTACCTCATTGAATAGCAGTGAATTCGCTTATGAGACGAAGTGTCCGTTGCTCCTGAGTGCGTGGCGTGTGCGCTTAGCCGTTGCACTCACTTGGCTGGATAACCTCTTCGCCCGATCTTTTGTCGGTGCGGTGAAAGTAGTTCGGTCAAGCCGCTTGCACTTGCCGCAGCGTGCATGTTTGTCATGCAGCCGGTGCAAGATGCAATGCAGCAAACAGGCGACTCAAACCGAATACCGACAAAGCGTTTCACCGCCATCAATGGGAATGAGAGCGCCGTGGATATAACTGGATTCGCTTGATGCAAGGAATACGGCGAGATCCGCAACGTCCTTCGCCTCTCCCCAGCGTTTTAGAGGAATACTTTCAGTGAAGAAAGTATCGAAATTCTTATCGTTGAATAGATCACGGGTCAGCGCAGTCTTGGCGTAAGTGGGGCATATCCCGTTAACGCGTATGCCTTCGTGACCATACTCAATGGCGAGGCACCGCGTAAGGTTTGCCTGCGCACCCTTGGAAATGTTGTAGACCGACTGTTTTGGATGCCCTTGAAGACCCGCAGTGGACACGAGATTGACGATGACGCCACCGTCGCCTTGCGTGAGAAATTGACGAACTGCGGCCTTTGAGCCGAACCATGTGCCTTTGACGTTTACACGCCAACACGCCTCTAGGTCGTCCTCGCTGAATTCGTGGAAGAGTTTGCCCCCGCGATAAATGCCTGCGTTGTTGAACATGATGTCTATGCGGCCATAGGCTTGGACCGCGGCTTCAATGAGGTGATTAACCTGGCTTTCGTCCGTCACATCACATTTCACAAAGGTGCCCTTGCCTCCCGTGCGCTCGATTTCCTCTGTAGTGGTTCGATTGAGGTCTTGCTCAAAGCCACCTTTCAGTGCCTCTGGCTTTAGGTCAGCCACGACGACTGATGCGCCCTCTTTTGCGTAAGCCAAAGCGATCGCGCGGCCAAAGCCAGAACTGGCTCCCGTGATGATTGCCACTTTACCTTTCAATTTCATAGTCGTTGTCCCACGTTGGACGGCAGGCGAGGTTGCCTGCCCGGCGGATGCTCGCAGTGCGCGATACAGGCCGCGCTCCCTCTAGCGCAACTTGATCATGCCGAGGATGCAATCTGTCGATCCGATACGGCACCTTCGTGGCTAGGCGCACCTGCTAAAAAAACTTCGGGGACGCGACTGTGCGTGCACTCGCAACCGACCCTGAGTGCACATTGCGGTGCAGCGTTACCGTTTGAAAATGCCAGTGTATCTTGGGGCTTATGCTTGGTTTGTATGTGTGCGAACGCGGCAAAAACGCTGAGCGAGGTAGCCCAAGATGACGAATTGCACAGCCCGGAGCTGGTCGACTGAGGCATTTGCAGCAGTCGAACGATATGACGCGTGGGCCGAACAACTGAGCGGTGTTTACGGTGCGTGGCGCCCTGATCGCTCAGACGCCACGGATTTTTCCGCAAGCGTGTTGCATCACGACCGGAATGGCTTCCAGCTCGTTGAATGCCGCTGCGATCCATGCGGCGCTGTGCGAACGAGGGCTGATACGGTTCGCGGCGATTCAGAGACTCTTGCCATCCAGTTGGCGTTGTCAGGACGCGAAATAATGACGATCGGTGGTCAGACTGCCGAATTGACCGGTGGTGACCTGATCATCTGGGACACCACTCAGGAAATGCGTTTCGAGGTTCTTGAGCCGCTCCACAAAATAACAGTCATGTTGCCGTTGGCACGGCTCAAGTGCTGGATGCCACAATCGTGGCAGACGATGGATCGCAAGCTGCCTGTTGGATCGGTCCAAGCTGACTTATTGGCGTCCTACATTGCAGCCATCCGCCCCGGTTTTATGGATGGCAACTTGACCAACGCCACTGGCCTCACGGAAGCGACCATTGGCCTACTCATCAATGCCTTGGGGGCCGATACAAAGATTGAGCCGGAATCCCTGCGTGACAGTCAAATGGTGCGCATCCGCAATTTCATCGAGCGCAATCTGGATGACGCAGAACTTACCCCTGGCTCTATCGCGGCTGCTTGTCGAATCTCGGTGCGCTACCTTCACTGGGTATTTGAACCCACCGGGACGACGGTGCTGAAATATGTGATCCAGCAGCGACTCATTCGTTGTCGACGCGAGCTCTCCAATCCCACGATGCTATCGCGCTCCATCACGGATATCGCATTCTCAAGCGGCTTTCACAATGCGACTCACTTTAGTCGGCGTTTCAAATCCGAATTCGGACTCACTCCACAGGACTTTCGGTCAGAAGTCTGCGGGGTGACTAAGTAGCCCTTTAGCTACAGCGGAGCAATGAGATTTGCCAAACCTTTGGCGCTCAGAATCTCGATCCAATAGCCGTCGGGATCTTTGATGAAGGCGAGGCCCTTCATTTTGCCGTCGTCTGGCCGCTTCACGAATTCAACGCCCATCGCGTCGAATCGCTCGCACGCTGCATAGACGTCAGGCACGGTGATACCAATGTGCCCAAATCCTCGGGGGTCCGTATTGCCATTGTGGTAGGCCGCCTGCGGATCGGCTTCCGTTCCCCAATTGTGCGTCAGTTCCAACGTTCCTTTTTGGCTGAATATGAATTCTGCCGCACCATGGTCATCGTCTGGCGGCATGCCATCCTCACTGGTCAGATAAGCCATGAAGTAGAGAGAGAACTTCATCTCAGGAAAATCAAACCGTCGCAAAAGCGTCATGCCAAGAACATCGCTGTAAAACGCAATGGATGCCACCGGATCACGAACGCGCAGCATGGTTTGGTTTAAGACGAATTCGCCCGTTCCATGGGGACCATGGCTAGGAATTTGGGTATTCATCGAGTAGCGTCTCCTTGGCGATAGCTAACGCCAATCTTGAAGGATGCCATCGTCCAGTGATTGATTCACCGTGCAAGGAACGTGCGTTTGCAGTGCAAGCTCTTGGGAACGTTCACCTGTGCATGATGTTGGATGATCAGCGCATCACTCCACGTCGTCCCAAACGCCTGGGGTCTTTTGCCCCTTCCAAAGGTATGGATGATCAAACCCGAGGCCAAAAAGCAGTGCTATGACAAATGACCAGTGGACGCCCATATACCCGTAGGTCAAGGCCTCGTTCGTATCGACAAACACCGACCCAACCAAGTGCAGCATGCCTTCGGTAATTGCTGCAGATAAGGCTACGCAGAACAAGCAGGCCAAGATGCCGCCCCATGGCATGGCCAATTTTGAAAATGGCCAGTTGTAGAGCTGAATTAAAAACCCGTAGGGAACCGAGCACGCGACCATGAACCAAAGGAGCCACGTTGGCCCTGAGTAACTGCCCAAGCTCCAGAATGATCCCACGCCCGGTTGCGTAAAGTCCCAGAGCCCGAGAAGGCGGCTGACCCAAAGGGCGACCATGACAACGAGGAACAAAATGCCGATCTGGGTAAAGCCTCGACCCGGCTGCTTCATGCCGCGGGTGAGAAATGAGAGAAGCCCAGATGCCGATCCCATGACGATAAATGGGAACCACCAAGCTGGTATCCAGCGGATTGACGAGTTTGTAATTGCGTAGGTCAGGAAAGCAATGAGCACAAACAAGACGAAATATTGCCGCCGGGGCGGCAAGTTGGCGACGATCCAGTTTTCACCCGCAAATGAAAAAAACGCGATGAAGAAATAGCTGCAGCCGATGATCGGGAAGACCCAGCTTGCATCTAGTCCAGACCAATAGATCAACTTCGCGGAAACCCAACCCAGGATCCACGACGCAACGATTGTCACAACGCCTCGCACGACGCTGTTAGAAATGCCGTTATAGGGCCATCCACTGGAGACAATGGAGAGTAACGCCCACCAAAGACTCAGCAGCTGCCACGTGACGTTGTCGAGCCAATACATCTCGGCGACCTTGGCACCGGTCCAGGGGCCTATGGGTGCGACTTTCACCACGACATTGACCAAAAAGCAGGACGCGATCGTCAGACCGTAGATGATGAGTAGACGACGTAACGACTTACCGAGCCGTGCAGGTGCGACATCCACCAGGTCATTCATGATTCTTCCCCTTTTGAAGGCCAATGGGACGCTCTTTTCAATGACGAATTGCTCGTGTGGCGCAGAGCTGGCGTGGCAACCCGCTTTGCCCGAACGCGCGATCGCATAGCTCAATGCGCGCATGCACTGCCGCCAGCGACTGCGCGTGGCATTCATTTCCAACGACTTCGATGCCACTTCCCAATCGGAAGACCGCGAGGACGTAACGCACGGCTTCGCGGTTTGAACGTGCGGCTATCGAGCCGTGAAGCCGCCGTCGACCGTCAGCATACTGCCGGCAAACCACTCCGCATCGTCGGAAAGCAAAAAGGTCACGGCCTTAGCGACGTCTTGAGCCTCGCCGACCCTTGGGTATGGGCACAATGCTTCTAACCCGGCCTTCGCTTCCGGATCCTCTAGGAACGGACGCACCATGGCGGTTGCGAGGAAGCCTGGGCACACGGCATTCACGTTGATTTTGTGCGGCGCAAAGTCAATCGCAAGTTGGCGCGTGAGGTTCACGACGGCACCTTTGGATGCGCAGTAAGCCGGCTCGAGTGCAAGCCCGACCAAGCCACCAATCGATGCGATATTGACGATCCGTCCGCGAGTTCCATCTGCACGGGGCGCTTGGTTCATGAACTGCTTGATGGCAAATTTGCAACCAAGCCAGACGCCCTTGGTGTTCACGGCCATCGTCAAATCGTATTGCTCTTCGGTTTCGTCCAAGATGGTGTGAACACCTGTAAAGACACCGGCATTGTTGACGATGATGTCCAAGCGGCCGAATTCTTTGACGGCAGCTGCGACTATAGCTTCCACATCAACGCCTTTGCTGGCGTCGCCTTTTTTGAACGCCGCTCTCCCGCCATCGCGCTTGATGACGTCGTGCGTGGGGACATCAATGTCTTTCTCGTAACCTCCTTCGAGCGCCGCCTCTCTCAGGTCTGAACAAAGAACCGCCGCACCCTCGGCGGCCAATGCCAGAGCAATGGCTCGGCCATTGCCGGAGCTTGCACCGGTTACGACAGCGACTTGACCTTTAAGACGATTACCCATTTACATTCTCCTGGTGAGGCGCCGCTTCACTACGACGACCTGATGGGGCTGAAATCAAATATGGCCGATAAACCCGAGACCTTGCGCGCTCCTTCACCGACGTCCTAGGGCATCTAGCCCAACCGCGAAAAAGGTCTCACTGACGGCAGCGTTAAACAGACACTGAAACGGCGCTCGTCGCTCAAGCCGCTTTGGCTTTTGGAGACGTCTCTAGGAAGGCTTCCCAAGCTGCCTGGGCTGCATCCCAACCGACATTGGCGATAACACTGGCGTCGGGATTGATAAACGCCAACGGCCCCGAGAACGTCATGTAGAACGCGCTTTCGACCGGGAAAAATGTCTTGTCATGTCGAGCTCCGGAAGACTCATAACCATACCCCGGTGCAATGGCAGTATCGCCGCCATTCTGAACACCGCCTCGGACCTCCATTTTTCCTTTGTAGAGGAAATATTCGCCCGGGCCTGTGTGGAAATGAGCATTGAACGATGATCCAGCGGGACACTCGAACACAGCCGTCCATGTGCCAGCCTCTGGCGAGACATGCAGGAGTTTCCAAGTGATGCCACCTTTTGAAAAGACATCTGGGAATGGTGCCCAAGCACCTTCATCCATCTGCACGTATTCTTCGGGGGTTTGAGACTTCATCGTTAGATCCTCGCACTCGAATGGGTGGCGCAAACGCCGGGAATGTCGCGGGACGGCTGGCCCTTGGATGACCGTGTCCGGTCTCTTGACTGAGCGCAGATTACGGGGCGAGCAGACGCCGCGTGTTTCCCGGAACGCATGTCAACGCGACCGTCAGTGCATGTTGCGGTGCACGCACGCCCAGGAACCGGTCCTCGCTCTATAGTGATGTTCTAGCCGATGTCTCAATGCTCAGAAGACCATTGATAGGAACGCTTTCGCGCGAACGCTGCTTTTTTCGAGCGCCAATCCGATCGGTCCTATTTCGAGCTCAAATGAACCGAGGTTCTCAATGGCAAATGCGATAGAGGTTGTCCGAATTCCTGCTCTGGACGACAACTACATTTGGCTTGTCCACGACAGTCGGTCTCAGCAAACGGTTGTGATCGATCCAGCCGTGGCTGACCCCGTCTTGGCAGAGGCAAGCCTACGCGGCTGGCACATTGATCAGATTTGGAATACGCACTGGCACGCCGACCACATTGGCGGCAACGCTGCAATTCAAGAGGCCACCGGAGCATCCATTGCTGCTCCAAAAAAGGAAGCCGATCGGATCCCAAATGCAGACATCTGGGTCGATGAAGGAACCGTGCTGTTGCTTGGTGACGAGATTGCAGTGGTCTGGGCCGTGCCAGGCCACACGCTGGGCCACGTCGCGTTCCATTTCGAAAAACACGATCTAATGTTTGTTGGTGACACCCTGTTTGCTATGGGATGCGGCCGCCTGTTTGAAGGCACTCCCGAACAAATGTGGTCAAACATGAGGAGACTCGCGGCGCTGCCAGACGACACACTTATTTTTTGCGCACATGAATACACGCTAGCGAACGGTCAGTTCGCCGCGTCGGCGGAGCCGAGCAATCAACACATCCGCGACCGCCTACTTGACGTGATCAACAAGCGCCAGCATGCCGAAGCGACGGTTCCGACGACCATTGGCCTAGAGCGCCTGACCAACCCGTTCATGCGGGCAGGATCGGCGGAAGAGCTCGCAAAAAGGCGTCGCGCCAAGGAGAAATTCACGAATTGAGGTTGAGCGAAAAGGCTCAAAGAGCCCAAGCCCGTCCTATGCCACCGCGCGATAGCCTTGCGGCGGGCAGCACAGCCTGCCGACCTGGAACTTGCTGAACCCTTTAATGCTCAGATCAATCTACGCGCCAAATAAAAGCTCTGCCGCTCTCCAGGCGATTGCCACACCTTCAGCTGCTCGCCATATTCAGCGATCACCAGGTCGGCAATAAGGTCAGCGGCGGCGGCATGGCTGTCGAACCGCATAATTGCTGCTTGCTCATCGGTGTCGAACACGATGAAACCTTTCTTTGCCTGTCTTATCTCAAGCATAAAGCGCTCTGCTTTGGGTAGAGTGCCAAGGTCGTCGGTTCCACCAAACGTTTCAGCATCGGCTTTCGCCTGGACACCTGTCGGATCGGTCGGGACTTGCGGGGCGTCCCAACAATGCGTCATTGCCCGCGATGCCAGTATCGGCGTCGGTAGCCAGATGCTGTAGGTCGTTTCCTATGCAAAATCGGCGGTCTTGAACTGGTCGCAGTCGCTAATGAAAATCTATTGATCACATGCCGAGCTGCCGTGTTTATCGGGCTGCTCAAACGCCAGCACACGAAGCCCGCGACTATCCCTCGCGTCCAAGAACCGCGTGAAGCGGTTAACCTAATCAACTCCAGCCTTCTCCAAAAGAGACGTTCTTGATCGGCAGCGATGGGTCGATAGCGACCGTCGGGCATCATTCCCGAGTCGACCCATCCTCGAACGGCGGCCAACGGTCACTGATCGGCCAATATCGGCCTTTTGCGGGCCGCAAATGCATGCCGCAAAGCTGCCGTTCAATGCGGAGGGACCTAACGCTGGAATTGAGCGGCGGAAAAGCCGTCCGCCTTGAATGAAATGTTAGAGCTGCGTACCAGCACCGTCTTGGCAATAGCGACATGGGTTGAAGACGCCGCCTATGAACTCACGCTTCGCGACCGCTTTGCCCTCCGCGGTAGACGAAACAGAGAACCAACCACCGTCACGACCTAACGAACCGACGGGCTTGAACTGAGTGCCGTGTGGTTTCGGAACGTAGCGACAACCTTCCGCGTGAAGCGTCGAAGTGCGATGGGGCTTGTCAATGTTTAGCAGCATGTGCGGCAACTCCTGCAAGCAGGTCTAAGGCTGGAGTTAAGCGGCGGCGAAGCCGTTCGCCTTGAACGAGTTGTTAGGCCAAATCATACGCCGCCCGTATACGCGAGCAGATAGACCGGCAATACAAGTAGAGCTAGCACGATGAAGAGGACTGTAAATGCTTTCAGTCGCCGCCAACGAATTGTGAGAGCCCACCCTGACACGATGAGCGCAAACATGATTGCAGGGATGTAGACGTAATGGTGAATCTGGCCGGGGGATGGCCAACCGGGGATCTGCTGTGACCGAGCCGCTTTAACGCTGTTGATACCCGCGAGTATCAAAAGTGCCCAGAGAGTTGCCGTTATTAAGCTAAGTAGGTGAGTGCCTTTCATGTGGCCTAACGCTTGACTTAAGCGGCGGCGAAGCCGTCCGCCTTGAACGAACTGTTAGCGCCACTCCAACGCTTTTCTTTGCTTGACAATGCGAAAGTCTCTGAACGCGAGTCTGACCTTAACCGCGTCCACGTCCTTAGCCAAGCTGCCCAATGCAGAACACAAATCAGAGCGAGTAAGCGTGGAGCGAGCGCCTACAAGCACCTTCTTTAGCTTCAAATTATCGGAGAAGTCAGCATAGTAGTATCCGTCTGGATCGGGGGATTCTTTGCTTGTGAACAGCCGGTACTCGTCTTCGTAGCTCCAGTGCGAAAACTTAGTGTAAAGCAGCTGGTCGATCAGTCGCTGCTTTGTGTTCAGCGGCCAAGGCTGTGGAATTTCGGGCCAAGCTGGACGAGATTGAACATAATTGACTTGATGTAGATGACTGTTGTTTATCTCGAAGCCAAGGCATAAGCCCTGATGGCGATCAGCGTAATGACCCCATTGCACTGGGCTGTGCCAGTTTCTGCTAAAGCAGATCAGCCCGTGGTCGCTTGCCATACCTTGGCGCCACTCTAGGAGCATTTTTCTGTCAGCTTTCGTAGGAGCAGCCACTGATAAAAAGTCAAATGGATCGTTGAGACCCACGATATCGGAGATCTTGAGGCGCTTCTCCCGGAGGTCCTTAAGGCCGAACTCTTGATTTACAAAGTAGTAGAGGATCATCAGTGGCGCTAACGCTGGAGTTGAGCGGCGGCGTAGCCGTCCGCCTCGAACGAATTGTTAGGCCACCTTAGCACCTACTATTTGGTGCGGGGAGCCACATCTTTTACGTGCTGGATGTTTAGAACGTACGGTGTTAGCGGGTCTTTGTCTGCTTGAAAGAGCCCGGTGATGGTGGCAACACCCTTGCGGCCTTGTTGATTCATTTGGACGTAGAAGTGACGCACGTCTTTTTGTTCGAATACCGGGTTTGATTTGATGACCAGCTCGATGCCTTGACCAGGGCAAGCTAACGAGCTCACATTCATGTGGTCCTCACCCAAGTAGACAAGTCCACGGAGACGAATCACTTGATTGACGAACGTCTCTGGTGCTTTCAGCACGCTGCAAACGTCGGTTGCAACTACGTTTGGCTCGCCTTCGGCCACAGCGAAGGGGGCGCTCGTGAGTAACCCGAGAAAAACAGCTAAGGACAAAGTATTCATTGCCTGCCGCCTAACGCTGGAGTTAAGCGGCGGCGGAGCCGTCCGCCTTGGACGAGTTGTTAGGCCGCGGACGTTGTAGCGACCCAAGTCACTTAAGCCAACTGCTGGTCAATATACGTGGCAGCTCGCTCCGAGAGCACCAGCGGCTCTGGGCCGCCGCCTTTGATGAAATCAGTCATCTGGCCGGGACAAGGCATGCTTTTACCCTTGACCAATTCGATGCCGTGTTCGTCGCCGCGATAATCATGCCAGTAACGAGCAACGAGTTGACTGCCACTATAGATGCGGTAGCTGTAGTTACCGAAGGCGTCACGCCCAGACTCCTGTTCGATTCTGTATCGCACGAGTGGGCTCCTGGAGGCCTAACGCTGGAGTTAAGCGGCGGCGAAGCCGTCCGCCTTGAACGAGTTGTTAGGCATCTGGCGCGCACGAATTGGCGCGAGCAAAAGCACGGGTCTTAGCCACGGAACGCCAAATCTCTTGGCTTGGCTTGAGCTCAGGAAACGCGAGAATAGCTGGGTTGATGGTTTCGTCCATGATGGCGGACATCGCTCGACCTATGGCGCGCTTAATTTCTTTCTGAATGTCTGCCGGAATGCCTGTGATGGCGGTCGCAAGTGCGTCGTCAAGCGCGGCCATTGCATCAATACCTCCGTCCCTGAGTGCTTGTGCGCAACTTAGCGTAGGTGGGTTCATTCTTTTGGACCGAAGTTGATGAGGATACCTAACGCTGGAGTTAAGCGGCGGCGAAGCCGTCCGCCTTGAACGAAATGTTAGACGTTTCTGCGGCGCTGAGCCAAACGAACGAGCGCTACTGCTACTGGCAGCATGAACGCTGTTAGCAGGATGCCGGGAAGAAAAGCCATGACATTGCTAAATGCTGCAGGGTCAGCGAAGACTAGACGGTGCTGCCAGAGAAAGCTGGGCACAACTGCAAGAACTAAGTAGACGAAGATCTTGCGAGGACGCAATTTGCATAGAACGTAGGCAGCTGGCAGGCAGAGCGCAATGTTGATTAGCCAATCCTGTGCGTACAGGATCGCTTTCCAGGAAAAGCCTGTAGCCCCATGCGTAGCAAGCCAGGAAGGAATTGGAGAATGGACTGCCAAGTAACTCCACGAATAAAGCAGAAGGATCGTTTGCAAAACGCCCACGGCAAGCGCAATTAGGACCGCTACGAAGAAATTCTCAGATTTCACGGAAGCCTCCAAGAAAAGTCTAACGCTGGAGTTAAGCGGCGGCGAAGCCGTCCGCCTTGAACGAATTGTTAGGCCTCACGGTCGCGGCGACTCGCGTGGAATAGCGCAACCATGTTTGTAAGCCCAAAAGGTGGCGATTGAAGCTGCGACCAACGCGGCAGCACCAGCCCAAACCACCGCGCTGAGGTACGACGAATTGCCGCCGTGTTGTAGCCACTCCAAAACTGCCAGCGCTGCGCATGCAATGACGAACACAATAACGAAGCGTCGCACCCCGAACTTAAAAAGAACCATGCTCATCGACTTCCTTTCCTGTGAGACCTAACGCTGGAGTTAAGCGGCGGCGAAGCCGTCCGCCTTGAACGAGTGGTTAGGTACTTAACCTATGCCAAGAATGTACTTATGGCTTTGACGACACCAACTGCAGCAACGCAAGCGCCGAGGAGGATAAATGCTGCTGGGACGCAGCACCCCATCGCGTTGCCGGCTTTGCGCTGACGGCCAGACTTTGTGAGAGGCACACCGATCTTGCGAGAGAGCCGCCCCTTAGCAGCGGATAAGCCCGATGCCCGTTTCCACGAGAATGATAGTCCGGGTATTCCTTTCTTGCGCCCCATGAAACTCCCCCCGAGTACCTAACGCTGGAGTTAAGCGGCGCCGGAGGCGTCCGCCTTGAACGAAATGTTAGATGGCTGCCTCACCTTGGCGCCAGCGTAAACAGCAGAATTAACATTGTAGAGCTCGATAAGTAGCCAATGAAGAAGAGTGACAGGCGATAGAAAAACGGCGAGCGCCGTGTGTAATAAAGCCCAACAAAGGTGAGGCATGTGACGACAAAACTGCCAAGTAAGAATGGCACGTTAAAGCCCACACTCGTGACCAAAGGCATCGCACCTAGAAAACCTGCGATGGAAAAAACCACGGCGAGAAAGCTTTGGAAAGTTGTAAATGGGCGCGGTTTCATAGCCATCTAACGCTGGAGTTAAGCGGCGCCGAAGGCGTCCGCCTTGAACGAGTGGTTAGGACTAGTCTGCCGCATCAGTTGCGCCGAGCTGCCAGTGCCGAATACGACCAGATAAGTATGCGCCACAGCAAGCAGACACAATGCCATAGAAGTACGAGAGCAAAAGGTAGTTGAAAAAGTCTACCTGAAGGAATTTATGGTTGCGTATCGAGAGGTCAACGGCGATGCAAGCAAACCCAAGAAAGATGGCGACCACGACATTTCGCACTGGGCGAAAAGGCATGATGACGCCAACAAGAATTCCAGGCGCTAAGAGGTTTGTTAGCTCCGTCCAATTGGGAATGCAGACTTGCCAATAGCCTGGCGGTAGCAGGGCGTAGAAGGCGAAGAAGCCCTTTGCTTTCCAAGTCGCGTAGCAAGCTAAAGACCCAACAATGATTGCTACAGACGTCTTTACGTGAAGTTTGTTCATAGGCCTAACGCTTGAGTTAAGCGGCGCCGGAGGCGTCCGCCTTGAACGAATTGTTAGAGGGCCGCTTGCGAATCACAAAGTAAGAGATCAAAGCTGTGACCGGAAAAGCTATTGCGTGCCAGAGCGGAAAC
>Ga0302226_10002715_pt1 | contig 12436 bp, 10 predicted proteins | sample II_Palsa_E3_3_FD_193524 | JGI IMG/M metagenome (GOLD analysis project Ga0302226, IMG submission 193524) | Peat permafrost microbial communities from Stordalen Mire near Abisko, Sweden - II_Palsa_E3_3 | ecosystem: Environmental > Terrestrial > Soil > Palsa > Peat permafrost | place: Sweden...
TTGACGAATTGCCGGCGGATACTTCTGGGCTCCTGAAGGAGTTTGCCAGCGCGGGGCTCGTGAATATTGCGGGCGGTTGCTGTGGGACTACGCCGGAGCATATTGCGGCGATTGCGAAGGCGCTCGCCGAAATCAAACCGCGCAAATGGCCCGGTCAGTACCGGGACGCGGCCTAAGCCGCGCCAAATCACCCGCCTGAAGTAGTCGACGCACGCAACCGAACCGCACACACGCCATGACCGATCACACCATGCGCCTTTCCGGCCTCGAGCCGTTCAACGTCACATCCGGGACGCTCTTCATCAACGTCGGTGAGCGCACCAACGTGACCGGGTCGAAGGCGTTCGCGCGAATGATCCTGAACGACCAGTTCGACGACGCGATCGCGGTCGCGCGGCAGCAGGTCGAAAACGGCGCGCAGATCATCGACGTCAACATGGACGAGGCCATGCTCGATTCAAAAGCGGCGATGGTCCGCTTCATGAATCTGATCGCATCGGAACCAGACATTGCGCGCGTGCCGATCATGATCGACTCGTCGAAGTGGGAAGTGATCGAAGCGGGCCTGAAGTGCGTGCAAGGCAAGGCGATCGTCAACTCCATCTCGCTGAAGGAAGGCGAAGACGCGTTCCGTCATCACGCGAACCTGATCCGCCGCTATGGCGCCGCAGCCGTCGTGATGGCCTTCGATGAAAAAGGCCAGGCCGACACCTACGAGCGCAAGACCGAGATCTGCAGGCGCTCGTACAACTTCCTCGTCAACGAAGTCGGCTTTCCCCCGGAAGACATCATCTTCGACCCGAACATCTTCGCGGTCGCCACCGGCATCGAAGAGCACAACAACTACGCCGTCGACTTCATCAACGCCACGCGCTGGATCAAGGAGAACCTGCCGTACGCAAAGATCAGCGGCGGCGTGTCGATCGTATCGTTCTCGTTCCGCGGTAACGACCCGGTGCGCGAAGCGATCCATACCGTGTTCCTCTACCACGCGATCCAGGCGGGGATGGACATGGGCATCGTCAACGCCGGCCAGCTCGGTGTGTACGCAGACCTTGATCCCGAACTGCGCGAGCGTGTTGAAGACGTCGTGCTGAACCGCCGTGAAGACGGCACCGATCGTCTGCTCGAAATCGCCGACAAGTTCAAGACCGGTGCGGCAAAAAAGGAGGAGAACCTCGAGTGGCGCAACCAGCCGGTCGAGAAGCGTCTGGCCCACGCGCTGGTGCACGGCATTACCAGCTTCATTGTCGAAGACACCGAGGAAGTGCGCGCCAGGATCGCCGCTGCGGGCGGGCGCCCGATCAACGTGATCGAAGGTCCGTTGATGGACGGCATGAACGTCGTCGGCGACCTGTTCGGTCAGGGCAAGATGTTCCTGCCGCAGGTGGTTAAGTCGGCACGCGTGATGAAGCAGGCAGTCGCGCATCTGATCCCGTACATCGAAGAAGAAAAGAAGCTGATGGCCGAAGCCGGCGCCGACGTGCGCGCGAAGGGCAAGATCGTCATCGCGACCGTCAAGGGCGACGTGCACGACATTGGCAAGAACATCGTCTCGGTGGTACTTCAGTGCAATAACTTCGAAGTGGTCAACATGGGTGTGATGGTCGCGTGCAACGACATTCTCGCGAAGGCGAAGGTCGAAGGCGCAGACATCATCGGGCTGTCCGGCCTGATCACGCCGAGCCTCGAAGAAATGGCCTACGTCGCCTCGGAAATGCAGCGCGACGACTACTTCCGCATCAAGAAGATTCCGCTGTTGATCGGCGGTGCAACTACTTCGCGCGTGCACACGGCTGTGAAGATCGCGCCGCACTACGAAGGACCGGTGGTATATGTGCCCGACGCGTCACGATCGGTATCCGTGGCCTCGAGCCTGCTGTCGGACGAAGGCGCAGCGAAGTACCTGGAAGATCTGAAGACCGACTACGACCGTATCCGCGAGCAGCACGCCAACCGCAAGGCGCAGCCCATGGTCACGCTGGCCGAAGCGCGCGCGAACAAGACGAAGATCGACTGGAAGAGCTATCAGCCGGTCAAGCCGAAATTCATCGGCCGCCGCATCTTCAAGAACTTCGACCTCGGCGAACTGGCGAACTACATCGACTGGGCGCCGTTCTTCCAGACGTGGGATCTGGCCGGCCCGTACCCCGCGATCCTCAATGACGAGATCGTCGGCGAATCGGCGCGGCGCGTGTTCTCCGACGGCAAGGCAATGCTCTCCCGCCTGATCCAGGGCCGCTGGCTGCAGGCCAACGGTGTGATCGCGCTGTTGCCGGCCAACACGGTGAATGACGACGACATCGAGATCTACACGGACGAATCGCGCTCGGAAGTCGCGCTGACGTGGCGCAACCTGCGCCAGCAAAGCGTGCGGCCGGTAGTGGACGGCGTGATGCGGCCGAACCGGTCGCTCGCCGACTTTATCGCGCCGAAAGATTCCGGCGTGGCCGACTACATCGGCATGTTCGCGGTGACGGCGGGGCTCGGCGTCGACGTGAAGGAAAAGCAGTTCGAAAAGGATCACGACGACTACAGCGCGATCATGCTGAAGGCGCTCGCCGACCGCTTCGCGGAAGCCTTTGCCGAAGCGATGCACGCCCGCGTGCGCCGCGACCTGTGGGGATACGCCACGAACGAAACGCTCTCCAACGACGACCTGATCGGCGAAAAGTATCGCGGCATCCGTCCCGCGCCCGGTTACCCGGCCTGCCCGGATCACCTGGTGAAGCGCGACATGTTTGACGTGCTCCGTGCGGACGAAATCGGCATGAGCGTCACGGAATCGCTCGCCATGCTGCCGGCGGCGAGCGTCTCGGGCTTTTACCTGGCGCACCCGGAAAGCACCTATTTTTCGGTCGGAAAGATTGCCGCAGACCAGGTGGAAGACTTCGCGAAGCGGATGGCGTTGTCGAAGCAGGATGCGGAACGGGCCCTGGCCCCGCTGCTGTGAGGTAAGCGGCGTGGGACGGCCAAAAACCACCCCACTATATCCAGAACGTAAGGCTGAATATTTCAGGCAGGCAGATTTTCGGCTTTGTAGACTGCAAGCGCCTTACCTGCCAGACGCGGCCATAAAACGCGTCGGCTCAACTACTTGCAACCGACACGGAGAATCTCGCATGAAAAAGCTGACGTTGATTTTGGCTGGTCTTTCCCTTGCAGTCGGTACTTCTGTAGCCTTCGCCCAGACAGCCGCTCCGGCTGCCGGCAGCGCGGTCAGTTCGTACTCGCCGCCTACCCAGAAGCACGTCAAAAAGCCGAAGAAGCAGAAGACGAAGAAGGGCGCCTCGGCCGCAGCGGCTGCACCGGCCGCCGCCAGCCAATAAACCGCGCCGGCTCGAAAAATCCGGACGGCCGAGCGCCCGCAGCCAGTCGCTTTCACGCTCGTTGTCGTTGCGGCGCGATGGATGGATGGCTGGCTTATGCAGTTGCATAAAAGACAAGAGCCCGCTTTAAGCGGGCTCTTGTCTTTGGATGCGTCGATTGCGCGTGACCAGGTCCAGCGCGGGCGTTAACTTCGAGGCAATTGCGCGCCGCGCGCAAAGCCGCAGCGGCGCAGGCGCCCGTCAAACGCCCCAGACGATATCCGCGTTTTCCTTTTGCGCGGCGCGCAGCATGTCGAGGAACGGATAGGCGCGTTGCGCAAGGCCGACCGGAATCTCGTGGTGTTCGTGGCCCTCTTCGCCCTCGTGGAAGTGGCCCTCGTGCTCGGCGCGTTCCTGCTTGTCGGAGCTGATGGCCGATTCCAGTTTGGTGATTGCCTCACCCAGTTCATCGTGCATGATGACCCCGCGCTCACCGAGACGTTTGCCGACGATGCCGACCAGATAATTCGCCAGATTCTCCAGCATCATCACGTCCGGAGTCGCGCGGCATTTGAAAGTAATCAGCATGACTGTTCCCTTTTTCATTTGTTTGATTACGCGCCGATGGCCGTGGGACGACCGTCTGCGTGCGTTTCGTTGGCAGGCCGGCGAGCACCGGCGGCCACGGCCCTGTGTTGGGCATCTCATTGGACATATTAGCACCTGCTAAAATCCGTCCTGACGCAAAAGCGCGCCGCTGCGTGCCGGACAATGGCTCGCACGGCCGATCGGCCCTGGTCTGCCCCCGCCTCGCGCGCTGCCCCCGTTTCACCGCACTGCCTCACTGGACTCGCAACAAGCATGCTGCCCGCACAGAAACAAACGCTCGAACTACTACTCGCCGACACCGTGAAGCAGGTCGCCGAGGCGACCCAAGGCGCCACGGAAGCGGCCTTCGTCGCTCCCACCATTACGCTGGAACGCCCGAAAGTCGCCGCTCACGGCGATGTCGCCTGCAACGTCGCGATGCAGCTCGCCAAGCCGCTGCGCGCAAATCCGCGCCAGCTCGCGCAGCAGATCGTCGACGCGGTGCTCGCCCATCCGCAAGCTCAAGGCCTCGTGCAGGGCGCCGAAGTGGCCGGCCCAGGCTTCATCAACCTGCGCCTCTCGCCCGCTGCCAAACAGGCGGTGATCGGCACCGTATTCGCAGAACAGCAAGCCTTCGGCCGCTCGCAGCGCGATGCCGGCAAGCGTGTGCTGATCGAATTCGTCTCGGCCAACCCGACCGGCCCGCTACACGTCGGCCATGGCCGCCAGGCGGCCTTGGGCGATGCACTCGCTAACGTGCTCGCTTCGCAGGGCTACGGCGTGCATCGCGAGTTCTACTACAACGACGCGGGCGTGCAGATCCATACGCTGGCCGTCTCCACCCAGGCGCGTGCCCGCGGCCTGAAGCCGGGCGACGCCGGCTGGCCGGAATCGGCCTACAACGGCGACTACATCGCCGACATTGCGCACGACTACATGAACGGTGAAACGGTCGCCGCGAAAGACGTCGAGCCGGTCAAGGGCGAAGGCGACGTGGACAACCTCGAGGCCATCCGCCGCTTTGCGGTCGCCTACCTGCGCCACGAGCAGGATATGGACCTGCAGGCCTTCGGCGTGAAATTCGACCAGTACTACCTCGAATCGTCGTTGTACGCGGAAGGCCGCGTCGAGAAAACGGTGAACGCGCTGATCGCCGCCGGCAAGACCTACGAGCAGGAAGGCGCGTTGTGGCTGCGCACCACAGACGACGGCGACGACAAAGACCGCGTGATGCGCAAGACCGACGGCACCTACACCTACTTCGTGCCGGACGTCGCCTATCACGTCGCCAAGTGGGATCGCGGCTTCACCAAGGTCATCAACGTGCAGGGCTCGGATCACCACGGCACGATCGCACGGGTGCGCGCCGGCCTGCAGGGTCTCGGCATCGGAATTCCGAAGGGCTATCCCGACTACATCCTGCACAAGATGGTCACGGTGATGCGCGATGGCCAGGAAGTGAAGATTTCGAAGCGCGCGGGCAGCTACGTGACGGTGCGCGACCTGATCGAATGGTCGGGCGGCGCGACGCCGGGCTCGGAAACCTCGCCTGATCTGCTCGACGAAGAGACGATCCGCCGTGGCCGCGACGCCGTGCGGTTCTTCTTGATCTCGCGCAAGGCCGACACGGAATTCGTGTTCGATATCGATCTCGCGCTCAAGCAGAACGACGAGAATCCGGTGCATTACGTGCAATACGCCCACGCCCGGATCTGCTCGGTCATCAACGAATCGAAGACGCGCTACAACACCGATCTGGCGATTCTGCCGTCGGTGGACGTGTCGCTGCTGACCAGCGAACGCGCCATGGCGCTGCTGCAAAAGCTCGCGGAATTCCCCGACATGCTGCAACACGCCGCCGAAGAACTCGCGCCGCACGCGGTCGCCTTCTATCTGCGCGACCTCGCGGGCGAATTCCACTCGTTCTACAATGACAAGGCTGAACGCGTCCTCGTCGACGACGAAGCGGCGCGTAACGCCCGCGTTGCATTGCTCGCCGCCACCCGTCAGGTGCTGGCAAACGGCCTTGCGACAATCGGCGTCTCTGCTCCCGAAAAGATGTAAGTCCTCCGGCACGACATGCACTCGGCCGTCGTTATAATCGACGACCGTTCCAGGATTCTTTTTGCAGGTGATTTAGACGATGGCAAAACCACGCCGCACAACAAAGCAGTCGAAACAAACCGGGGGCACATTTCTCGGCATCGTACTGGGCCTGATTGTCGGCCTGGCAATCGCGGTAGTGGTGGCGCTGTACATCACCCGGGCGCCTACGCCATTCGTCGCCAAGGTCGCGCCACCCGCGGCGTCCGACACCAGCGCAAGCGACGCGCAATACGATCCGAACCGTCCGCTGCAAGGCAAAACGCCGGGCCAGCCGGTGCCGCAGGCTAACCAGCCGGCACCGCCGAACACCGCGCCGGGTCAGACCAATGGCGCGAATCCGCCGGGCGGCATGTTGCAGGAACCGCAAATCGTCGAAGTGCCGCCGGCCAGCTCGGCGGCTAACAACGGTGTCGCGGTCGCGCCGCAGCCCGCGCAGGATCAGGCCGCCTCCGGTGTGGTGAAGAAGCCGCAGCAGGCCACCAGCGCCCCGCCCAGCACGGCGGCCGCACCTGCCTCGAACGCAGCTGACGCAAACAGCGGCTATTTCCTGCAGGTTGGCGCGTACAAGACGTCGGCGGATGCGGAGCAGCAGCGGGCCCGCCTGGCCTTCCAGGGCTTCGAATCGAAGGTCACGCAGCGCGATGCCGGCGGAGTCACCTACTACCGCGTGCGCATCGGGCCGTTCTCGAAGTTCGAGGACATGAATTCGGCCCGCCAGCGTCTATCCGACGCTGGGGTCGATACCGCCGTGATCCGCTTTACCAAGCAGTAATGTTCCGTCATGCGCCGCCGCTGAACCTCAGCGCGCGGCGCGAGTCTCATGCACCTCAGAGCCCTGCCACCAAACTCTCGTAACGGTGACGGCCAGGCGTTCACCGCACCGCCGCAGCACCGTTACTCCGCCTAATTGGGTCAACAAGACATGAAAAAACTGCTGAGCATTCTCTTTCTTTCAATCGGCCTCGCCAGCGCTGCCGTAGAAGCATCGGCTGCCGCGCCCGTCGCCGGTAAGGACTACACCGTGCTGCCGCAGGCGCAACCGGTCGACGTGCCGGCCGGCAAGATCGAAGTCACCGAATTCTTCTGGTACGGCTGCCCGCACTGCAACGAATTCAACCCGTACCTCGAAGCGTGGATCAAAAAGCAAGGCCCGGACGTGGTGTTCAAGCGTGTGCCGGTGGCCTTCCGCGACGATTTCATCCCCCATTCGAGGATGTACCACGCGCTCGACGCGCTGGGTCTCGCAGAAAAGCTCACGCCGGTGGTCTTCAACGAAATTCACGTCAACAAGGACTATCTGCTGACGCCGGAAGATCAGCAGAAATTCCTTGCCAAGAACGGCGTGGATCCGAAGAAGTACATGGACGCGTACAACTCGTTCTCGACGCAAAGCGAGATCCAGCGCGACAAGAAGATGCTGGACGACTACAAGATCGACGGCGTGCCGACGCTGGCCGTGCAGGGCAAGTATGAAACCGGCCCGGCCGCGACGAACAGCCTGCCTGGCACGATCCAGGTCCTCGACTACCTCGTCGCCCAGGTCCGCGCGAAGAAGATGTAAAGCCCGGAGCGCCGGTATGAGCACGACCCTCAAGGTTTTCATCACCGGCGCGTCCAGTGGCATCGGCCTCGCGCTCGCCGCCGAATATGCGCGGCGCGGCGCGATTCTCGGGCTGGTTGCCCGCCGCGGCGAAGCCCTCGCCAGCTTCCAGCAGTCCCATCCGACTCATCCCATCTCCATCTATCCCGCTGACGTGCGCGACGCCGATGCGCTCGCCGCCGCCGCTGCGCAGTTCATCGCGCAGTACGGTTGCCCGGACATCGTGATCGCCAATGCCGGCGTGAGCCGCGGCGCCGTCACCGGCCATGGCGATCTGCGCGCGTTTCGCGAGGTCATGGACGTCAACTACTTCGGTATGGTCGCCACCTTCGAGCCGTTCGCGGCCGCCATGATGGCAGCGGGCAAGGGCTCGCTGGTAGGCGTGGCGAGCGTCGCCGGCGTGCGCGGCTTGCCGGGTTCGGGCGCTTACAGCGCCTCCAAGGCCGCCGCATTCAAGTATCTCGAGGCGTTGCGCGTCGAGATGCGGCCCAAAGGCGTCAACGTGGTGACGATCGCTCCCGGCTATATCCGCACACCGATGACCGCGCACAACCCGTATCGCATGCCGTTCCTGATGGACGCCGACCGCTTTGCCGCGAAGGTCGCCGATGCGGTTGGGCGCAAGACACGCTTCGCGATTTTCCCGTGGCAGATGCGCGTCGTGGCCATGCTGTTGCATGTGCTGCCGCGCTGGATCTACGATCGCGCCTTCGAAAGGGCCCCGCGCAAGCCGCGCGCCGCCGAGTAAGGCAGGCAGACCGCGAGCGCGAATGTGTTCAAAGCCGCGGCGCTGCGTCCATATGGATATGCCGATTCGTTTGTTGTCGACACAACCACCCTTCGATAAGCTTGCGCGCTGGCGGTTTCGCGCAGGCAGGACCAGCGCCAGCGCCGGAAACGTATCACAATGAAGTCGGTGGTCCGCGCAGGCCGCGTGCCAAGCCGCGCTTGTTATGGGAGATCCTATGCGCATTAAATTGCCCGTCGCCGTAATCGCCGCTCTACTCGTCACGGTGCCCGCGCTCGCGCTGGCCAAACCGCTGACCGTCTGCACCGAAGCGAGCCCCGACGGTTTCGATGTCGTCCAGTTCAACTCGCTCGTGACGACCAATGCGTCAGCCGACGTGATCTTCAACTCGCTGGTCGCCTACGACGAGGCCGCGAAGAAAGTGGTGCCCGCGCTCGCGCAGAGCTGGGACGTGAGCGCCGATGGCCTCACCTATACGTTCCATCTGCGCCCCAACGTGCCATTCCAGACCACCGATTACTTCAAGCCGACCCATGCGCTGAACGCCGACGACGTCGTGTTCACCTTCAGCCGGATGCTTGACGACAGCAACCCGTGGCACAAGGTGACGGGAGCGAGCGGCTTCCCGCACGCGCAATCGATGGGGCTGCCGAAGCTGATCAAGTCGGTCGCGAAGGTCGACGACGACACGGTGAAGTTCGAGCTGAACCAGCCGGACGCGACGTTTGTCTCGATCCTGACGATGGGCTTCGCCTCGATCTACTCGGCCGAATACGCCGATCAGCTGCTGAAGGCGGGCAAGCAGGTCGACCTGAATGCCAAACCGATCGGCACCGGGCCATTCGTGCTGAAGAGCTACACGAAGGACGCCGTGATTCGCTATGACGTGAATCCGACGTACTGGGGTCCCAAGCCGAAGGTCGACCGCCTGATCTACGCGATCACGCCGGACGCCACAGTGCGGGCTCAGAAGGTCAAGACCGGCGAATGCCAGATCGCGCTCTCGCCGAAACCGCAGGATGTGGCCGATGCGAAGACCGACAAGTCGCTCGCGATCGTGCAAACGCCTGCGTTCATGACGGCGTTCGTCGCGCTGAATACGGGCAAGAAGCCGCTCGATAACCAGAAGGTCCGCGCCGCGCTGAACATGGCTTTCGACCGGACGACGTATCTGAAGACCGTGTTCGACAACACGGCGAGTCCGGCCGTGAATCCGTATCCGCCGAACACCTGGAGCTACAACAAGTCGGTCAAGGCCTGGCCGTACGACCCCGTGAAGGCGAAGAACCTGCTCGCCGAGGCTGGCTTTCCGAACGGCTTCTCGACCACCATCTGGGTGCGGCCCACCGGCAGCGTGCTCAATCCGAATCCGAAGGCCGGCGCCGAACTGCTGCAGGCCGACTTCGCGAAGATCGGCGTGAAGGCAGAGGTAAAGGTGATCGAGTGGGGTGAGTTGATCAAGGAAGCCAAGCAGGGCCAGCACGACACGCTGTTCATGGGCTGGGCTGGCGACAACGGCGATCCGGACAACTTCCTGACGCCGCTCTTTAGCTGCAATGCGGTGAAGTCGGGTATCAACTTCGCGCGCTTTTGCGACGCCGATCTCGACAAGCTGATCGCCGATGCGAAGGCCACGCCGGATCAGGCCAAACGCACGAAGGCGTATGAAGCGGCGCAGCAGCTCATTCACGATCAGGCGTTGTGGATTCCGCTGGGGTATCCGACGGCTGCGGCTATCACGCGTACCGACGTGAGCGGGTATCACGTGAGTCCGTTTGGGCGGCAGAACTTTACGTCGGTGGTTGTGCAGTAAGACTGCTACGCCGAGCCGAAAAGCTGCGAGCACAAACAACAAGGCCCGGTTGCATTGCACCGGGCCTTTCTCTTTCCGCGGAGCAGATCAGCAAAGATCTAGAGCGGCGCAAACCGGATCACGCCATCCGCGTCATGCGTGCGCTTCAACTCGCCCGCAAGCCACAGCAAATGCAAATGCGCGAGCGCCTCGCCCATGGCAAACGTCATCTGATGGATATCGAGCTGCCGCTTGAACATCAACGGCACGATATCCGCGGCGCTTTGCGGCCTCTGCGCACAGGCCTCGCGCACTTCGGCGAGCCGCGCATCGTGGTGCTCGCGCAGTTGCCTGATGCGGGTTCGCACGCCACGGAACGGCTTGCCGTGCGACGGCAACACCAGCGTATCCTCGGCCATCGTCTCGTAGCGCCCGAGCGATTCCAGATATAGCGCGAGCGGAGTGCCTTCCGGCTCCATGTCGAACACGGAGACATTGGTCGAGATACGCGGCAACACCATGTCGCCCGAAATCAGCACGCCGTCCGCTTCGTTATGTAGTGCGCAGTGTTCCGGCGAGTGACCAAAGCCGGTCACGACGCGCCATGTCTTGCCGCCAATCACGATGCCCTGCCCTTCGCGTACGCGCCGATACTGGCCCGGAATCGCTGGCACGAGGTTCGAGTAGTAGCTTGTGCGATTGCGCAGTTTGTCGAGGGAGACCTCGTCCGTCAGCCCATGCAGTGCGAAGTGGCGCGCCGCGCCCGAGCCGCCCGCGTTCGAGCCGTCGCCTGACGCCATCACGCGCGCCTGCATGTATTCGCCGAGCGTCATCCACAGACGTACGTCCCAGCGCTGCTTGTCGCCACCCGTGCAGATCCAGTGCGCAAGACCAATGTGATCCGGATGGCAATGCGTGACGATCACGCGCAGCACCGGCAGACCCTCAAGCACCGTGTCGAACACCTGCTCCCAGTTCGCCTTGATCGTGTCCGAGGTGATGCCGCAATCGACCACCGTCCAGCCCTTCTGACCGTCGATCTCATCGCGCAGCAACCATAGGTTGATGTGGTCCAGCGCAAACGGCAGCGGCATGCGCAGCCAGAACACGCCAGGCGTCACTTCAAATGCGTGGCCCGCCTCCGGCAAGGTGTCGTTGAACGGGTAGTCGAGCTGATGTTCGAGAGCATTCATTGTGGGTGTCTTGTTCCATCGGACGTGCGGTAACCGCAGTGATAGCTGCAGCGGCAACAGCCGCCACTTCGTCGCCGCACGCCCTGGTTGCGCTTTACTCAAGTTGACGATAACGTAAACGTCGATTCTATCGTCCAATCGGTTTTTCTGCCCGGCCACGGGACGTCCCATGAACACGCAATACACCATCACCGAGCTCGCGCGCGAATTCGACGTCACACCTCGGGCGATCCGCTTCTACGAAGACCAGGGTTTACTCTCCCCAAGCCGGGAAGGGTCAAGTGGATTGCGGCGCGTCTATTCGGGCCGGGACCGTACGCGTCTGAAACTGACGTTACGCGGCAAACGGCTCGGCTTCACGCTGTCGGAGATTCGCGATCTGCTCGATCTGTACGAATCGCCGACCGACACAACGCCGCAGCTGCACGCGTTTCTCGCCACAGTGACACGGCATCGCGAGGTACTGGAGCGCCAGCTCGAGGACCTGAACGCGACGCTCGAAGACCTCGCGCAATACGAAGCCCAGGCGCGCACGCTGCTCGAAAGCGGTAAACGCGAGCCTCAGGGGTTGGTGTCGGACGCCCGGTCGACATGAATCACTTTCCCAAACTGCTGTCGTCGCAGATTGGCTTCGATCTCGCGCAAACGATGCTCGAAGGGTTCGATCGTCACTATCGCGTCTTCCGCGAGGCCGCGATTCACGCGAAGGCCCTGTTCGAAGCCGGTGACTGGCATGGCCTGCAACGGCTTGCGCGGGAACGGATTACTTCGTATGACGAACGGGTCGCGGAATGCGTCAAGCTGCTTGAAGACGAATACGCTGCAGAGAATATCGACGACGAAGTCTGGCAGCAGATCAAGCTGCACTACATCGGCCTCCTGACGACGCATCATCAGCCCGAATGTGCGGAGACATTTTTCAATTCGGTGTGCTGCAAGATCCTGCAACGCTCCTATTTCAACAATGATTTCATTTTCGTGCGGCCGGCCATCTCGACTGAATACATCGAGAACGACGAGCCCGCGGCGAAACCGACCTATCGTGCGTACTACCCCGGTAAGGAGGGTCTCGCTGCAACGCTCGAGCGAATCGTCACCAAC
>Ga0302226_10002716_pt1 | contig 12436 bp, 12 predicted proteins | sample II_Palsa_E3_3_FD_193524 | JGI IMG/M metagenome (GOLD analysis project Ga0302226, IMG submission 193524) | Peat permafrost microbial communities from Stordalen Mire near Abisko, Sweden - II_Palsa_E3_3 | ecosystem: Environmental > Terrestrial > Soil > Palsa > Peat permafrost | place: Sweden...
GACGGCGTGCCCCTCTCGTTCGACGAAACCTGGCTGCCTAAAGACCTTGGCGAAAAGGTGATCGGCAACGATCTGGAGACCGAACCGATCTTCGCGCTGCTCGAGCAGAAATACGACACGCCACTGGTGGAAGCCGAGTACCGGCTCGAGGCCACCTGTGCGAACGAAACCGTGGCGCAGGCACTGGGTGTCGAACCTGGCAGTCCGATCTTTCTGATTGAACGCACCTCGTACGGTGCCGGACATCAACCGGTCGATTACGAACAGCTGCATTACCGCGGCGATCAGATCCAGTTCGTCACGCGGCTTGCCCGCCGTAGCAAACGCGGCTGACACGCAAGGGATTCTCGATGGATATGGGCTTCACGCTGTGGCTCTTTGCGGTATCGCTCGGCGCGAGTGCGCTCGGTGGAATGCTCGGCATGGCGAGCGGCATTTTTATCGTGCCGGTTCTGACCATGTTCGGCCATCTCGACATTCACGTGGCGATCGGCGCGAGCATCGTGTCGGTGATCGCCTGCTCGTGCGGCGGCGCAGCGCCGTTCCTGCGCGAGCGTTTGACCAACGTGCGGCTCGCAGTGGTGCTGGAGACCGCCACTACCTTGGGTGCGCTGTGCGGCGTACTGCTGGTCGGGATCATTCCAGTGCCCGCGCTGTTTCTATTGTTCGCGCTGGTGCTGCTCGTATCGGCACGCCAGATGCTGGTACGTCGCAGCGATCCGGTCGTCGGCGCTTCGGCCACCTCTTCAGTCGCGGCTGCCACCAGCGCGGCTGCAGCGGCAGGCTGGAGCGCGTCGCTTGCGCTCGATTCAAGCTATCCGGACCGGGCACTCGGCCGTGAGGTCCCCTATCGGGTGCAACGTGTGCCAATGGGCATGCTGCTGATGTACGGCGCGGGTTTGATTTCGGCGCTGCTCGGGATCGGTAGCGGTGTGCTGAAAATCCCCGCCATGGACACAGCGTTGCGCCTGCCGATCAAGGTCTCGTCGGCAACTTCCAACTTCATGATCGGCGTGACGGCGGCTGCGAGCGCCGGCGCCTGGTTCCTGCGCGGAGATATCGTTAGCGCAATCGCCGGACCGGTTGCGCTCGGCTCGGTGGCGGGTGCGGTGCTCGGCGCACGAGTGCTGATGCGTCTGTCGAACGACAAACTGCGGTTGATGTTCGTCGCGATCCTGCTTGTGCTTGCAGCACAGATGCTGTTCGAAGCATTCCACGTCAAAGCCGTGAGCGGGCCGGTATGAGCCAGCGTTCGCCGGGTTCGGCCACGACCTCCCCTGCGACCGTCGCCTCGACCATGACGCCGCTCGAACGCTGGCTCGCCGCACTGCTAAAAGGCGGCACCTGGATAGCGTCTCTCATGATCACCGCGGGTTTGATTCTGCTGCTGCCGGATCTCCACACCGTGTTGCATCAGTCAGCGCTACCCCCCGGCATGCCGGTCGTCACTGCCGGCATAGCGCTGTTTATCCTCCTGCCGGTGCTGCGCCTGATCCTGATGCTCTGCGTGTTTCTGCAGCAACGAGACTATCGCTACAGCGCAATTACGGTGCTGGTTCTGCTGATCCTGGCAGCGGGCTGCGCACTCGGCGCGCATTGGGCGTAGCGCCCGCCCCGGATCAGTTCATCAGTGGGTCTGGGCGCTGCCTGCCGAAACCGGCAGGCGGGTCTTCGACGGATGGCCAATTCCGCCTTCCTGCAGCCAGTAGCCGAGCCCCATGAAAATCGAGCCGCCGGCAAGGTTGCCGAGCGTCACGAAAATTTCGTTGTGCACAGCACCGGCCAACGTGATGTTGTCCGGATGCTCACCGATCAATGCGAGTGCGAACACGAACATATTGGCGACGCTGTGCTCGAAGCCGCTTGCCACGAAAGCGAACACCGGCCAGAAGATCAAACCGAGTTTTGCGCCATCGTTATTGGTGCGCGCCGCCATCCAGATGGCGAGGCACACGAGCCAGTTACACAGCAGCCCCTTGGCGAAAAGCGCGAGACCCGGCGCGCTCATCTTCGCGGTCACCGCCTTGAAGAAGACTTCCGAGCCATCGGTCAGCAGTACACCGCCGCCCGCCGCATGCAGAATGACCGCAAGCACCACCGAACCGATCAGGTTGCCGATCCAGCACACCACCCACACCAGCACCATCCCGCCCACACCCGTCTCGCCGCGCAACACCGCAAACGGCATGTACATGGCCGTGCCGGTGAACAGATCCGAGCCGGCGAACACGACGATGGTCAGCGCGCAAGCGAACACCGCGCCCATGATCAAATGCACATAAGCCGGATCGACATGCGAGCCGACCGAAAACATCAGGATATCGCCGAAGCCGATATAGGCCCCGGCCATAGCCGCACCGATCAGAAAAGCGAGCGGCGAGCGTACGATCGACGACGCCTTGTGCGCGCCGACCTTTGCGAATTTATCGATACTCTCTGCGTACATCACATGTCTCCGCGAATGGGGGGTACCCTCCTCAACCGCAGAGGGTGCGTCAAACTGGCGCACATAATAGGACGAGCGAATTCGAGCTCCGTTACGGTTGTAACCAGAACGGGCGGGTACAGCGGGTCGCTCAACTGTGCTCCTGCAGCAACCCGAATTCTGTATCCCTTTTTAGCGCGGCTGCACTAGGACGGGGCAATCGCGGTAGCCGACAGACCTTGCATGCCCATCGCCAGCAACAAGCGCTCTGCACCGATACCGAAGCCCGCACCCTCCCGATACGCGCCCCCACCGGCCACCTGCTGCTGCGCGCCGAGTTCGGGACAGCGAATCTCAAAGCCCTCGCCATTCAGGTAGTAGCTGAGGCCGCGCTTCGCAGCGATGTCGAATGCGTAACCGAGTCCCAGCGAATCGAGAAAGCCCGCACCGATTTCACGGCTGCGCAAGAGCGCGCGCTGCGGGTTCGGACACAGGTACTCGAAGCCCAGTTGCACGAATTCGCGGTACCGTCCGGCCTGGGGCCGCTCATAGCGGTAACAGCGCGCCACGTAAAACAGCATGCGTTCCTTGCGGCGTTCGAGCAGTTCCTGACATCGCTCCTGAAAGAGCGCGGTTACCTCGGGAATCAGGCAACAGGGCCGGCCTTTCTTGTCCGGGAATGCCCACATCTGCCCAATGATTTCGCTGCCGCCTGCTTTCTGCACGAACGTATCTTGCGACCACAGCGCGGGAACAATGGCTTCTTCCGCACCGGCATCAATGAAGGTAGCTCCGGAAGCGGTTTTCCAAAGCACGGGCTTGCGCTGCTTCTTCACCTACGATAAAACGCGTTCCACGGATCATGGTCATAACTGAACTCCAAAGGGTGATGAAATAAAAAAAGGCGCCATAGGCGCCTTGGTCGTTTTCGCATGAGCGAGGAACTCAGTGGGTTCCTGGCTTCGCTGCTATGAGACATAACGAACCACGGCGCAACGGACTGCTGCCGTGATGATGGTACGACCGGAATGGGACGTTACGTAGACTCATGTCCGAGATAGTGACACAGGTGTTGCGGTTTGGGAAAGCCCATGTCTCGACGTCCATCGGCAAGAGACTCGGCCGGTCCTCGTTCAGCACGCGCTCGATGCGCGGTCTATACAGATCGCTTTCGCAATCTTCCAGATGCCACAGATGCTCGATCAGCGGTGAATTATCGTCGGCAGCCATGCGAACTAGCAGTTCACGCGACATACCGGCAAACGCCTTCTCCAGAAATACCGGCATCTCGGCAAGCTGATTGAGCAGATGGAGGTGTTGCGTACTGGACATGGGGGGCCCCGTGAATCGTTATGTTGTGTGTAGCGTCGTGTGCAGCGCGCCGGCGCAGGCGCATCACTTCGTCACGCGTGCCCTTACTGTGTATTCGCTGTCGAGCACCGAATCGAACTCGCCATCCTCGTCGTGCGGTGCATGAAAATCCGCCGACAGCGGCTCGACCGGATAGCCGCGGCGCTCCCACGCGTCGAGACCACCCTTGAGCGCCTGGACATGGTGAATGTTCTTTCGACGCAGTTGAGCGGCGATCCGCTTGGCCGTCGCTTCATTCGGGCAGACACAATACACCACGATCGGATGCCCAAGCAGTTTCTCATCGAGCTGCTCTGGCGAGTCGAGATCGAGGGCCCGCGCGCCGGGAATCCGATACGCTTCCTTCGTCCGTACTTCCGGCGGCCGCGCATCGAAGATAAGCGGCGGCGCGCCGGACTTCATCAGTTCGTCCAGTTGCTCCGGGCTGATGCGGATCTCCGCCAGCCAACGACGAAACTGAAATCGTCGCACCCAGCGATAGCCGACAAACAGCACGGCCACCACAGCAAATACGTCGAATACGGTGGCGCCGTTATGGCGCACGAGCAGCACGCCCTGGGCGATCCAGTCGTGCAGCGCCGCGCCGCCGAGCAGCCAGACACCCGCCCACAACGCGGCGCCCACGATGTCCCAGAACAGGAAAACACGCGCATCGATGCTGGTGGTGCCGAGCAATGGCGCGGCGATCAGGCCGATACCAGGGATGAATTTAGCCAAGGCGAGAATCGGCGCGCCGTGGCGCTCCAGGACGTTGCGCGCAAGACGCACCGCGGCGTCGAACGATAGCGAAAAGCGCACCAGCGAGTTCAGCATCCGTCTGCCGCGCAAGCGACCGGTGGTGAACCACAGGACGTCCGCCAGCACGGTGGCGCACACGGCCGCGAAAAACACGCTTGAGTAGGACACCTCGCCGACGGCGGCCATGGTTCCCGCGAGAACCAGCATCGGCGCGGCCGGCACCGGCACACCGAGTTGTGTGATCAGCACACTCATGAAAACCACCCACGCGCACAGCGCCGGGGGAATAGCGGTCGGAAGATGCCACACGATACGGCTCCTGCGGAAAGCGAGCGCCCTGACCAACCGTGCCGGGCACAGGCGTTTGATATCCGATTCTAATCAAAATCGGCTATTCGCATCGTACAAGTGGGCAAGCCTGGAGACGCCAGTGGCACTTAGCGAGCCGGCCGCGCCAGCAGATCGTCCAGCAGCGCGCCGTACGTCGCCACCAGTTGCCGGTCGTCCGGCAGATAGCGCGCAATCAGGCCGTGCTGCTGTTCACGGTACCAGGATGCGTGAGCGTCGTGCGTCCCGATCGCCTCCACCACGCGGCGCGCGCCCTCGTCAGCGTCGTTGCCTTCGTAGTAGTACCCAAGGTCGCGGCATAGCGAGGCGTTGTGGATCAGCGGGTAACCCTGCCAGCAGACCTCGAGGTAAAAGTAGTTCAGCGGATTTTCGAGCTGATGGGAAATGACGATATCGGTGTTCTCAGCCAGAAACGCTGGGGTGTCGTGCCGGCCGAGGAACACGGCCTTGTGATCGCGGACGATATCGAGTTGGTTCATCAAGGCGATGAAATCGAGGCTTTCTCGCGCGATCTGTTCGGCATTCGTCACCTGCAGCAGGGCGATCCGCTCGGGACACCTGCGATAGGCGAGCTCGGCAATCAGCGCCGGGTACAGGCAGAACTTCACTACATTGATGTTTGGCTCCATCACGCTGAGGCGCCGCGCACCTTCGTGCGGCCGGTACTGACCCGCGTGCGGCAAAGCTTTGACGCGCTCATCCAGAAACATCGGACTCCAGACAAACGGCACGACCCGGCCGGACTGCCGGCGCAATACCTCAAAATATGACTGACTGATATTCGCGACCTGCGGAATGATCCAGATGTCATCGTAACGCTGATTCACGAACAGCGTTTCGCCCCACGCCGGCTTGCGGAACAGCACCGACTCCATCGCGTGAACATACTCGAAGCCGCAGCAGTAAGACACCAGCCGCACATTGCGTTGCTTCAGGTATTCGGTTTGTGCGGCGTCGATCTGCCCGCCGAGTTCGATCAGCACATCGAGGTCGTCTTTCGCCGTCTCGAAGGACAGCGTGGGATAGCGGACCTGATCCCACGGCAGCGCGGCGGTGATGGCAACCGCGGTGGTATTCACGAGCACCACTCGCGCGACTTGCGGACAATGCCGCAGCGCCTCGGCGAGGAAGGCGGCATTCTGCTTGATGCCGTTATTCCACAGCGTTTCCGCTTCGTGGTGCAAGCCGATCGTGATGCCGACGCGCAGTCCGTTCATGGTTCGATGCCCAGGTCCCTAAGCAGGCGCATAAAGCGCCGCAAGCGCATTCGTGTACGTGCGCACATTGTCGTCGTTCTCGGGGTCCAGTCCTTGCAGGAACGCGTTCGCCGTGCGGCGGTAAGCGTCGAGATGGGTATCGTGCTCGGCGAACGCCCGCTGCAAGGCCCGCCCGCCCTCTTCGCAGTCGAAGTCGTGATAGCGGTATCCGCACTCGCCGATCAGATGCGAGTTGTGAATCAGCGGATAGCCGCCATGCAACGCCTCATAGTAGACATAGTTCTGCCCGTTTTCCCAGTGATGGCTGACCACTGCGTCGACATCGCCCGCGACCACCCGGCAAAACGGGAAGCGTCCCTCGAACGAGGTCAAACCGTGCTTCACGATGTCGAGGCTGCGTGCGAAGCCATTGAAGCTCACGTGCTCCTTCAGATGGAACGTGTTGTAGGCCCACACGTGTTCGAGCATGTCGGGATTGGCGCGATGCGCCGCCTCGCATGACAGCAGCGGCACGAAGCTCGTTTTCACCATGCAGATATTGGGTTCGAAAATGCCCGCGCGCCAACGCCGCCGTCCTGGGCGATAGCCGAAACTGAGACCCTCGGGCAGGCGCGCCGCTTCGCGCTCGAGTACCAGCGGACTCCACAGATGCGGCATCACGCGCACCGGGCAGCGAAACGTACTGGTGTAGTACGGCACACAGGTATTTTCATACTCGGGCAGCGTCCAGACCTCGTGATACGGCGCAGCGGAAATCAGCAGACCATGCGGCTGATCGAAGATCATGCGCTCGATGTCGATCACATAATCGTTGCCCACCCGCATCGAGACGATCTTGCCGCCGCGTTCGCGAAACGCCACCACCCATTCCCGCGCCAGTTGGGCGCTCATTTCGATCATCACGTCGAGCGTGGTGGCGGCCTCGTTCATGTCGATGAGCGGCACCGGCGAATCGGCCAGAAAGTTCTTCGCATCCTCGGGCCGGCCATCGCCGCCACCCGCCACGAGATACGTCGCTTCCACCAACGGCGAGCGCATCAGCAACATCACGAGAAAAATGCAGTTCTGGTAAATGCCGTTTTCCCAGACCGACTGCTCGCCCTTGCGTACGAAGATCGACACGCCGACTCGCAGCTTGCGCGGCAACCCCACTTGAACGGGTTCGAGATTCATGAGCGGCTCGCGTGAGGGGCAAATGCCGCATCACGGCACAGATGCAGCAACCGGGCCGCGTAGGCGTCGAGATTGTGCTGGCTGAACGGATCGACGGCCGCGAATACGCGCTGCGCGCGGGCCCGGTAATCGTCGAGACTGTCCGCGTGGCCGGTTGCTGCGCGCTGCAACTGCACGGCGCCCTCACGGGCGTCGAAGCCGTGGTAGTAGTACCCCGCATCCTTGAGCCACGGCGAGTTGTGAACCAGCGGATAGTCGCCGTAAAGCGCGTCGAGGTAACTGTAATTCTGTTCGTTCTGCCATTGATGCGACACGATGGCATCGGCATGCTGAACCATGAAGCCGACAATATCGTGGCGGCCGTGAAAGGTCGCCTTGTGCTCGCGCACGAGATCCAGCGAGTTGGCGAAATACAGCATGGTCGGATGATCTTTCAGGTGCAAGGTGTTGAGCACATGCATCGCCTCGACCGTACTGGCTTCGGCCCGATAGGCTTCGTCGCAAACCAGCATCGGAATGCTCGACGTCTTCACAACCGAAATGTTCGGTTCAAAAATCGCCACGCGCAGGCCGCGGCGTGTGGCGCCCTCCGCTTCGCTGGCCGCCGGCTCGTTGGCCGCCGCCTCGCGAGCCGCGAAGCCGTAATGCATGCCGAGCACCTCAACTTCGCGCATGCGCTGCTGAACAAACTGAGGATGCCAGATGAACGGCGCCTCATGCACATCGCAACGATGCAGGAGGCGCATCATCGGTGCAAACGCGCTGTCTTTCGGCAGGTGCCAGACCTCGTCGCAACGGTCGGGGCGTGGTGCGTGGGCGGGCTTCGTAAAGATGGCGGGCTCGGCAAGACCGACATAAGGCTGGCCGCAGCAGTAGAAGACAACCTTCTTGCCGCGCGCACGCATCAGGTCGAGCCATTCGATATCGAGCGCGCCGCCCATCTCGACGATAACGTCCACCTCGTCGCTGGCTTCGTGCGCCCTCATCAGACGCAGATTGCGTGCGGACAGATCCACCTGGGACGGCATCACCCCCTGGTCGCCGACATCGATCAGCAGTACCGATTGCACAAACGGCAAGCGTTGAAACAGCTCCGCCAGAAAGATGACGTTCTGCCCCAGGCCGTTCTGCCAGATGTTCTGCCCGGTATGGGTAATGACGGAGATGCCGATGCGCATAGTCACATTTAACACATGTTGAAACGGACCCTCGCCGTGGGCGAGGATCCGTTGGTTCGCCCCTGGTGCTGGCGGCGCCTGGAGAGGCCGGCGCGTCAACGCCGGCCACGCGTTACCAGGAATATCCGACACCGGCGTTGACCAGTACGTGAGCACCATCCGTTGCGCTGGCTCCCACCTTGATGATGGTGTTTTGCGTAACCCGCGCACTGGCGCCGATGGCGATGGCACTGTACCCCGCATAGTTGCCCACCCCTGCGGCGACCTGGAAGCTCTTGCCCTGTTCCACCTGGGGCAAACCGGCCAGCGCGCCCGCCATGGCGACGCCCGAATACGCTGCACGCGCCACGTCGTTGATATTCTGCTGAACACCCTGCAGTTGTGCAACGTTTACCGCGTCGGTCGGATTAACGCCGGGCGCCACGTTGGTGATGGTCCGGTCGTTACCCGGCGAGCCCACCGATACCGAGTTCGCCTCGCTTGCCACCGAGCCCGCGCCGATCGCCACCGAATTCGGCGCTGACGCTACCGCGTTGGCGCCCACCGCGGACGAGCCGGACCCGGTTGCCTGGGAGCCCGAACCCACCGCGACGCTGTTGTTCGAGCTCGCGGTCGAATTGCCGCCAATCGCAACCGACTCCGTGCCCGTGGCGCTTGCTGCACTGCCCGTCGAATTCACGGCTACGTACTTCGAATTCGACGACGAACCGCCCGTTGACGAGGTTTGCGAGATCTGCGTGACCTGGCCGCCGAGCGTGCCGATTTGCGTTTCCAGCGCAAACAGCTGGCTGCCGTTGACCGCGTCGGTGCTGGTAGCGGTAATGGCGCCTGCTGCGATATTGGTCAGCGCGACCGCAGAGGTGGCACCGACGCCGCCGAGCGTCACGCTCGTATGCGAGGCGCTGTCGTACAGCACGGCGTCGCTTGCCACCGCGGACACGGCCTGCAACTGGCTAACGTTCACCGCATCGGTCGGCGCGGTGCCGGCGGCGACACCGCTGAGCTGGCGTGCGCCCGCGGTACCAGTGAAGTCGACGCTGGTGCCGCCCGTGCCGGCGCCCACTGTGATGGCGCCGTTGCCCGGCGCGCCGCCTACCTGCTGCACGAGACCCACGGTGCCGTTCTGGATGCCGGTCGACAGCGCGGTGACGCTACTGGTGGCAGTCGTGAGGCCAGTGGACAACGAGGCGACATTGCTGTTGGTCGTATTCAGGCCCGTCGACAACGATGCAACATTGCTGTTGGTTGTAGTGAGGCCTGTAGACAGGGACGCCACGTTGCTGTTGGTCGTGTTCAGGCCTGTCGACAGCGAAGTGACGTTGCTGTTCGTCGTAGTGAGTCCGGTAGACAGCGACGCGACATTGCTGTTGGTCGTGGTGAGACCGGTGGACAACGAGGCAACGCCACTCTGCGCCGTGCTCACGCCCGTCGACAGCGAATTGATGCTCGTCGAGGTCGTGGTGGACAGCGAACTCAACTGACCGTAGTTCACTGCGTCGGTCGGGTTCACGCCGGCGGCAACGTTGGTCAGCGTCACCGGCGCGGTCGAGCCGACGCCACCTAGCGTGACCTTGGTGTGGCTCGCGTCATCGTACTGGACCGAGTTCGCTACGCCCGTCGACAGCGAGGCTACGTTGCTGTTGGTCGTGGAGAGACCGGTCGACAGGGAGTTGATGCCGGTCGAGGTTGAGGTCGAGAGGCTCGCCACGGCACTGTTAGTTGTACTAAGGCCAGTCGACAGCGAGGTCACGCCTGTGGACAGCGAGCTGATGCCAGTTGACGTCGAGCTCGACAGCGAAGCGACGCTGCTGTTGGTCGTGCTCAGACCAGTGGACAAGGAACTCAGCCCTGTCGAAGTCGAAGTTGAGAGGCCGGCCACTGTGCTGTTGGTCGTGCTCAGCCCCGTAGACAGCGAACCGACGCCGGTCGACAACGATGCCACGTTGCTGTTGGTGGTGGACAGACCCGTTGAAAGCGAGGTCACTCCGCTTTGTGCCGTGCTGATGCCCGTCGATGTCGAGGTCGACAGCGAGGCCACGCTGCTGTTTGTGGTGCTCAGCCCAGTGGACAGCGAGGTCACGCCACTCTGCGCCGTGCTGATGCCTGTCGAAGTCGAGGTCGACAGCGAAGTCACGCTGCTGTTCGTCGTGCTCAGGCCCGTGGACAGCGAAGTCACCCCACTTTGCGCTGTGCTGATGCCCGTGGACGTCGAAGTCGACAGCGACGCCACACTGCTGTTGGTCGTGCTCAGGCCCGTTGACAGCGACGTTACGTTGCTGTTTGTGGTGCTCAGACCGGTGGACAGCGAACCCACACCGCTTTGCGCCGTGCTGATGCCCGTCGAAGTCGAGGTCGACAGCGAAGCCACGTTGCTGTTGGTCGTACTCAACCCCGTCGACAGCGAGCTCACCGTAGTCCCCACCGTATTGACCTGGCTCGCCACCGAATACAGCTGGCTCCCGTTCACCGCATCGGTGCTGGTTGCCGTGATCCGGCCCGCCGCCACGTTCGTGATCTGCCGCTCCGAACCGGACGCGCCGACACTCACGACGCTCGTCGGCGTAGCGCCGGCAAAGCCACTGAAGGTCGTCGCCCCGACCGTCGCGCTGCTGGTGGGATTCGCCGCCGCCGTCACCGAACCGTAGCCCAGTGCGACATCGCCAGGATGATTGGCCACGGCGGCCGGTCCAATTGCGACGCTATTCGTTCCGAGCGCCTGCGAGTCCGCTAGCGTCGAGTTGGCGTGGAAATACTTGATGCCCTGGCTGTCGATATTGTTCAGCGCGGCACCGACGTTATTGACCGTGCTGGTCGTCCCGTTTGCGTTATACGTCGTGTAGGACGGTGCGCTGATCGCACCGGTCGACGGGTTATAGGCGGCCCCACCGCCCAATGCCGAAGCCGTGCTCGTGCCCAGGGCGTTGACGTTGGTTTGGACCGTGCTCACGCCGGTCGACAGGCTGGCGATACCGCTGTTTGCGGTCGCGAGCCCGGTCGAGGTCGAGGTCGACAGCGAGGTCACATTGCTGTTGGTGGTGTTGAGACCCGTCGACAGGGAACTGATATTGCTCGTCGATGTGCTCAGCCCGGTCGAGAGCGAGGCCACGTTGCTGTTGGTCGTGCTCAGACCCGTCGACAAACTGGTATCGCGGCTAACCGCGGTGCTCAACCCCGTCGACGTCGAGGTCGACAATGCCGTCACGTTGCTGTTCGTGGTGCTCAAGCCGGTGGAGAGCGAGCCCACATTGCTCGTCGTAGAGCTCAAGCCGGTCGACAGCGAAGCCACGTTGCTATTCGTCGAGCTCAAGCCAGTCGACAGCGAACCCACGCCGCTCTGCGCGGTGCTGATGCCCGTCGAGGTCGACGTCGACAGTGCCGTCACATTGCTGTTCGTGGTGATCAACCCCGTCGACAGACTGGCGTCACGGCTCACCGCCGTGCTCAGCCCCGTCGAGGTCGACGTCGACAGTGCTGTCACGCTGCTGTTGGTGGTGCTCAACCCCGTCGACAGCGAAGTCACGCCGCTTTGCGCCGTGCTGATGCCCGTGGACGTCGAAGTGGACAACGAAGCGAGACCGCTCGCCGCCGTGCTCAAGCCGGTCGACGTCGAGGTCGACAAGCTCGAGATATTGCTCGCCGTGGTGCTCATGCCGGTGCTCAACTGCGACACCGTGACCGCGTCTTGCGGCGCGGAGCCGTCTGCCACGTTGGTGATCCGCCGCAATGCGCTGGCGCTGCCCACCGATACCTCGGAAAGCGGCGCCGCTGTGCCCGTCAGATAACCCGTGCCCGTCGGCGCGGCCGTCCCGGTCACGCTGCCCGCGCCAATCGCCACGCTGTTCGCGTAGCTGGCGCTGCTGCCCGTGCCGAGCGCGAGCGAACCGTTGCCAGCGGCGATCGAGTTATAGCCGATCGCAGCCGACGACGTGCCACTTGCCGTCGCGCCGTCGCCGATCGCGGTTGAATTGTTGCTGCTCGCAGTGGCA